>ERZ1292623.4-Hain-H51-01um-R1-4-length-320055-cov-18_pt1 | contig 320055 bp, 323 predicted proteins | sample MGYA00564398_ERZ1292623 | MGnify/ENA primary metagenome ERZ1292623 (study PRJEB36523, sample SAMEA6512633) | groundwater metagenome | collected 2019-01-07 | study: AquaDiva: Metagenomics assemblies of 32 groundwater samples
GGTGAGAATTGAACTCACGACCTACTCCTTACCATGGAGTTGCTCTACCGCTGAGCTACGTCGGCATAATGTTGGCGAGGCGGACCGCTGCTTGCCCGTCCGCAGTCCGGCAGAGCCGGACGAAGGAGGGAGCTACGTCGGCAAAAAGCCATATAACCCGTCCGGAGCCGGCGAAGGGATTCGAACCCCCGACCTACTGTTTACAAAACAGTTGCTCTACCACTGAGCTACGCCGGCATATGTTATAAACGGGTTATGTCAGTATAGGTAAAAGCCATAACCTGAGCAAGGCACAAGGCATTGATTTTATCTCTTTTTTTAGCTATATATCAAGTAGTAAGACGGGATTCCCCCGTCGTTCCCAAAACCCACAAAACGGAGACTCGCATCGTGGATCATGACATCAGCACGATACGTATACTCGTGAAAGCCGCTCTACGAAAACAACTCATGACAGAGCCTCAAGCCCAGATGCTCATCATTCATCTTCAGGGCGGATCGCTTGAAAGTTTTTCTGGAAATACGAGATCGGAATCTGATATCGGACAAGAACTTGATCACGCGAAGAGAATTTTGGAAATTCTCATACAGGAATTGGAGTCAGGAAGCGAGAGGCCATAAAGTCCCCATGCGATTTCTTACATGGGGACTTTTTTATTTTCTAAATCTGTAGGGTTTTATAATTTGTAGGCAGGGAGGTACGATGTTCGAACCCCTTTCATCACGGAGATCAGTGACTCGTCAATGACATCACTTCGTGCCGTTGTGGAAGAGTTTGCACCGGATGCACTGAAACAAGCTTCGTAACAAATGAATACTAACCTCCCCGATTCACGAAAAAAAGAGACCCGACGTTCGAAAACGTCGAGTCGAGTGCGGATCGGAGCCTCTTCCGTTAGTCAGCTCAAAGCTGAGAGGAAGACCCGTCATGGTTGGAGAGAATTAGGAGCCACACAGCGGGAACGCGAGGCGAGCGCGAGCTCGCCACAGTTGCAACACCTGCGGACCCGAGGTGGCGTGCCCCCCCCTTCCGAACCATGACGGGTGGAATGAACTAGCCTTCGTACTCCATACTTCCTATATTCCACTTCTTCCTAGTGTGTGTCAAATATCTGGCTCTCCAATGCCTTCTAGACAGAGTCTCTAATGTGAGGCATTGTGAACGTCATGGAAATATTGCCACGCGACATCAGGGAGTTTCAGGAGATATGGAAGAAGGAGTTTAAGGAGGAGATTTCAGAGGAATTTGCGCGAGACCAGGCCCATCAGCTCATAGACCTTGTCATTGCCCTTCTTCGACAGAAGAAGAAATAAAAATACCGAGAACACGAAGCAGTGTTCCCGGCGCGAACATTTCTTCACAGTGGAGATATCGGTGGATGCTGTTTTCGACGATCCTTATACTTTTGCCAAGCATATCTACCTATGAAAGCCAGTACTGTAGTCACGACAGCAATAACTAGCGCATTTCCGAGCGTACCACTTCCACCGTTGTAAGAATTCGATACATCTCCAATGGGGCTGTTAGGACCGTAAGTAGTCTTTGCGCCTAGAGTACCAGTTATATCCCTTCCTTCCACCAGGATTGTATCCCCGATGATGTTTATTCCCACGCCTGATCCTGTATCTAGATAGTTAAAGAACTCCTTTGCTTTGATAATTACACTCAATGACGTCTCATAAGTCCAAGGAGTCTCTGGGTATGTATTGTGAATATAGGTCGTCAATAGCTGAGCTTTATCATGGTCCGACATAGGAGTGTAATTAAGAAGTCTCTTTAGGACGACTATAGATGAATGTATTTGAGATGACTGCGAAATGTGCCAATGTGGCAACAAACTGTGTTATGTGTGGGCAGGGAGGGATTCGAACCCCCGAAGGCATAAGCCAACTGGTCTACAGCCAGTCCCGTTTGACCACTTCGGTACCTGCCCAATCGGTATCAGAAAAATACCACGGTCAAACTAAAAAGTGAAGGTTATTGCTTCGTCTCAGAATTTCCTTCGTCTTTAACGTGTTCAAGAAGATTTGCAATAGATTCGCGCTTCTCTTCCGCACGATCATTCGTTTCTTTTAAGTGAGAAAGGCGATTTTCAACGAAGTTATCAAAACGCATCACGAAGATACGCGCTTTGCGGAGCATCTTTACGGAAGAAGAATTAAGCCATGCATCAATTTTTTTGAGCGGCAGTCTTTGGAGTGATCGATCAAAAAATCCTGGCGCATGAGGAATCACTGCACCCTCCTCAACACGAGGCATAGCTCGTGCCAAAAGATATATCACAACGCCAAGACTTACAAAAAGACTAGTTTGAAGAATGAAATCGTACATAACTGAAATGAGTATATCAAAGAACATATACGTTGGACAATGTGAATTATTAAACTTCGTAGCGAGAGAATCGAGTTACTTGAATATTCTCCCCTATCTTCGCAATCGTGTCCTGAACAAGATCACCTATCGTAAGCTTATCGTCTTTAACATACGGCTGAGCGAGAAGCGCTTCAACAGATTCGGGTGCCATAGCGGTGATCTGCATCACGATCTCTTTTGCGAGATTGCGAAACGGTTCAGATTTTAAAACGAAATCCGTTTCCGCGCGAATCTCGAGTAGCACGCCAACGCGCCCATTATGGATATATGATTCCAGCCAGCCAGCTCCGGTCGCACGCTCAGCCTTAGAGCTTGCCCGTTTTAATCCTTTTTCTTTTAAAATTGCTTTTGCTTTTTCAAAGTCGCCCCCTGCATCAACGAGTGCCCGTTTGCACTCCATGATACCGGCGCCCGTTGTTTCGCGCAAACGCTGAACATCATTTACCATTGCTTTGTAAAAATTATTTTTTATCTTGCTTCCGACTTTCCGGTTTTTCTGGCGCACTTACCACGGCACTACGCTTTCCTTCTTCGACATACTGTTCTAACCGTTCCATAACCCATTGAATACTTGATGCTGACCGATCATTCGCAACGATAGGATATTCTACGAGAGCCGGATCTACATTACTAGAAAGAATCCCTACAACCGGAATGCGTATCTTCTTTGCCTCTTTGACGGCGATCATATGATCAGATACGCCGGCGACAACCATGAGATCAGGTACTCGCTTTAACTGTTCAAGTCCTCCGAAGAGATGGGCGAGGCGTTCAATTTCTTTAGTAAAATCAAGACGCTCTTTCTTGGTGTATTTTTCAAGACGGCCAGACGCTTTATCCGATTTCAGTTTTTCATAATAATCCAACCGTTTGCTGAGCGTTTTGAAATTAGTAAGAATTCCGCCCAACCATCGCACAGTAATATACGGATACCCCGTTTTTTCAGCCAACGTCTTTACTGCTAACTTTGCAGGAGGCGTAGTTCCTACAAAAAGGACCAAACCTTTTTTTTCACAAACCGCTTTTATCGCAGCACCGGCAGACTTAATCATCTCCGGAGTTTTTTCAACATCAAGAATCGCCATGCCGTTTCTCGTCGCATGGACGTAAGGAATCATCTTGGGATGAGTCTTAGATTTACTTCTTCCGTAAAGCACGCCGGCTTTGAGCATTTCATCCAGTATCGGATCAATCTCAATATGCTCGGGAACGGCAGAAGATGTTGAATTTGTGATTTCGTTTACCATAAAAATAAACTAACAAAATGTAGGGAGAAGTATACTACGCGAGTCTCAATCGGTCAACTACCGAAAAGGCCCCAATTCATGCCCCTCCTCCAAACCGCTTAGGGAGGATTTTCATAAAGCTAGAAGTAAAGCGGGCAGTTGAAAATCGGGCACTTTTTGCACTAATTGCTTTTCGGTCAAAACCGGCTCGCTCCATGCGTAAAACCGCGTGAGATACTGATGCAGGATCCTGCCGGTCGAAAAATACGCCGCTCTCCCGATCCACTATTTCTAAAGCTCCTCCTTCCCGATACGCAATAATCGGCGTTCCACATGCTTGAGCTTCTGCAGCAACAAGACCAAAATCTTCCGCTTGGGGAAAAATAAACGCCTTCGCTCCTGCATATACATGTCGCAATTCGTTATCGGTAATGTTTCCTAGAAATTGAATATTCTTTGCTTTCCCTGCAAGAGAACGGAGCGCGTTATCTTCGGGACCTGACCCTACAATTTTTAGCGTATACGGCAAAGAGCGGAATGTTCGGACCAGAAGGTCAAACTTTTTATAGTGCATGAATCTTCCCACAGCAAGATAATATTTGCTGACAGGAATAGAGGGGTCAAAGAAAAATTTTTCATCTGCGAGCGGCGGGTACACAATCTTCGCTTCCCTGCCATAGTACCGCTCTATTTTATCTGCGATGAAACGCGAAATAGTAATAATTTTGTCCGGCTTTTGTCCCGCAGCGAAATCCCAATTTCTTAAATACGCAAACGCCGGACGAAACACGCTTTTAAATATTGGGTTTGAGAAATAACTATCCAATTCCCATGCGTAGCGAAGCGGTGTATAGCAATAGGAAAGATGATAGGTGTTCGGATTATGCCGGATCCCCTTCGCGTAGCCAGATGTCGCGGATATCACGACATCATATTGATTTCCCAAATCAATACTCTCTGCGGCGTGTGGCATAAACGGAATAAACAGCCGATGGTTGCGCGCAATAATGGGATAATTAATAAACGAGGTTCCTCGCACGCGATCGTGATATCTATCCCCAAATTTTTCACGATCATAAAACAACGTATAAATATCCGCTTGAGGGAAGAGTGAAATAAAAACATCAAGCACGCGTTCTGCTCCGCCTGCTTGATTTAAATAGTCGTGGACGATCGCCACGCGTATGGGCTTATGGTTTCTCATGCCGCTTCCCTTTATAATACAATAGACTTGTCCTGAAATAAGATTCTGATGAAAATATTCAGATTTCTAGGCGAGGCGAAGTGGAAAAAATACAGGAATAGCCAGAGGCTATTCCGAGGCTTTTTCCACAAGCCGTAGCCGAAATATGGATATTTGGACGGAAAAATTATTTCAGGACAGGTCTAATACAATGCTCTATTCTGCCGCAAAGCGAGGAGTTGATATCGTAGGCGCTTTAGCCGGGCTCGCACTTATAGCGCCCATCGCGCCTATTATTGCCGTGGCTATTAAACTTGAAAGTAAAGGTTCAGTCCTTGTCACGCTCCCACGGGTTAGTCGGGGAAAGCTCATTAACGTATATAAATTTCGTTCCATGATAGACGGTGCTCACGCGATGAAGACCGAGCTCACTCATTTAAATGAACGCATTGATGGTCCATTCTTTAAAATGCGCCATGACCCACGCGTGACCCGTGTCGGACGCATTATCCGCAAATTCCGTTTTGATGAATTTCCCCAACTCTTAAATGTTTTAAAGGGAGATCTTTCGCTTGTCGGCCCCCGGCCTCATGAAGTAGAAGAGATTATCCATTACCCCCACCCCTACAAACATCTCATGCTCGCGAAAGCGGGTGTAACCGGACTCTCTCAAATAAACGGTGCATCCAGTCTTCCGTTTTTAAAAGAATTGGAATATGACAGCGGATATTTAGAAGAGCAATCTCTCTCCCTTGATGTGCAAATTATAGCGAAGACGCTTGGGATTTTCTTTCGCGATCATAACGCGGTGTAACAAAGTTATGCACACGAGTGCGTATGATATACTGAAACCATGAAACGAAATGGATTTTCGCTTGTTGAACTTTTAATTTATATGGGAGTACTCGCGATTACCGCGACGCTCTTTCTCGGAATCTTGGCATCCACTGCGCGCATCCAAGTGCATGAAGTCGCGGCAAGCGAACTTACTAATCAGCTTAATTTTTCTCTCCAAACCATACAACGCTTAGTTCGCGAATCAAGTAATATTGCAGGAGTTGGTGCAGGAGATAATTCTGAAACCGGAACCGTGGAGCTAAGCTATCTTAAACTCCGCATGCCAGATGATACTCAAGATCCAACATGCATCACTCTTGTAAATAATGCCGGAGTAAATGAAATTCGTGTCACGCAAGGCGGACAAATAATCCCCAACGAATATAAATGTAAAGACTCAGTTCCCTTAGATGCGATCACGACAAATAAAGTCACTGTTTCAAATCTTGGTTTCACGTTTTCTCCAGGAGCAGGAGCACCGGCAAAAGACATAGTGGAGATTGCGCTCACGATGGATAGTAATACACAAAATCCACAGGGCCAAATTTCCCGATCACTCCGTAGTGCTATTGGGAGAGTTTCCGCCGCAACATTTGATACAGGAGTTGTCCCAACCATTACCGATACTCTAGACCTAGGTAGTCAATCAACACTTTGGAGTAATCTCTGGGTTAAAAATATTAGAGGAGAGTTTAAACAACCAAATAATTACGGAGGTACACTAACAAAAGGAAATTTTGTTGTCGGGATACCTCAAGGCACGAGTTGTAATACGCTTTGCTCGAATCATGTAAATTCATGCGCGTTTGCGTTTGAATTTGTAGATCCTAACCCACCAACATCTAATGATCGTGCTCTGGATGAACTAACTTGTAGCACCAACGCCGGAGCTTATGGAGGGATTTGTTTTTGTAGATAACCTTTATTTAAACTGCTTTAGTACCTCAAAATCTTTCTTGAGTGTTTCTCGGGATTCGCCATACAAGGCAACCGCGGGATGATAGAGCGGAACAATGCGCATTTTTCCGTAGGGAGCATCTGTTTCAAAGACGCGCCCGTGGATTGCACTGATTGGTTGTAGTTCGTTGCCAAGCCCGAATTTTTCCATAATATAGCGCATAGAGAATCTGCCCAAAGTCGCAACAACTTTCGGCTGAATGATCGCAATCTGCCGATCTAAAAACGGTGCATACATTTCTATCTCCGATGGCAATGGATCCCGATTCATCGGAGGACGATCTTTTACAATGTTCGTAATATAGACATTCTTCCGATCAATATTTATTGAAGCAAGAAGTTCGTCTAGAACTTTCCCTGAAGCACCACAAAATGGCCGCCCCGTTGCCGCTTCATTTTTCCCCGGCGCCTCTCCGATAAACATAATGGTCGCGGTATGACTCCCCTCGCCAATCACAGGGAAAACATTATTTTTAACTCGCTCTGCATAAAGCGGAGAATCTTTGAAGTTTAAAATTTCTTCCTTAACTCTAAGCATTGCCTCTCGCCGATCCCCATTCATAATGGTTATAGTTTTTTATCCATCCACAAATAATTATGACCTTCGGTAAAACCCTGTTTTTTGAAAAAAGCGACAATACTACGATCACCTTCGTTATTCGCCCAACTATAAAGATTATGTATCCCTCGTTTCTTAAGCTCTACTACGCACGCATCATATAAAAGCTGGGCTACTCCGTTTTTCCTGAATATTGGAACAGTAACAATATAAACGATATATGCCGACCTTTTCTGAAGATATTTATTTTCTCCTATGCTTGCATAGATAAAACCAGCAATCTTTTCACCCGACTCCGCGACAAGAAATACACTATCTTCATGTTCGAGTACGGACATAAATTCTGCCGGATCCATAAACACATCATTACTACTAATAGAAAATTCAGGCGTCGCTTCCCCAAGGGCGTACAATATATCAAAATCTTTTTTCTTTGCCTCGCGAATTACAAAGTTTTTACTTTCCATGACACTTCTTGTATTTCTTACCGCTTCCGCATGGGCAGGGATCGTTGCGGCCAACATTAGAGTCGTCTACGCCGGATGACGGACCATTTACTGCAGGCGCATGCATGTGTACTGTCTGTTGCGAACTAGAAGCTACTTCAAGCTTATCTTTATTTTCTTCTATCCACTTTTCAAATTCGCGAAGCATGGCCTGAAACATTACGTGCCCTTCTTTGCGATACTCCACGAGCGGATCATGCTGGCCATAGGCGCGCAAACCAACTCCATCCTGGAGTTCTTCCATGTTTTCTAAATGACTCATCCAGAACATATCAAGCACTGAGAGCATCTGCGGATGCGATCCGGAATCCAAAAGTTCTTGCCGTTTTTTATAGATACTGAGGCGCTGTTTATTCAAAACATCATCATATTCCAGCAAATGTTTGCGGGAATCAAAATGCATACCCTCCACCTTTGACTGCGCTTGAGAAATTGATCGCGTTACAAGTTTCGCCTGAATTGGCTGATCTTCGGGAATATTAAAGCGATCCATAATGCCGCTTACACGATCTCCTCCAAAAATACGCATCAAGTCATCCTGCAAAGAAAGGAAAAATTGGGATGATCCCGGATCCCCTTGCCTGCCGGCGCGTCCGCGCAACTGATTATCAATACGGCGCGATTCATGCCGCTCAGTACCCACAACGTGCAAACCGCCCGCTTCTTTTACTTTTTGTGCAGCTTCGGGAGTACTTGGATTGCCGCCCAAAATAATATCAACACCACGCCCTGCCATGTTGGTTGCAACTGTAATCGCTCCCGGCCTGCCTGCCTGCGCAATCGTTCCTCCTTCGTGTTCGTTATTTTTCGCATTCAACACTTCGTGCTTTAAACCGGCATTCCGCAAATGACGCGCAAGTTCTTCATTTTTTTCTATAGAAACAGTTCCAATGAGAATCGGTTGGCCTTTCTCGTGCCGTGCTTTAATATCGCGAACAATCGCCTGATATTTTCCCTCCACTGTCTTATATACCAAATCCTGTTCATCAGCGCGCTGTGGCGCTTTATGAGTCGGAATAGTCACTACTTTTAGACTGTATACTTTATCAAATTCTTCCGCGGATGTTTGAGCAGTTCCCGTCATGCCGGAAATTTTCCGATACAGACGAAAATAATTTTGAATAGAAATAGAAGCATACGTACGAGACTCCTCACGGACATGCACTCCCTCCTTTGCCTCAATCGCCTGGTGCAGTCCGCCGGAATACCTACGACCCTTCATAAGACGTCCGGTAAATTGATCCACAATGATAATCTGGCCGTCTTTTACAACATAGTCTCGATCGTTTAAAAAAAGTTCTTTCGCTTTTAAACTTTCCTGCAGATAATGCGTCATCCGCAAATTTTCAGGGCTGTAGAGATTTGAGATATTAAGCACCTTTTCTACACTATCAATACCCGCCTCTATAATATCAACGCTCCGTAGTTTTTCATCAACAATATAGTCCTCGTCTCGCTTGAGACGTGAGACGACACGGGCGAACGCTTTATAGGCATCGCTGGAAGCCGCATCCGGTGCGGCAATAATAAGTGGAGTTCTTGCTTCGTCAATTAAAATTGAATCAACTTCGTCAATAACGGCATAGTGATGTGCGCCCTGCACTTGGTCTTCTTTCCGATACGCCAAATTATCGCGAAGATAATCAAACCCAAATTCGTGATTGGTTCCATACGTAATGTCCGTAGCATAAGCATCTTTTCGTGAAATAGGACGAAGATATTCGTCGTGCACCATAAAACTTCCGGTACGATCACGCACCTCATCAATCGCCCCGCCCTCTCGGAAACTGTCAGATTCCCCTTTTTTAAAATGAGGATCATATTGCCGCGCTCCTTCATGTACAAGACAAGAAGTCGTAAGACCTAAAAAGGCATAGATTTGTCCCATCCATGTCGCGTCGCGTTTTGCCAAATATTCATTTACGGTCACGACATGCACGCCATGCCCAGCTAAAGCATTTAAATATACGGCGAGCGTCGCAGCGAGTGTCTTTCCTTCTCCCGTACGCATTTCAGCAATCTGCCCCTTGTGGAGAGCAATACCGCCTAAAAGCTGGGCATCAAAATGCCGTTGATGTAATGTGCGTTTTGCCGCCTCACGAACGAGTGCAAACGCTTCAGGAAGAATCTGCTCAAGATAAGCACTTTGTTCTTCCCACGAAGTATAGGATCGCGCTTTAGTTTGGAGCTCCTTACTCTTCGCACGCAGAGCGTCATCGGAGAGCGATACCACACCCTCTTCAAGTGCATTAATTTGCTCCACGGTTTTGTGGTGCGAAGAATCTGCAGAAAACAATTGTATGATTTTTGAAAGCATAATAAGGAATACTAAAAGAAAAAGAGGGACCCTACATTAATTCAATGCAGAAAGACAAAAAAAGACGTTTACAACATTAACTGTTCTTCTCCTTATAGCGCTCCAATTCGCGCTTGAGTTTATCACGCACTTTATCAATAGCGCTATAGATCGTCTCGTTTGTATCTTCCGCCCGAAGCATAGCGTTCGGAAGATGCAGATTTGCCTCCGCCCGGAATACATCTCCTTTATTGTGGTGATGAGTCGTTTTACCCACCTCTACCTGGATTTCTATTCCGCCTTCGTGATCCCAGCGGGAGAGCAGTTTAGCAAGCTGACCTATCTTTTCTTCTACGAATTCCCGAAGCGCAGGCGTAAGCTCAAAATTTGTGGCTTTAATTAAGATTTTCATATTAGACATATAATACTTCTTCTTCGAGTGATATGCCAAATTCTTTAAGTGTCTTTGCTTTAATAAGTTCGATCAATTCCCGAACATCAGAAGCGGCAGCGTTTTTCGCGTTAACGATAAAATTTGGATGCTTCCGCGAAACTATCGCTCCTCCTTTTCGAGCTCCCCGAAATCCTAGCGCGGCAATCACAACTGCGGCAGGAATAACGGGAAACGGATCTGTTTTAAGCGCAAATTCAAATTTCTTTTGAACCTGCTCTGAAACACTCGCGACTGGAATATTTTTAAAGATACTTCCGATATTCGGATAATCCATCGGATGCCGATCGTGCCGAAAACGTATCTTCTCATGCACGCTCTCCCGTATGCTATGAGGGTTACCGCGTGTGAGATGTAATACCGCTGACAGAATAATTTCCTTATCAGCTGCTTTTTTAAAAACACTTGTGCGGTATCCAAACTCGCATACCGCATTTTTGCGCACAATAATCTCCGGATGTTCTCCGTAGAACGCGAGACTCGTTACTTCTTCCACTACATCTTTTATTTCTCCGCCGAATGCTCCGGCATTCCCCCGAATAGCACCCCCTAGCATACCTGGAAGTCCGCCAGCCCATTCCAGTCCCGAAAGACTGTGACTTGCTACGCGACTAAGCAAGTCGTGCATAAGTACTCCGCTTCCTGCAATCGCCGTCGTGTCACGTATAGAAATCTGCTGCAACATCGGCCGAACAACGAGCCCAGGGAACCCTTTATCCCTGAAAATAATATTTGTTCCCCCACCGAGCACAAAAAGAGGAATCTTTTTATACTTCGCCCAGCTAATCGCGCCGACTATATCTTCTTTTGTTTTTGGTTCAGTAAAATAAAGCGCTGGTCCGCCGATACGGTAGTTGCTATAACGAGACAATAAGACGTTCTCAAAAATTTCCATAATAGTGAACCCATCTCAAAAAACCAGCACGGCTACGAGGCGGAGCGACACCGAAATGAAAGAAATTGATGCATATCCTTGAGTCCCCCTGTGGGTCACACACGGTGACCTCCATTGCTATTTGTATTGAATGAGTGCTCGCATGTGACCCACGGGAAGACCTGATCTTGTACGAATACCCGTTCAGTGTAGCGTAACGCAACTCAAACTAAAACCCCGCTTGCGCGGGGTTTTAGCTACAAATAGCTTGAGGGGCATTCCTTAACGGTTTAACAGCTAGGGAACACTCACACCCATTCCTATCTAAAAGACTAGCGCAAAATGAGGAAAAAGTCAAGCGCCACTACCGAACTTCGTATGTTACCGTCACGTTTACCGTCACATCTTGGCTTCCCGGCTCAATCGTAGGAGACGGAACTGAAGCAGCATCAGATCCCCCCATGCCATACGCCGCCTCAGTCTTAAAGTACATCGGGTATCCTCCCGATCCTTCAGAGAACGTAACTACCCTCTTAATACGAACACCATTTGCCTTTGCCATCGCCTGCGCTTTAGCGCGCGCTTTTTCAAAAGCTTCCTCTCGAGCAACATTTAAGAATGTATCCGGATCTTCAACATCAAAGGAAAGATTATCAATTTGATTAATCCCCTTTCCCGGCAATGCACCAAGAATCGTAGGAACCTTTTCAAAATCTCTAATCTTCACCCGCACCGTTTGCATAACGCGATATCCAGAGAGCACCTGCGTTCCGCCTGGATATTGTATTGATTCTCTCAAATAATCGTATTTGGGATAGAGATTATAGTTCTCTGTCTTAATATCTTTTGCTTCAATACCTTCTGCTTTTATGAACGCTATAGCATCGTTCATTTTTTGCGTGTTTTCGGTCTGGATTTTTTTAGGGTCCATTCCTTCCGTTACAACGGAAAATGAAAGAGAGGCAATGTCGGGAGATACAACCGTCTTCCCTTCTGCCGAAACCGTAATCGTGTGTTGATCCGGAAAGACAGGAAGTCCGAAGATAAGTATTTTCCAAATAATAATAGCTGCCGCAAGAAGAATAAGGTTCAGCGTCACCCAAAAGAAATTTTTTGATCTAATTGTTTCAGAGACATTAAGCATAGTTTTTTGCAATAGCGATTATTTTTGTAATTTCCGATTCATGTAAACTTGCGCCCCCCACTAACGCTCCATCTATTCCGTGAAGCCCAAGAAATTCCTCTGCATTCCCGCTCGTAACCGACCCCCCATAGAGCACCGAGATTGTGCTCCCCGGATGAAGCGCTTGCGTGAGACTCCGAATTATTGTCGCAGCCTCTTCAATACTCTTTGGATCATCAGCAATGCCCGTTCCGATAGCCCAAATTGGCTCATAGGCAACGATGAATTCGCGAGGCGCAGGACCGAGGCACTGGAACACGGCACGGAGTTCGCGTTCAATTACCTCCTTTCGTTTTCCGGCTTCTTTTTCTCCATGAGACTCTCCGACACAGACCACGGGCATAATGCCGTTGCGGAGCAAGCTCATAGTTTTCTTACCTACCATTTCGTCGGTTTCTCCGAAATGAACTCTTCGTTCAGAATGTCCCACGATACCATATTGAACTCCCATCTCGGTAAGTTGTGACGCCGAAACAGAGCCCGTAAACGCCCCTCTATCTTCCCAAAAAACATCCTGAGATCCTAATTTTGCTTTCGTTAAAACTGATTTTACAGCGCTAAGAAAGGGAAAAGGCGGAGCAACGACAACATTCTCCTCATCAGAAACTTTAGCAAGAAGAGTAACCTCTTTAAGAGTCTGGGGATTCAACTTCCAATTTGCAACGATTAATTTAGTCATAGCGGGTTAGGAAATAAATTGAAAAAATCCTGAAATAATAAAAACATCAATAAGTGCAACAGTTACTGCCCCCAACACAAGCGCGACAAAGGAATGCTTAAATGGAACTCCGAATACAAACGCAGCGACTGTCCCTCCCCATACTCCGGTCAAGGGCCCTGGCACTGCGACAAAAACATAAAGAGCAACTGCCTTCCAGAAATCTATTTTTTTTGTTTCAAGCGTTTCCACTCCTTCCTGGATCTCATATTTCGCAAAATGCTTTCCGTGCTTCCTTTGCGTATAACTGAAAAGCCAGGTAAAAAAACGATTACAAAGATAGATGCGTCGCATCAAAAACGAAACGAAATGATTCCAGAATATGAGGAGGAGCGGAGTTATCGCAACTGTTCCCAGTATAGCAAGTAAAAATGCTTTTACTGCGGAGAAGTGGAAAACGCCGATCGCGGTCGTAATGGCTCCATGAGCTTCCAACGTTGGCGTCATTGCGATAAGTACGGTAATAAATTCTTGCCCCATGTTACACACGATTCTGTTTAAACATGTTCGCTGCATCATCGGGATTTACCGAAATAATATCAATGCCTGTGCCGAGTTCAAATCCCGCGTCAATATTTGTCTTGGGAACAATTTCAATATGCCAATGATAATGCTCATACTTCTCCTTGTCTTTCACAGGAGAAGTATGAATGAAAAAATTATAATCCGGATCATTTAACGTTTTTCTCATAAGCCCAAGCGCTTGATGGAGAACTTGAACAACGCTCGCGATCTCACCCGGCGGAGTATCTTCAAAATAAGGCAAGTGCCGTTTTGGAAATACTCTAATTTCAAAATTAGTGCGCGAGGTAAACGGCGTTATCGCGATAGCATGTTCGTTTTCAACAATAATACGCTTCCCTTCTTTAAGCTCCCATTCCACAAGTGCACAGTGTACGCATTGCCCGTGATTTTTAAAATACTCATGCGATCCGACAAGGGAATGCCGGATATCCGGAGGAATAACCGGGATACTGATAATTTGAAAATGTGGATGATACAGCGATGCTCCCGCGCTCGCTCCCCAATTATGAAACATTGAAACATATGAAATACACTCTTCTTGCAGCATTGTCTGATAGCGTCCTCTAAAAGCCTGGAAGACTCCCACTGCTTCTTCTAGTGGCACCGAAGCAAAGTCAGTATCATGATCGCGCATTACTACGATATCGTGATGTCCAATGCCTTCCGTCACTAAAAAAGGGCCTTTCTCGTGGATAACCGGACAAACGCCATGATGGGTAAAAGCCGGAAATTTATTCGGAATAATAATAACGTTCCAATCACGCTCATCTCCAATCCTCAAAATCGGCTTTACTGTTTCAAGTTGTTTATGCTCAAAAGGACACGTTGATTTTGGAGCACGCTTTCTGGATTTTTTTGTCTCCAATTCGTGCGGCCGATTCCCCCGCTTAGGAGCAACAACAATCCAATCGCCTGAAATTAAATCTTGCCGCAGCTCGGATAATTCTTGGTTTTCCATAATACTCCTTATTCTTCGTCTGAAATGTTTAAACGATTATCATAATACCATTGGAGGACGTCTTTTGCGATTGGAAGCGTGTTCAAACTGCCTTCGCGCGCATTTTCCACGAGTATAAGAATTGCAATTTCAGGATTTTCTGCTGGAGCATAACCAATAAAGAGCGCGTTGGTTTTTGCATTGTTATTAGTTTGAGCACTTCCCGTTTTTCCGGAAACTGAGATCGGCAGGCCATTAAGAAAATGAGCCGTCCCATATGGTTTTGTGACCGCATCACGCATTCCTTCGCGCACAACTCTTACGGCATCGGTCCACGATGAATAATCTCCAACAATTTCCGGCTCAAGGTTATTGTTTAAGAACGGCTTATAGAGCACTCCACCGTTTGCAAGCGAAGCAGTGAAAACGGCAAGCTGCATCGGTGTTACTAAAAGATCTCCTTGCCCGATAGAAATATTATACGTATCTCCCAAGCGCCATGGTTCACCCATTCTCTTTTCTTTAAGCTCCGGGTCAGGCAAAAATCCGGCGCCTTCGTGAGCAATATCAATTCCGGTCAATGCCCCGAATCGCATAAGTTCCCAATAATGCTTCAAGCGATCAATGCCCAGGCCATGAAAATCAAGACCGCCGCTCGTAAGCTCTCCCCGAGGAACACTCGAGGGCAATCCCCCTCCAACGCTGTAAAAATAAATATTACTTGATTTGGCAAGCGCAGAGCGCACATCAACCCATCCATGAGCTTTCCAATCGAGAAAAAAACTTGGTTTGTCTGGATAATAAGGGTTTGGAATTTCAAGTTTGCCCGCGGAATATACCCGCGTTTCTGGAGTCGCAATATTTTCCCTTAGCGTCGCAAGCGCGACAAGAGGTTTGATAGTAGATCCCGGGCTGTATGCCCCAGAAACAGCACGGTTAAAAAGAGGCTGACGCGCATCTAAAAGAATAGGGGCCCTACTTTTACTTTCCAGTGGATCGACAAAAACGTTTGGATCAAAACTCGGTAAGCTTACAAGAGAAAGAACGGCGCCTGTCCGCGGATCAAGAGCAATGCCAACTCCTGAATCTCTGCCAAGCGATTCAAGGCCAGATCGCAAACGATTATGAAAAAAATTTTGAAGTTCGGCATCAATGGAGAGTTTAAGTGATTCGCTAGATTCAGGTTCACGAACTAAATGTTCATCAATAATAGTACCAAGTGCGTCCTGATAGACGCCGTAGGCGCCTTCTCGCCCCTTAATTTCCAGATCATATGTTTCTTCCAATCCTGCTTTTCCAACAACTTTATTCTTATCTCCAATACCGGTATAGCCCACAATATGGGCCGCTGCAGCGCCATAGGGATACACACGAATAGAATCATCAATGACGCGCACTGCATCATCGTTTAATCCTTTAATAGCAATCGCCTCCTCATTAGTAATACCGCGCTTTATAACAATCCATTGATTCTCTTCAAAATCAGTTTGAGAGACGGCACTCACAAAAAATTCAGGATCAAGACTAAGCATCGCGGTAAGATCTTGCTCTATCCGCACGCGATACTCCGCGTCACGTGCGACACGAGCAGTATCAATAAGAACTGAAAACGAACTTTTATTGTCCGCGAGAACTTCTCCGTTGCGATCAACGATGATGGCGCGATACGCCGGAATCTGAATTTCATGGGCGACATTAGCAGCGGCACGTTGTTCGTAAAACGCGCCCTTCACGACAGTAAAGAAAATGGTCTTACCGAACACGACTGAAATGAGTAGCACCGCTATTCCTCCGATAAGAAAAAAGGCTCCTCGCGATGCCGGCAATTCCCGATACCGATTATCGGTATCGCATACTGCGTCAAAAATGGCTTCGTCCAGATTGAGATCGGATTGTTTGTGGTGCATGTGTTTCAACAAAAAGAAGGATCAAATATGCGCCTAAGCTTACCACGCTATTATAGACCATTTCCCAGAGAACTGTAACAAAATGTTCGCGAATAAATCCCGGGTCCGAAATAGCATATACGCCAAGTGTTGCGAAGATTACCGTAACCACCATATTAATAGCACGGCGTCCCGGAAGACGAGGCAAAGTAAATAGAGCAGCAAACGCAATAATGAATACAGCAAACGCGACAAAATCAAAACCAATATTAAATCTAATAAGTGAGGCTCCCAGAAGTGCTGAAGCAGTGTAGAGCAAGACTTCGGGGGCAAAAGCCGCGTAGGCAATAAGTATCGCGAGAACGGCATTCGGCACGATTCCCTCCACCGCAAAGAAATGTTTTGTTTGAATAAACGCTGCACCCACAACGAAAATAAGCGCCAGAAAAAATACGGCCGCTTTCTTACTCATGATTCAAGAAGCACCATTACTTCCGTAACCGACGCCGCATCATAAGGAAGGCGTACAGTCGCCTCTTGAAATGTTAATTCAGGAGTGTAAAGCGCATCCTCAACTAATCCAAGAATAAGCCCGTAAGGAAAATCTTTTGAAGAAACATAAACAGTATCACCTTTAGTAATGCTCTCGTTTTTTAAAATAAGGGTAAGCCGTGGATCCCGTCCTCCTACAAAAAGAGCATTCACTCCATCATTGCCAATTTTTGCCGGAACTTCCCATTCTAGATCAAAGACGGTTTGTACAATACTGCGATGATCTGATGCATCTACGACACGCCCAAAGAGAAACGCATCATTAAAAAGCACCGGCATCCCAGACGTGACGCCATCTAGAGTTCCCGCATTTATGGAAACTAAGTGATGACTGTTTGTGGGATACGTTGAATACACTTTTGCGATAACGGCCTTCTTTCCGTCAAAAAGTATAGGCCGCGCCTCACGTTCAATCACAAAGAGTTGAGCGCGCAATGCTTCATTTTCCTGTTCCAGTATTCGCACCTGTTCGCTGTTCGCACCTTCAAAAATATTTGCTAAAAAGCGTGTCGGCACTTGAGCGCTTCTCATCGCAGAATCCATCACTGCATCTTTTTTAGACAGAGCGTCATTACTAAAGAAGAAAAATCCGCTGAAAGCAAAGATGAGAGTGATGAAAAGAAATCTGCGCATGAAAGGTTATAATTTAATATCTTTAGGATTCTGAGGATTATCAAACAGATGAAGATATTTCGGCAACTGCTCAATCGCTACACCAGTACCTCGAGCAACACAGGTCAAAGGGTCATCCACAACGGTGGTTCGTACGGAAAGTTCACGGGCTACAAGCTGATCAATACCGCGAAGAAGACTTCCTCCTCCGCAAAGATGAATGCCTTGGCGAAGAATATCTCCTGACAATTCCGGAGGAGAAGTTTCCAACACCTCACGGATCGCGTCCACTATCCCCTTTAATGATTTTACGATAGCTGCGCGCACTTGGGTATCCCGAATTATTAACTCTTTTGGAAGACCGGTCGCAAGGTCTCTTCCGCGAATATGCATTTCCAGTTTTTCGGTGATGGGAAGCGCAGAACCGATCGCAAGCTTAATGTCTTCTGCTGTCGCCTCGCCAATTGCGAGCTTGAATTCATCTCGGACGAAACGCATAATGTCGTCATTTAATTTATCTCCTGCAATGCGTAAACTCTTTGACGTTACTGTTCCTGCCATTGAGATAATGGCTATTTCCGTCGTTCCACCTCCGATATCAACAATCATACTCGCTGTCGGCTCATGGACAGGCAGACGGGCACCAAGTGCTGCTGCAAGCGGCTCGTCAATCAGATAGGGTTTAAAAACACCAGCTCCCATGACCGCATCCTCAACCGATTTTCGCTCAACCTCCGTAAGACTTGAAGGCACGCCGACCACCGCTTTACGGTAACTGGTAAATGCACTTCCTCCCGAAATCTTTTTTAGGAAATGCCGAATAATTTCTTGACTCATTTCAAAATCAGAAATAACGCCACCATGAAGAGGGCGCACGATTTCAACGTGAGCGGGCGTGCGACCAAGCATTCTGCGCGCGCCGTCGCCAACGTCAAGAATTTTATTTGTTTTAGTATTCACGGCGACAATCATCGGTTCGTTAACGACGATGCCCCGCTTCTCAAGATAGATAAGGAAATTGCTTGTACCTAAATCAATTCCTATATTTTTTCGGACAAAAGAAAAAGCTCGCATAATAGTGTTGCGAGCGGCGACTTCTGCAAAGCTTTTTCTTATTTGAGTATCGTGAAAACAGCATCCATAGACATTCGTTTCCCTTCTTTCTCGGTGCGTTTTTTCACCTCAAAATCAGGAGCTGTTTTTGTGCTAATAAGTACACGATAAGGAATCCCAATAAGATCAGCATCGGCGAACTTTTCGCCTGCAGTCACGCCGTCTCGGTCATCATATAATACAGTAATTTTTTTCTTTTGCAATTTTGTGTAACATGCCTCCGCTTGAGCACGAATTTCGTCACTACTTCCCGGTAATAACAATAAATGAACTTGGAACGGCGCGGATGACTCAGGCCATACAAGCCCTCTCTCGTCATTATAAATTTCCGCTATTGTTCCCATAACGCGCGTAGGCCCAATGCCATACGAACCCATTACCACCGGCTTTTTTTCTCCGTTCTGATCCGTATAAAAAAGATTAAACGATTCGGCAAATCGCGTACCGAGCCGAAAAATATTTCCGACTTCAATGGATCGTTTTTCAATAACACCATCTTGATTTTCGCGAGAAGGATCATATACTTCTTTATTTTTTGCGTATTCCCAACGAGGTGAACAATAAATAGTATCCTCTCCCGCAGTATGAGGAACTTGGAACTCATGTGTGAATTCTTTTGTGAATGCTCCCCCGCTCGCCTCTGTGATAATCGTTTCAAGATTCAAGCGATTAAAAATCTTGGTGTACGCCTCCATGGCTTCTTTGTAAAAACGATCCAAATCTTCGTGGGATGTATGAAAACTGTATAAATCTTTCATGAGAAATTCTCGGCCGCGCAACAGCCCCGCTTGAGGACGCGCCTCTCTCCTAAACTTAGTTTGGATTTGATACACCGAACGCGGCAAATCTTTATATGACTCAATAAATTTCTTCGCGATGGAGGCGATAACTTCTTCATGAGTCCACCCCAGGCCATACTCCGCCTCAAATTCTCCCTTAGCATTCTCCTTTCCAGCACGATAGACGATATCCACATCCCACCGATTAGAAGCCTGCCAATACGATTTATGAATAAGAGAAGGCATGAAGAGCTCCTGCCCGTGAATTGCATCCATTTCTTCACGAACAACAGTATTAATCCGATTAAGGACGCGAAGGCCAAGCGGTAAGAGCGAATAAACGCCCGCCGAAGACTTAGCTATAAAACCACCCCTAATCAAAAGCTGAGCATTCTTGGAGAGCTCATCTTCGGGGTGCTGTTTTGTCGTTTTGGAAAAAAAACTTGATTGGCGCATTCTAGGAAAGATTTTAACAGGAACGGCATTCCGAACACAACTTCAAGAAGAAAAGGGCAAAAGTACTTTCCTTAAAAGAAAATACGTACAACATCCCGCACCGTAACCGCGATCATAGCCAGAATAAGCAGAATAAATCCGATTGCAGTCGCCGTAAGTTCCCTCTTCGGATTAACGGGAGATCCTTTTACTGCTTCCACGATAAGAAAGAGAAGCCTTCCGCCATCAAGCGCGGGGATGGGCAAAAGATTTAAGATCGCTAAGTTCAAAGAAATTAATGCGAGTAATTGGAAAAAATATACGATCCCCAGATCAGCTCCCTGCTGTGCAACTTGGAAGATCCCTACCGGACCAACGAAGTTTTCACCACTCGGCGTTCCAGAAAAGAGACTAATAAGAAAACGAGCAATAGCTCCGAACACATCTTTCATGATGCGGAAAGAAGCCATAAATCCCTCCCCTATGCTATCAAAAAACGGCATGCGCTCTACACCCGTATCCGCAAGCGAAACTCCGAGCGCTCCCTCTCCTTCGGGAACAACCGAGCGAGGAATAACTTTGAGTGGAATCTCCTCGCCGGATCGCTGAATGCTAAATGCGATTTCTTGGCCGCGATGTTCTCCCACAAATTCAATAAAAAGACTCGTTGTTTCAAAACCTAAAATCCGATCTCCTGCCGTGAGCCCAACTAGAGAGGCGGGACTATTTTCTGCAACGCCAGTAACTACAACTGCATTTGGTATTCCGGAAAAGAAAACAGTTGAGATAAGTATCCATCCGATAATAAAATTCATCACAATCCCAGCTCCGATAATAATCGCCCGCCGCCATACGGCAAGGCGCGCGAAGCTCCGCTCCGGCGGCACACTTCCCTGTTCTAATTCCGGCCGTTCGCCATAGATTTTTACAAATCCGCCGAAAGGCAAAAGGTTGATGCTATACGTCGTTTCTCCAAAACGTTTCCCGATAAGACGAGGAGGAAACCCAATACCAAATTCTTCAACCAGAATTCCAAATGATTTTGCAGCAATAAAATGCCCAAGCTCATGAATGAGGATCAACGCCGAAATACCCAAGATCAGGAAAATAATACTCATAGTTATTCGCTAATTTCTCTTATCTTCTTTTCAAGTATGCCATCAATTTCCTTATTCGCCTTATCGGTTTGTTCCTGAATCTTCTTTTTGCCGGAAAATTTTCCGTCTTCCGTTACCGTTTTTGCCTTGAATTCTTGCTCAAGTTTTTTATTTGCGTCATCGCGGATGGAACGTATTTTGATTCTAGTTTTTTCCGCCATAGCTTTTGCGAACTTTGCGAGCTCATCTCTCCGCTCTAAAGTGAGTGACGGTAATTTTAAACGAATAATCATCCCATCAATTAATGGTGAAAGCCCAATCGGAGCAGACTCAATTGCTTTTGCGATCGCAGGAAGCGACCCCTTATCCCATGGAGCTATCTGGAGTTCGTAGGGAGGTAAGACGCTGATAGCAGCGAGCTGTTTTACGCGAAACTGCTGATCCATATAGGGAACCTGAATATCTTCCACGAGAGACGGACTAGGACGATTAGCGCGCACACCTGCAAGATCTTCATGAAGGCCTTGCATCGCTCGTACCGTATGTTCCTGCAATGTTTTTAAAATAGATTCCATATAGAACTCAATATAATACCATCCCCAAATCGCGTTGCCAACTATTTTGTCGGAGCGCAAGGCGCGAGGAGGAAATTGAAGCCACGGCATCGCTCACGACGAGCAACAATGCGATACGGCGAAATAGGCGCAACCCAAAGGGATATGGCCAATTTCCGCCATCACTACGTCGCTTCAGACTCGGAGTACCTACTTGGTACACCTTCGTCATTACTCCTTGTGCTTGCATAAATTGGCTCATATCGCGACTGAGGATAGTATTACATTGAGTTCTATTATATCCTGCAAATTTGCGGCAAGAAATGAATAATAACGCCTGTAAATATAACGAAAAGAAATAATCCGAATGCTTTATCCATAGTTATGAGTTCCGGTTCTGGTGAGTAGAGAGCAATGCGGCCTCAAGCTGAAGCTTCTTGTTCGTATTGAATTGTTGCATGAGTGACCAGCGGTAGACAAGCGGGCGTAATTCGCGCCAATATTTTTTGCGATCTGAATAAATAGTGAAAAGTGCAGTTACAAATTCTTCAGCCGCGGTATCGTTTTCTAAGAGCTCTTTCAAGAACGCGCCAAGCCCTCTTCCAGAGGCAAGTTGTATCGCCTCGCGTGCAGATCGGAGCGCGGACTCACTAACTAGTGTTCGCCCCTCACCCGCTACATAGACCGCATAAAATCGCGATGCCAGCGTTCCTATAACCGTGCTGGGATCCCCGGCGGTCGCAAGGAGCAATGCATGCTCTGGCGGCTCTTCGGCAATTTTCAAAATCGCATGCTGTGCCGAAAGCGTAAGCTTATCAAGCGAAGTGATAATCGCGGTGCGCCGGTGCGTTCCGAAAGATTTAGTACTAAAGAAATATTTTAATTCCCGAGCAGTTGCTATGCCGGAATCCTCTGAACAATCAAATACCTTCGCGTCAATAAGCGAAATTTCAGATTTCCACATTCCGCATTCCACATACATTGCGAGCAATTCCGCAAAACGAAGAGATTCATTTCGCGATGGCCCAAAAAAAAGATAGCTGTGTGCAAGACGTCCTTTAGCGATCACACGCTCAAAATCTTTTCTTAATCTTTCAGGCTTTGCCATTATCTTTTATTCAAAAGTGTCTTCTTATAGACATCTAAATGATTCAAGATAAGACCAGTTCCCTTCGCTACACAAAACAAAGGATCTGGGGCAAGGTATGTAGAAACACCGGTCATACGTTTAAAAAACTCATCAAGATGCCGGATTTGAGCCCCTCCGCCTGAGAGAACAATTCCCTTTTCCATAATATCCGCAACGAGCTCCGGGGGCGTCGCATTGAAAACGCTTTGTACCGAGGCGGCAATATCAAGTAAATAAGGAGTGAAAGCTTCTGCTGCTTCGTTTGAACGGAAAATAATATCTTTAGGAAGTCCAGAAACGAGATCACGTCCGCGAACGAGAAACTCAAGCTGATCTTTTGCGGCAAGCGCGGCTCCGATTTCTATTTTAATATGTTCTGCCATTTGTTCTCCAATAGAAAGCGAATGTTTCTTTTTGATGTAATCAATAAGCGCTTGATCAAATTTATTTCCCGCAACACGTAAGCTCGTGGCAGATACAACGCTACCCAGAGAAACCACAGCAACTTCAGAAGTCCCTCCTCCGATATTAATAATCATATTTCCGGAATATGCGTTGATAGGAATACCTGCGCCAAGCGCTGCTAAAATTGGTTCTTTCACAACATATGCTTCTTTTGCTCCCGCTTCCTTCGCGGCATTAATAACAGCGCGCCGTTCGGTCTGTGTAATACCCGCAGGAACAGAAATAACAACCTCTGGTTTTAATACATGGAATCTCCCTATCGCTTTTGCGATAAAATAGCGGAGCATCGCCTTCGTAATATAATAGTCCGCAATAACACCGTCTTTGAGCGGACGGTACGCCACGATATCATCCGGAGTTCTTCCCAACATTTCCTTTGCTTCTCTCCCCACAGCAAGGACTGTATTTTCCGGAACGCTTAACGCAACGATCGTTGGCTCATTGATAATAAAGCCCTTCCCAGGCATAAAGACAATCGTATTCGCCGTTCCTAAATCAATGCCAATTTTTGTATTAAACATAGCGGTCAGTTGTCCATGTATTCTACGAGAGCTAGAGCAATTCTGCAAATAATTCTTCATAAGCTTTTTGAGCTATAAAAAAGACCCCATGCCCCACAAGCTTCACAAGCTTGAGAGACACGGGGTCGAAATCGGGGACCTCGTCCGAACGTACCGTTCGGTACGGGCGGGCAAAGTACCAAGGGTCAAAGAATCCCGAGGTTCATAGGTCCAAGCGCTACTACTTGCGACGAACGAAGACCCAGCGGTAGTCGGCGAACCAGAAGAGGTCAGCGCTGCCGCTGCTACCGTCCAACCAGACTTCATCGCCATCGCGCCTGAGGATGAACACGCTCAGGCTGCCGCCCGAGTCCGCGATGGGTTCCATTCCAATGAGAACCCAGTCGTTCATCGGTTGGTCCAGGTACTGCAGTCGGAGCTGAGGACCGACTTCTGCAGAGCAGAGATCCAAGCCCAGTTCTCGAGCTCGCTCGTAGATCTGAGCTCTGGTCGCGCCCTTCTTGAAGCCAAGATCAGCAACGGAAACCACGACGAGGTCGAGAGAAACTTCTTCGGCAGCTACCGTGAAGGCAGGTTTGCCCAGGATGTCGTTCGCCCAATTGCTGATCTTCATGCCCGCCTTCTTCAAGGCTGAACGGAAGTCGGCGGCGGTCTTCAGGCCAGTGTCGAGTTTCACCTGTTTCCAGGTGGCGAAGTCGATGGGCCCCAACCCGACGAACTTGCGGAATGCCGATCGGTCAGGAACCGTCCCACCCTGAATCGCTTGGATGAGATCAGTCAGGTATCCATCATGGAGAACTCTCAAGTCCTCGGAACTCGGGTCGTGTTGGCCAATCAAGGTGAGTGTGTGTGCTGCTTGCGGGAATGTCGAAGTGCTCATAGGTACTCCTATGTGGCGCTACTCCCTTTCGGGGTAGCTAGGTTCGGAATGCTAGAGGACAACCACAGTAGTAGTCATAGCAAGAAAACCTCGATATTATTTCCAAGGCCTTTTGGCTATGACTACGCGCAAGTTGTATCAAAGAGCTATAGTTGCATTATACTCCTATTTCTCTTATTTGTCAATATACCATAGAAGCCCTTTAATCTAGGGCTTTTTGTTATGCGATTTTTCTTCTTTTATTTCCTCAATCTCCTTACCTCATCAACTTATCAACCGTATTCTAATCTCTCACAATATCCGCCCCCAATGCGCGTAAACGTTCATCAAGTTTTTCATATCCCCTATCAATCTGCTCCGCTTCTTCAATAATACTTTCTTCACGAGCAACAAGTGCGGCTATCACAAGAGTCGCTCCTGCGCGGAGATCAAGCGATTGCATGGTCGTACCATGGAGCACCGCAGGTCCGTGGACGAGTGCGCGATGAGGATCTAAAATAGTCGCTTCAACTCCCATCTTCTTCAACTCACCAATGTATTGCAATCTTCCTTCGTAGAGCGTGTCAAAAATAACCGACGTCCCCTCTGCTTGAGTTGCCAAAACGCCGAAAGGCGCCTGAAGATCGCTTGGAATTCCCGGGTAGATGCGAGCGTCAATTTTTGCGGCTTTCAAGTTACTTTCCGATCCACGAACCGTAAGTCTGTCTTTCTCTACATCAAGTACGACACCCATCTGTCGCAACTTAATGAGGACTGCATCAAGAGATTCCGGTACAATGCCCTCAATCGTAATAGTACTGCGTGTTGCCGCGGCAAGAATAGCAAATGTCCCTGCTTCAATATCATCAGGAATGATACGATGACGAATTTCAGACGCTTGTTTTCCTTGCAAAGGAAGAACGCGGAGCGTGTGTGTTCCCATGCCTTGAACTTCGTATCCAAGTTTAGTTAAAAAGATAGCCGTGTCAGAAACGTGCGGTTCAAGAGCTGCAAGACGAATAGTGAGACCATGCTTAGTGCCGAGCATCAACATATTCTCCGTTGCTGTTACGCTGAACTCTTGGAGTAATATCGTATCCTGTTCCGATTCTGAAAAATGAAACTCGTAATACCCATCTTCCTGATTAAACGCGTACTCAACCCCTGCATCACGGAGTGCCATAAGATGCGTATCAATAGGACGAGCGCCGATATGACACCCCCCGGGAAAACTTAATTTCGCTTTTCCAAAACGTGAAAGGAGTGGCCCAACAAGAAGAATAGAAGATCGTATTTTGCGAACTAAATGCTGATCAATATTGTCTGGGTTAATGTTTGCATTAACAATGCGGAGTGTATGCTCTCCTAGCCATTCATATGTTGATCCCATACTCTTCAGAATTTGCAATAACGTCTCTACGTCGCCAATGCGAGGAATATTTTCTAGAGTCACGGGAGTGTCCGTAAGAAGTGTTGCCGCAATAATAGGCGTGGCAGCATTTTTTGCGCCAGAAACCCGAATAGTCCCTTCTAGTTTTTTTCCACCATTGATGACGAATTTCATGGATGTAATACCCTCATACTATCTAAAAACACATCGAGAAGATAGTTTTATTTTTTGTGAGAAATATTTTTATTGCGATACATACTAAGAAAAATAAAAGCTCCCATTACATCAGCTACAAGATCAATCATAGTATCAGTAAGGGACGGTTGAGCTCGAAAAGGAATACTATCTTTAATAAAGAATGTATCAAGAAAAAACTCAAAAACTTCCCATCCAATTCCCACAATTGCCGTAAATCCAATCGCTGCTATAAAAAGGATAACTCCATATCGTTCCTGTGGGTTTTTTGTTATTCGCGTTTGAAGACCGTAGAGAAAAATACCAGTAATCCAAAAACCACCGAGCGCATGGAGCACGGTGTCGTAATGCGAAAGCGTCCAACTCCATTCTTGGGTATTACCAAGAATATTGAGCCCTAAGATTAGGGTTACGAATACAAGAAGAAATTTTGGAGCAACAAGAATATGTTGCATTCTTTAAAGATTTAGACCACTTGTGGAAACGCTTCGCGTTTTTTGAAACCCTCGGTTTCAAACAGGAGCTTCCGATACGGGGATGGCAGAACCTCTGCCCTCCCCGACCCCCTCCCTTCCACAATGTTCTTCACTAGCGTTTTGACCATTGTGGAGCACGACGGGCTTTTTTGAGTCCGTATTTCTTACGCTCAACTTTGCGGGCATCCCGAGTAATGAATCCCGCTTTACGAAGACGCTTTTTAGCCTCAACGTCAGTTTTGACAATAGCTTTTGCGATAGCATTCTGTACGGCAACCGCTTGGGCACGTATACCTCCACCCGCTACTCGAACCGTCGCTTTAACCGTATCTGCGAGTTGAAGAAGCTTAAATGGAGCAGCAACCGCCTGCTGATCGCGAGGAGATTTAAAATATTCTTTATATTCTTTATCGTTAACAACAATACCCTTACTGGACTCATGAATCCGGGCTCGCGCATGTGCGGTCTTTCTCCCGCCTCTCGCTTCAACGTACCTTGATTGTGGTGCTTTAGTAGTCATGGCAATAATTTTACCGTTCAATATGAAGGCGCTTTAAACGCTTCGCGCGAAGGCGATTTTTGGGAAGCATATTGTATACTGCGCGGCGCAAAACTTCTTCAGGAGATTTTGTAAATGCCTGCTCAAATGTCTCTTCGTACAAATGCCCCATGTATCCCGTGTGACGGTAATATACTTTTTGCGTATCTTTCTTTCCTGATACGGCAAGCTGAGAAGCATTCTTAATCACAATGCGATTAATTCCGGAAAGCCGAGGGTCGTACTGCGGAGTTGTTTTGCCCTGCAAAAGACCGGCAATCTGCGTTGCTAATCTTCCCAATCGTTGATTTGTCGCGTCAATAATATGTTCCATATGCGTTATGCGATAAATTCTATAGTCGCGAGAGCCACACTATCCCGCTTTCTGCGACGATTATCTTTAACAATCCGTAAATATCCCCCATTCCGTTTGGCATAGCGGGGAGCAATTTCATAAAACAATTTTTCAGCTGCAGCTTTTGGAAGAACAGCAGTTAATCTGCGAAAACTTACTAGATTCTGTTTTTTAGCAATAGAAACTAAACGCTCCACCATGGGGCGGATTTCTTTCGCGCGAGGCACCGTTGTTTCAATACTCTCGTAAACCACGAGATTATTCGCCAATCCTTTTAAAAACAAGCGGCGGCGTCCCCGTATTCTGTTGAATTTCCGTAGCTTTGGCATGTCTTATGAATTCTTTTTTGAAGCTTTCTTTGGTTTCTTCGGTTCATCCGAAGTTATTTTAGGTGTTTCAACTTCAATACCTGAAATTTTTTCGAAAGACTCTTTTAAAATCGCAGCTGAACGCTGGAATGCCTGGGATGGCGTGATGCTGCCGTCCGTAAGAATAACAATGCGCATCCGATTATAGTCGGTGCGATCACCAACGCGCATGTTCTCAACCGTAAAATTAACATTGATAACTGGAGAAAAGATGGAGTCAACTGCAACAACGCCGATAGGCAATTTTTCTGCCCGGCGCATTTCAGCGGGAACATATCCCAAGCCCTGCTCTACTGTGAGCTCCATTTCAAGTGTGAAAGATTTCTCAGTGACGGTAACGATGTGTACATCAGAATTAATAACTTCCACATTAGCATTGCCTTCAATGTTTTGAGCAGTAACCTTCCCCTCCCCTTTAAACTTTAATGTAAGGACTTGTGGTTCGGCTGTATGAATGCGAAAACGGACCCGTTTTAAATTCAACATGATTTCAACAACATCCTCGAGAATTCCCGGGACTGTGCTGAATTCATGATTAATGCCTTTAATTTTAAACTGCGTAACTGCCGCTCCGGGAAGCGAAGAAAGTAATACCCGACGCAAAGCATTACCGATGGTAACGCCATATCCGGTGTATAAACCTTCAATCTCAAACACGCCCTCGCGATCGGTCTCGGAGATTTTCTTAATTCCTAATGTTTCGCTTAATTGTTCGTAGTGCATATGTGCTATTTTACGATTTTTGCATAATAATCGACGACTTTATTGACATCAAATGAGTCTTCAGTCTCCGAAGGCAGGCGCAGAACCTTTCCTTCTATCTTCGCATCATCTATAGCAAGCCATTCCGGAGTCGTATAGTTTTTGAGTGTAGCAGAAAGATTTTGAAAAAGCGCGTAACCACTGGATTCTGGCCTAATAGTTATGATATCGCCGACCCGGACGCGATATGACGGGATCGTCATTTTTCGCCCATTAATCATGATGTGGCCATGTCCTACAAGCTGACGCCCGACAGATCGGGATGGAGCAATGCCGAGACGAAAAACTACGTTATCAAGGCGCCGTTCCAAAAGATGGATGATCGTGTCTCCCGTTACTGCAGGATTTTTCACCGCTTCACGGAAAATGCGCTTCATATAGGAATCACGCAAACCATAGCTCCATTGGAACTTTTGCTTTTCCTGAAGCTGTTGGCCGAATTCAGAGAGAGCACGACGTCTGCGCTTACCATGAAACCCTGGGCGGGAAGCTCGGCGGGTAAGAGCACATTTTGGAGAATTACAACGATGCGGCTTGGTAAAAAGCTTTACCCCTAACGCACGTTCTCTTTTTTCTTGAGTATTAAACATGGCGTTTTAAATTCTTCGTACTTTTGGCGGGCGAGGACCATTGTGAGGAATAGGAGTGATGTCTTTTATGGAAAGAATATTAAATCCCCTATTCGCAAGCGAACGGAGCGCGGAATCTCTTCCTCCTCCAATGCCGCTCACAAACACATGAACATTGACTGGTCCGGATTTCTGCAATTTTTCTGCAAGCGCGGAAATTACTTTTGCTGAAGCGAAAGGAGTTGCCTTCTTGGGCCCGGTAAAACCAAGCGATCCGGCAGTACTCCAGGCAACAACATTACCCTTTTCATCCGTAACGGTAATGACGGTATTGTTGTAGGACGCATTAACATAGACGCGTCCGTTCTCATACTTCTTACTCGCCGTTTTTCCGGCGGTTTTTTGGAATGCAACATCAAGAGTGTCTTTCTCCTTGAGTGCCTGTTCAGTTGTTTGTCGTGCGACTTTTTTCTTTCCCATATTAATTCATTACTTCAATTCGACTTTCCGCTTTCCGCTTCCTGCGGTCTTACGCATATTACCCCGGACAGTTCGCGAATTTGTTTTAGTCCGTTGTCCACGTACAGGAAGTCGGCGCATATGGCGCATGCCACGATATGACTGTATTTCTTTTAAAAGATTAATATTCTGCTTGATCATCTGCCGAAGCTCTCCTTCAACTTTGAATTTGGATTCAATGGCTTTCTGAAGAGCGTTTAATTCATCGGCATTCAGATCTTTAGTCCGTTTGTTCGGATCAATTTTTGCAGTATGTAAAATTTCTTTAGCATGGGCAAGCCCGATGCCATAAATAGAAGTGAGCGCAATTTCAATGCGCTTCTGATCCGGAATATTTACGCCAACGATACGCATATAAGTTTATCCTTGTCTTTGTTTATGTTTTTTTGTTCTGCACACAACATACACTCGCTTACCGCGGCGTACAACTTTGCATTGGCTGCAAATTTTTTTAACTGATGAACGGACTTTCATGCCGCTAGTGTTGTGTGTAAATAAAATATATCCCTTACAAACGCCGGACGATTCTTCCTCGGCTATCGTCATAAGGACTAAACTCGACGAGTACCTGATCTCCCGGCAAAATCCTAATGTAATGAATCCGCATTTTACCCGAGAGATGGGCAAGAACTTCGCGTCCATTTTCAAGCCGAACACGGAACATGGTAGCAGGAAGATTTTCCTCAACCACGCCTTGAAGGCGTTCTACGCCTTTATCTGCCATATCCGGACTGTAATGGAGCTACTGGTGCGAAAAGCCACATAAGAATTGGAGTTCAATGCTAGCACGCAGGGGCTTTTTTAGTCAAGAGTAACCGTGATTTTTTCGGTATTATCTGGAACTGACTGGACCCAAAACGGCCAAAATGAGATTTGAGCACGTTCTAAACCCGGGAATGAGAAGACAATAGCCCTAATATCTGCCCCTGACTTTCCGGCTATTTTTCCCTTTAGGACCGTTTCGTCCACGGTTTTCGCAAGCATAACCTTATATTCCACCGGCAGTTCAAGCGCCCCCTCCTTAAGGAACTTCGGCTCGCCATAATCAATCCTGTCGTCAGCGACGGAGAAGGAATCCCCCGCCTCTGTAAGTGCCGTACCACGGAATGATTCTAAAAGATCAGACTCTTTGAAAACCATCGCAGAAAATTCCCCTTCTACGAATATTGAGAATTTCCCCTCAGCATCAACGGCAGGGTTAATGTCTTTTTTAGAAAGCGTAAATTGCGAAGCTCCGTCAATAAAACGGAAACCTGCGGGTAATTGCGAAATGAAAACTGCCTTAATAGATTCGCGGAGAGCATCCTCGGCTGATTTTTCTGCGGCAGTGAGATCAGCATCGGTCGGAAAAACTCCTGAGCCGATAAATCCCCCTGCCATCGGCTCTTTTGAGGTCGCGTAGAATCCTTCGAATTTCTTACTACCTTTAAAACCTGGGATGGTTAACTTTTCTATGGGTCCCACATTATAGGTATCTCCCGGCTGATCAGCAAAGACAACCGCATCCACAGAACCGGGTTCAATTACTTTTCCAGCTTCAATTTTTGCACCGGGAACCGTAACAGCATTTTGAATACGATAAATTTTCCCATCAGGAGCTTGGAAACGAGTCGTCGCAATTAATTGCTGAGCTTCAGATCCATGTGAGTTATAAATAGTAACCGTTCCTCGTGCTTTCCGCTCCACCTTCCCCTCTCCAGAAGCAGTAAAAGTAAAACTGCCGTTTTTTGCTTGACTAAAAACTTGTCCAAGAAGAATAAGATTATCTGTTTTAACAATATCCGGAGATTTCGCGACAACAACAACACTCGCATACGAGCGTTGTGATTTTTCTGTTGTGATATGCACGTTTGCCCGCGGAAGCACTCCCAACCCAACAAAAAGCATACTTGCTAAAATTGCGACGCTCCCTACGCCAATAATCGTTTTACCGCGAGAAGGAATTGAAGGAAGAAGCCTGCGCATTTTTTTCTCCCGAGGAGCTACATGATGATTACTTTCCTGATGATTACTGCCTTCACGAGCCTCATGATGACCCGCATAGCGATGTTCGGGACGGCGCGATGGAGCGATATCCGCCATATGCCCAGCTCCTTCGTTGCCAAAGAATGGATTAGTAGAAGTAAGGCCTTCCGACTCGCAAATTTCTAAAATATTTTCATCTACAGATTCAATAGATAATGTTTTTCCCAAAGCTTCAGCCTCCCTTTTTAAAAGGCGAAGATGGGTAGGAGAAGATGCAAATTTTGAAAACCGGGGAATAGCAAGTGTAATGTCCGTGCTCGGAGTATCAATAATCCTTTCCGCAACGATCGTAACTTCATCGTCTTTATGTATGATGATTTTTGTCCGTTCCATAGTGAGTAACCCTTAATAATATTAGTGAACGAGCCAGCGCGCATGCCGGCGAGCTATTCTGCTCATTGTATCATCCGAATGCGAAAAATAGAAATCAACAAGAGGAGCAAATGTCCCCAGGTCTAAGCGATGCCCTAATGGTTCTATCGTAAGGCCAAGTTTCTGCGCTACGTGATGAGCATCAATCAGCGTAACGCTAAGGCGTGGATTGATAAGCTCCGTAAATTTACGGGAGAGAATGATATCTGGGACAGCAAGGTTTATTGAAAGGTAAATATTGGGCACCGAATGAGTAAGATAGGCAGCTCGCATTGCTTCAAAAAGCCCCGCGAATGCCATTTCCACCACTTTACTGAATCGGAGCGCCACAGGCTTGCTCATGCGATTTGTATTATAACGATGTAATATCTCCTCCGCGACGCTGCCACTCACTGAAAATACTTCTCCAATCGTGCGCACAACATCATTTTTCCCCCACGGAAAAGATCCGACGGAAACCGTGCCATGCTCATTGGTAAATGTAGTAATTGTATTTCGATCCAAAACCCGAAGAAAGAGAAAAGAAGACGGCGCCACAACTCTCCGAATCGCCTCCGCCTCCATGACTGCATTTTCTCCCATCAGCCGCACCGCATTCCCCGGAATGATGTGTCGCAACTCAGCGGCAAAAAGCCGCGGCATAAAAGTCTGGCTCACGTGCATGCCGATTTCTTGAGCATGGAACCCAACCGGATTAATAACCTTATGTCCATCCAACCGCACCTCTTTAATACGAACGTCTGTGGGTAAGACTTCAAGATCGTTGACTGACATTTTGAGCGCAGCCCTACTCCGCTCCCGATCAAATACTTTCCAAATACCCTGACCAATACGATTATCCAAATCACTCACGTCAACGGGGATCGATGAATCTTCCCGCGCAAGCACGACGGGCGCATGAATGGTCGTCGCAAACATGGGATCCAAGCTTACGATAATTTCATACTCACCCATTTTGTTCACGTTCCGACATAGTTCGGAAACCGCATCAATCACCGTTGAAGTGCGCGCATCCGAATAGGAGCGCATAACCGGAGTTCCGCAAACAATTTTATTTTCAGCGCTATGAATTCGGTACGGAGTGCACCGGGTATATTCCCGCATAATTTCAATAACGAGATACTTTTTCCCGCGGCGCATCCAAGGAAGTTGAGTAAGAAAATTCTGTTTCACCTTTCTATTATAAAGGAATAATCAAATTTGTCGTTATCCATATGCCATCCCAGTAGGGATATTTTCACAAATGTCCTTCTTATAGCTTTTTGAGAAAAGGATATGCGAGCGTATACTAATACCCATCATGAAGGAACTACTACTTATAGATACCCACGCACTCGTACATCGATTTTTTCACGCTCTCCCACCGCTCACTGCCCGAGACGGCTCCCCCGCCCAGGCGCTCTTTGGCGTTTCGCGAGTTCTTCTCTCTATCCTTCTTAAAGAACAGCCGGATTATGTTGCCGCCGCGCTTGATCGGCCCGAAACAACAATACGAAAGACCCAATTTGCCGAATACAAGGCACATAGGGCACCGACTGCAGATGCCTTAATCAGCCAGATCAAACAGATACCCGAATTACTTAAAACATTTCGCGTCCCAACGTTTTCCATGGCGGGATATGAAGCAGATGACGTTATCGGCACACTCGCGACGCGGTTTTCTTCTGCGCCAGATCTCCGCATCGCGATTCTTTCGGGAGATCTGGATTTGCTCCAACTGGTCCGCGACGATCATGTCGTCGTCCATATTCTGAAAAGCGGGCTTGAAAATACTATGCTCTACAACGAACCAGCCGTGCGAACGCGATACGAATTAAATCCGCAACAGCTCATTGATTACAAAGGCCTCGTCGGAGACACATCAGATAATATTCCCGGAGTTCCAGGGATTGGACCGAAAAATGCAAAAGATCTCTTGCGGGAATTCGGAACACTGGAGGAAATTTTTGAAAATCTTCCGCTGATCAAATCAACGATTTCAACAAAGCTAAGCGAAGCGCGGGACCAAGCGTTTCTTTCCCGTAATCTTGCGACTATTGAAACGAAAATGCCCATTCCGGCATGTGAACTTTCAGAACTTGCCCGAAAACCAATCCCCAAAAAAGATTTGATGGCGTATTTTGAAAAACTCGGTTTTCAAAGTCTAATTAAGCAGATTGAAAACATAACCTAAGCCTTCGTGATAGACTGAAAAGCGGGTATGAAGCGTATCTTTGCAAATTTAAATTGGCTCCTTTTCCTTCTGGTTGCCGCTTCGGCATCAATCAGTTTTTTTTATTTTGAAAATCCATTTTGGCTTATTTTAGAAATAGCTTTGCTTATTTCTATTACTATTCTAGTAGTTTTCAAAACGACTACAGCAGATCGGGCAGAACGTGGGCTTTTGCGCGAACGAGAACGCCTTACCGCAATCATAGAAAATCTCCATGACGGCGTCATGGTGTATGACCAAAATTTCCGCGTCGCAGTATTTAATAAAGCAGCGCAGGAAATTTTCGGCGTGTCTTCGGATGAAGTTATCGGAAAATCATTCACACTTAAAGTCCGCGAAGAACATTCCGATAAGCTAAAGCCCCTCCTCACCATACTCTTCCCAGCGCTTGCACCCGCAATCGTACGCGTATCAGAGCCGGGATCCTATCCACAGATATTTGATATATCATTTGATAATCCCTCTATGGAACTCCGTGTTTCTACGAACCGTATTATGGACGAAAAAGGAAATGTACTCGGATTTATTAAACTTATCCACGACCGCACGCGCGAGCTCGCACTTCTCCGCTCAAAGGGAGAATTTATTGCAATCGCATCTCACCAGCTTCGCACCCCACTCACCGCAATCAATTGGTCAATGGAAAATTTGCACGCAGAGCCGCTCACAGAAACCCAGCAAGAATTAGTTCGTAAAACCACGGCATCCGTAAACCGCTTACTCAAAATCACCGAAGACTTGCTTGATGTCGCAAAAATTGAGGAAGGACAATTTGGATACCACTTCCAGGACGAGAACATTGTCGCCTTTATAGAGGAAGCGCTCCGCCAAGCCGATCCTGTCGCGAAGGCATATCGCGTTAAGCTGTATTTCGAAAAGACATCCGAAACTATGCCAGTCACTATAGACATCCAACGTCTTGGCCTCGCGATTTCAAATATTCTAGACAACGCTGTGAAATACAATATTCCTAACGGCGAAGTAGCAGTAAAAATAGAGAAGATGAAAGACAAGCCCTATATTGTTGTGAGCGTCCGCGACACCGGCATCGGCATTCCGGAAAATCAAATCCAATATCTCTTTACCCGATTCTTCAGAGCTGATAATGCCGTGAAAATAAAAACAGAAGGTACCGGCCTGGGCCTCTATATTGCAAAAAACATTATCCGCAGACATGGTGGACAGATTTGGGCAAAGTCCGCAGTAAACCGCGGCACGACGATGTACTTTACGCTTCCTACTAATCCAACCTTGATCCCGCCTAAAGAATTTATCTACGAAGAATAGTCGCTCGCAAAGGAAGAAGATTATTAAAATACGCTCACCCTCGTTTCCGAGAGAGAGCGTAATTGATCACCTCCTTTCCGCCTCGGTCAGTCCCGAGAATACAAGGCAAGGAATATATAAACAGAACGAGTCCTGTACTCAAGTATACCAAAGCACTACGGCATGACAATACCTCTTATCCTCCGCACCCCAGAACCAACCGCTTCTTCTTTGGCAATTTTAAATGTTCCAATTTCTCCCGTATGTGTAACATGGGGACCACCGCAGAATTCTTTTGAGAATGCGGTTTCCAAAGATTTTCCAGCAAAATAGACTTTTACTTTTTCCGGATATTTTTCTTTAAAGAAATAAAGTGCTCCCGTTTTTTCTGCTTCTTCTTTAGACATTTCTTTATACTGCATTGGGACATCTTCTTGAATCACACCGTTTACAAGTGATTCTACATTTTTAACTTCTTCAGGAGTTAGTTTACGCGGAAACGAAAAATCAAACCGTGCGCGCTCTACGGTAATATCTGATCCTTTCTGTGAAACTTCAGAACCCAAAACTTTGCGAAGCGCCGCTTGGAGTAAATGCGTAGCCGTATGAAGTCGCGTTACTTTCTTGAGCTCGTCTTCATCTTTTGCTTTAAGCTCTCCGGTATTGAGGATGAGTCCGTGCCCGCCGAATTTTTTCTCCTGCCCCGCGCGAGAGATTTCTTGATGTCGCTTGAATTCTTCATCAAACGCTTCACGAGTAAGCTCGCTCGCTTTTACTCCCCCAACTTCTTTGATAATCTCGTATGGCAATCCAAATGTTTCATAAATCTTAAACGCATTCGCAGCATTTACAGAAGAAATTTTTTCGAGCTCCTTTAATCCAACCGCAAGCGTTTTAGAGAATTTTTCTCGTTCCTCTTGATAGACGTCGTGAATCGTATTGAGTACAAGATTTCTATATGTTGATTGATATTCTTTTACGACAATATCAAAACGAGGTTCAAGCCCCCCTCCAAGGCCGTACACCATAAGACGACGCATTAATCGTCTCAATACATATCCTGCTTCTTTATTTGAAGGACGTACGCCGTCAGAAATTAAAAATGAAATGCCACGAATATGATCAGCAAAAATTCTTCCTATTCGTTCGTCTATGTCATGAGGCAAAGAATTGAAAATTGACTGAAATAAATCAGTTTCAAAAATTGTGGAAACGTTTTGCGAAACCATAGCCAAGCGCTCCAGCCCCATACCCGTATCAATACCGGGCGTTTTCAAATCTGTAAGTTTTCCACTCGCATCTTGATAGTATTGGTTAAAAACCACATTCCAAATTTCTACTGATTTTCCCGCAGAGTTTTTTACATAGATTTCCGTGGTTGGTCCGCATGGCCCCTCACTCCCCGTCGGTCCCCAAAAGTTATCCGCTCGCCCCATTTTCTTTACAACGATATTTGAATCAAGTGATTTCCAAATCTTTTCAGATTCCATATCAGCTGGAACATTATCCTCTCCCGCAAAAACAGAAACATAGTCAATTTTGAGCCTCATCACATCAGTAATAAATTCATGAGCATATTGAATAGCTTCTTTTTTAAAATAGCCACCAAAACTAAAGTTCCCCAACATTTCAAAGAACGTGAGGTGCGACTCATCCCCTACTTCATCAATATCAGACGTGCGAAATGATTTTTGGATAGACGTCGTGCTCTGTGCACCAAAATCATGTTCTGCATCAAGCTCACCCGTAAAATACTTTTTAAACTGTTGCATCCCCGCGGTAGTCAAAAGCACCGAAGGATCATCCGGAATAAGCGAAGACGAAGGCACGACAGCGTGCCCCTTGGACTTAAAAAATGCTAAGAATTTCTCTCGTATCTCTTGAGAAGACATAAATGCAGTATAAGGGCGCTCGGATATTTCATGCAAGAATTAATGAAAAGAGCCCGCGTTCCACTTCGTGTGGAATGCGGGCTCGGTAGACGGCGATAATGTTCCTACGGAACGACCTCGATACTCTGGAGTGCTTTGCGCTCGACACTGCCATGAGTAGGATGAATGTGCCACTCATCTTCGTTAACGGCACGCATATTCACGTCATTATTCCCAGGAGGACTCGTAATGACGAGATTCGGGCCTTGCTGCATCCCCAGCAGATTAGCTGCCCCATGAGCATCAAGCTCAAGTGTCATGCGCACTTTCTGCGAGTTTTTAAGAGCGGCATCAATCGCTTCCACGATCTTGTCTTTTGCGACTTCCATGGTTTGTAAAAAACTCCTTTCTACTTCCGTTTCCTTGGTGCGAACTTGCGAGGATTGAACGTGATCGCAAGTATGAGCGCCACGAGAACCAAACCCGCAGTCACGAAGATCAAGATTTCCGTTGTCAGAGAGGACATGTGAAAGTACTTTCAGGTAACGCACTGGATCATTCCAGCGTTATTTTGATTATAACGTATTAAATACAATATGTCAATATTAGTTACAGAAACAAAAACCGCCCTACCTCTCAAAAGAGATGTGGCGGTTGTGGGAACTAAATCGCCTATGCGACGATTTCAATCGCTTCCAAAGCACGGGTCATACGGCCAAGAAACATAATTTCGGCAGAAACAGGATTGTCATGGAAACTCTGAGCGAGTTCCACGATAACGTTCCTATCATCACCATCACGCCAAAGCTTCTTTACCGAAACAGCGGCCAAACGCATGACATCATACTCCGTAATCACAAGAAGGTCCTGATTAACCATATCAAGAATGAAGTCAGTTTCGTGAACCGCTTCTTCTCTGAATCTGATTTTGAGCTTCCCAGAACCTAACGATGCTGCACGTAATGTCCTACTTACTTCAAGAGGATTCATAAACCTGACGCTCCTTTCTTGTGTAAGAGCCACCCACATCCTAGAGAAGCGACAATGCTTTGTCAAAACAAAAACCGCCTGCACCCTAAAAGGGGGTAGACGGTTTTTTATTGCTAGTTGTCGGTCGCAAGTCTCTTCTAGTAACCTTCCAACATATGAGACTTTCCGTGTTCGCGAATCTTCGCGAGCGCCTTTGCTTCAATTTGGCGGATACGTTCGCGTGTAACTCCAAATTTCTGCCCTACTTCTTCTAACGTGTGTGTCACACCATCATCAAGTCCAAAACGCATTTTTAAAATATCCTGTTCGCGTTCCGAAAGGTCAACTAAAATTTCGCGGATTTTTTCCCGTAACAGTCCTTGTGAAGCAATCTGCGAAGGAGAAAGATTTTTTTCGTCCGGAATAAATTCCGTAAGGAGAGAATCTTCATCGTCATCCCCTACGGGCGATTCCAAAGAAACAACTTCTTGGGAGATCTTTTGGATGTGATGGATCTTTTGGACCGGCACGCCCATTTCAACCGCGATTTCCTCTGCGAGAGGGTCTCTGCCCAATTCCTGCATTAGTCGGCGTTTCGCCTGCGTGTACTTCGCGATCGTTTCCACCATGTGGACAGGAATACGAATTGTGCGCGATTGGTCCGCAAGGGCGCGGGTAATTGCCTGGCGGATCCACCATGTCGCATACGTTGAAAATTTAAATCCGCGGCGATAATCAAATTTATCTACCGCACGAGAAAGCCCAATGTTTCCTTCTTGGATAAGATCCAAAAGTCCGAGATTCGGTGAACGATTCACATATCGTTTTGCTATGGAAACAACGAGACGCAAGTTCGCCTGAATAAATTTTCTCCGCGCTTCTTCGTCGCCCGCTTCAATGCGCTTTGCGAGATCTTTTTCGTCCTGCTGTTTTAAGAGCGGCGTTTTCCCGATTTCACGTAAATACATCTGTACAGAGTCCGGAAGCTCTTCTACTCCTGGAATCTTCATTGCATCCTGAAGTTCCTTTTCAGAAATCTCTTCTTTGGAGGCAACATCAATAAGCTGGCTCGTCTCTACAACTTTAATATCCGCTTTTTCCAGCGAATCATAAATCTCTTCTAAAAAATTAATATTTTCCTCAATGTGAGGGAAAAATTGGAGCACCTCGCTGTCGGTCACAAATCCACGACCTCTTCCGCGCTCAATCAACTCTTCCAGCATCTGCATGTTGATCGCCTCCTTCTTCCCTACTTTTCCTTTTCCGGCACCATTTTTTTTGAGTCTATTCTGTCCCGTACCACGGACAGCACTTTTTTTTGCGCCCGAAGATCCTTTTTTATCCGTCTTTTTTACAGTCCCCTTTCTTTTAGAAACAGGTAATTTCGCCGGAGGAGTCCTCCGTTTGGTTTTTATGGTGCTTTTCTTCATAAGCTGAATTCAGGAATTATAAATCTCTTTAGAGATGAGGTCAAATTCTGCGGAGATTCGCTGAAATTCCGCAAGTGCCTCCTGGAGAGCCTTTTCGTCATGGGCCGCCTCTGCTTCCCGTATGCGCGCTTGGATCCTTTCCCGCTCAAGACGCATATGCTCTTTCTTTACATGTGCAGTTAAATCCGTAAGTTCCTTTTCCGCATCTTTTTCATCAACGGGGATAAGCCCGGCCTTGAGTGATGCCTCATCTAGTACAGCTCTCGCATCGGGACGGAGCATATCCATAGATGTTTTACCCGCAAGTGCGAAGAGCGCCTCCTGATATTTTGCGGGGAGGAAATTAACGAGTAAAGCAATTTTGGTCCTAGCTGCCTCGTTTGCAGAAGCAAGCGTAATCAACCGTTCCGCGATGAGCTCGTGGCGATTCAATGGCTCTCTCGGAGTAGATTGAGAGGGAGTAGTATTCCCCTCACTCGGTTTCTTTGTTTTAGACTTAATTGATTTCAAGTCACCAAACAACGCTTCTTCCGGAAATCCTGAAAATTTTGAAAGTTCTTGAATCCAGTACGCACGCTCCACTTGGCTTTCTATGGGATCAATTTTTTCAAGTACTGATCGTATAGAACGCTTTTTCTCTGTAATATCCGCATTCTTCATTATCCCGTACCGCTCAAAATAAAATCTCATAGCAGGAACCCCTTGAGTGACGAGTGTTACGGCTGATGCCGGATTCTCTAATACAAGATCCGCTGGGTCTTTAGCCGTACCGCCTAGGGCATGGATTACAGTTACGGAGAAATCTTGATGGTGTGCCAGATCAATCGCACGTTCCGTAGCCGCTTTGCCGGCTTCATCAGCGTCAAAGAAAATTGTAAGAGCATCCGCTATTTTTCGAATCGGCTTTAAATGATCGGGAGTAAGCGCCGTCCCGGAAGTCGCAACAACATTTCTTACGCCTGCTTGCCAGAGCATTAAGAAATCCATTTGCCCTTCAACGAGCAGAGATGATTTTGCTTCCCGAATTCCTGCCTTCGCTTTAAAAAATCCAAAAAGGAGTTTTGATTTTTGGAAAATCGGAGTCTCGGGCGAATTCACATACTTGGCCACCGAAGCTCCGCTCTGCGAAGCGGAGGCGGCTTTGGCACCCTCATGGCCCTCAGCATGCTCTGCTTCTTCAGAAGGGATGACACGACCAGTAAACCCAACGACTTTCCCAAAATGATTATGAATCGGAAACATAACTCTACCCCGAAAACGATCCCAATAGGTACCGCGATCTGTTTTAAAAACAAATCCCGCTGTTTCAATATCACGCATAGAAAATCCTGCTGACCCAAGATGGCGCGCCAAGGCATCCTGCGTATTCGGAGCAAAACCAACTTCAAACGTTTGTATCGTTTCATTCGCAAGCCCTCGGCCCGCAAGATATTTCCGAACAGATTCCGCGGCCGCGGTCTCACTTTGGAGCGTATTTTTAAAAAAATCTTTTGCTGCGCGATTTACATCATAGAGCACGGCGTAATGCCGCTCGTCCGTTGTTCCTTCTGTACGCACGTCTATACCCGCACGCTCACCTAAAATCTTCAATGCTTCTAGAAATTCAATATTTTCATATTGCATGACAAAACTAATCACGTCCCCGCCCTGACCGCATCCAAAGCAATGCCAGGAACCGCGATCAGGCGAAACGATAAATGAAGGGGTTTTCTCTTTATGAAAAGGGCAGCGTGCCCGAAAATTCTTTCCCGCAGGGGTAAGTTCAATATATCCGCGGACAATATCCGCGATATCCAAACGCTCTTTAATAAGTTCTGCTGTGCCAGCCATAAGGTTAAGAAAGTACCTTATATATACCACATTTACACCCCAAAAGCCCTAAATGAGGAGAACTTGCACTTTTGCCTGATATACCGTAAACTCTTTCGGTATGAGAAATTGCGCTCACTGCCAAAAAACATCAGCAATGGGAGGAACGCGGAAATTGCTTCGCGGCCATTACAATCCCACCAATTGGAGTCGGAAATATCCAAACCTCCAGAAATCACGCCTTCCGAACGGAAAACGCGCGCTTTTGTGCACCCAGTGCATGAGAACCTTCGCACGAGACGCCAATAAAAAAGGTTTAGTAAAAACCGCACCGCATATAACAACTCTTGCGCCCGCCGAAGAAAATAAGAATCTAGAAAAAGCAGTAGCATAAAAAAGCGCGTAATACGCGCTTTTTTGTTGCGGTACTCCAAGAAAAACGATATGCTCGTCATAGCAATAAGAGATAGTTCTTAGCATTCCATTGTTATGAATAGCTTAGGAAGAGTGTTATACGGAGTGTAGTATAGTGGCAGTACGCAAGGCTGGGGGTCTTGTAGCCCGGGTCCGATTCCCGGCACTCCGACCACTGTTACATTGTTAATGATACTAGTAATAAAGAACGATTATGAAAAAAATCACCATAGGCGCACTATTTCTCGGAATCGCCGTTGTAGCCGGAATATCTCTCTTCAATACGGATATTTTTAAATCTGAAGCAGAAATTGACCTTCCACTTGGCGCAGATGTTTCGGAGACGATAGAAAAAGATTCGGAATCCGAAATACCAGGCTTCTTTATGACAGACATTCCTTTTATTTCCCAAGCGCCCCTCCTTGATTGGAGCTGGCCATTCAAAACCTCTTGCGAAGAAACTTCGCTTCTCATGGCACATAAATATCTCACTGGAGAAGCGATAACGCCCGAGACATCACAGGCAGAGATCCTTGCTATCGTTGATTTTGAAAAAGAAAACTATACCATCTCGAGCGGAAGCGCCGCCGCTCAAATTGCTCGACTTGCACGCGATTACTTTAAATTTGATGCAGAAGTCCGCTACGATATAACACTGGACGATATCAAGCGCGAAATGGTCGCTGGCAATCTCGTTCTCATCCCAACCGCTGGCCGCGAACTCCAGAACCCCTACTTCAAATCCCCCGGCCCCATTTATCACATGGTTATCATGAAAGGATATACGCCGACTGGATTCATCGTGAATGAACCGGGCACGCGGTATGGCGCTGACTACGTGTATTCAAATGAAATTTTGGAACAAGCGATACGCGACGTCACGATGAAGGATTGGGATGTTCCTATCGCTGTAACTAATAGAACCGCGATGGTAGTTATTAATGTAAATAAATAATACTTAAAAAACTATGCTTAAAATTGGAGACTCATTACCAGCAAAGCTTTCTACTGCCGCATTTCAGAATGATAAGGAAATAAAAATTGATTTTGATAAATATCGAGGAAAGTGGCTCGCTATCATCTTTTATCCTGCGGATTTCACATTCGTTTGCCCAACCGAATTAGAAGAAGCGGCTCATTTGTATCCAGAATTTAAAAAACTTGGCGCAGAAGTAATGTCAGTTTCTACGGACACGGTATTCGTCCACAAAGCTTGGCACGATCACTCCCCTGCTATTAAGAAAATAAAATTTCCCATGCTTGCCGATCCTACGGGAAAGCTATGCCAACTCTTCGGAACCTACATAGAAGAAGAAGGACTCTCCCTCCGTGGAAGCTTTCTTATTAACCCTGAAGGTAAACTGGTAGTAATGGAAATCAATCACAATGACATCGGACGCAATGGCAAAGAATTACTCCGCAAGCTTCAAGCCGCAAAATTTGTAAATGAACATAAAGGGCTTGTATGTCCCGCAAGCTGGGAGCCAGGCAAGAAAACATTAAAGCCAGGCATGGATTTGGTTGGCGAGATATAGCTCCGACATCTCTCACAAGAACCGGCGTTGCTCATACTCCAGCGGTATGAGCCCGCCTGCCTCTCGTGCTCGCGACTCTCACGAGACCAAGCTCGCTCGCACTCCGAGAACTTCTTGTAGAGAGATATCCTCGCTTAGATGTCTAAAGGTAAACTCGCTTGTAGTGTTGTGAGGCAATAAACGGCTCAGGGGTGCGTGAGTTGTTTCTATAAAAATTGACAAATATATCTTCTTATGCTAATATAAGGACCGGCGTTGCGGTCCCTTTTTAGGACCATCCAACGACAGAAGCCCTCTTTGAAAACTACACAAGAAAGGAGCGCGTCATGGCGCAACCCTGTCACACGATCGCATCACACCACAGATCCCACTGGGATGAAGTGGTGGCACGCGTCATCTTCCAGAAATACGGAGACCATCTCTTCCCAGGAGCAAGCGAAGCCAAGCTCGTCTTCTGGAAAAACGGTGATACTCCCGACGGGAGACCCGCAAGCGCATGGGAAGCCGAAGGAGTGATTCCCATCGGAGTCGGCCATGGCCGCTTCGACGAACACCTCGCGACTGGCGGTCGCATTCCGAAAGAATGCGCAACAACGCTCGTTGTCAAAGCATTTGGTATCTTCGATGGCTCCTCTCCGGAGTTCTATCGATTGATTCTCTTCACGCTAGCAACGGACGAAGGCCCCGCACAGCATCCCTTCGACGTTTCCGGTGTCCTGAAGGCGATTCACAAACGCCATCCGGAAAACCCCGAGATCGGAGACTCATGGGCAGTGGAAGCCGTTCATGTCATCCTCACACCGAAAGGTGAATCTTTCGTCAATCTCGGAGCAATGCTCCGCGAGATGAGCATCGACGCCTCATCGCACGAGAAACTGGTGCGATTCGCAAAACGAGTCGACACCCAGCCGCCCGAGAAACCGGACCATCCCTTTGACATCATGGCTATCTCACGGAAGATGCCTGATGCAGAAGCGAGAATCTGGCTCACGACAGCACTCGTCGCACTTCGCGACGGTCAACTGGAATTTACCGGAAGTGCGATTGAGTTCGCTCGCCACGCTACCATCCTGGAAGTGGATATCGGAAAACGTTTCCCGTTCCGCATCGCAACGATCGAATCGGAAAACGAACGGATCGCCTCGTTCGCCCGCAGCTCTCTCGGCTGTGAAGCAGCGATCGTGATCCAACGGCATCCGCGAAGCGGCATCACGCAGATCTCCACCGATCATCGCAAGGTGATGCAAGAACTGGCGGACGAGATCGCAAGATCAGTGATCGCTGCGGAACCGCAAGATGGCGGGCAGTGGTATTACCACGAAAAAGCTCGCGCCGTCTTGAACGGAAGCAGTTCACACCCAGACGTCACACCTTCCCAGCTTTCGCTCGATACGATCCAAGAGATCGTCGAGAGAGTCGTAAAGGCAAGCTCCCGCAAGTCTGCCTAAACGACTCGCTACAGAACCCCAAAGCCAATCGGCGGTGGGGTTCTTCTTTTTTTCATAAGGATAATATTATGATAAAATGATGATTAATAGTATTTTCTCCACTATACCCCAGTCGCTAGTGGCTCAACCTTATCTGATTCATGTACGAACCAAAAAAATACGATCACCTTATCGGAACGCCGGGATTTAGTAATACGCTTCTCGCCAACCATTTCACGCTCTACGAAGGATACGTAAAAAACGTAAATACGCTTCTTGAGAAGCTAAAGAGTATAGAACCAAGCCCGGAAGCAAGCGAGCTTAAGCGCCGATTTGGATGGGAATGGAATGGTATGCGTCTCCACGAATACTATTTTGGAAATATGACTCGGGAAGCGCAACAAGCAACAAGTGACTCACAACTGACAACAAAATTAAAAGAACAGTTTGGAAGCGTAGATGCTTGGGAGAAAGATTTCCGCAATACTGGCGCTATGCGCGGCATCGGCTGGACCATGTTAGTGCACGATCGATCAGCAAAGAAACTAATGAATGTATGGGTTACAGAACATGATATGGGACACCTTGCCGGAACAGAACCTATTCTCGTGCTAGATGTCTTTGAACATGCATATATCACCGACTATGGCATTAAACGCGCAGACTACATTGAATCGTTTATGAAAGCCATTAATTGGCAAGAAACAGAGCAACGATTCAGAAATAGTTAACCAGTGAAAGAGTTGATAAGCTGAAAGAAAAAAGACCCCTCGTGAGAGGGGTCTCTATATATTGAATATTTTCTATAGAAGTTTCTTAAAATCAAGATGTTGAGAGATTGTACATCTTCCCGGACAACCATCTGTTGGACACCAAATACCAACCATTTCTGATTGAGGGATAGAGCTAGAAAGACTAGCTGGAGTCCAATCAACTCTATCTTCTTCTTCAAGAATAAATTTTGTTTCGCAACATTCGCAAACACACTCCCTTCCAATCCACCATTTTTTAGTCGGCTGAGGTAATGACCCTTGTTTCAGGATCTTCATGGAGAGACTCCTTAGTGTGAGAGAAAAACGTCCTACACACGAGCATAAACCCGTTTTAATATTTAATCAAACTCCTACCCTATACCCTAGTGGCTAACCCCTATTCTATGCTCCAAAATTCCTCTTCCGCTTATTAAAATCTGCGAGCGCGACTTGAAATTGAGGGACACCGAAATCAGGAAATAGTTCCTCAGCAAAATAAAGCTCGGCATATGCCGCTTGCCACGGCATTATTCCCGAAAGACGCTGTTCCCCGCTCGTGCGGATGATAAGATCTGGATCGGGAAAATTATGCGTATCAAGGGCGGAAGAAAACGCTTCTTCGCCGATTTCCGTTTGTGATCCGCGAAGTTGATTTGCAGCTCTTAGAATCTCATCTCTCCCACCATAGTCCAAAGCAAGACCCAGTGATCCTTTTTTATAGCGTCGCGTTGTTTCTTCGAGATTATGGAGTTCGGTTACGATATCCTGAGGTAAGCGATCTTTTCTCCCAAAATGTTTAAAGCTCGCTTCCTGTTCATGTAATTTTGTTTCAATGCGTTTTAGATATCCGCGAAAAATACGCATCAAATGATCTATTTCATATTTGCTCCTGTTCCAATTTTCAGTTGAAAAACCCCACAGCGTAAAATAAGGAATCCCCTTTCGGATCGCCTCTTCTAAGAGTGCCATGGTCGTTTCCGCACCCTGCTCATGGCCCTTCGCGGCTTCCCTTCCCTGCTGTTTTGCCCATCTACGATTTCCGTCAGGAATAATCACAACGTGCTTCGGCACGATTTCTTTTTTTAAATAATGGTCGGATAAATTTTTAAACGCGGCAATTTTATCACTGACATAATTTCCCTTCCGCTCAATACTGAATTCCGAAAAATCATTCCGGGCGTCCTCCCGTCTAAATTCCAGCGATTCAATTTTTGCGAGAGTGGAACCCGCATAGCACCAGTCCAAAAACTTTTTAAGGTTAGATTCTTCCCCTTCCGCAATCGCAAAAACACTCCCGTCAGATACATTTTCCGCAAAACCAAAAATACCGAGCTTATCGGCTTCTGATTTCATTCCTCTGCGCATAAGGACGCCCTGCACTCTTCCTTTTATAGTAATGCTGATGCGTTTCATCACACTATGATAACTCTTCGCGTTTCGGTATAAGTTTCTTCATGATGTACGCCGCACCCATTCCAATGATCGCTCCCGCGAGTATGTCCAACGGCCAATGAACTCCAGCCATGACGCGGGCAAGAGCGACAAGGGCTGCAAGCCCTAAAAAGATAGCTCCCCATTTTTTATGGACAAAAAATATCGCCATTGCCACTCCAAACATAATAACCGCATGACTAGAGGGAAAACTAGGAGCTTGAGGAAGCGGAATTAACGGTTCAATTCCCAGCACGATCGGCGGACGAAGGCGAGTATAAAAGAATTGTATGGCTTCATTAATAATCCCTTTTCCAAGAAGGAGCGTGAGAGAAACGAGAGAAAATGCCCAAAACTTCTTTTTCCAAGTCGGCTCTAAAAGAATAATAATAGCCGCACTGATTGCGATAAGATACGGCAGATAGCGCGCGAAGAAAATAATAAGCCCGTTGAGAAGAGGAGAAATGTGCGCGACACCGAAGAGTAATGAAAATACAGTAGTATCAAATGTCATTGCCCAGTACATAAACGATCATCCGCACACCTTAGTGCGGAAGAAGAAACCTATATTAGCGGCGGACGAAAGGAAGAATCCCCATAAATCTCGCGCGTTTAATTGCAGTCGCAAGGTGGCGCTGATGTTTCACGCAAGTACCTGTATAACGAGGATCCACGATCTTAGCTTGGCTTGAAACAAAACGCCGCAGGAGTTCCGTCTCCTTATAATCAATAATATTTACGTTCTGTGAGCAAAAGAAGCACTGTTGCATAGTCAAATTAGAGTATAGGATTTAGGGTAAAAAGGCAAGACTTTCCGTTCTCTATCTTAGAACGGTAAATCCTCAGTATTAATCTCCTCATCCACGCTAATAACTGGAATATCGCTCTTAGATTCTTGCGAAATCGCCTCACGATCCGGTGCGGGCCTTGATCCTCCACCGCCGGAACGGGGCCCTAGCTGGAGCCGTTCCGTAACGATTTCCGTCACTTTATGTTTCACTCCCTGTTTATCGTCCCAAGCTCTCGTTTGCAAGCGTCCCTCTATAAAGACAAGTCCGCCCTTGGTAAGAAATTTACTCGCTACTTCAGCCTGGCGTCCCCACACAACAATATTGTGGAATTCCGTTGATTCCTGTTTCTGACCCTGTTTATCATTCCAAGTTCGATTTGTAGCAATGCTAAACGTTGCAACCGCCTGACCGGTAGTAGTAGACCTGAGTTGTGGATCCGCAGTGAGCCTTCCGAAAAGTAAAACTTTATTGAGATTCATAACATTAACGCATAACTCGCTACTTATAACTTACAACAAATGCCCTATCCTCGCAATTTTTTCTTCGTTGTTAGTGGTAAGTTTTTAGTTGTCAGTTATTTCAAGATTTCCTCAAGCCGTTGAGCGAGATCTTCGTTGCTTAAGACTGTTGATTCTGCCGGCTTTATCTTTTCTTGCGGACGCCGTTCACGTTCTGAACGCCGAGCGGAAGGAAGTTGACGGACGGTAATAAGAAATCGAATCACGTTTGCTTCCATGCGAAGCTGACTCTCTAAACCAGCCATACTCTCCGTGACTGCGGAAAATACGATAAAACCAAAGAATGCTCTATTCTTTTTTTTGATGGTATACGCCAATTCCCGTTCGGTAACCGGAGACTCTTCTGTTATTGAAGCACCGGCTTGAAGAAGCGCCTTTTTGATTATTTCAGCATGTTCTGCGCTTTCAAGCAGGAATCCTATTTCGTATATTTTCTTTACTGTTTCTTCCATAATTTTCGTTCCGTTACCGTATCACACTAGGGCGGTACGGCGCAAGGATAAGCCGCTTATGCCACATTTTCCGCCTCTGCGACTGTTTCTGATTCATGTTCCACTCCTTCATTGTCAAAATGATGCTTGGAAAGATATCCTGTTCCTGCTGGGATAAGCCGTCCGATAATAACGTTTTCCTTAAGGCCGCGAAGTTTATCCATGCGCGCCTCAACCGATGCATTGATAAGAACACGAGCGGTTTCCATAAATGATGCAGCTGACAAGAAGCTTTCTGTTGAAAGTGCAACTTTAGTGATTCCGAGAAGCAATTGCTGTGCTTTAGCAGGAGACTTCCCTTCTTTCTTGGCATTACGATTAACTTCAAGAAAGACGGATTTTTCCACAACATCGCCGCGGACAAAGTAGGTATCTCCCGTTTCAACAATTTTCACGCGAGAGAACATCTGCCGAACAATGATTTCAATATGTTTGTTGTTAATCACAGCACCTTCAGAAAGATAAATCTTTTGAATTTCGTGCAAAATCATCCGTTCAACTTCACGTCCGCCTTTCAACTTAAACACCTCACGCAAATCTGCGGGACCATGGGAAAGGTGATCTCCCTTTTTCACGATATCCCCTACTTTTACGTTAAGCCATGAGGAACGAGGCACCGGGTATTCAAGAAGTTTTTTCTGCTTCCCTTCCGGCTGTAGACGCACGTATTTTATGAGTCCCTTTTCTTCAATTTCCACTACTACTCCGTCAGCTTCCGCGAGAAACGCTTTTCCTTTCGGAGCACGTGCTTCAAAGACTTCTTCTACGCGAGGAAGACCGTGCGTAATGTCGGCTCCCGCGACTCCTCCGATATGGAATGTTCTCATCGTAAGTTGAGTTCCCGGCTCTCCAATAGATTGTGCAGCAACAACACCAACGGTCTCGCCCACCTTAATAGGCTGGTTTTTACCCAAGTCATAGCCATAACATTTTGAGCAAACGCCGTAGAGTGTTTTGCAGGTAATCGGAGATCTGATTTTAAGCGATTCAATCTTATGTTCTGCGTCAATAATATCCGCAGTCTTTCTATCAATCATTTCCCCGCCTTTTGCCAAAATTTTATTCCCCACCTTAACATCATCCACAACTGTGCGAGAGAATATTTTATTCGCAAATGCATATCCGAACTCCAATCCTTCACTGCGGAGCGCATCAACGCCTTCCCGCGTCTTACAATCTTCTTCGCGAATAATCAAATCTTGGGAAACGTCTACTAATCTGCGGGTAAGGTACCCTGCTTGTGCGGTTTTAAGTGCGGTATCCGTAAGACCCTTACGAGAGCCGTGAGTTGAAATAAAGTATTCCAAAACGTTAAATCCTTCTTTGTATGAAGATTTAACCGGGAGCTCAATGGTTTCTCCTTGGTTGTTTTGCACCAAACCTTTCATACCCATCATCTGTGCCGGCTGTGACCACGATCCTCTTGCACCTGAGGCGATAATGCTGTGGACGGAACTGTGTTTGTCCAACGTGCGAGGAACAATTTCTTTTCCAATCTTATCGTTTGTTTTTTTCCAAATCTCAATGATACGCTCGCGGCGTTCCGCATTCGTCAAAAATCCTTCTTCGTATTGATTCCGAACTTTTTCAGCCGCCACTTCTGCTTCTTTCAAAATACCCTTCTTCTCGGGTGGCACGCGCAAATCATCCATACCCCAACTGATGCCGGACTTGGTTGCGTAAGTAAATCCGATTTCCTTGATAGCATCCAAATGTTCGCGGGCGATATCAATACCATATAGTGTGATAAGCTCACCTACGATTTTTGAGAGATCTTTCTTGGTTAACAAATGATTAATATACGGAAAATCAGCCGGCAATACGCGGTTGAATAAAATTCTGCCAACAGTAGTTTCCAATTCTTCACCATTCGCTTCTTTGATTTTAATGATCGCGTTAATCGGCGTAAGATCGCATTCATAGGCGTAAATTGCATCGTCTTGGCTTGCGAATAGTGATACCTTTGATTTCGCGCTTTCAAGCGAATTCATAAGATAATAAACGCCCAACACGATATCCAATGCTGGAGAAACGATCGGGTCTCCCGTTGCAGGCTTCAATAAGTTCAGACTCGCAAGCATGAGTGTGCGTGCTTCCTCCTGCGCTTCATGAGAAAGCGGAAGGTGTACTGCCATTTGATCTCCGTCAAAGTCCGCGTTAAACGCAGTACAGACGAGCGGAGGAATTTGGATAGCCAAGTCTTCAGTCAAGCGTGGCTTGAATGCCTGAACGCCAAGACGGTGGAGCGTTGGGGCGCGGTTAAGTAATACGTAGCGGTCAGCAATAACTTCTTCAAGAATCTCCCAAACTTCCGGAGGGGCCTGTTCAATAAGACGATTGGAATTTCTGATATTGTGCGCGAGTCCGCGTTCAATAATTTTATGAATAACAAACGGCTTAAAGAGTTCAAGTGCCATTTTTTTAGGCAATCCGCATTCCCCTAACTTCAGATGTGGACCGACTACGATGACGGAACGGCCGGAATAGTCTACGCGTTTTCCGAGAAGGTTTTGGCGGAATCTACCTTGCTTTCCTTTCAACATGTCCGAAAGAGAACGCAATGGGCGGCGCTGACTTGAGAGTTGTTGAGACCCCAAGCGAGCAGTGTTATCAATAAGTGCATCCACTGCTTCTTGAAGCATGCGTTTTTCGTTCGTGACGATAACTTCCGGAGCTTTGAGCTCCATTAACTTTTTCAAACGGTTATTGCGATTAATAACACGGCGGTAGAGATCGTTTAAGTCAGAAGTCGCATAACGTCCCCCATCAAGAGCAACCATAGGGCGAAGATCCGGCGGCAATACAGGGAGTACCGTCATGATCATCCACTCCGGACGCATATTGTTCGTCATGAATGATTTTGCGAGCTTGATGCGGCGCAAAATTCTACTTTCCTTCAAAGAATCCTTGAGGTGCTCCAAACTCTTTTCCATCTCAACAATCATTTTTCCCAAATCAACTTCCGAGAGAATCTTACGGATTGCTTCCGCGCCGCTCCCCGCTTCAAACACATCTCCAAATCGCTTTGCAATATTGTAGTATTGGGATTCCGAAAGCACGTTGCCGATAGCGAGATCTTCAAGAATATCCTTTATCTCTTCCATTGCCGTTTCCAAGTCTTCTACAGTAGAGCCTTCGCCTTCAATAGTTTTTTTGCGAGCTTTAAATTCTTTTTCCAAATCCTGAAGCGCACGCTTTCTATTTTCTTCATGCACTGCAGTAACCACGTATGCAGCGTAATAAATAACGCGCTCTAATTTTGCGAGAGGGATGTTGAGGAAAAGTCCGATTTTTGAGGGAACATTTTTGAAAAACCAAATATGCGCGACAGGTGCCGCGAGCATAATATGACCAAGCCGTTCACGGCGCACGATAGATCGCGTTACTTCAACTCCACACTTATCGCACACTACACCCTTATAGCGGGCACGGCGATATTTTCCGCAGTAACACTCCCAATCCTTTGTAGGACCGAAAATGCGTTCAGAAAAAAGACCGTCCTTTTCCGGGCGCTGAGTCCGATAATTGATCGTTTCCGGCTTGATAACTTCGCCGTGAGACCACTTTAAAACATCTTCGGGCGAGGCAAGCGTAATTCTTATGGCATCAAAATGTCCTCTGTTCATAAATGTTTTTATTCGGCTGGTGTTTCCTCAACTTCTTCCCCTCTCGACCCTCCGTCATACATGAGCTCAATATGAAATCCAAGGGATTTCAATTCGCTCACAAGCACGTTAAATGACGCAGGAAGGTTTGGATTTTTAATTTTTTCTCCGCGAATGATTGACTCGTATGCTGCAGACCGCCCGAGAATATCGTCTGATTTTGTCGTGAGCATTTCTTGGAGCGTATGCGCCGCACCGTATCCCTCAAGAGCCCACACTTCCATTTCTCCAAAGCGCTGTCCTCCGAATTGGGCTTTTCCTCCTAATGGCTGCTGAGTAATTAAGGAGTATGGACCAATAGAGCGCATGTGGATCTTGTCTTCCACTAAGTGATTAAGCTTCATGATATACATGACGCCAACAGTTACCGGCTGAGAAAATGCTTGTCCGGTCCGTCCGTCAAAAAGAGTAACCTTGCCACTCTCATTAATACCAGCGGCTCTAAGTTCTGTTTTGATCTGCGTTTCTGTGGCACCTGCAAATGACGGTGTAATGGCACGGTATCCTAACTTTTTCGCCGCCCATCCCAAATGCGTTTCAAGAATTTGTCCCAAGTTCATGCGGGAAGGCACGCCCAAAGGATTTAAAATAACATCAACTGGAGTACCGTCTTCAAGATAAGGCATGTCTTCCACCGGGCGGACTTGGGAAATAACTCCCTTGTTGCCGTAGCGTCCAGCGAGCTTATCGCCTGCGCGGATTTTGCGGAGCTGTGCAACCTCAACCTGAATACGAGTAATGATGCCTGGCTCAAGTTTGTCCCCTCTGTCACGAGAAAATACTTTAATACCGACAACACGGCCATATTTTCCGTGAGGCAGAGTAAGCGAAGTATCTTTTACGTCGCGGGCTTTTTCACCGAAAATAGCGCGGAGCAAACGCTCTTCAGACGTAAGCTCGCTTTCTCCCTTCGGAGAAATTTTACCGACAAGAATATCTCCTGCACGGACTTCCGCACCGATACGCACAACACCGATCTCATCAAGATTTCTTAATTTTTCTTCAGAAACGTTTGGAATATCCGGCGTAGTCATCTCAGGACCAAGCTTCGTATCGCGAACATCGCAATAGAAATCTTCAATATGAATTGAAGTGAAGCGGTCGTCTTGAACCACACGTTCGGAAACGATAATAGCGTCTTCAAAGTTTGCGCCTTCCCACGAGAGGAATGCTACGACTAAGTTTTGTCCCAAGGCGAGTACGCCGTTATCAATAGAAGGGCCGTCAACGAGCACGTCTCCCTTTTTTACCTTTGCGCCCCGCTCTACGAGCGGTCGCTGGGAAATACAGGTGAATTGGTTGGATCGTTTAAATTTAGTGAGCGGATACTCATGCTTCTTACCAGACTTTCCTTCTAGTATGAGATGCATACCATCTACCTCGTGAACAGTTCCGTCTTCAGGAGCTTGAATAACGTATCCAGAATCAAGTGCAACTTTCTCTTCCGTTCCCGTAGAAACGAACGGTGCTTGCGGACGGATAGAAACAACCGCTTGCCGTTGCATGTTTGCACCCATGGCTGCGCGGCTCGCGTCATTGTGAATTAAAAATGGGATAAGCGAAGCCGCAACGCTGACTGCCTGGTTAGGAGCAACGTCCATCAGAGTAACTTCAGTGTTACTGCAGGTTCCCGGACCTCCATGAATACGAGCTTCAACACTGTCATCTAAAATAAGGCCATCGCTGTCAAAACGGATTCCTGCGTGCGCAATAATATGCTTTTCTTCTTCAAACGCATCAAGCCAAACAATCTCTTTCGTAAGGCGTTTATTTTTTACCACAATATATGGCGTTTCCATGAAACCGAGCTCGTTGATACGAGTGAAATTTGCGAAGTGACTGATAAGACCGATATTCGCTCCTTCAGGAGTTTGAATCGGACAAATGCGTCCATAGTGAGAGCGATGTACGTCGCGTACTTCAAAACCGGCACGCTCACGAGTAAGACCTCCTTGGCCCATCGCGGAGATGCGACGCTTGTGTTCAATTTCCGTTAAAGGATTTACCTGATCCATGAACTGTGAGAGTTGGGATGAAACAAAGAAATCCCGAACCACGGAAATAACAGGCCGAGTGTTCACGAGCTGAACCGGAGTAATAACATTAATATCTAATGTAGACATGCGGTCCTGAACAATACGGCGCATGCGCGCAAGGCCGATGCGCAAGCGAGATTGTACAAGCTCCCCTACTGGACGGACACGACGATTGCCAAGGTGATCAATGTCATCAGGCTCTGCGTCAGGCGCATTGTTGAGCCGGATAATTTCGCGCAAAATAGCGATAAGATCTTCTTTCGTAAGAAGCTTACTCCCCTCTTTTTTCGGTTTGCCATGCAAACGTTGATTGATTTTAAACCGCCCTACTTCTGAAAGGTCGTAGCGGTCTCCGCGCTGGAACATAGCGTCGATCAAGCTCTTCATGTTATCAACGCTCGCCAAATCTCCCGGACGAATGCGTTTATAAATTTCTACATATGCATCATCCAAGCTCTTTGCAGTGTCTTTTTTGAGCGTAGCTTCAATATACTTAATAGATTCAGTATCAATATCGGCAAAATCTTTCATGCCGGTTTCTGGATCCCATCCAAAAATACGAAGCAAGTCAGTTACTGCAACTTTTCTGCGGCGATCAATTTTAACACCAATAAAACCATCCGCATCAGTTTCAAATTCAAGCCAAACACCGCGGTTCGGAATAACTTTCGCGCCAAATAATTTTTTTCCTCTCCACAGATGCGCGGTATAATAGACTCCGGCGGATCTGATCAATTGAGACACTACAATACGCTCAACTCCGTTTACAATAAAAGTACCTCGCTCCGTCATGGCCGGGAAATCACCGAAGTATACTTCTTGCTCACGCTCTTCTTTAGTCTTGTTGTTGACGAGTCTCAGCTTAACGCGAAGAGGAATTTCGTACGTTAAATCTTTAAGCTTCGCATACGCTTCATCGTACTTCGGCTCATCAAAATAGTATTCTACAAACTGCAATTCGAGATCCTTCCCTGTATAGTCAGTAATAGGAAAAACTTCTTCAAAAAGCTCTTTCAATCCCTTGGCCCGGAACCACTTATCCGATTCAATTTGGATCTTCGCAAGATGGTCTTGTTCTACGACATGACCTGGGTGCGAAGAAAAGATTTTAGTAGGAAGTTTTTGCATGGGATTGCTTATTGGAGAAAAAAACGCCACCGGATAGCCACAAAGTCCGCTTCCGGGGCAGATTAGTGATTAATAGTAAACCCTATAAATGCAAATACTGAGCTCGATGCTCATTATGCTCTTCTAATGTTTTTGAGAAAATTGTCTGCTGTGTCTGCGGCGCCGACAGATAATAGAGGAAGTCGCTGGTCTTCGGGTTCCGCGCAGCTATAATAGCGTCCGAACCCGGATTCGCTATTGGAAACGGCGGGATCCCCCTATGCAAATAGGTATTGACTTTTGATTGTATGCGAAAATTACTTTTTGTCAAGGGGTCACATCCTTTTGATCTCCCCTCGCAGGCAAGGTAGACGATTGTAGCATCAACCTGGAGCGGAATGCCAATTTTCAGTCTTTTTTGAAAAATACCGGAAACAATGCGCCGATCCTCTGAAAATGGAACTTCTCGCTCAATAAGCGAGGCGAGAATTAGATTATTGTACCAATCAGGAGAAAGCTCATCGCCGGTTCGACCAAAAAGCGGCAACGCTTTGATGGTAAAATTCTCAAGCATTTTATTTACGATATCCCCCGCAGTCGCATCCGGAGAAATTCTATAGGTATCCGGAAATAAAAATCCTTCAAGAGTTTTAGCTTTAGCAAGAAAAGGATATTTTTCAGTAAACGCATTCACGGGAAATTTAGCGATTTCTCCAGCGGCAATAAGTCCGAGCTCGGAAAACTGGTCGTCAATATCTTTCAGCGTTTTCCCTTCGGTCACTACAACAACAAGATCAGCCGGACCGGCGGCGATCATTTTTACGATTTTCGGCGTGCTCATCGCCGTAGTAATCGGATAGAGTCCTGGCTTCAATGTATGAGCTGATCCGCTCACAATTCCATACGCCTTAAAGGCATTCTTAGAACGGATCAGATTACCACCCGCTAAAAGTTCCGCGATTTCTTCTACTCCCATTCCCGATGTCACGGTTATCACGCGAGCGCTTCCACCCTCCACGCCGATCGGTGCCAAAAGATACGTTGAATATAAAAAAAAGAAAAGAAAGAGCAACGAGCCGCTTGTAGTAATGGTTCTGGAAAATCGCATAGTAAGAGTATGAAAAAACTAAAAACGCTCACGCGCTGCAATACTCTGGATAATACCGATGAGTATTGCCTTCGTCAACAAGCTGGATCCGCCATAACTCACGAACGGGAGCGTCACCCCAATAACGGGAACAAGCGCGAGATTAGATCCAACGTTAAGAGCAAACTCTGCCAAAAAGAGACTTGCCGTTCCCAAACATAAAAATTGGGAAAAGGCGTCCCTACTCCCCAGCCCAATAATAATGATACGCAAAACGAGCAGTATAAAAGCGCCGATTAAAATAATAGCTCCGACAAAGCCCCACTCTTCTACGAAAGCGGCGAAAATAAAATCAGTGCCCGGCTCCGTGAGAAACCCAAGCTGTGTTTGCGTCCCATGACCAAACCCTTTTCCAAACCAACCGGACGAACCGATGGCAATTTTTGCCTGGATCACACTATAGTTAACGCCTAAAGGATCATAGCTCGGCTGAAAAAAACCGACGATTCTTTCTTTTTGATAATCAGCAAGCGCAAAATGCCACGCAAAAAAACTTAGCACGAGAAGAATACTAAACCCAATAACGATATGGCGCCACCTGATTCCAGAGGCGAGCAGAAATCCTCCCCAAATACTAAAAACAACAAGTGCGGATCCCCAGTCAGGCTGAGCAATAATAAGTCCCGCCGGCAAAAGTACATATAAAAAACTGATTGCAAGATTGGAGACGTGAGCAATGCCAATATGCCGTCGGGCGAAAAAATAGGAAAGTAAAATAATAAGTGCGATCTTAGCGAGTTCCGCAGGTTGGAATCTCATCGGACCGATTATTATCCATGCGTGGATGTTTCTAATCGCCGGAGAAAAAAGCGCGGCGATAAGCAGACATAGGGTTACAAAATAAATAAGAAAGAGCATCCACCGATAATTAATAATCGGACGGAAATCGATATATAAGAAGAGACCTATAATAACGATTGATATCCCGAACCAGAGCGCTTGTGACCTAAAAAGATCCTGGGAAACACTTGCAAGTCCTACAAGGCTTACTAACATGAGCACACAAAAAGCGAGCGTAAGAAGCTTATCTTGGCGTTTAAAGAGTCCAAAAAAAGGCATGCTAGTAAAGGGCTTCCGTGTAAAGACGGAATTCCATGCCATTCCCTATTTCTTCAGGGAAAATGATGCGAAATTCCCGCTCTTCAGAAGGAAGTAATTCCGTAAGAGATGTCTGCGACGCGACAAAAGGTAATCCTCCGCCGTCTTCAAAAATTCCAAAAAGAGTGACTGCGCCAACGAGACGAGAATCAAGATTGGAAACAAAACCAGCAATTGATTTTTTAGTGCCTTCAGAAATTACTCGTATCCCACGAAGTTGGATGTTGGGCTTCGGAAATTCCGCGTTTGATTTCCATTCCGAGGCTCCTAATAGTATTTCTCCGCGCACTGCTCCCACGCCGTGAATAGAGGTGATGAGTAATGTTTTAATTTCGCCTGCGTATACCACAGTCTCTCCGGACTGTTCTCCCACAATTCCGCTCCCACCCACGAGCTTCGCAGTAAACGGCAACGTTGCAGCCGCATAATTAATGTTCGGATTTTTTAATGAAACGAGAATTGAAAACGTCCCGTCACTGTTTTTAATAAGATGATTCCCGGTAATTTGAATTGGAAGCAACGCCTTAATCTCGCAGGGTACGCAATCTCCCCCGCAATCAATTTGAACCTCATTTTGATTTTTAGATCCGTCAAAGCAGGTTCCATAACGGACATTTACCATACGATATCCGCCATAAATTATTCCTGCAAGAATCGCAAGATAGAACCCTCCATAAATAATTTGTTTTATAAGCGTTGATTGCATATTCGTGTGTTTTATCAGTATATCCCCGACTCGTGTCCTGTGTACAAAATAGCTTATCATGGCAGACTATGTTTTTCATTATATGCAAGGCGTGAGGAGCGATGCGTGCCTGTAAGGTACGTGAATAACGAACAACGCAGCAGATGATGAAAAACATCGCCTGCCCAAGGGGAAAGAGAATGTTTGGCAATATGCTTTGTCATTCCTCCTTGCATCTTGTCCGAATATTCTCTTTCCATGGCAAGCTATTTTGTACACAGGACACTGACGCAAAGCGCCAAAAAAAGCAACAAAAAAACTGCATACATACTTGCAACTTCCGGCGAACCCTAACTTTCCCCGAGTAAACGAGTATCATCGGGCCGAGACGATTTCACTTCTCTGTTCGGAATGGGAAGAGGTGGGTCACGTCTAGGTAAATCACCAGAAGATGCAAATATATATGCAGAATTTTTATGTGTGCCCTTGCTACTACGAAAAATAGTTTGTAGTTCGTCTAACGATTATTAGTACTCCTCGGCTAAAATCATTGCTGATCTTACACCTAGAGCCTATCAACGTGGTAATCTTCCACGAATCGCTGTATCACCGAAGTGATACGTATGTCTCATCTTGGAGTAGGCTTCGTGCTTAGATGCTTTCAGCGCTTATCCCTTCCGCGCAATAGCTACCCAGCGCTTCACTTGGTAGCAAAGCTGGTACACCAGCGGCGCGTTCATCCCGGTCCTCTCGTACTAGGGACGACTCTCCTCAAACATACAACGCCTGCAGCAGATAGAGACCAACCTGTCTCACGCATTATTCTAGATATAGTAAATAATTACTAATATAGATTCCATTATTACTAATGGCTTGGACTATACCACCATCCTCCGAAGCTCGTATGAGCGAAGGAGGAGATCGACGTGTTAACCAGTTTTTAAAACTGATTCTGATCTTCGTAAGATCAAGTCTCTACGGGGAACGTGATCGTGTTAATGATGTTACGTTCTTCCCTCGGAATTGCCCTTATAAATTCAGGTTTGAAATGTATAAGGGTTTCTCCGATATGAGTCGATTTTGCATTTCAACGTTACCGTTGAAAGCCGCCGTGTGTTCAACAAGCTCCTATCTAAAACTTGTTAAAGATTTCGATGTCGTTATTGCATGAGTTCATTATTCTGACGGTCTGAACCCAGCTCACGTATCCTTTTAAGTGGCGAACAGCCACACGCTTGGGACCTTCTCCAGCCCCGCGCTAGGATGAGCCGACATCGAGGTGCCGAACCTGGTCGTCGCTAGGGACGCTCGGACCAGACTAGCCTGTTATCCCCGGGGTAACTTTTATCCGTTGTCTCCCACCTTTCTATGAAGAGTGGTCGGGTCGCTAACTTCTGCTTTCGCATCAGCTCGGCTTGTCGGCCTCGCTGTTAAGCTGGCTTTTGCGTTTGTACTTTGGGCCCGATGTCCATCCGGACCAAGCCAACCTTATAAACTCCTCCGTTACTTTTTGGGAGGATAACGCCCCATTAAAACTGCCCACCAGACACTGTCTCGCATGGTTTTTGCCCATGAGGTTAGACACTAAAACTCTATAGACGGATGTTTCATTGGCGACTCCACGATACCCGAAAGCATCGCTTCAAAGTCTCTCCGCTACGCTACGCAATAAAGCCCTAGGGCCAATATCAAGCTACAGTAAAGCTCCCGGGGTCTTTTCGTCTTGCTGCAGGTACCCCGCGTCTTCACGGGAATCGCATTTTCACCGAGCTCTTCGTTGAGACAGTTCTCCAGTCGTTACACCATTCGTGCGCTTCGGAACTTACCCGAAAAGGAATTGCGCTACCTTAGAACGATTATAGTTATCGCTGACATTGACGAGGGCTTCGGGCAGTGAGCAGTAACCTTGCGGCCACCACCCCCACCGTTAACCTTCTCGCATCGGTCAGGCGTCACCCCCTATACATCCTCTTGCGAGTTCGCAGGGAGCTGTGTTTTTGGTAAACAGTCGCCAGAGATACTTTCGCTGCGGCCCCGCTTGCGCAGGGCAGGCCTTATACCGAAGGTACGGCCGCTTTTTTGCCGAGTTCCTTAAGGATGACTCACTCGTTCCCCTTGGGCTTCTCGCCCTATCCACCTGTGTCGGTTTACGGTACGAAGCCTGACACGCGAACCTTAGAAGTTTTTCTTGGAAGGCTCTTCAGCTGAATTGACACAGTAAAAACTGTATCTTACGAAAGCGTGCGAAATTGCCATTAAAGGCAGATTTCCGGATTTGCCTGGAAATCAATTCTTCTCGCCCTCGACGCCAAACCATTAAGGCGCTCATCCTTTTTTCCTTCGTCACTCCATCGAAACGCATCAGGCGGGCCGGAATATTAACCGGCTTCCCATCAGCTGCGGTTTTCACCATTGCCTTAGGATCGCCTAACCCGTGGTTGATTGCCATTGCCACGGAAACCTTGGATTTTCGGGGTGCCCGTTTCTCACGGGCAATGTGGTTACTCATTCCAACATTTTCTCTTCCCCACACTCCAGAATCCCTCGCGGGTCTTCCTTCAGCGCGTGAGGAATGCTCTCCTACCACTTACATATTCCGAAGAACATGCAAATTCGCATCTTCGGTACTTTGCTTAAGCCCCGGTACATTTTCGGCGCCACTTGCCATCCTCGCTTGCGCGAGGGATCGAGTAGTGAGTTGTTACACACTCTTTAAAGGATGGCTACCTCTAAGCCAACCTCCTACCTGTCTGTGGCGAATGACTACCTTTTACACTGAGCAAAGATTTAGGGACCTTAGATTGCGATCTGGGCTGTTTCCCTTTCGAGCATGGAGCTTAGCCCCCATGTTCTAACTACCTTCTTATCTCACGCGGTATTCGGAGTTTGACTCAAAAGTCGAGATTTCTCCCTGTACTTTTGAACCAGTAGCTCTACCCCCGCGTAAGTCAAAAAAAGCGCCAGTCCTAAAACTGTTTCGGAGAGAACCAGCTATTACCAGGTTCGATTAGCTTTTCACTCCTTACCTCAAGTCATCCGAAGGTTTTGCACAACCAACCGGTTCGGACCTCCCTCCGATGTTACTCGGAGTTCATCCTGCTCAAGGCAAGCTCACCTGGCTTCGGGTCTTACACATACGACTAGGCGCCCTATTCAGACTCGGTTTCCCTACGCCTCCTTTCGCTGAGCGAAATTAGACTTGCCATATACATAAACTCGTTGGATCATTCTTCAATAGGCACAGCGTCACCCTTGCGGGCTCCGCTTCTTTGTAAGCACACGATTTCAGATACTATTTCATCCCCCTTCCGGGGTGCTTTTCACCTTTCCCTCACGGTACTAGTTCACTATCGATCACCAAATGTATTTAGCCTTAGAAGATAGTACTCCTATGTTCCCTCGAAGTTATTTTGCCTCGAGGTACTCAAGAATGAAACCTATAGAGACGACTCGCTTTCGCATACGGGACTATCACCCTCTTTGGTTGAGTTTTCCAACTCACTCCGCTAGCAAATCATTTTTTAACTCTAAGCTTCAGCGCATTGCAATGTCGCTCAAGCACGGTATTCACCTATACCCCTAATCTTTCGAATAGGTTTGGGCTCTTCCCTTTTGGCTCGCCGCTACTCAGGGAATAACGTTTGTTCTCTTTTCCTCCGCTTACTGAGATGTTTCACTTCAGCGGGTATGCATCACGCTCCACTTATGTGAGCGGATCATCGCGGTTTACGCGATGGGGTTTCCCCATTCGGAAATCTCCGGATCTTAGGTCGCTAAGCACCTCCCCGAAGCTTATCGCAGCCACGCCACGTCCTTCATCGCCATTTAGTGTCAAGACATCCATCGTGCGCCCTTACTGACGAACCACATGTATTTTTCGTAGTGGAAAAAGCACACTGCTTTCCACTGTTATATTTTGCAATTTGTATACCTGCTATTCAATTATCAATTTACGTTCAGCTCGGGAAACTTATCATCCATGACTGCACATTGCTTGCGGAGTATTTTGAGAAGCCGCGAGAGATGTGAAGTCAGGGAGCAAAAAAACCGCTGGGCGAGCGGCTTTATGACTCAGGGCAATCAGAACCTATTGCCGGGAGGGGCCGCTTGGAATATGGGTTTGATTACTCATTTAGTAAATACCAGTATAGCTATCAGGAAAACCTTGTCAAGCGAGTCACGGGGGTCTATAATCCCAACCAGTTCTTCCCCCCTTGAAACAGGAGAGTCGTCCGATGAACGAGTACGAAGCGTACCGAAATCGTGAGCACGATATCGGGTGGTTGAGAAGGCTCTGCGAAGGCGCTGAATCGCACACCGAACTCGGGCCTCACGAATGGACAAGAATCGTGGAAATCGTGAGTACACGCAACCTCATGTGCGTGCACCAGGAAGCATCTAGCACACAAGGGAGCGTGTTCTGCATTTTCGATACCATTCCCAGGACGAATCCTATCGTCGTGATTCACACACGTCGACTCCCCCACCTTGGAATCCAAGACTTCAAGGAACTGAAAAATAGTGGACGCAACAGAGCGTTGATGCAACGCGCCGGAGTTCCTCACATCGAAGCAGCTCAAGTCTAAGGACAAGTGTCCAACCCTCCGACCTCCCCTGCGGGTAGGTCGGATTTTTTTCACCCTCAAACAAAAACCGCCCCTCACAGGCGGTTCTTGTTTTTCTGCATCACCGGAAAAATTATCCGCGATGATTAAATTCTTCTTTAACTCTGCTCAACCACTGATGTGCATGATCTTTTCCTCCGAGCCCGAATGCCAATCCGCCTGCAAGGGCGAGCATGGCAACCAAACCGGTGATCAGTGTATTGATAATCTGTACTGCAACTCCTAATTCAACGAGCGCGGTAAGAAAACCAAATACGACAACGCCCCACCATGCAATCGTGCCAAGTGCTTTTGCCGAGTGCATCTTTGCTCCCAACATGGAAGCGCGGATAAGTCCTCGTAAAAAGTTTGCCACGATAATTGTTGCGAGCAAGATAAGCGCCGCAACAAGCACTTTCGGAATATAATTCAACACGTCCGTCAAAAAGCTGGAGAGCGATCCGAATCCGAGGATGTCAGATGCTGCAAGCACAAAGACGAGAATGAAAAACCAATATACGAGCTGACCAAAAAAATGACCCGCATTGAGCCGCATGTTCGCGCGCGCCATAAATGCCTCAACGCCAAACTGACGGAGCAGAGAATCAATTTTCAGGTAATACACCAAACGCTCAACGAGCTTTTCCAAACCTGCGGCAACAATGAGCCCTATAATAAGGACGATCAAAGCGCCGATAAGTTCAGGAAGAAAACCTCCCACACGAATCCACAACTCTTGCAATGAACGAGCAAGAGTATCTACCCAGAATTGTACACTCATACCTGATAAATAAATTTTCGTTAATAGTGTTCGCGGCCTCACACGCCGCAAACGATCCTGCTCGACCTTTTTGTTTTGCTATTACCTCTTCATTATATACCTATAAGATGCCTCTTATGTGGATAACTCGCTCGTTTTTCCTTACAAACATTAGCTCCCGTTTCCCCATTCTACGTGACTCCAAACCCGCTCGTGAATGTAATATCCGATCGTACTTATAATCGCGATCGCGATCGTAATTTTCAGTGATTGGTCGAGTAGTCCGGTATGCGCATATGCAACAGCAAGAGTAATGCCGGTCGCGATGACTCGCCATAATATTGCTTTAGTAAGTGATCTCTTCCGTCCTTCATGCAGTGATGTCATGCATTTATTATAAACCAAAAATAACTGTGGATAAGAAAAGATACCTCCCCACCCGATAGCGCTACATCCCTTCCTTTTCAATAATTTCAAAAAGCGCTTCTCTACTATCGTTTTTCTGAATTTTATTCCTCCGCATTTCGCCACAGAGCACACAGGTGTGCGTAAGCGTTTCATGATCGCGCTCCATTTCCACGTGCGTTGGTTTCATGAGCCCCCTACACACTTCTGCCCGATCACCGGGATTAATATCAACATGCTTACTCCACAAACATTTCGGGCAATGGTTAGTATAGCCATCACCCGTGACAGGAGCGCCGCAGTGCTCGCAAATAAAATCCTCTGTAGTGCGCTGAAATCGTTTTGTGTCCATGCCAAAAAGAAATTAATTCTGTTCCTGATGGAGAGACAAAAAGAGCAATGCTCCCGCAAGACCAATATCCCGTACGCCGATGGGAGTGAGCCCTACTTCTATAACAATACCCGTCATGTGTAAGAAGAGTAAAAAAGCGATAACTCTCGTGGCTATACCAAGTGCTAAAAGTGAACCCAAAATTATTTCTGCCGCACCATTCAGATAAATAAAAGTTACAGGATCAAAACCCACGTCTGTAATCCACGCAGGCACAAATCCCGTCCACGATTCCGGATTTAAAACTTGATTCAAACCAAACCACAGCATTACAAAACTTATCGTAAGTCGTAACACGAGTGGCGCGAAAGGAGAAAGTTTTGAAAATAGATTTGTCATAATTATTAGTTAGAACTCTTTTCCTAGGTTCAAAATAGGCTACATTCCAGAAAAACTCAAGCTATCGGAAAAGTAGCTATTCATAAAGGATTCATTTACAACACCCTATCATTTCTATAACTATATGGGATTCCCTAGAAAAATTCCTCTCGCACAAAAAGTAAAATGGCAGGCAGACAATGGCGATGGCGTAGCCGGGATATCCTTCTCTAATGAAGGTAATGATACGGAGGACTTTATTCCCTGGGAATTACTTCAGCCAGAGCTAAACCGTGAGTTGCTTACCAAACTCTTTGCAAACCCGCAGGGCTATACATTTGAAGTACACGATCATCACGGAAAAAAGAATTGGGTTATGATTGTGGTTGATAGTTCAGAAAATGAAATATGCGACGTGTGGTTTGGCGGAGATCCGGACAACGGCTGGGGTTTCGACGGCTTAATCCGCGTAGGAAACGCACTCGCAAAAGAACCACCCCATGTCTGGCAAATCTATCAGCGATATTCCGACGGAACGTATCAGCGTTTGCCGAGCCGCTATGGATCTCTGGAAAAAGTTCCATCCACGGAAAAGAAAAAGGTATAGAAAGCTTTTCATAACCATGAAGGCCAATGCTATAATTCTCAAATACTCCCCCACATGGAATTCAACGAACTCCCCCTTTCCTTGGAATGGCTTAGCCCACTCAGTACTATTTTCACGAGCTATCCGTATGCCTTTCTATTTGTAGGATTGCTCATCGGAGGAGAGACCATCCTCCTGCCCGCTCTTTATTTAGGGATGACGGGAGTATTTAATACTCTATATGTAGTCCTCGTGATGATTGTCGCCACTATCATATCTGACATTTTTTGGTATGCACTTGGGCGCGGAGCGGTACCTACGACGCTTAAACATTTCTTCAAAAATAAATTAGCATCACAGGCGGATCGCCTTCATGAGGCAATACAAGGAAAAGAACTGTTGATTTTATTTTTTTCTAAATTTGTATACGGAACACGCATTGCAGCACAAGTATTATGCGGCATACGCAAAGTCTCTTTTTGGCGTTACCTCGGTGTAAATATCGCCGGCGTTCTCGCCCTCGCAGCTGCATATGTGCTTATTATCCGTACAGCTTTTATATTTTCTTATAATGCACAAAGCTTACAGAATAAATTTGCGATAATCGCATCCATTTTGATTCCATCATTGGTAGTCTTACATCTTATATTCAAGAGAATAATCAAGCGAGAAGAAGTATGATATCCGCAATTATTCCTGCGTTTAATGAGGAAAGTACAATTGCAGAAGTTGTTACTTCAGTTATTGGGCATCCTGATGTTAATGAGGTCATCGTCGTAAACGATGGTTCAACCGATACCACAGAAGCTCGAGCACGTGAAGCAGGAGCAAAAGTGATCACGCTCACAAAAAATAAAGGCAAGGGAGAGTCTATGGAGGTAGGAGTCCGTAGCGCCAAGAACGATATTATTTTATTTATGGACGCAGACGTAACAGGATTCACTCATGAAAAAATATCAAGAATAATAAATCCGGTAATAAACGGCAGGTATAAAATGTTTGTAGGAGTACGGGCACGAAGCATTATATTTTTTAACCGCTATTTTCGTCTTTTCCCAATCCTTTCCGGTGAGCGAGCGCTCGTAAAATCATTATGGTATGAGGTGCCACTGAATGACAAAAGAGGATTTAAAATAGAGATCGCTCTTAATTATGCTTCTAAACAAACTGATCTTGGTATGGGCTTTACTCTTATAGGTGGCATTAAACATCTAATCAAAGAGAAAAAATATAAGTTTTTTGATGGATTCTCAAGAAGAATATATATGATTTTCGATGTCCTGAGTATTTCTATAAAGCTTTACGTAATTAAGCCCTTCCTAAAAAAAGTAGATAGAGTATTAAGAACTCTAAATGCATAATAAGAAATTTCTAATGTGGACCCAGGGAGAATCGGACTCCCGTCTCGTCATTGCGAACGACGCGTCTTGCCACTGGACCATGGGCCCATTGTATGGGGATGCTATGGCGAAATATAGTATGGGATAAAAATGTGCGCCTGGACTTTATCCGGCTTTGCCGGAACTGAACCAGGGACCCTTTTAAACTTCACTTATAGTACAAAATCTGACGCCAAGAATCCAGTAATTACAAAAATTATTAAAAAAGAAAGCTCCGATCCGCGCGAACGCGAACTGGAGCTCTGACTACTCATCATTGAGTAGGTTAGGAATTCTTTTTTGCCTCCGCTTCTTCAGGTACGCCATGCCAGAAACGATAAGGATTGAACCCCAGAACACAGCCAAGACCATGTAATTGTTCCAATCCTCAAGATTCCGCTCCCCCTCAATCCCAAGTTTTGAGAACAAAGGATAAGAGAGATACTTCGTCAGAGGTCCAAGAAGAAGTGCTGGTAGGAAAAAGACAAATATCACGATGAGGAACAGCACTAGAGTCCCCAGTATGTTTTCCAGACAACCCCCCTTCTCATATGATTCAAATCTTTCTTCCAAGCCCTGCACCCTTGTTTCAAGGTCATCTTGCTCTGTCATTACATCCTCCTCCACATGTTAGGATCGTGATGAGAAGCACGCTTGTTTGAGAACTTTTTTAATAATAGCACATCTAATATATTTGTCAAGTTCTAGCTTAAAGCCGTTGGAAAAGAGGCTCTCCTTTTTTGATAGTGAGCGGATGCACTTTGGGAGTGCGAAGCTGTGCGATTGTAAGACCAAATCTACTTACTATATTTTCGGCAGTTTCCGGCAAAAAGATATGTAAGATATTGGCAATATTCAAAATAAGAGAAGCAAGGTCGGCAAGAATAATTTTCTGGTCGTCTCCCGATTTCTCCCATGGTTTTGTTTCGTTTACATACTTATCCCCCAGTGCAACGAGCTGCCATACTGCCTCAATCGCGAGATGGAATGCGTACTTTTCTAATGCCTCGCGAACTGCTTCCTTTACACGCTTCACTTCAGGCTCAAAGACACCAGTCGCAATCGTAATGTCCGTGAGGTGTGCAGACTCTCCCAGTGTCGTCACGCGTTGTACAAGATTACCCACACCGTTTGCAAGATCAGCGTTATAGATTTCTTTGAATCGTGCCTCGCTCCAATCCCCGTCTTCATACGCATGGATTCCGCGCAAAAGAAAATATCGCACAGCATCCGTGCCATACTTTTCTGTAAGATCAATTGGGTTTACCGTATTGCCGAGCGACTTAGAAATTTTCTGTCCCTCGTGCGTAATGAATCCGTGAATAAAAATTTGTTGCGACGGTGGGAGTTTTGCCGAGAGTAACATTGCCTGCCACATTGCGGATTGCTGGCGCAGATTATCTTTTCCCGCAACCTGCACTCCGGGCCAGAACTGTTTAAACTTTGAAGTATCATCGGGCCAGCCGAGAGCTGACACGTAATTTACAAGCGCATCAAACCACACATACATCACATGATCTTCGTCCCCCGGCACGGGTACGCCCCATGGCATTTTTGATTTCAACCGTGAAACACTGAAATCATCCAATCCGCGCTCAACGAATTTTTTGATTTCATTCAAGCGAAAATCCGGCACCACAAAATCCGGATGTTTCGCATACAACTCTAACAACGGTTTTTCATATTTAGAAAACCGGAAAAAGTAATTCTCTTCTTCAATAAATTCAATATCCTGATTGGGATGGATAGCGCAGCGGTTATTCACGAGCTCAGATTCTGTCTTTTCCAATTCACACCCCACGCAATATTTAGTGGTATATATTTTTTTATAAATATCTCCGCTCTTCTCACATCGTTTCCAAAATTCTTGCGCGGCAGCAACATGGTGCGGATCAGTCGTGCGGATAAAATTGGTATAGCTTACGTTAAGCGCGTTCTTGAGCAAATCAAATTTCGCGGCATATTCATTAACATATACCTGCGGATCTTTTTTCTCTTCAAGCGCTTTCCGATAGATTTTGAGCCCATGTTCGTCCGTACCGGTATTAAAAAATATTTCCTCGCCCCGAGACTGGTGCAGGCGCGCGATAACGTCCGCTTGGACAAGCTCAAGAGCGAATCCGATGTGCGGATCCGCATTCACGTACGGAAGTGTAGTTGTAATATAGAACTTCTCCATAACAAACCAATCCTAGCGCGGAACTTCCTCTCGCGCTATTTCTTATTATTCCATTTCCGCAGTTTCGGATTTCTATTCACAAACCACTTATCTTTCTCGTCAAACCACCATGCATCCGGATGCGTCGTGAGCAGTAACTTTCCAAGCTGTTTTCCCGCGGGAGTTTTAAGCCGTTCATACGCAGTCTTACCCCAAACTTTCGCTTTCTTATTCCCTTTCACTTCTTCTTCCCGCATCGTCGCGAGCCATTCTAAAGTATCCGCTTCTTTCGCAATTTTTCCTTCCAGCGTTGTTTTCGCTTGCTCCTCAATGTACGCCTCACGGATTTCGTTTCCAAACGGCAAGCTCTTTGCGATATCTTCCACCGCCTGATTTTCTGCCAAACGTCCGTATTTCTGGTGTACGTAGTTTAGATCAGATGTTCTTCCCTCTCCTAAGTCATGCATAAGGCAGAGAAAGATAATGCGATGCATATCAGCTTTCGGAACAATTTTAGAAAGAAGATAACCGATAAAAACCGTGCGAAGAGTGTGTTCCGCAACCGATTGCTGTCCTGTCCCTAAAAACCATAATCCTGATCGCGGCGTTTTCGCGAGAATGCCGGTTTCATAAATAAAGTTAGTGATTGATTCTAAATCTTTTTTCTTCATTTTTTTATTCTGTCGGGGTGCCGGGAGATCTCACGTCGTCCGGCAATGCCGGACTCCTTGAAACCCAGCGGTTTCAACAACTTCCGCATCGGGAAAACTCCCGATTTTTCCGACCCCTTTCCCGTTCGATTTTCCGAAAAGGATTTTTATTATCATATCACGCCGCACACTGGATTAATGGCGATTATCTGTTCTGTCGGGGTGCCGGGAATCGAACCCGGCCTTTACGCACCCGAAGCGTACGTACTGCCGATATACTACACCCCGCCTTCACTAAAGTTACGGCGGGCAGGCCCGCTTTCGCCTTGGCATCCACTATAGATTACCCTTATAGCTATTGGCTAGTCCCTAGTGATTACTTAACAAAATATTTCTTCTTGATCTCCTCATCGATGCGATGCTGCGCAGCGGATGCACTTTCTTTTGCCTTTCGTGCAAAATCCTCAAGCTCCTTATCGGTCATCTTGCCCAATTCCTGAATTCTCTTTTCCAACACCTTTTTAGTATTGTATTTTGGATCTTCCAAAACTTCTTCCAAAAGCACCGCAAGAATTTTTCCAATCCGCGGTCCAGGAGACATCTTAAGGACGCGCATCACGTCTTCTCCATTCGCCTTCAACATCTTCGGGCTTACTGGATCTTTCTGTACTTTCTCAATCATCGCGCGCAGATAGCGTAATCGATACGGTTGAGCCTTGGGCACACCGGATCCGATGCGATCCGCTTCGCGAAGTTTTAAAAGCGCATCTACATTGTCTTTACCAACACGCGCAATAAGCCGGCGTACACCCGCAAGAGTTACCGCTTCTGGATCGTATACAAACATATGCTCGCGCACTAAGAGAGCTACAGTCTCCGTAAGCGTTTTTGAGAAACGGAGGCGATCCATAATAGTTGCCGTCATCCGTTCGCCAACAACTTGATGTCCGTAAAAGGTAGAGTCCGGTCCATCCCCTTTTTTTGAACGCGGCTTTCCAACGTCATGAAAAAGTGACGCAAGGCGGATATGGAGCGGAAACCGTTCTGCTACCGCGTATTCCAATGATCGAAGATTATGTTCAAAGACAGTATAGATATGATGCTTGTTTTGCGTTACGCTGATCCCCTCTTCAATTTCAGGAGCGATATGAATGAGAAGTTTGTGTGCGAGAAGCATACGCACACCCTCTGCAGCACGGTCGGTCAGCATGAGTTTTGTAAACTCATCGCGTATACGTTCCTTGGAAACATATGCCAAAAGCCCGCTCTGTTTTGTAATCGCTTGTGCGGTCTTTTCTTCGATCGCAAATCCAAGCTGCGCACTAAACCGAATCGCCCGCAAAAGACGAAGAGCGTCTTCTTCAAATCGCTGCTCAGCCTTTCCTACGGCGCGAATAATTTTTTTCTTTAAATCTTCCTGTCCGTGATAAGGATCAACAATCAACTCTCTACTTGCATCGGTTATTTTTAATGCCATCGCATTCACTGTAAAATCTCTGCGCGAGAGATCTTCTTCTATTGTAGAAGCGAAAGTTACCTCGTCTGGGTGACGCTTGTCACTATATTTCCCTTCAATACGAAATGTCGTAACTTCAATTACTTTTAGTTTTGGATCTTCCGAATCCGTTTTTACTCCCACGGTGCCAAATTCATTTTCATATACTGAATCTGAGAATAACTTTTGAATTTCTTCTGGCTTTGCATTCGTTGCGACGTCCCAGTCACTCGGACCTTCCGCAGGAGAATTCTCCATCATAATGTCCCGAACGCATCCGCCCACAAGATACGCATCAAAACCGCCCTCGTTTAAGCGTTCGGCGATCATTTTTACCTCTTTTGGGATGCGGCTTTTCATATCTACGATAATACGGGAAAATCAGAATTGACTCCAGAGCATAGAAAAAGCGCCCTCACAAAAGGGCGCTTTTTTTAGCCTTATTCCGCCGGCTTGCGAATTTACCTTTTACAAAACTACTGATTCTTAATCTCCAATTTTCTTGCTTTTGCCCGATTTCGTTTAGGAAGCTTTATTTTTAAAACTCCGTTTTTGATCGTTGCCTCTGCGCCTTCAGGATCAACTTCTTCCGGCAAAGAAACTGAACGAGCGAACTTTCCCCAATAGCATTCATGGTAAACATAATCTTCGTGACGTACGTCATGCTCCCGCTCTCGCTTTCCTCGGATCGTAATCCCATCCGCAGTAATCACGACATCAATATCTTCAGGATCAACTCCGGCAATCGGCGACTCAACGATAACGTCTCCCCCTTTGTTATATACATCAATCGTAAGCTGCCCCTCATCTTCACCGATATGCGGATCAGAAGTCACATCTATTTCCGTTTTTACTTTTGTTGCCGACGCGCGCGTAAGACCAATATCAAAAGGCGCCGGAGGTATTTCGGAGCTCGCACGTAATTCTTCTAAAAATTTTCTTGTTTCGTCGCTCATGTTGTATTACGCGTCTTCTTTTTTTAATTTTTCAAAATCATTGAGCAGGAAGAAAGCGAGGATGACCACAAAGAGAATCGCGATACTCGCAGGTCCAGACATAATTATAAGTTTATTAAAGATTGCATGCAATACAGTCGCAAGCCCCAGACCGGCAAAAAGAATATGAAATTCACTCTTATGAACGAGTAAAAATTCTCCCTTGCTCCGTATGAACGCGTGTGCCCAATAATAGCCAACAATGCCGGACGCAAGCGTATGCAAAAGAGTTGCACCGATTGCGCGGAGTGTGATTGCCTCAAATATCGCGATATTAAATACCGTACCGTTCGCGACATTGATGACGGATGCTACGTTTTCCACCGCGGCAAAGCCAAGTCCTGCAACAATCATATAAATCATCGCGTCTAACGGCTCATCAAATTCCCGCCGCTTATGAATAAAAAGCAGAACAGTAAAAAATTTTGTGAGTTCTTCCGTAAACGCGAGAAAAACGAACGCCGTAAAGCTATGCCCGTCTATACCCGCACTCATAATGGTCCTGCTCAAAAAAAGCTGGATGGGAATTAGCGCGAGCGTCATGAGCCCGCTTACAAGAAACGTAAAGAGAATCAGCCGCTTCGGTTCCGGATGCTTATAATCTTCCCGCAAATAAAAGAGGAGCCAAACAAAACTTGGGATGAGTCCGAGAAATATCAATGTCGTGTTAACGAGAACCGGCATGAAGAGCGTATGCTCTTTATCTTACCACGCCTCCACCATTAAAAATGATTTCTGTTTTTCCCCAGCGAAGAGTTTTTGATATACCGCCTCCGTAACAAAAGGCATAAAGGGATGGAGAAGTTTTATACATCCCAAGAAAATATCTTTTAGCATAGCAAGCGCCGCAGCTTTTTCCTGACTGTTTCCATTCTGGAGAGCAGGCTTTACTTGTTCAATAACAATGTCCGCAAACGTGTGCCATATATAGTGATAGCTTTCATTGGCCGCCTCGTGTAGTTCAAATGCCTCAATTTTCTCCGTAACGAGTTTCTTAATATCGTTAAATCCGTCGTAATACGCTTGATATTCCTTCGGCATCTTTACTGACCGAGAAAGAGTTGGATCGTCATACATAGAAATAAAACGTGCGATATTCCAAATCTTGGTCGCAAAGTTTCGATATCCGCGGATTTTGTCTTCAGAAAGTTTTATATCGTTTCCCGGCGCGGCACCCACAATAAGCGAAAGACGCGTCGCATCAGCTCCGTATTTATCCGCCATCTCTAATGGATCAATGCCATTTCCAAGTGATTTAGACATCTTTCTTCCCTTTTCATCACGCACAAGCCCATGGAGATATACCGTCTTAAAGGGAACATCACCAATAAGAAATCCGGTCATAAGAATCATGCGCGCAATCCAGAAAAATAAAATATCGTATCCTGTTTCCAAAACACTTGTCGGATGAAATCCTTTTAAGTCTGCCGTTTTTTCGGGCCATCCGAGAGTTGAGAGCGTCCACAGCCCGGAAGAGAACCACGTGTCCAACGTGTCGGAGTCTTGGAGAAAAAGATGGTTACCGCATTTTTTACATTCCTCTAAAATATCGAATTGAATCGTTTCAGTGTTTTTTAGTGCAGATCCTGACAACGCCTGTTCTGGTGTCCAATTGTTAATCCTCTTCATAAGCATGCGGATTGTTCCGCCATGTGTCATGATGACAACGTTTTTGTGAGCATGCTTCTTTTTGTGACGCTCAAATGCCTCCACTACCCGATCTTCGAGTTGTTTATAGCTTTCGTCGTTTTCAATATTTATGTCATATCCAAACCTATCCTGATATTTCGCGATCATTTCTTCTTTTAGCATTCCCTCATATCCCCCATGATTTCTTTCGCGAAAACCTTTTTCATATATAATTTCTGCTCCGGTTACTTCGTGTATTATTTCTGCAGTTTCTTTCGCGCGTTTAAGATCCGAACTTATAATGAGATCAATATTTTGATTTTTCAGCGCATGAGCCATTTCCCGCGCCTGTTCTCTTCCTTTTTCATTTAAGGAAGTATCCAGCCAGCCCTGTTGTCTTCCTTCTTTATTAAAATCAGTTTCTCCATGCCGAGCAAAAAACCATTTCCCCTTTCTTAGGGGGTTAATTTTTTCGTCTTTACAGCTAGTGCAGTACCACGCCGGAATCCGATGCCCATACCAAAGTTGGCGCGAGATGCACCAGTCGCGAAGATTTTCTATCCAATGGAAATAGGTCTTATCAAAATGTTCGGGAATGATTTTAATCTGCCCGCTCTTCACTACCTGAAGCATCATTTCTTTAAGCGTCACCATCTCCCCTTTCTTAATGCCTTGCAGCTTATCCGTTTTCGCTTCGAATTTTTTATTCACGTCCACAAACCACTGACGCATAATTTGCGGCTCAATAATTCCCCCACCCCGTGTTGAAACAGTAACGCGATGCGCGTATTCCTCATCAACTTTCACGAGCAATTTTTTTTCTTTTAATTTCTCAACAATAGCAGGACGGGCTTTCGTGATATGCATTCCCGCAAATTCCCCGGCAATGGGGAGCAGTTTCCCTTTAAGATCAATAATTTGTTCTTTATCCAGGTTATGTCGTTCCGCGATTTCAAAATCCATCGCATCGTGCCAGGGCGTAATCGTCATCACGCCAGTTCCGAATTCCGGATCAGCGGCCTCATCTTTAATAATCGTCGCCGTTATTCTTCCGTTGATCCATTCAACTTCAAGTGTTTCGCCGTGTTTATATTTCGCATACCGTTCATCGTTCGGATGCATAACAACGTATTTATCTCCGAATTTCGTCTCCGGCCGGGCAGTACCGATAACAAAGGGGCCGTACTGTATATAATAGAAGACGCTTTTTTCATCCTTCCATTCCACCTCGTCATCAGAAACCGTGGTTTGCAGTTTCGGATCCCAATTCACGATTCTATCACCGCGATAGATGAGTCCGGCCTCGTGCATTTCTTTAAACGCAGTTTTGACCGCAAGACTTCGCGATTCATCAAGAGTAAACGCTTCGCGCGACCAATCTAAAGACGCTCCTAATCGTTTCATCTGATGCACGATAGTGTCATGACTTGCGCTCGCAAATTCTTCCACCTGTTTTAAAAATGTCTCGCGCCCCAGATCATGACGGGTTTTCTTTTCTTTTTTATAGAGCTCCTTCTCCACTTTTTCCTGCGTTGCAATTGCGGCATGGTCCGTACCAGGAATCCACAAGGTCTTAGCCCCACTCATACGCCGGTAACGGATAATAATGTCTTCTACCGCAATCATAGCTGCGTGTCCCATATGGAGCGTCCCCGTTACGTTCGGCGGAGGAAGCACAATAGAGAAAGCTTCTTTATGCTTCCCCGGAAGTTTGTCCGGATTAAAAAAACCGGATTCTTCCCAGTTCCGATAAATAGCATCTTCATGCGCTTTCGGGTCGTATGTTTTCTCGAATTCGGAATTCATATATATACTGCTTACTTTGTGTTCCTTCATCATAGCTAAAGAACGGGTGTTTTGACAAAAAAGGCTCCCGATGGAATCGGGAGCGTTCTCGCGGTTACGACGGCGTTCCAGCAGTCGTGAGGTGGCGATCGTAGCCTATGGAGCGGTAGATCTCATCTGCCTTTTCTTGCATGCCAAGCTCTTGAAGCGCATCTGCTTCTTCGCGTTTCCATCCGCCCTGGCGCGCAACACGCAAGCTCTTCTGAAAGTATTCATTGGCAACGTTCGGGTCATATTCAGGATTTTCTGGAGTGTTGTACAAGCGTCCGAGCCGTACAAGTTGAGCGGGCAAAGCATATTGATAGTATTGCTCTGCGCGATCACATGCTTCTCTAAGAAGCTCCCTTGCTACACGCCAACTTTTTTCATCGAGAGCAATCCGCGCAAGATCACCCAGAATAGTTACCTCACGCTCTTTGAATTGCGCATCTTGCGCAATCTCCATCGCACGACGATATGCGCGCTTCGCCTCAGATAAATTACCTTCAGTGTGAAAGTAATTTCCCAAACTTGCATAGCAATTCGCAGCAACAATAAGAACTTCGCGAGAATTATCTTCTCTAAGTATTCTCGTTATGACGATAACAGACTCATCAATGAGAATACGTGCTCTTTCCAAACTTCCTTTCTCCGTATGAAGAAGTAAGTAGCCCCATTTGCGCAGAACATCAGCGAGAACGAGATGCTCTCCTAGTGCTCGCGCCCTTTTCTCTGCAAGACGAAACATTGTAAACGAGTCAGCTGTCCGACCCATATCTACATAAATATGGGCGAGTAGCAGACACAATTTTGGCGTACATAGCCTGGTCGGAACGAAATCAATGTAGAATCCCAAAACTTTGGCGACGATATATCGCACGCCCTTGTTATTACGAAGGTGTTGAATTCTTTCGAACACGTCATCCTCCTTGGTTGGAAAAGTACTGAAACCGTCGAAAATAATACAACGTTTTTTAAATAAATACAACCACTAAGAAGATTAGAGACTCAAGCTCGCGTCAGCTTCCAAAGGATACGTATTCTTCCGCAAGACCCCCATATATGCAGCAGCCGCAATCATTGCCGCATTATCAGTATTAAATTCAAACTCAGGAGCGAAAAAAGTTTTCTTTTCACGCAACGCTTCTTCAACTAACCGTTCCCGAAGGGGCTTATTTGCAGCAACGCCTCCGCAGAGAATAATAGATTTTGCATCATATTCTTTTGCAGCTCGCATAGTTTTACCCACGAGCACATCAATCACCGCCTTTTGAAATGAAGCGGCGACATCAGCAGCTAGGGTATGGGGTATAGATTTTTTATCATCGCCTTCTCCCAATTCTCCTGTATGCGTAAACCCTCGATCTCGCAGATAGTAGAGGACCGATGTTTTAAGACCGGAAAAACTGAATTCATAATTTTTATCTTGGAGCATGGGACGCGGAAATTGAATCGCTGTAGCATTTCCTTTCTCAGCAAGTTTTTGAATCTCCGGCCCGCCAGGGTATGGAAGTTTTAGCATCCGAGCTACTTTATCAAACACTTCTCCGGCAGCGTCATCCCGTGTCTCGCCAAGTTTTTCCCAACTCGTAAATGAATCCATCTTAAGAAGAATGGTATGCCCACCGCTTACTACGAGTACGACTGCGGGAAACACATTGTTGAGATTTGAGATTTGAGATTTTACAGCTTCTTTTTGAGATTGCAAAAGGAAGCTGTAAAGGTGCCCTTCCATATGATTTGCACCAACTACAGGAATGTTTTGTTCAACGCTAAGTTTTTTAGCAAATTCAATCCCCGTCCAAAGCGCGGGCTCAAGCCCTGGACCGACCGTCACGGCTATTAAATCGAAAGGTGATGGGTTGATGGGTTGATGGGTTGATGGGTTTGATTTTTTAACTGTAGACGGATGTCGTAACTCATTAACTGTAGCTTTTGCGTGACTGTTTAACTTTTGAAGAATCTCCTCGTAAATAATAGGGAGATTCTTCAGATGCTCTCGTTTCGCAAGATTTGGAACTACACCACCGAATGGACGGTGGATCTCAATCTGCGAAGAAACAATATTTTGCAGAATAGTAAATTGCGGATTTTCTAAGCTTCCACTCGCTTCAACGTACGCAAAAGCAGTCTCATCGCAACTAGTTTCAATAGCAAGAATACGCATACCGTTGATTTACCGCATCTTACTGGAAGCCATCACCTGATCTTTACCGCTCTTCTTTGCGTGATACATCGCTTGGTCCGCTCGCTTAACGAGATCAGTAATAGATTCCTTACCATTAAACGATGCGACGCCGACACTCACTGTCACTTTCCAATTTTTATCCTTAGGAATAACCACGCGACTTTTAATCGCTTTACGAATCTCTTCTGCTTTCTGGATGCTATCTCGTTCTCCCGCTCCTACGAGTGCCGCCACCATCTCTTCACCACCGAACCGTGCAACAAAATCAGCATTGCGGATTTTATCGCGAATAATACCTGATACGAATTTTAAAATCTTGTCGCCAATTTCATGGCCAAACGTATCATTAATTTTTTTAAAGTTATCAATGTCAAAAAACAAAACCGTAAGCGAATCAATAAAATAATGTTCGCGCTTCGTATTTTCCTTATTCAGAATCCACCTAATATCTACAGCGAGCTTTTCCGCGAGCTCCATAAATCCTCGGCGGTTGAGCAATCCTGTGAGCGGATCTTTCGTAACAGCGTTTTCCAATACGCGAATGCGTACATCACGGTCCCGAATTTCTTTTTTCAGTTTTTTAAGTTCTTCAGTCATGATAAATTGTTTTGTTTTAAGAGTGTGCTCCCAAGGGGAGTCTCACGTCGCTTCACTCTTTAAAAACCGTCGGTTTTTAATATTTTCCTCCACGGGAGGAACCCGGCAGCTTTCCTCCCGACCCCTCCTTCGTTCGATTCTCTCTTGGGATGATTTGCGTTCATATTATTATTCTAAACTGAAAACTCTTCAACTCATCAACGGTTCAACTGTGTTCGGTGCTCCCAAGGGGAATCGAACCCCTCTTTCAAGGATGAAAACCTTGTGTCCTGACCACTAGACGATGGGAGCGGTGTGGATAATCCGTGAAGTTCCCATACTATAATATGGTACACTCCAATTGACAAGAAATATGAGCCAAAAACGCATTTGGGGCATTCTAAGCCTCGTTATCCTTATTGCCGCTATTGCCCTAGCGGTGTATTGGAAGCAAAACCAGCTTATCCGGGAGAAACGATCAGAGATTAATGAAGAGCAGAAATTGATTGAAAGTTTGAGCAAATCATTAGATGAAAGCTCAATTTCCGGAATTGATATTCCGACCACAAATCCGTTAGGAGAAGTTACGTCTGAAACAAATCCATTGGAAAATACCAATCCTTTTGATGAGCAGTATGAAAACCCGTTTCAGTAAGCTAGTTCTTATTTTCGGTATTTTGATTTTAAACATAGGTTTCGCATCTGCGGCATCCGCGCAACAAACGCCATCCGTTTCATTCCCCATCGCTGAACTCGGTGATTGTTCTGATACTTCAGAATGCAAAATATATTGCAACGCGGCTGGACATCAATTAGCATGCACCGCTTTTGCCGAACGAAATCATCTAAAGGTAGTATCTCCCGAGCATGAAGCAAAACTTTATGCCGTCGCCGCTGACGGCGGCCCCAATGGAACGTGCGGGTTTGAAGAAAATCCGATCAAAGCATGTGGGTCATTTTGTGCTTCGGCAGATAATCTGCCCACATGTGTGGACTATGGCGAAAAGCACGGACTCCTCACAGGGGAACGTTTGAACGAAGCACGCAAAGTACGAGACGCAGTGCGAAGCGGTATTCCCCTTCCAAAGGGATGCACCGATGCCACGTCTTGCGAAAAATTGTGCAAGCGCCCAGAAAATCTTGAAGTGATGCGCTCATGTTTCTCATTCGCAGAATCAGCGGGCATATTACCTACAAACATCACGCGAGAAAAGGCGGAAAAAATGTTTGATTTAATCCAGAAAGGATTCGCATTTTTTAAATCCGTAAAAGATTTTGATCGCTGCGAAGATCCTAAAGACGCAGACACACTTGAACGCTGTATCGCATTTGGAATAGAAAGCGGCGTTATCACTGAAACCCAAGCAGAAGCAATTAAAAAATCTGGAGGTAAAAGGCCTGGCGCGTGTGCCAATAAACAAGAATGCGAACGCTACTGCAACAGTGCGGAGCATGAGGACGAATGCTATCGCTTCGCGATAGAACACAACTTACTCTCCCACGAAGACATGCAAAAACTTAATGAAGGAACAACGAGAATTCGCGAAGGATTACAACAAGCTTCTCCCGAAGCGTCCGCGTGTCTTCGCGCCGCAATCGGCTCTGAAAAATTTGATAATATTGTGGCGGGAATAGAAATTCCTCCACGCGAACTCGTGGAAAAGATGAAGCTTTGTCTCACAACAGGAACTATAGAAGAATATAAACGGCCGCCGCTTCCTGCGGCAATAGAGAAATGTTTAGAAGAGCGCGGGACGTTGGAACAATTCAAAACACATATGGGACCGTTTACCGAAACCATGCGCCGCATGATGGAATCATGCTCTACCGTACGGACGCAAACCAACGACACTCCATTCAATGACCAAGGAATCCGACAACAAACCATACCGCAAGAAAAAGAACTTATAATACCTAAAGAATTCAACGAAGATTCGACGCTCTATGATATTTATGAAGCTGATACTAACGAAGAATTATTACAACTTAAATTTAAATGCAGCTCAGTAGGAGGACTTTGGAAAAATGACACCTGTCTCGTGAAAAAAAATCCTCAATCATTACTTCTCCCCCCTTCCCTACAAGAATTTTTGGGGAATCTGTTCTCCATTCTGAAATAAAGAACTCCCTCAACATTCAAGCTTTTTCTGTATTCTAGGTTCTATTTTCTAGCTTCTAGATTCTAGTTCGTTGCCCACTCCTTCAGGTCGTCATATGAGGTTGATCCGCAAATAAACTTTTTTGTTTCCGTATTGAAAAAGAAGGGTACCCCTCCACAAAGGCCGATATCATACTCCTCCATTTTCTTCGCGTTCTCCGGATTGTGCCACGTCTCATATTGCCCAACTTCTATGTGAAGCTCGGACTTTAACCGATCAACAAGCGGCGCCATAGTCACACAGTGCGGGCATTCACGCCCATAAAATTCTAAAAGCATAGGACTATCATAACTAAAATAGGCGAAAAAACATAAGAAAATGTGCCCTCGGAGGGAATCGAACCCCCACCTTCTGGTTCGAAGCCAGATATGATATCCATTTCACCACAAGGGCAGCTAACCATTTTTTCGAAAAAACCACTTTTTCACTATACCCCTCATTCTAGCTTCCTGCAATGCCAAAAAGCCCTTATTTTAAGCCATTTTTAGCCCTTTTCCTTGACAAACGGGTTCCAATCTGCTAGACTGTCTGTACAACTTAATAGTGAAGAAGTCGAAAGTACTATGATCCCGAAGCGGGGTTTTTTATTGGCTAGGGGTAAATGCACCGCACACAAGCAGTGCCATACACCATCTAGTTATATCTATGAAATTATCCGCACTCTTTGCACTGATTTCTGCCTTTCAGATAGCCGTTGCCGCAGCTCCTGCAGTGGGTCCTGTCGCGCAAACATCAGAATCGCTCTTCAACATAACGTCATTCATCGCGCAGTCTCCGTTTGAAGATAATCGACAAACGATGACCGCAACGATTACCGCATATTCGTCTACTCCAGACCAAACCGACGATACGCCGTGCATCACGGCGAGCGGATACGATGTATGTGAAAATCCTTATAATAGAAATGTAGTAGCTGCAAACTTCGTTCCTATCGGAACTAAGATGCAGATTCCGGCATTGTTCGGAGATAAAGTCTTCACGGTAGAAGACAGAATGCATGAACGATTCAATGACCGCATTGACGTATGGTTTCCGGATCGGTCTTCCGCAAAGAAATTCGGAAAACAAAGTGAAGTTACCGTCATAGTATTTGAAGGATAAATCATTATCAAAAACACCTCGCACATGCGAGGTGTTTTTGTGCTGCAACGCAAAAACCATTTACGCGTTGTTATGCAGCGCCTTTAGCTTCTCGAGCCCCCGGTGCGTTTGCACGGCAAGAGCGTTTCGCGATTGCCCGACAATAAGAGCCATTTCTTTGAGTGATAAGTCTTGTATATACCGCATGCGCATTACTTTCTGATATTTTTCGGGAAGGCGCTGGATTAAAATAAGTGTTTCTTTTCTGTCTAAGCTACTAAGCAGGCGTTCGGGATTTGGGTTGCTCGGCTCAAATCCTTTTTCCAAGAGAACATCCAGCGAGAGTGTTTTGCGCTTCCGATATTCATCCACAATGAGATTATTCAAAATGTGATAGAGAAAGGCTTTCATAGTATTAATCTTCCCTCCTCGCACCAAATAAGCCCATGTTTTAACAAACGTCGTCTGCACTAAATCCTCCCCCATCGCGTGGTCATGGAGTTTGAAAAATGCATGTGCGTTAAGACCCTTCTCGTAGTCGTGGTGAGCTACGGTAAGTAGTGCTTGTTGTTTTGTCTTATTTTTACGATCCATATCTTTTAAAACCAAATTGAAAGCGCCTTCATTACATGAGCATTACAGCCACACCGTGACCCCCATAATAACTACAAATAACGGAGACGTGTCCGTTTCCATTCACCTGGGGAGGAGGGGCTTTCTTCACTACATCGCCATTACGTATAAGAGATACTGAACCCAAGGAGGAGTTGCTCGCGCCCTACTATAACACGCCGAGCGCTATAAACGAGTTGTAATAACTTACGCTCTTGTAAAGGCTTATAACTATGGACACACCAATCAAAAACGGAGGAACCAATTTTTTTGACCGCTTATGGGAAGAAAGCTGGACCTACATCAAAACAGTGGTAGATGTAGTGCGAGAACCGGTTTTAATCCTTAATAAGGATTTGTGTATTATGGCTGCAAATGAACCTTTCTATGAAATGTTCCAAGTGGGACAAAAAGACACCGAGAAAAAATTAATCTATGAACTCGGAAATGGCCAGTGGGATATTCCTGCCTTGAGAAAACTCCTTGAAGATATTCTTCCAAAAAGCACTTTCTTTAAAGGGTTTGAAGTGGATCACGAGTTTCCCTTTATTGGACGCAAAATAATAATTTTAAACGCCCGTCAAATCCATAAAGGCGGCTCGAGCGGATCAGTCTTTCCTCCTATTATATTACTCGCCATGGAAGACGTTACCGAGATGATGAATGTTGCCGAAACGCTCGCAACCCACACAAACCAATTTGAAGCAAAGCTCATGGACCGGACAGGGGCCTTAGAGATTCAGATCGGGAAATTAGAGAAAGAAATTATCGCACTTAAAAAGAAAGTTTAGGCTCCTTAGAGATATCATGAGTCTTCTTTTTATTTCCATACCCTAGCTTCGCTCCTCCACCTCCACCAGTTCAGTGAATACGACGATTCTCTTGTCGTAGAGTTTTTTGCTTTTAATCCAGTTTCCTCCGCAGGTAATTAAATTAAGTCGAGCTTTGGTAGAATCACCAGAAAAGATATCACCCGCAGGAGCATTGTAGTCATAGGTTTTTATCTCTACGACCATAAATTTAAATATTCTCCCCTCTTTATCTATCACCTCTACCAGATCGTCCGGCTTGAGGTTTTTAAGATTATAAAAAACAGCTTGCGGGACTTTTATACCATCCAAGTGCCCCGCGATAACCGCGCTTCCCGGTGTCCCTGGGCGGACGCCTCCGTTGTACCACGCAACATCCGTAAAGTTTGAAGGGATACCCATCGTACCGTTACCGGTTTTAGAAAGCCCTACACTTTGAATTGCGGCATCTACACCGATAATAGGAATGGAAAGCCGTATGGGTTCGGCAGGCTCCTGGAAGGAAAAGCCAAGGCCACCCGGGAGCGAACCGGTTATTGGCTTTAGTCCTCCTCCCAGAAAATCGTACACCGTCCCGCCGCGCGTTTGGAGAAAAACCGAAAGGCCTGCGGAAAGCAGGCCCACCCCAAGCGATATGAGAATCACTGTTTTCCAAGAAAATATTTTTTTAGAAGTAGTGTTCATATCGTTTGAGAATTTCGGTAGTTTCTAGATTTACTGATTGTAGCCACCTCCAGTGTTTGGAAGGCCTGGAGTTCCTGCAGCAGACAAGACGTTTACTGCGCAAGTTGAGCTAAGCTCTCCACTTCGTACCGTGATCGTTTTAGATCCGAGTGACGCAAAATTCGCGGTAAAGTTTGTGCCATTCGGATTCGTAATTACGAGATCCGGAGATGACCAAACATACGCACCATTACCCCCTGTTGCTGAGAACGTAGCAGTCCGTCCCAAGACGACATTCTGCGATGTTGGCAAACACATAAGGTTACCTGTTGAAGTCGCTGTCGTGACAGTCACACCACATGTTGCAGTTTGATTGCCGCTCGTTACGACTACTGAATAGGTTCCCGGATTCGGATAGCTCACGCTAAATTGGCTGCCCGTTGGGTTGGTAACATTTAAGTTCTGTCCGGACCAAACATAGGATCCTGTGCCGCCTGTCGCGGTCAAGGTTGCTGATTGATTGGTCATCACAGAAGATGCTGACATGTTACATGCGAGTGGAGTTGCCGTTTGCGCGAAAACGAAACTACCAAGACTCATAGCACCAATCGCAAGAATTGCTGCGATCGATAAAAACAAATATTTTTGATTCATATGAGTAAATTTGATTGTGTTAATAAACGTTAATGTAATATGGATTTTCCGACCTTTACCACGAAACAATGAAGTCGAAATAGGACTCTCATTGTTACGGAAGATCATGTGCGCGCCCCTAAGGACTGCCGGACACACAATTCACTTCATTAACTAATAGCACCAGGCATATGAACATGCCGTGAAAAGAATGCTTCTTTTCGTGGATAAAAAATATACCCATGGCTTTGGGTATATTTTAGTCTCGTGATAATGAGGCGGAGATGAATTAGAACAAATTCTCGCTCCACCTTCGTATTTTCCTATAATGGCTCTACCACATCTAAGTTCTGTTGCTCGTAATCCTTATACGGCTCAATGTCCTGAATTTTCAAGTTAAGCATTTCACGAGCTCTCATGCGCGAGATATTCAACGATTGCCATTTCGAGAAATAGAGAGAATGAAGGTCTTGCACGTGCCAATACAATTCTCGAGCAAAGCCCTTTCTTAAATCTTCATTTGAAATATCTAATACTATTAAAGTATTGGATTGTGAGTTTTGGGTATCCATAACTATTAGCAACACCCGAGAACCCAAAAAAGTTTAATAGTGGTGCCCGGGGTGGGACTCGAACCCACAAGCCTTGCGGCACATCATCTTAAGTGATGCGCGTCTGCCAATTTCGCCACCCGGGCATTGTATTTATTTTTTTCTTCCGCCTCTTCCCCTGTGACGGGGTGTCAAACTATGACAATTTGGACAAAGAACTCTAAGGTTCTCTAATCGATTATCCGTACGATCCCCATTGATATGATCAAGCTCCAAAGGGAGATATCCATCTTGAGTTTTCTCTGCCCAATTGCATTGTTCGCAATATTCTGGCTTCAATTTAACACTAAAAAGACGTTTCTTCAATTTAAAGCTTTGAAATAAACTATTCTTAACTAAAATCTTTTCTAGAGGAATAATTGGCTTCCCAATTCCACGCAATCCTTTATTCCACGCCTTTCCGGTAAAATGACTTATATTTAAATTATATTCTTTAATATATCGTTTGATTTGAGCGTAATTTCCTCCCGCATCACGCAAATTTAGCTTAACTAAAATTTGCCGAAAGCTCTTTGAGCTTTTTACTGCATTCTTTAATTGAATAGCGGTCCAACCTCTTGTTCGTCCCGGCATATTATAAATATATCAAAACGGTAAACGCATATCAATGCGCTATTTTATACGTCTACCATATAAAAGTTATCCACTGAGGCACGGGCGGGAATCGAACCCGCGTATAGAGATTTTGCAGATCTCAGCCTTACCACTTGGCTACCGTGCCATATTAAATTATTTATTTCTATTTAGCGAAATCCACCCTTGCCTGGACCCTGTCCGCCTTCGGCGGAACTTGGCTACCGTGCCGAAAACACTTACTACTAAGACTCGCCTAGGAGGCAGCCTGTTCATTATTATCCTCCTCAAGAAGCGCTTTTTCAACAGCAGCAGAATTTTCATTTCCGCGATCAAGTTCAAATGCTATCTGTGGCATAGGCCGTATGTTCATATCGCGATATAAAATAAACTGCAACTTTCCCTGCATAGCTTTCAATTTTTTGTATGCCTCGTGCTCCCGTTCGTTCGGGATTACGCTTACATATACTTTTGCGGTTTCAAATTTCTTACCAACTTCCACACGCGTAATTGTTACGAGAGCTCCATCAAATTCAACCTCGCGCATAATAATAAGAGACAATCTGCTCGCGATTAAACTTTCCGCGCGCTCTTTTCTGAAGAATTGCATAGCTCTATCGGGCAATAAGACGATCGCCTACCTTGATTGCAACAGTTGTCTTTACGAGCAAGCCACCCTCACTCCCTTCCGGAATCTCAAGGACATTCGCGCGATCTTTTTGAAGATTGATAATTTCCGCAGTTCCCAACTCCGATCCGCGGCGCGTAATCGTAAGCCGGGATGTTTTTTCAATTTTGCCTTTTGCAACCTTTCCTCCGATAATCTGTTCGCCAGGATTTTTCCCTCCAAACACGCCTAAGATTTCCATATCGCTTTTCACGATATCTTTGTTCAAGTTTTTAATTTCAGCCTCTAACATTTCAATGAGCGTATATACGACATCGGAATAAAACATGGTGATGTTGTGCGTTTTTGCGAGTCCCTCTGCTGCTTTGTTCGGTTTCACGTGAAATCCTAAGATAAACGCGCCCGAAGGAATAGCGAGCTTTACGTCGCCGTCTGTAATCGCGCCAACACCTTCATCAATAACATGGAGTGCAACGGTTTTCGGCACCGGAAGAGATTCTAAAATATGTCGAAGCGATTCGAGCGATCCAGAGACATCACTGCGGAGAATGAGTTTGATAAGTTGTTTACCTCCACCGACATCAGTTCCTGCCTGTTTCATACCGAGATTGTGCCGTTCAGAAACCGCACGAGAAACTTCTGTTGTCGTCGCGTCGCCTCCTGAATTAAACGTGTCTCCCACGCCCGGCAAGGATTCAAATCCAAAAATACGTACAGACATAGATGGCGTAGCCTCCTTCACACGCTCGCCTGCTACATTTTCAATACTCTTCACTTTTCCTGCGACACTTCCCGCACAAATGCGGTCGCCCACGCGGAGTGTTCCGTTTTTTATAATAACCGAAGCAATGATGCCGACTTTGCTGTCGCGTTTTGATTCAAGAATAATTCCGTTCCCTGGAAGATTTGTGTCCACCGAAAGATCAGTCATATCTGCTGCAAGGAGCACCAGATCCAAAAGTTCATTTACGCCTTGGCCAGTCTTCGCTGATATTTCTTGAAAACTTACGCTGCCACCGTAGCCTTCCAAAAGCACGCCTTCCGTTGTAAGTTCGTTTTTAATGCGCGTCACTTCTTCCGGGGCAGTATCAACTTTATTAATCGCGACAACAAACGGAATATTGGTTTCCGTAAGCATTTGAATTACTTCCTTGGTTTGAGGTTGTACGCCGTCATCCGCCGCAACAACAAGAATCGCGATATCTGCAACACCCGCACCTCGCTTGCGCATCTTGGCAAACGCTTCGTGCCCCGGCGTATCAACAAATGTCATCTTTCTACCCGATTTTTCGCCACCGGAAAGATGTTCAATTTCATACGCCCCGATAGACTGTGTGATTCCCCCCGCTTCGCCTCCGGCAACATTCGTTTTGCGGATATAGTCCAACAGAGTTGTTTTGCCATGATCAACATGCCCCAGAATAGTAACAATGGGAGGACGGCTTACAACCGGTGATTTTATTGGGGTTTGCTTGGGCGACATAATGTTTCAAAATACCAGGAAAACAAGGAAAAGGCAAGGAAATATTGATAAAACAAGCCAATTCTTCTATGCTGTCTTGGCATGGAGGCGTGGCTGCCTGTCCGACAAAGCTTAAGCGACGGCGGAAGCGGTGAAACCCAAAGCCACGCTTTCTAAAAAATAATAGTATGGAGGCGTGGCTGAGCGGTCTAAAGCAACACACTGCTAATGTGTTGGCCGGGAAACCGGCCCGAAGGTTCGAATCCTTCCGCCTCCGCAGTAGCAAAAAATAGCACTCCTTGTGAGTGCCATTTTTGATATAGTGAAGTGAATGATTCGAACCGCGGGCCGCAGACTCCGAAGAGGAGTCGAAGGTTTCGAGATCAGCAGACCGAGAGGCGAATCCAATTCCTTGATCAAAATTTAAAAATCCAATTCTATGAAAGAAGAAAAACGAACAGAATATATTAAAAAGATTACTTCATTCTTTTTAGACCATAGAAGCGAAGAGATAGGTGTTATCGCCGCTGGAGAGGTATTGGATTTTTTTGCAGAAGATATAATAGCAAAAGATTTCTACGAACAAGGTATTAGAGATGTAAAGAAATTACTCAAAGAAAAGATGGAAGACTTAGAGATGGAAATGGATTTAATATCTGAGCAATAATACAGGAGTAAGAAATAATACCCACAAAGGGTATTATTTCTTCACATCCCCTCCTAAGCCAACAGTGCCGGGAGCAATACTTTTCATAATACCTTTTTCAGTGCTTTGCAGAGGATTCGCTTTCAAGAGACGCGCATAGTATACAAGATTCCGCGCCATAACACGTGCCATAGCAGTAGTGGATTTTTGTTTGCGAAAAAATTTGAGCAGTTTTGTTTTGTTTTCCGAATACGGACCAAGGTAGGAAAGCGAACATGCGGGCGGAAGCGTGAGGCCATTCCACAGCATGAAATCGCACAGATTGCCGATCACGTGCTGCGCTCCGTCTTCAGCGCCAGTAATTACCATGCCTCCAATTTTGTTTGCCAGCTCTGATTTGCCGGTTTCTAAGAGTTCGTCATTTAACGCATCCATGCGCTCAATACATCGCTGTAACAGCGACGAATGAGTCCCCCACCAAATAGGCGTGGCAAAAATAATTATATCTGCGGCAAATATTTTAGCGAGAATTTTTGGCCAGTCATCCCCTTTTCCTTCATTACTTTCTACACCTGGCTTGATGCGATAATTAACAAGGCGCACTACTTCGCCCTTCACGTTGTAGGGACTCAAATGTTCCAGAAGAATCTCGGAAAGTGCTTGAGTGTGTGAGAACGCTGGAGCAGACTTCAATGTGCCGAGCAAAACAAGCGCACGCAGAGTTTTGTTCTGTGGATCTAAAAATTCTTCTGTACTATGAGCCCGAGATTTTTTATTTATTTGCATTCGTTAATCTCCTATTAACTACGGATCTCGGTGAAAAGCATATGAAGAATGATGCGTTTTATTCGTATTGTATGATACTCTTTTTCTAGAACCCCTCACTACAAAGGAAGTGAACCATGAAATTATCCACACTCTGCTTCTGTGTGCGCGACGACCAGGTTCTCCTGGCCATGAAAAAGCGCGGTTTCGGACAAGAAAAATGGAATGGATATGGCGGTAAAGTTACCGAGAAAGAAACTCCGCGAACTGCCGCTGTTCGGGAAATCAAAGAAGAGTCTGACTTATCCGTCTCCGAAGAAGCGTTGAAACAAGTTGGTTTGATAAATTTCTACTTTGATGGCGATCACGCTTTTGAGTGCCATGTTTTTCTCGTACGAGAGTGGCAGGGAGAACCTCAAGAATCAGATGAAATGAGGCCGTGCTGGTTTTCAGCCTCACAACTCCCCTTTGAAAAAATGTGGGTGGCTGACGTGTTGTGGCTCCCTCTTGTTCTTGCCGGGAAGAAACTGAAAGCGGAAGTGAATTTCAACAAAGATGGGAGTGAAGTAAAATCTTTCTCCTACGAAGAAACAGAATTTAATTGAATCGGGTCTCGTGATTACCGTCACCGAGGCCCGTTTTTTTATGGCAAGAAATTGGAGTGGATCGCTTACGGAGCGAGTTAGTGAACGACGTTAGAACCTATTATGGCAGTGTTGAAGAAAGATTTTTGTGCCCAGCTTTATATATAAAAACCGCCGCAAGGCTGATACCTTGGGCGGTCTTGAGCGCTGATCGTTGCTATCTCGTTTTAACTTCCCGAAATAATTCTCTCTCAAAGCAATGCTTCAGGAGAGCGAGGAGTTTCTCTCGGTAGGGATAACTACCGAGATAGATCTCGGTATTGCATTTGGGGCATTGAATGTCACAAACGTCACGTTCTGAAAACAACCAATCACCCCCACCATGTGGTCTTGGACGCATATAGGTTCTTTGGATAAAAATCCACGAAGACACTTTGCTCTTTTTGCCACACTTCGTGCAGAGGATAAGCGTGTTTCGGATGATATTCCGATGCTCTTCTCTAAGGTTCTTTTGATCCTGTTTGAGTTCATGAAGCTTACGCTCCACAGCGACGATCCTTCTCATATAAACCTCCTTTCAAGGTTCTAAAGAAAACAATACACCATTGCTTTAATAATCACAAAATTGACAATTACTTGTTAAATCGCCTTAGGGCTTTTTTAGAATAAAAACGATAATTTTTATAAAATTTGAAATATAATTAACAGGCGAGCCTCGCCCAAAGCTGAACTATTTAAAATTAATAAGGAAGCTTTGAGCGGGGTAGAGAGTCTCACATCGTCCGGCTCTGCCGGACTCTTTGAAACCCAGCGGTTTCAACAGCTTCCGCATCGGGGAAACTACCGATTTCCCCGACCCCCTTCCCGTTCGATTCTCTTCTTACTCATTCCAAATAAAATGACTCACTATCACGGTGAGTCATTTTACGTTGAGCGGGGTACGAGAGTCTCACGTCGTCCGGCTCTGCCGAACTCCTTAAAACCCATCGGTTTTAACTCGCTCACTTCGTTCGCTTTTCCGCCTCGGAGAAACTTCCGTTTCCCCGACCCTGCCTACCGGTAGGCAGGCCCCTTCCTGTTCGATTCTCTCTTTACTCATTCATAACAAAAACAACCCATCGCAAGAATGGACTGTTTTTGTTATGAGCGGGGTACGAGAATCGAACTCGCGGCTCGACCTTGGCAAGGTCGCGTATTACCACTATACTAACCCCGCAAAATTACTTTATTTATTGTGGAGGAAGTCCTTGTGGACCTTTGACGTAAGGATCTCCCGTAGGACCAATGAAGCCGTTTGTATCGGTTGGTGCCGCAGACTCTTGAGGTCGGAATAACACTACCACTAGTAGCGCCCCCACGATGACAAGCGCAAGCACAATAACAATTGTCTTCATGTAAGTTATTTAACTATATTTGAGCTTCGAATGCAAATAAAAAACGGACGCCGGTTAGGGAGTCCGTTGTTGGGAAGGTGGGCTACTCAAAACTGATTCGCCCATTTGTATTAGCGTTGGTATGAGTGGTAGGTGTTGAGCAGTTTCTTTTCGGTCTGATTCAGTTCCAAGCCATTATCTTTGTAGAATTGGGCGATATAGAGGAAGAGACTCATCATCCCCTGGATTTTTGCCGACGAGACTTCGCCTTTTCTCATTGCCAGATTGAGAGCTCCCCGCACTCTCCGAAAATATGCGCGAGGGACGAAGATTCTACCATCTTCTGCAATCCCGATACCTGTTACGACAACAGGTCTTTTTGTAAGATCCACGCAATCAGATTTCCAGTGATTAATTATGAATCCGGCTTGGTCCGCAAGTATTCGTATCTTGCGACGCGTACTCGCCACAATGGGATTTGGTGAAGAGAAGGTCAGGTCATCAATATAGCGCGTATACGTAATCCCAAATTCTTCACATAGATCACCAATATCTCCATCCAAGAGCGATCCCACCGAGAGATTGAAAAGATCTTGTGAGGCAGGACCGCCCGTGACCAATCCATGCTCCTTGTGAAAAAAATATTGAATGAGAAAAGCGACCAGCTCTTCTCTTTGCGACGCAAGCTTTTCATCAAGCGCAATCAACGTGTCGGCGACATGCGAGGGGAGAACGCTCCGATATGCATGGCGGAAATCAACAAGATAGAAAAACCTATTCTCTCGATGTATGAGTGCATTATTGAGAGGAGATGATTTCGGCAATGCAGCAGTTGCATAGCGCAGAAATTGAGACCGTATCTGCTCATTGACGTGCATAGGACTGCGCAAATGACCCAAAAATTCTCTTTGCAAATGAAGCATGCTGTTATTGGGCGCAAAAACGATACGACGCTTCGTGTGTCCGCTTAAAGGATTTTCATCGCGGATAGGAAACATCGTAAAACGAGGAGATTCCCCGTACTCGCGCTCCAATTGAGCCACGAGACTTTTCAGATTTTCAACGAGCATGGAAACCTCCTTGTTTTGTAGTTCTGGGGTTGGGTTTTGACTATAGTTCCTGAACTGAAGAAATGCAAATAAAAAAGGACCCCACAGAGATGTGGGGCGATCAGCGGTATCCGAAGGTGAGTTTTGCGACAGAAAAGTGAAATGTGCTGATCTAGTGGCCGGTCGTCCGCACTCCGCCCGCGCGCGCGGCCCGGAAAGGCTGGTTGTAAGGAAAACCCGTTGCCGGATTCTCATTCCGCTACGTGAGTAGCGAAGGGAACAGGAAAAGAAGTAGAGAGATTAACGAACTCTCCATCCGAGAGCTTTTGGTCAAGTGCTCCAGACTCGCTTTTCCATCTCCTCACCTTCGGATCGTTCCTGACCTGTGTCAGGAACACTAGGCCGCTAACCCAGTGTGGATACTATATCATTTCAATATTTTATGAGTCAATTAGATATATAAAAAAGACCCGACGTTCAAAAACGTCGGGATAGTGGCGTACCCGTCATGGTGGGAGAAATCACGGAGCTCTACGACGGGAGCGAGCGATGAATTGGCGTCATCGCTGGTTGCAACACCTGCGACCTTGTCGCCTTGCGCTCTCCTCCTCCATACCATGACGAGTACGTGTGGAGTGTAATCAAATCATCGTCATTCCGCAAGTTATGCGAACTGGTCGATTCCTCTCTCGTAAAACACAAAAAAGAAAAACCGCCCATAGAGGACGGCCTTTTCTTTTTGTGCGCTCGAGAGGAATCGAACCTCTATTACGGGATCCGCAATCCCGTGTCCTATCCGTTGAACGACGAGCGCATACAATGCTTTTTTAAAATCTAAGAATTCTCGCGATGTGGCGGATAAACGAATCTTCGTATTCTATTTCCGGCAAGACGTCTGTAAGGAATGTATGTACAGCTTCTTTGCGTTGTTCGGCAAGAATGACGATAAGCCACGGCTCAATATGACTCTTGGTTTTGAAGATAAGTTCCGCAAGTTCCGGATCTTCCGGTGCGGGAATAATAGCAAATCCTTCCAAATTATCATAGGGGTGGAAGTGATGTTCGCCGATAGCGATTCCTTTCTCCGAAAGAGTGAAGTCAATGTCCTTCGGCCTCCGCATACCCCAAGCAAGCACGAGTAAGGCGGCAATGGCTATAAAAACCGCGAAAAGAAAATTACGTTGAAATACGGCAACACTCGCAAGAACGATACTAGAACCAATGACGATCCAGTACCATCCAAAATTCTTATGATAGTAATGAAATTCCGGAGCAGTCCACTGAATTTCTTTTTTCGTTTCCATATTTGTTAATCTCTAAATAATAAACTCACAAAGAAAAATACTGCCGCGACTGCGATAATAGAAGGCCCGATCTCAAACGCAAAGCGGTTCGCAATGAGCCAACCGACTAATACTGAAAGAGAAGAGATAAGTGCAGAGGCAAATAAATCTCCTTTAAAACTTTTTGCCACATTTTTTGCCGTTGCGGCCGGAACGATAATAAGAGAGCCCATGAGGAGAACACCTAAGAAGTTAAGCCCGAGGAGTACAGTGATCACAAAAAACATGAGGAATAAAAATTCCAAAAACTCTCGCCTGATTCCCGTAACAGCCGCGAGATCAGCGGAGAGAAAAGAAATCGCAAACCGTTCTTTAAGCGAAAGAATGAGCCCGATAATGACGAGCCCCGTAACCATTCCCACGATCGCCTCTCCCCAAGTGAAGAGCGTCTCTCCACCAAAGAGAAGTTCAAGGAGTTCATGGTCAGGAGAAAGGAGCGCTCCCACAGCAAGCGAGGTAGAAAACACAACACCCACGATTGTTTCCGTCGCTATCTTCGTTTTAAGTTCAAGCCGCCACACTAAAACCGCGCCAAGGAAAAGTGCGATCGCTCCCCCAATGAGCGGATTAATACCGATCAGCATCGCCGCTCCCAACCCCGGGAGCGCAACGTGAGACATCGCGTCTGCCGCGAGTGTCATCCTGCGCATAAGTGCGAAAGCACCGACAAGTCCCGAAGCTGCTGCTACCACGAGCATCGCAACGAGCGAAAAAAATTCCAAAGTATTCATATCCTTATTTTTTAGCGTGAATATGTTCAAAAGGAAGCGAGCCGTACAACTTATCAACCACTTCGGGCGTAAGCGTTTCTTTTGGTGGCCCAGCGCAGAAGAGCGAACTACTTACGCAAATAACCGTGTCCGCATAGCGTGTCACTAAATTTAAATCGTGTGAAATAAAGAGTATCGTCATGTCACGCTCATTTTGCAATTTATGAAGCGTCTGATAAATATGCTCTTCGCCGGGAGCATCCAAATTTGCCGTCGGCTCGTCAAAGAGAAGTACATTTGGGTTACCGATCAAGGCAAACGCAATAAGTCCGCGCTGAAGTTCTCCTGCCGAGAGTGAAGAGAGTGGGAGCTTAAGCTTACCCTCATCAATGTGGAGCATTTGTGCTACATCATTAACAGCAGTATCGGGGAGATTTAACACACGGGATTTTAATTGGAGAAAATCCTGAAGCGTAAGCGCAAGATGCCGATCCAAATCAACATGCTGGGGAACGTATCCTATTCGAGCATCTTTCGCCCACACGACAGTGCCGCCATGGGGAATGCTCCCGATGAGCGCACGAAACAGAGTGGTCTTACCCGCTCCGTTTGGACCAATAATCGCGGCGAAGTCCCCCCGTTTCACGGAAAAACTAATATCATGAAGAATTACGCGATCCCGAATCGTCACTTCCATCTTAGAAACCGTAAAAAAATTGTCTGGAGAGCTTGTAGTAGATAATTTTGACATTATGAAGGAAAAATAGTCACACTATGGGCTAACTAACCGCTTTACCCTATACTAACATATATAGGGAGTTTACTCGGTAACTAATACCCATTTTATTCGTTTCCTATGATAGACGGAGAAGAAAAACTCATAGCCGCGGCAAAACAAGGCGATTCTGCCTCTTTTTCGAGGCTTTATCACCACTACCTTCCTTCAATTTATCGGTTTATATATATGAAGGTGAGTAGTAAGCACGAAGCCGAAGACCTAAGTCACGAGGTTTTCCTCTCGGCATGGCAAAATCTTCCACGCTACGAATCGCGGGGATTCCCCTTTTCCAGCTGGCTCTATAAGCTCGCGCGGAACAGAGTTATTGATTACTACCGCCTCGCCAAACCGAATGTTGACTTGGAACGTGCCGAGTCATTAGTCGCTGAAGGCATATCTGTAGAGGCAGTGATTGATAATGCTCTGGAGTTTGAAACGGTGCGCAGTGCGCTCCGCACGCTCTCCGAAGACCAACAGGACGTTCTTATTTTAAAATTTTTGGAAGATTGTTCCCACAGCGAAATCGCCGTGGCACTGGGAAAAACAGAAGGGTCAGTGCGTGTTATCCAGCATCGCGCCCTCCAGCAATTAAAGAAACTATTATCTACCCATGACGGAAGAGAAACTCATCCATATATTGCGTAGCGCGAGCGGCATAGAGCCGAGCGAGGAAACCCGCCACCGATTGCATCGGCTTATTCTTTCTACCCCGCAAAGGCCGGCGACATTCGCGCTCGCCACAAAAGCAAAATTAGTGGAGTACATGACTCTCGGCTTCGCTCTCGGACTCGCTTCCCTCTTATTAGTCACCTTTGTTTCCGGGCCGCCGTTGTGGCAGAAGTTTCTCCCTGCATCCAACAGTTCCCAGGCACTCCGCGCAGAAGTTGAAAATATTGATTTCACGATCCAACTCAAAGAAGCAAAATATTATAACGAATCAGCCCAAGAAGTGGCATCTCTCCTCGGTGAGATTGACCATGAGTCCCCTACGAGCCGTGATTCCGGGGTTGACGAGATGCTTGAAAAGATCATCTTTTAATGCTATAGTTTGACCCTATGAAACTAAGGTATCTAATAGCCATTTGTATCGCATTTTCTGGTCTTTACACAGCGACGGCGTTTGCCCAATCGGACGCCATTAAGTCCGCACGGGAGGAGGTTATTACGAGCATTGAGAAGTTAAACGCTCTGGATTCCGTAACCTTAAAGCCTGAAGAACGGGCCGAACTTGAGCTTTCTTTAAAACGGGTAGCTTTAGGCAAGATACTTACCCTTTCTACATTAGAAACAAGCGAATTGCGTGATAAATTTATCGCAATAGAAGTACCGGAAGGTGATTTTTCCGACCTTCAAATACTTATTGCAGACGAGCTCAAAGCATCCATTGCCGTATTTGCCGCACAAGAGAAAAAAACGGTTGCCGCAAAGAGCATTACCGAAATCCAAACCATTGCCACAGAAATCAAGACATGGCGGGAAACGAAATACAATCCTGAAATCAGAAAAACAATTGATTTCATGCTTGTGTTCCAAAATGGAGCGGTACTCAAAACAGCAGAAGATCGCTTGCTCAAAATAGAAGTAAACCTTGAAAAGACGAACGCAACGAAATCAAAATTTGCCGAGTCGTTATTAGAAGAAGCACGAGAGAAAATCCTTGAAGCAAAAGATCTCCACGATAATGCGTTACAACTATTACTCGCGCATCTCCCCAAGAAAGCTGTAACAGCGACCACGATTGAGATTGAAATACCAGTAATCGAAGAGGATGTGTCCACTACGACAGAAGACGGAACAGTGGTTGAACTCCCTGAACCAGAGATAGAAAAACCGATTCTTACTATCCGAGAACTCGTTGAGTCCTCAATTCGTAACATCAAAGACGCATACAAAAACTTTATCGCCCTTAGTGAATTCCTAAAGTAAGTAAGTAAACAAAAAGCCCGGTGTTGCCGGGCTTTTTGTTTTGCATGCAATATCAGAATGCAATATCAGAGAAGTTCGTTACTTTACTGCCTCTTTCAAGAGCTTTCCAGCGCGGAACTTCGGTTTGACGGAAGCTCCGATTTGGATCTTTTCACCAGTCATAGGATTCCGACCTTCTCGTGCAGCGCGACGCATTACACGGAACGTGCCAAACCCTGTCATTGCGACTTCTTCGCCGCGTGCCAAAGTCTTCATGATAGTGTCAAAAACCGCTTCAACTGCCTGTTGTGCCTGCTTTTTTGTCTCAATTCCTGCAGCCTGCATGACTGCTTCTACTAATCCATCTTTTTTCATAGCTGTAAAATTTCGTTATCTCCTCGACCTTTCTCCAAAATGCCTTGTATTTATTATATCAAATCACTCTCCAAGAGCAAGCCGAGGGGCTTACAGCTCCCTCATGGGTGCCCGCCCTACTTCCCTATTTTGCGTATTCTACCGAGCGAAGTTCCCGAATAACGTTTACTTTGATTTCTCCGGGATATTTCATTTCTGACTGGATTTTCGCCGCTATATTCTTAGCCATTTGAAGGGCCGCGAAGTCATCTACCTTCTCTGGTACAACAAATACGCGGATTTCCCGACCTGCGGAAAGCGCGTACGAATTTTTAACACCGTCAAAGGTGTTTACAATGCGTTCCAGGTCTTCTAAGCGCTTTAGATAGTTCTCTACCGTATCGCGTCGTGCGCCTGGGCGTGCCGCAGACAAGGCATCCGCCGCAGTAACAATGAAGGACTCGGGTGTCGCGAACGGATACTCCTCGTGGTGCGATTCCATCGCGTGAATGACCGCTTGGTCAACGCCGTATTTTTTGAGTATCTTCCTTCCTAAATCAACATGCGTTCCTTCAACCTCGTGACTGATCGCTTTGCCGATATCGTGAAGAAGCGCGCCTTTCTTAGCCACTTCAACGTTAGCGCCAAGCTCGCCTGCAATAATTGCGGAAATATATGCCATTTCTACAGAGTGGATCAGTACGTTTTGCCCGTAACTTGTCCGGAAATGGAGCCGTCCTAAAAGTTGTGTAATCTCTTTCGGAAGATCGTAAATACCAAGCTCATGAGCAGACTCTTCTCCAATTTGGCTCATCCGTTTAGTAAGCTCGGACTCCGCTTCTTTTACTTTCTCTTCTATTTTTGCGGGATGGATTCTACCGTCTTTAATGAGTTTTTCCAAAGCCGCTTTAGCGATCTCTCTCCGCAGAGGATCAAACGATGAAAGGATGATCGCCTCCGGAGTCTCATCTACGATTACTTCTACGCCAGTTAAACGCTCTAAGGTGCGGATGTTCCTCCCCTCACGGCCAATAATCTTGCCTTTCAAATCTTCGTTAGGAAGCGTAAGTACTGAAGTCGTAATATCCGCAACATGAGAGCGAGCATACCGATGAAGCGCAGTCGTGATGACATCAACAGCGCGCTTTTCAAGCTCAACCTCACGATCCTTTGCGAGCCGCTGAATCGTGCGAATAAGATCATCCCGATGCGTTTCTTCAGTTTTTTGGAAGAGTTCCTTCTTTGCCTCTTCTGCGCTAAGTCCTGCTACGCGTGCCAGTTCGTGCACTGTTTTTTCCCGCGTTGCCACAGCTTCATCACGAATCCCAGCAATCTTATCTAATTCCGCCTTTAGCGCCTCGTCCCTCTGCCGCGCTTCTTTCCCTTGGCGTTCAATATCCTCTTCTTTCCTAATAAGCCGCTCTTCAGCGCGCTGGATCTGCTGTAATCTGTTCTTTTCCTGCTCTTTTGCTTCTTCTAAGATAGCGACTGCCTTGTCTTTCGCATCAACAAGGATTGATTTCGCTTCTGTCTTCGCCTCTTCAGTTTGAAGTTTGACCCGCTCCTCAAGAGAGCTTGCCTTCTGACCTGCGATAAATCTGCGTCCGACATAGCCCACGCCAATTCCCAGCGCGAGCGTGATGCCCGCGATCAATAATTCTGTCATAGTAGTCAATTCCCAAATTCTTCCAAAAAGAGAGTTCTTCAGGAATTGCGTTGGTTAGTAATTGCATTACGATCATATTAATACACTTGTATTGTAGCTCCTCCCTGAAAACCATGTCAAAAGAGACATGCTTCCTCTATAATAAACACCATGAGGCGCAAATTAGTTCTTGTTATTCTTGACGGATGGGGAATCGGAAACAATGACGGGTCCAATCCCCTCTATGTCTCCCAACCGCCCAATATTATGGCGATAAAAAGGAGCTATCTTGCGGGAGCACTCCAATCTTCGGGCATTGCCGTAGGGCTTCCCTGGGAAGAAGAAGGTAACAGCGAAGTCGGACACCTTACGATCGGTGCAGGCAAAGTCATTTACCAACACTTTCCCCGCATCACAATGAATATCCAGAGCGGAGACTTTTTCAAAAACAAGGCATTTGTGGGAGCATGTGGCCATGTAAAACAGTATGGAAGCGCGCTCCATATTGCAGGATCACTTACCCAAGGGAATGTGCACGCTTCTTTAGAGCACGTACGTGCGCTTATCCGCCTTGCGAAAGAGCAAGGTGTAAGTAAGGTATATTTTCATTTCTTTACCGACGGCAAAGACAGCCCGCCGAAATCCGCACCCGCACTCTTAGGCGAAGTACGAACATATGCCAAAGAACAAGGAGTGGGAGAGGTTGCGAGTATTGCCGGAAGATTTTATGCCTTAGACCGAGACGAACACTGGGATAGGACAGAGAAGGCATATCGCGTAATGACGGGCGAAGGACTAAAGAGCGTAAGTGCCGAGGCACGCATTCAAGAAGCGTACGCCAAAGGATTAGGAGACGAATTTATAGATCCAGCATCGGTTCAAGACCCACCGCACACAATTGCAGAAAATGATGCACTTATTTTCTTTGATTTCCGCGAAGATAGTATTCGGCAAATTGCGAGCGCGTTCGGCGTTCAGAATTTTTCAAAATTTCCCGTGCGCCCGATACCGAATCTGTATCTCGCGACCATGACGCAGTACACCGAAAAGATACAGGCGCATATTGCCTTTCCCGTGGAGTCGGTAGAAAATCCGTTAGGCAAAGTACTCTCGGACAATGGACTTATCCAACTCCGCATCGCAGAGACGGAAAAATACGCTCACGTTACTTTTTTCTTCAACGCATACCGTGAACAGCCGTTTCCGAATGAATATCGCGTCCTCATCCCCTCTCGGAATGTTTCCCGCGCGGATCTCCACCCAGACATGATGGCGAACGAAATCGGAACGAGAATTCTTGAGTCCATCGAAGAGGGTGGGTTTGATGTTATCATCGCGAATTTCGCGAACCCTGATGCAACGGCACATACGGGAAATTTTGAAGCAGCGCTCTCCGCGATCAAAACCGTTGACGAAGAGATTGGACGCATCGCGAAAGCATGTAAAGAACAGAATGCAATTCTCATGGTTACCTCCGATCATGGAAACGTTGAACGCATGACAAACCCGCTTACTGGTGCAATAGAAACGAAACATGACGCAAATATTGTGCCTATATATATTGTAGGCAACGGATTTGAGCGGCATAAGAGCGACATGGAAGCCGCGATGATAGAGAGCGAGGCGGTTGGCATTCTTTCCGATGTTGCACCGACCATATTGGAACTCCTGGAAATCCCTAAGCCCGCCGAGATGACTGGCGAAAGTCTGCTAAAAGTGCTTCGATAGAGATATGAGACGCATCATCTTTTCATTCTTGGGAAATATTCTTGGACTCACTATCGCAACCATGATTGTTACAGGTTTTATGGTGGAGCAAGGAATAGCTAATTTCTTGATCGTAGGAGGGCTTTTAACGCTTCTTAATGCCTTTATACGGCCCATTATCAAGCTTTTTGTGCTCCCGCTCATCATTCTTACGTTGGGGCTTTTCTCCCTTATTGTGAACGCAGGAATGCTCGCATTTCTTGACTTTCTATCAAAAGAGCTTACAATAAGTGGACTCATTCCACTCGCCTTTGCAACGCTCATTCTAACGCTCGCGAACCTTATCGCGCACGCCCTAGGAAAACAAAACTCATAACCTATGAATTCTATTATCACCATTGCTCAAGTTGTTGTTTCTATTGCACTTATTGTACTTATTCTTCTCCAAGAACGATCTTCTGGTTCCGGAGGGCTTTTTGCCGGATCAGGTGATGGTGGTTTTTATCACGCACGGCGTGGTTTGGAAAAAATAATGTTCAACACGACAGTTGTACTCGTCGGCCTTTTCGCTTTGCTTTCCATTGCAAATCTTTTAATTGTCTAAGACGGGGGCGCGGAGGTACTAGGGTTTAGGGCATGTTTACAGAACTCCATAAAACATTTGATACGTTTACTGAACGGGAACGCGCTATCTTCAAAGGAGCCGCTCTCGTCTTTTCCGTTTCGCTTATTTTAAATAGCGCAAATATTTTTTATAAATCAACCGAACTCGCTCCTGTAGAAGGAGGAATTTACACCGAAGGCGTCGTTGGTCAGCCCATTGCATTAAATCCCTTGATCGCGGGGGCAAACGAAGCGGACAAAGATATTACGAAGCTCTTGTTTAGCGATTTAACCGATCTTATGGAAACGCACACTATAAGCGCGGACAATCGGACATGGACAATAACGCTCAAAGAAAATCTTACATGGAGCGACGGGAATAAATTAACGAGCGACGATATTATCTTTACACTGGAAACCGTGCAGGATCCTGAAGCTCACTCTCCCCAATTCGCGACATGGCAAGGAGTAAATGCCGAGCGGCTGAGCGAACGAGAAGTTCGTTTCATATTAAAAACGCCGTACGCATTTTTCCTTGATAATCTTTCTAATTTCCAAATCGCTCCCCAGCATATTTTTGGATCAATTCCGAGCGCGAATCTCCGCCTCTCCGATTACAATCTTGAACCCGTGGGAAGCGGCCCGTATAAATTTGAGGAATACATTAAGGGCAAAGACGGCTTTATTACCGAATACAAGTTCGCAGTAAATCCAAACTACGCTGACCGATCCCCACTCATTAAGGAAATACGAATAAAATTCTTTCCGAGTTATGACGCGGCGATTCAAGGATTCAATCGCAGAGAGATTGACGGCTTGGGAGGGCTACGGGCACAAGACGTATCTGAAATCAAAGTGGGCTATCAACTGAAAGAACTTATCGTTCCCCGCTACTACGCCGTGTTCCTGAACCAGAATACGTCGCTCCAACTGCGAGATGATGCAGTGCGTGAAGCTCTTGCGCTTGCGACGAATCGCGACACAATTGTAAAAGACGTTTTTGAAAAGCGAGCGATTCCGGTATACGGTCCGATTTATCCGGGCATAGAAGGATACGAATCCGATGTTGCGGACGCCTATCCATTCTCTTTGGAAAAAGCAGCGGAGTTGCTTGAAAAAGGCGGATGGGTAAAAGGAGCTGAAGGAATTCGGACAAAAATAGTGCAGGGTTCGGAACTTTCTCTTTCGTTTGAGTTAGTTGTTCCTGATATTGATTTTCTCGTAGAGACAGCAGAGATTCTCAAAAAAGATTGGGCAGAAATCGGCGTCGTCATAACTCCGATCGTCCTCTCCACACAAGAGATAGCGCAAAACGCAATCCGCACCAGAAATTACCAAATGCTGATTTTCGGTAACATCCTTAAAAATAATCCTGACGTGTTTTCGTTCTGGCACTCCACGGAACGATTCCGCCCAGGACTCAATTTGTCTCTCTATGAAAATTCAAAGGTTGATAGTATCCTAGAAGCAATCCGAAAGAACTTTAATCCGGAATCCCGTATTACGGAAGTAAAGAGTCTTCAAACCATGATAACGAATGATATTCCCGCGGTTTTCCTGTTCGCGCCGAACTATCTCTATGCGGCACCACGGCAGTTAGGAGGATTTTCAGCATCAGCAATACCTACGCCTTCGGATAGATTTGAACATGTAAGCGAGTGGTATTTGAAAACAGCTAGAGTGTTTAATTTACAGTCTCAAGAATAAAAGAAAGGGCGAGTGGCGGAACGGCAGACGCGCTGGCTTCAGGAGCCAGTGGGAGCAATCCCGTGGAGGTTCGAATCCTCTCTCGCTCACCAAGCTAATACTTTCGCGTATTTAATAATCACCGTCGAACGCAGGTATTAACTAACGCACAATACACATCATACAGACAATCATTATTCATTAACCATTAATTAAACAGTCAAAACATGACACAACACAAACGTACGCGTCCCGTACAGAAAAAGGACGAAATTAAAAAGGATGAAAACGCAGTTCGCTTTATTCCTTTAGGCGGATTGGAAGAAGTTGGCAGAAATTGCTCACTCTTAGAATACAAGGACGAGATTATCGTTATCGACGTCGGTATTCAATTTCCCGAAGAAGAAACTCCGGGTATTGATTACATCATTCCAAACATAACTTATTTGGAACCTCGAAAGCAGAATATCAGAGGGATTATCTTCACCCATGGCCATTACGACCACATCCATGCACTCCCATATTTGCTTGAGAAATTAGGGAATCCAGTCATCTATACAGCTCCATTCACAAAGGCATTAATTGAAAAGCGCCTCGTAGAATTTCCAAATCTTCCTAAGGCAAAGTTCATCATCATAAAAAACGGTGATCGCTTTAAGATTTCCGAAAATTTTGAAGCAGAATTCTTTGATATCAGTCACACCATCTACGATGCAATGGGAATGATAATTCATAGTCCTGCAGGAAAGCTTGTCCATTTTGGAGACTTTCGTCTTGATATAGATCGCAATGGAAAGCCAGTTAACTTAGAAACATTTGAGCGCTTGGGAAAAATGGGAGATATTCACACCATTTTCCTTGATAGCACAAACGCAACCAAGCTTGGTCACGCTATTTCCGAAGAATTGATTACTGAGAATCTTGAGGAATTACTCAAAAAAGCAAAGGGCCGGCTGATTATAGCAACATTCGCTTCCCTCTTAACACGCCTTAAGGCAATGGTTGCAATCGCAGAAAGAATAGGACGTAAGGTTGCTCTCAATGGACGCTCCATGAAAGACAATTTTGCCATTGCTCAATCTTTGGGATACATAAAACCAAATCAGGGAACGATCATCACCGTAGAAGAGGTAAATAAATATCCGGACGAAAAGATTATGATTCTTACGACCGGCGGGCAGGGAGAACCGAACGCAGGGCTTATGCGCATGGTAAACGGCGAGCACAGGCACGTAAGCCTTAAGACGAAGGATACCGTCGTCTTCTCTTCCTCCGTCGTTCCGGGTAATGAACGGAGCGTACAAGCATTGCAAGACAATATTTCCCGCAAAGTTGATGAACTCTACAACTATTCATTTCTAGACATTCATGCTGGAGGACATTGTCACTCAGAAGACTTGAAACTCGTTATGAAGTTGGTAAAGCCAAAATACATCATTCCAATTCACGGCTATTACTTCATGCGCAAAAGCGTAATGAAGCTTGCCGAAGAAATTGGACTTAAACGGGAGCAAGTAGTTGTAATGGACAACGGAGAAGTAGCTCAGATTACGAAAGATAACTTCACAATTACTTCTGAAACTGTGCCGGCATCTTACGTTATGGTGGACGGCCTTGGCGTCGGAGACGTTGAAGAAGTAGTGCTCCGCGATCGCAGAATGCTTTCCGCGGAAGGCATGATCGTTATTATCATGACGCTGGAGCGCAAAACCGGGCGCATCGTAAAAAATCCGGATATCATTTCACGGGGATTTATTCTCATTAAAGACAATAAGCACCTCTTAGATGAAATCCGAAAACGCCTGCGCAATCTTGTAGAGAGAATCCCCCGCCAAGAAGCGGAACCAGATTACGTAAAATCTCTTATTCGCGATCAGATTGGGCAATTTGTATACTCAAAGACAAAACGCCGCCCAATGATTCTGCCGGTACTGATTGAAATCTAGAAAAAAAACTCCCGAAATTCGGGAGTTTTTTGTTTGCTATTTTGCTCGGCGGATACCGACAACGATCGTTTCCTGATCAAGTTTTGTTTCTTGTTTTGCATCAAATGGCCGAGTCTCCATCCATGAGGCAGCGGCAAAATCCATTTCCTTCGCGCCAACCATACGAAGAAGCGTATCTTTATTCTTTTCAATCTGCTCCTGTAGTAATACAGACGCGGCAATCGTGATCATTACCGTATCTTTAATGTCATATCCGGCATCTTGGCGAAGTTTTTGAATCATACGAGAAAGTTCGCGCATGAGCCCCTCGGCGCGCAATTCCGGAGTAATCGTGGCGTCCAATACAGTGTCCGCCCCTTGATCCTTTGAAAATACAATGTGCTTAACATTCACTTCGTCAGCTAAAATCGCGAGCAAAGCAGAATCTTTCACGGAAAGGATTTTTGTAACAATAGAGAGAGTGGAGAGCGGCTGGCGGATTTTTATTCCCAACTTTTCCCGTTCTGCGAGTGCAAGGTTCGCAAGGCGGCGCACTTCTTCCATGGCTTGGATCATTTTTTTATCGCTCACGCTCATAGTAATTTTTGGCCACAGAGCGATATGTACAGAATGCGATCCGGTCTTCTCCTTCTTCGTCGCGACAGCTTGGTATAGTCCTTCGCTGAAAAACGGAGCGAAAGGCGCCATATATTTTGAGAGCGTTACTAGAACAGTCTGAAGTGTTTTTGGCGAAACATTTTTTCGGCTCCTGCGAATATACCAGCGAGAAAGATCGTCGAGAAAAGTCTCCAGCGCCTTTGCTGCCGAATATACGTCGTATACATCCAGCTTCTTTGAAACCGTAAGTCCTACTTCGTTCAGACGGGCAAGAATCCACTGATCAAGTGCGGGAAGCGGATTGTGCTTTTCATGCTCGTACATTTTAGAAAACGCGAATGAGTTGTACGTAATCAAGAAAACTTTACGGAACACCGTCTTCAAATCATCTTCGTTAAACCGCTTTGGCTCTCCTGGATCATTTAACGTAAAGAAATACCAGCGCACTGCATCAACGCCATGCGTCCCAATAAGCTGCCATGGATCAATAACATTGCCTTTGGATTTAGACATCTTCGCCCCATGCTTATCCAAAATATGCCCCAGAGAGATTACATTCTTGTATGGTTCTTTTTTGCCGAGAAGCGTTGAAACGGCAAGGAGGGTATAGAACCAACCGCGCGTCTGATCAACCGCTTCAGTAATATAATCCGCCGGGAACTGTTTTTTACCATCCACCATCCCTTTGTGTTCAAACGGATAATGCCATGACGCAAAAGGCATTGCTCCGGAATCAAACCATACGTCCGCGACGTCAGGAATGCGTCTCATAGTTTTCCCGCAATCAGGACACTGTAATACTATTTCATCAATAAATGGCCGATGAGGGTCAATGGTCCCCGTCTCGTTATAGGGAAGGTTCATAACTGTACGACTGATCCATTTTCCAGGCAGGATATACTCCGCTTCTTTAATCTCTGCCGTAAGGTTCATGCCATCCAAAATTGCACTCAAAACCCATAAAGGATCGCCGTGGCTCACAACCGCGATACGCTTGCCAGCGTACTGTGCACGGACATCTTTCATAAAACTCGTAACACGCCGGGCAAGATCAATGAGCGTTTCCCCTCCTTCGGGCGTTTTCGTGAACCGTTCCTCAAAGCTATTAAAGAATGCATGGTAATCATCTACGGGAGCCCGATTAAAAACTCCGACATTAATTTCCCGTATGCGCTCGTCGTACACAATTTCCGCTCCCGTTGCTTCACTTACAATTTCCGCCGTTTCTTTAGCACGAGCGAAAGGCGATGAGATAATAAGATCAATCTTTTTCTTTTTTAAATCTGCACCAGCTTTCTTTGCTTGTGTTTTCCCTTTAGCCGTAAGGAGCGAAGGACGCTCGTCATCCCCTGCCATTTGATTCTTCGTATTATGTTCCGCCTCGCCGTGGCGGATCAAGAAAAATTCCGCTTGAGGAAGCGCATGTTTTTCTAAGTCTTCAAACGATCCCGCAACAAACGTATGTACACATATCTCGCCCTTCCAAATTGGAAGCGGCGTTCCCCAATACCGGTTGCGGGATATTGCCCAATCTTTCAGTTCCTTTAACCACTCACCAAACCTTCCCTCGCGCACATGGCTTGGGATCCAATTCACGCGAGCATTCTCTGCAATAAGCTGACTCTTCAATTCACTCATGCGGATGAACCATGAATTCCGTGCGTAATAGATAAGAGCAGTCCCGCATCTCCAGCAATGCGGATACTCGTGGGTATACTGTTCGGTTTTTAAGAGCAGATTTTTTGACTGCAGATATTCAATAATTGTCGTTTCCGTCAATTTTGCTTTTACAAAACGTCCCGCAAGATCTTTTACTTCGTCAGTGAACTTTCCTTCCTCCGTTACGGTATGTTTCTGTGGCAAGCCAATTTTGACGCCAAGTTCATAATCGTCTTCTCCGTACATGACTGCGGTATGCACAACACCCGTGCCATCTTCAGTTGTTACAAAATCAGCCGCATATACGCGGTGCGATTTCTCACTCCGGAGCGATGGAATATCAAAAAGCGGCTCGTATTCCAATTCTATTAAGTCTTTTCCCTTCACGGTTACAACAACCTCTCCCAATACCTCTTTAAGTGAGGAGTCGTGAGCAACTACAGCATATTCTCCGTTTTGGGAGCGCACGACATAGGAGATATTTTTCCCTACCGCGAGAGCGACGTTGCCCGGCAAAGTCCACGGCGTTGTAGTCCACGAGAGAATATAGGTATTGTCTGTTGTTTTCCAATTCCCTATTTTTTGGCCCGGCTTTAATTTGAACTTTACATAGACTGACGTATCAGTCACTTCCTTGTATCCTTGGGCAAGCTCGTGAGAAGAGAGCGCGGTTCCGCATCGCGTGCACCACGGAATAATCTTATGCCCTTCGTAGAGTAGTTTTTTCTTCCAGACTTCTTTAAATATCCAAAATAAAGATTCAATATATGATGAATCCGAGGTTACATACGCGTTCTCCCTATCCAACCAAAATCCAATGCGTTCGGTAAAGTTTTCCCACTCCGTGCGATATCTCCAAACGGAAGCGCGCGCTTTTTCATTAAACTGCGCGATGCCATACCGTTCTATATCCTGTTTGTTCCGAAGTCCCAGTTCTTTTTCCACTTCAATTTCAACCGGAAGCCCATGAGTGTCCCATCCTGCTCTCCGTAAAATAGAATGCCCGCGCATCGTTTTGTAGCGCAAAATAATATCCTTAAACGCACGGACAAGAATATGATGCGTGCCGGGACGGCCATTTGCAGTCGGAGGGCCTTCAAAAAAACGGAATGGCTTCCCCCGCTTTCGTGCAGCGGTCGTTTTTGGAAAGATTTGATTTTCTTTCCAGAATTTCAGAACTTGCTCCTCAAGTTCCGGTAAATTGAATTTATCTTTTTCAAGCATACGAGTTTTGGTTTTACATTGTTTCTACGGTTTGAATTCCTAAAAGAGTAAGACCAGTATTAAGGGTTTCTGCAGCGGAAGCAACGAGTGAGATGCGTGAACGTCGCATTTCCTTTTCTGCTTTTAAGACCGGGATATTTTCATAAAATGAATTTACGGTTTTCGCGAGCTCGTAGAGATATTCCGCAAGGTAATGAGGAAAGAATGTCTCCCGCACCTTATCTAAAACTCCCGGGAACCGCATAACCATAATGGCGAGATTACGCTCCGCATCGTTTGTGAATACTACTTTACCGCGAGAAAACCTCCCCGCCTTGCGGAGGATGCTTTTGATACGAGCATAGGAATAGAGCAAGTATGGAGCGCTATTCCCTTCAAACGACAGCATAGCATCCCAGCGGAACGTAATATCACTCTGCCGATTCTGGGAAAGATCGTTATATTTCAATGCTGCAATGCCGACAGCTTTCGCTATTTTTTCCCGCTTCCGTTTCGTGATATCAGCTCGCTTTTCATCAACAATCTTTTGCGCTCGATCTACCGCCTCGTGAATTACTTCAAGAAGCGCGACGTGTCTGCCCGCGCGCGTGGAAAGCTTTTTCATATCTTCTGCGAGCACGAGACCAAACTTTACGTGCATGAGTTGCATAGACCCTACAAACCCTAACTTCTCTGCAGATCGAAATAATTGTTCAAAGTGCAAGCTTTGCCCGTTATCTACAACATAGAGAACGGTATCCGCTTTGAATTTTTCTCTGCGATATTTAATCGCGGCAAGATCAGTCGTGGAATATAAAAACGCCTCATCGCTTTTCTGAATAACAAACGAAGGAATCCCCTCGTGCGGGATAATAACCGCTCCTTCGCTCCGCTCTGCGATTCCCCGATAGAGAGCTTCCTGCACTATTTCAGGAAGCATAGATTTATAAAAACTTTCTCCTAAGTAATAATCAAACGAAACGCCAAGCAGAGAGTATGCTTTTTTGAATTCAGCAAGACTGATTTTATAAAACAGTTTCCAAATCGCCGTGTTTTCGCGGTCTCCTTCTTGTAGTTTTTTTGTCTCTCTGCGCGCACTCTCTTCCAATTCAGGATTCTCTTTCATCCTCGCCGTATAATCTACATACAGCACCAGCAAATCTTCTATCTTTATATTTGATTTTTTATTTTTGAGATTTGAGATTTCTTTGTATGCCGCGATCAAAACACCGAATTGCTTTCCCCAATCTCCTAAATGGTTATCGCCCACAGTTTTCCATCCTGAAAAGGCGAACACATTATAAAGCGCAGCTCCGATAATCGTGGAACGCAAATGCGCCACGCTCATCGGCTTTGCGATATTAGGATGCGAATAATCAATAACAATCGTCTTTTTCTCATTCTTTGTGGGCTTGCCCGACCCAGCTCGAGAGGCGGGTCTGCCCCATTTCTTTCCTGCGCTAAGCACGCCCTTCATTCCTTCTTCTAGTGCAGAATCTGAAAGCCAAAAATTAATAAATCCGGGACGAGCAACCTCAACCCGCGAGAGAAGATGCATCCCTTTTTCCCTCGCGTCCTTTGCAATCTGTTCCGCAATCGTAAGCGGTGCTTCACCGCGCACGCTAGCAAGTTTCATCGCAACGTTTGTAGCATAATGACCAAAATCAGGACGCGCGGATGGCTCCACCGAAAAATCAATTGATTCAGGGATTAGTGATTTCAAAAAAAGATTCAACTGTTCTTCCATATATATGAATGTTTATGCCGTCTGCAAAGCTCGATTTTGCCATGCGCAAAACTGGCATGCGCTTCCGATATCAGGAATATCACGTTCAATTGTTTTCACTGCATCGCGAAATGCTTTCCGTGCGTCATCAGCAGATGTTTTTACTTCCTTTACTTCAACGGTGAAATTAACTTGCCCGCCCGGCTGAAGCTCTTTGGGAATAAAATAAATAAGATAGGCGTACCCTGGTTGTGGCAGATTATTTTCTTCAAGGAGTAAAGAGTAGCAATTCAGCTGATTTTTATAGAATCCTTCCCCTCCCTCCTTAAGCTCAAAGCCTCGCGTTTTATAATCCACCGGAATATAGCCGTCTTCGTTTACGATACAGTCATCGAGCGCCCCCACCATAACAGCGTCCAAAGATTTTTCATAAAAGCTAAGTCCGCCCTTCCATCCACGCCACCGGTTCAAAATTTCAGAGTCCGCAAAAAGCTTACCTTTAACCTGCCCGTCAATTTCCGGAGGAAGCTTACCGACGGCCCGATAGCGATCAAAATATTTCTTTATTACGATATCCATGCCGCTCGGGAGCGAAGGAAAAGGCCCGCGAGGGCGTGGACGCTCTGCTCGATATTCCAGCCAAAAGCACCGGGGACAATCCAGAAATACATTAAGAGAGGATGGAGAAAGTCGCAATTTGCCGCTTGATGTAGTCATTTCAGGTAGTGGGAATCCAACTGCTATAACGTGTAGTATATCATTTTTACCTTGATTTTCGGTATACTTCCAGAGATGAATACCCTATCAGAAAACAAACGAGCCCGCTTTGATTATGAGGTGTTAGATACCTACGAAGCAGGGATCGAGCTTAAGGGCTTTGAAGTAAAGTCCGTAAAGAACGGCAGGATGAATCTTGCCGGTACGTTTGTAGTACCTAAAGGGAATGAGCTCTATCTCTTAAACGCCGACATTTCACCCTATCAGGCAAACAATACGCCGAAAGACTATGATTCCAAACGTTCCCGTAGAATACTTTTGAAACACGCGGAGATCAAAGAACTCATCGGGAAAATCACTTCCACAAGCTTGACATTAGTCCCATTAAGAGTGTATAATAAAGGTCGCCTCGTGAAAGTTGAGATTGCGCTCGTAAAACCGAAAAAGAAGTATGACAAGCGCGAAACTACAAAAAAACGCGAAGCGAAACGGATGATCGGGAGAACATTGAAAAGGGAACAATAAACGATAGATAATGGACGATGTATAATTTGTCTCATTATTTATTGTTCATCGTTAATCATTAGTATGGGGATGCCGGGCTTCGATAAGGCATATTCTCTACAGATGGCATGCCGAGCCGCAATATCTCGTTAACCTGTTGCAAACTATAACTGCAAACCACAAAGTTGCAGCACCAGCATTTGCCTTTGCGTAAGTGCGTGGTGTCCCCTTCCATTAATGGAAGGGCATCGGTCCTGACGCTTCATAGGGATTAACCGGTGTTATATCTGATGCTCAAGATGCGCGAAGATTAGGATTCGTCGGCACGCATTCGAAAACCAAATGAATTCTTTGTTTCTTTTGAAACTAAGCATGTAGAAGTTTGTTCTGAACATCCTTAGATGTGGGTTCAACTCCCACCATCTCCACAAATAAAAATAGCTCGCCGTTATGGCGAGTTGTTTTTATTTCATGGTGGGAGTTGAACTGAAAGGAGGGGTCGGGAGGAGAGGTATTCCTCCCGTGGAGGAAAAAATCCAGCAACGCTGGATGAGTTAAAAACCGACGGTTTTTAAAAGGAGTGAAACGACGCGTGAAATTCCCACCATCTCCACCATTTTGACACCCGCGCAGAAACTAGGGTATTTTGTGTTTAGTTCCCTCCCTAGTTCATCGACAAGGAGATAGCCATGACAGAAGTAGTTAAGCTTGAAGGTCGTGTTCGACTGTTGGGATATGGACCAGACGAAGTTCGTATCGGTGATCTCTTGGAACAAGAAGTGGATCTCGTTCAAGGTATGGTAAATGGTCATCAGTGGATCACGGTCCAAGATGGACGGATACAATCCACGCCAACGAGAGAAGAACTCCCCTGTCCTACGGAAGACGAAAACATGCTTCCGTTTTGGAGGAGACATCAAGAAAGCGACGAGTCTCATCGCATGGAGCAATTGACGTTCGTAGATGACTTACAAGGAATTTATTCACCATCGTTTTCCATTCAACATTTGTGCGGATATTACTACACGAGAGAGAAATACGAACAAGAAGCAGTAAAGCTCGAGAGCTATGGATTCCAATGTCTGCGCTCAAGACGCGACGTAAGCGGGAGATACTGGGAAATCTGGTATCTGCCTAGCCTCTTCTCTTCAGCTCAAGGCGAGCTGAAAGAAACAATCAAAGGTTTGAAGGAAGAAAAAGCGCAAACGGCGCGTGCAATTCAATTCCTTTGTAGAAACATTTCTTTTGGAACGCTTGATGTATCCATCCAGCGAGCAGCAATGACTATGGACGATTACTGGTAAGCCAAGCAGAGACCCCTATTCGTCTTCGGACGAGCAGGGGTCTTTTTTTCATCTTTTGACACCTCCGTAAAAACCCGATACGTTATGCTTAGTTCTTCGACAGCCCAAACCAAAAGGAAGTCCTATGTCTGCCCTTACCGTGATCGAGGTCATACTTTTCCTCTTTGCGATCCCTGGTCCATTTTTGATTGGTTTTAGAATTGGTCATCGTGATCACCTACACGGAACAGCTACGAGAATTTTTTACGTATCTGCTCTCTTTTTCGTAGCAGCAGCGACACTTCATATCCTGCGGATGTAGTCCCTCAAACCCAACAAAAGGAGAAGACTCATGAACAGTTCTACTGTTCTCGCTCTACTTGAACGCTTTGGCGCGATTATTACAAATGACCATATTGTCTATACATCGGGTCGACACGGTGATATGTACATCAATAAAGATGCGATCTATCCCCATACCGAAATAGTATTCTCCCTTTGTCGTGAACTTGCCAATCGGTTTCTTGAAGAACCTGCGGATGTCGTCGTTGCTCCTGCGCAGGGAGGCATCATCCTTTCCCAATGGGTAGCACGTCACTTAAGTGTCATGCTTAAGAGAGATGTGCTCGCCGTTTACGCCGAAAAGTCCGCGGACGGTACGACGTTCGTTTTGAGACGCGGGTATGATAACCTCGTTGCTGATAAACGAGTTCTGGTTGTGGAAGATATTCTTACAACCGGCGGTTCGGTACGCAAAGTAGTGGAGCTCGTACGCAAGCATGGTGGCGACGTTTTTGGCGTGGGTGCACTCGTGAATCGTGGAGGAGTTACTACTCGCGATGTAGGCAATGTGCTGGATCTCGTTTCACTCCTGAAACTTGATCTTGATACATGGAGCGAAGAGCAATGCCCGCTCTGCCAAAAAGGGACTCCTATTAATACAAATGTAGGCAAGGGACTGGAGTTTATGGAACGCAAATACGCTCGTAGTCGCTGGACATGTGACGGATGCGAAACGGAAATGACGCCATCCACATCAGAGAAACGACCCAACAAACTTCTTTGTTCGCGTTGTATCGGAGAAGCAGGAGACTCTTTCGGTTAAGCCGTAGCTCCACAAGAACCCTTATCATCCCAAGAGATACGGGTTCTTTTTATTTGACAGTCCCCTAAATCTTCAAGCATAATCCCCACGTATTCAGTCCCCGTTCATTTACAAGCAAAAGGAGACCATCATGAGCCCGTTTCTGGAAGAAGAGCATAAAGAACATATCAACTACGCCCCTCACCAATTCACATCTCAAGAGATGCAGGAATTAGAACAAATCATCATTGCGTCGGAAGACGCGACTGATTATGCGAAAAGACTTTTTGTCTGGCTTCTCCGTGAGACGAATCATTTCACCCGTCGCGTCGCCGTATCGCTCCGAAACGCAGCCGTGGGCGAACAACTCGTGAACGAAGTGCGCCAAAGCGCCCGAGCAATCATGGGATGCTACGGCACAACCGATCTTTTTAGAAAAATTGGGATTTATGGAACGCAAATGAATTTCACACACCATCAAGGATGTTTCAATGCAGAAGGGTTTGACATGATGGAAGATGGGCACACTTTCTGGTACACGTTCATCTATCACGATAGCCGTGCAACGGTTCTCCCCCTTCCGTCACAAGAAGTATTGGAAGCGATCTCACTAGAATCTAAATCCTCCAAAGAGGACGAGGATGAGTCATAGATCTAAAGCGCACGACCCCCCGGTACGGCGCCTTTTCTTTTTCCATAATTTTCGCTAGTGTTGTTTTAGTACTCGTCCTCATCACCCAATACCAATCCGGATTTGCCGGACAAGGAGAAAGGACACGAAAGATGACACCTGAAGAACAGAAAGGGCATCTGTTACGTATTGCAAATTCTTACTGCAAAACAAGACACCCCGACTACTACAAATCTTTGATATATAGTGGACCAGGCGAAGGACCGCCATGCTCAGATTGCCGCGCAGAAGTGCGGCGCGATTATGAACTGAAGCAGGCAAAATTTCGGGGAAGAATCCTTTCCCCCGAGGAGGCAAGGGCGGTACGAAATAGCCATCGACTTCCCTAGGCCATGAATCTCTTGAGATTTTGCGACCCAGTCCCCGTATTGCTTTCACGAGCAGAACGGGGCTTTTTTTCGCGACACTTGATACGATTTCTAAAACATGGTAATATAATCCCTTCGTTCCTTTACATAACCGTTCTTTAGGGAGGAGATGCCTGTGACGCTTACGGAAGAGTGGACCGTAGATCGTGTCTTGGAAGAAACGGGAAGAGACCCTCGCAACAAGGGATATACCGCGGAGATTTGCGGTAATTCTCGTTGTAACGGAAAGGCAAACGTTTTGAGACGCCTTCCTTCGTGGCAATGTGAGTGTGGAAGATGGAATCTCATTCCCACCGAGCGCGCGAATGTGAATCTGCATGAAGAACCCACGATCGGCCCCCCCGCTCAACTCATTTATGCCGCCAACATGAGAAGAGCGCGCCATGGCTAGTGCAGAGAAAGAGCCGAACACTCGACCTTTGGTACGTGACCTCTTGATGCTCTGCAAGATTAAGGAGCATGAAGGTTGTCCGCGAATCATGAGCACCCCTTCGGCAATGATCCGATGTAACTGCACCTGCCACGAAAAACCCAAGAGAAGAAAGATTTGGGGATAGTGCTAAGACCCGAGCCCCTTTGCTTTCGCAAAGGGGCTCTTTTTTTACAAGCGATTTACATAATCTCAAAAATTCAATATGTGGGAATTTTATTTTTCATACCCCCTGCCTTATACTAACTCCAGCAGTTTGATTCACTCATACGCCGAACATCTCAAGGAGACTACAGTGGCGAAGAAAACCCGAACCAAGACTCCCCCGTCCCCCTTCATAAGAGTAGAGCCGCTCAACAAACGAGAGCTTACAGTAATAAAAAAGAGCCTTATGAAGAAGGATGAGAAAGAAAGCGCTAGAATAAAAAAGGTTGGTGAATGCACGGCCTGCTATGGAGAAGTTGTAAAAGAAACCATCCAAATCTTCCCACGCACAGACTTCATAGGGCACCAAGCTAGTTATCCCGAAACAACCTACCACTGCAACATGTGTGGTCTCATGTACAAGTACCCACCGAAGAAAGGCACGATTAGACGGCAAGCCGTACAAAACCCTATTTATAGACACGACATAGAAGATTAAGTAGGTCCGCCCCCCCCGCAAAACGGGGGTCTTTTTTATCTCTTTACAAGTTTCATGAAACCGCATATACTAACCCTACCCTTGAAAAACCAGCCAAAACTTAATCATCAAATCAAAGCATCTGAAGTCCGGGTACTCACCGATTCGGGAGAAAACTTGGGCGTGATGGAACTTCCGAAAGCTCTCACTATGGCCCGCGAACAGGGCCTTGATCTTATTGAAGTAAGCGACAAAGCGAAGCCGCCTGTCGTCCGCATCATGAGCTTTGATAAGTACCGCTACCAAGAAGAGAAGAAGCTCAAAAAACAGCGGTCCGGAGAAAAGGTGAAGGAAGTAAAACAGGTGCAAGTCTCTGTTCGTTCCGCGAAACATGACCTTGGGGTCAAGGCAAAACGGGTAAATGAATTCCTTGAAGCGGGACATCCGGTAGCGCTTGTTATGACGCTCCGCGGAAGAGAGAAGGCAAACAAAGATTGGGCGAAGAAAAAACTTGAAGAATTCCTCGAACTTATCACTACCCCTTTCCAACGAATCTCAAATATTCATCCCGGCGGAAGAGGTCTTGTAATGCAAATTGTTCCGACCAAAAAATAAGTATATATGAAACGAAGTATTCAGAGCCGATTTACACTCACCGGTACTGGTAAACTCAAACGCCAACCGATGGGCAAAGGCCACAACAAAGCAAAAAAGACGGGAAAACAAAAACACGGAAAGCGCGTTGCCCTTCACGTACACGGAGCTGACCGCAAAAACATTTTGAAATACTTCTAAATCTATGACACGAGTAAAACGAGGCGTTACTGCCAATAAACGGAGAAAGAATGTTTTAAAAGCGGCAAAAGGATTCCGCTGGAGCAGAAAATCCAAAGAGCGCGCAGCTAAAGAAGCTTTGCTTCATTCGCTTACGAATAAATTCCGTGGCAGAAAAGAAAAGAAGCGCGTGAATCGCGCCCTCTGGCAAGTCAAAATCAATGCAGCTGTCCGACCCGAAGGAATGAAATATTCAACCTTCATCGGAGCACTCAAGAAAAAGAACATTATCATTGACCGCAAAGTACTCGCTGATCTCGCGGAACATGAACCGAAAGTATTTAAGAAAATAGTGGAAAGCGTGAAATAATAAAAAAGTATAAGGTAGTAGGTATAAGGTATAAAGCAAAAACCGCCTTTCGGCGGTTTTTTAGTGCAATTTTTTACTTAAAAACTGTTCAACTGATTAACTCTTTAACTCATTAACTGGAAAAAGAAACGCCTTCCTTTTTGAGGATGCGTTTCTTTTTTGCTGTTCCCCACGCGAAACCACCCGGATTTCCATCCGCGCGAATAACGCGATGACAAGGAACTTTAGGATCCCGATTTTTGTTCAGAATGTTCCCCACCGCTCGGTAGGCTCGGGGATTCCCCGCGATGCGCGCTATTTCTTGGTACGTGCGCGTTTCGCCTCGGGGGATTCTTTGGACCGCCTGATATACCTTTCTCCTGAAGGAAGTCATAAGCCCGATCTAATATTTGCAAACTATCTTTGTATCTTGCCAGTATTCGTTTCGCTTCCACATAGGTGAACCATCCATATCCCTCGTGCTCATCTGAAACCGCGATTTGCACGATACTAGTTTCCGCAAGGTAGAGAATGACTACTTTAAAGATTTTTTCCTTGCCTCGACGATAGGAAAACCGCTCACGCGCTTTGAATCCCCGAACGAAGTGGAGTTCAGAAGCTTTGAGTCCTGTTTCTTCCTGGACTTCGCGAAGTGCCGTTTGCCAGCTCCGCTCTTCTGATTCCATCTTTCCCTTCGCGAAATTCCAATAGTTTCCGCCGTGATAGAGAATGAGAAATTTTGGGCCCTCCTTTGTTCTCCGAAAGACGATGATACCGGCGGATATAATCCGCTGCATGGAAAGTAGTTTACCACGCCTAAGGTTTTGGTTCAATTAAGCCCGATTTTTCAGTAATTTCAACATTTGATCAACTGGATACGTATTAATAATACCCCCCTTTGTCACCCAACCTCTCCTTGCCTGTGAGATACCAAATTCAAGTACAGAAAAATGGCTTACGCTATGTGCGTCGGAATCAATAGACATTTTTACACCCGCTTTCACACATTTTCTGATATGATCGTCTTTCAAATCTAACCGATCAGGAAATGCATCTATCTCTAAAATAGTCCCCGTCTTTTTCGCTACCGCAATAATCTCTTCCATATCTATAGGATACGCCGGTCGCTTCCCTATCCTACGCCCCGTCGGATGAAATAAAATATCGGCATGCGGATTATGCATTGCTTTTACTACACGCGCTGTCTGCTCTTCAATCGGAAGATTGAAATAGGAATGCACGGAGATACCAACGACATCCAACTTCGCGAGCACGTCGTCCGAAATATCCAGCGATCCGTCTTTTAAAATATCACATTCGGAACCCGCAAGAATTCTGAATTTCTTTTTTTCTTTCTGCAAATCCCCGTTAATTTTTCTAATCTCTTCAATTTGCTCTAAAATCTTTTTCTCATCCAATCCCCCCGTCATCGCAAGGCGTTTGGTATGGTCAGTAATCACGATGTATTCAAGTCCTGCTTTCATTGCGGCATCCGCCATCGCGCGGATAGAATCCGCCCCGTCCGTCCAATTAGTCTGGGTTTGCAAATCCCCTTTCAAATCGCCGTAATCAATAAGCTTCGGAAGCTTCTTTTCTTCGGCAAGTTCAACTTCACCCGCGTCTTCACGCATTTCCGGAGGAATGTATTCCAATCCAAGTGCTGAATAAATTTCTTCTTCAGTTTTCCCCGCTACCAACTTCCATTCATTGTCGTTAGTTGTTAGTTTTTTGTTGTTAGTTTTCTTATAGAGCCCATATTCATTAAGCTTCATACCCTTACTGATGGCGATTTTTCTCAAATGCACATTATGATCTTTTGATCCTGTAAAGTAATTTAAAGCCGCACCGTAGGACTCCGGTGGCACTACGCGGAGATCAGCATCAATGCCGGCTTTGAGCCGAACCATCGATTTCGTGGGTCCTTTGGCATAGACGCGCGCCACTTCCGGCATTGCAGTAAACGCATCCATCACGGTCTCTGCGTTCTTCGCGACAACAAGAATATCAATATCTCCTACAGTTTCTTTGCGCCTACGAATTGAACCTGCAACCGCGAAATGTTCAACCGCTTTCACTTTACGTAATCGCTCTTCAATGCTTCGCACTTCGGGCACGATATTCCCCAAGAGCATTCTTCCGCCTGATGCACGCACGAATTCAATCCCTTTCAAAATATTCTCTTCACTCTTTTTTCCAAATCCTTCCAAAACTCCAATCGTTCCGGCTTTTGCAGCTTTTTCTAAATCATCCAGATTTTTAATCTTGAGCTTCTCGTACAACCGTTTTATTTTTTTCGGGCCCAACCCTTCAACTTTTGTAAGTGTCGCAAGATCAACAGGCGTTTCGAGTTTTAACTGTTCGTAATACGCGAGCTTTCCAGTTTTTATAAGTTCTTCAACATGATCAGCAATAGATGCCCCAACACCAGGAATGGTTAAAATCGCGGCTCGTCCGCCTCTTTTGTAGAGACCAGAAATTTCTTCATCAAGCGCAAGCACGCTTTCGGCTACCTTCTCATATGCGCGTGGCTTAAACGGAATATCCTCCATCGCTAAATATTCGGCAATGTTGGTCAATATTTCTGCGATTTCCTTATTGGTAAGCATAGTGCCTAGCTATGATGCGCTGTTCTCCGATGCGGACGCTCGGGCAAAACCCGAACAGGAGATCCCTTTTTTCTAATAAGACTGGGTTGGATAAAAAGAAGAAGAAAAGATCCTAAAACAGCTAGGACTCCTGCGCAGAAAAATAATGTTTGGAATCCAAATGTTTCGGCAATATATCCTCCCAAGGCAGAAGCGCCCGCTGTCGCAAACCCTACTGAGAACACGCTCTCTAAGCTCCATTCAAAACTAATGCGCCATTTATCTACGTGCCGCGTAAAAATGCTGTACCACGCGGGAACCGCGATCGCCATAGAGACGCCAAGAAAGGCTTGAGCCATATAGAGATGCCAAGGCTCCGTAATAAACATATACATAAAAGGAACGAGACCGCTCATGAAGAAACCCAAAAACATGGCCCAAAAATCATCGGTTTCGCCGTCCGTTTTGTCTAAAAAGCGTGCAATGGGAAGCTGGATGAGAGATTTTATAATCCAATAGACCGAGGTCGCAAAACCGGCAATCTGCACCGATCCACCCGCAATCTGGTTAGTAATAAAAATAGCAAAGATCGGAGCAAAGGATCCAAACGCGGAATTCACAAAGAAATCCGTGACTACCATAATTTTGACAACCCGATTAATAGATAAAAACATAGTTTTCCTTATTATACCCCAGAGCTCGTTAAAAACCCCGTGGTACCCGTGCAAAAATCGATCTCGCCCGTGACGAGAATACGAGTCGGAGGATGAAATGTGCTGGGAGCACATTGAATCCGAGACGAAGTTTTGAGTAGGACGAGGTTGATTTTGGCATGGGGGAGAGTTATTTATCGAGCTCCAAGAACAATTTCCCCGTTTTTCATTTCCGCGAGAATAGTTCCTCCCCGTTCTAACGTTCCGCGAAGCATGATGTCTGCAAGCGGACTCCTTAACCGTTCTGAAATTGCTCTCTTGAGCGGACGCGCCCCAAGAGAAGGGCTGTAACCTAACCGCGCCATTTCTTGAAGCACCTCATCGGTGTAGTGAAAAGTAATTTCGTGCTCATCGCGAAGCATGCGGGTGAGTTCTTCTAGTTGAAGCTTCGCGATCGCGAGAACATCCTCACGAGAAAGCGGACGGAACATAATGATGTCGGAGAACCGATTTAAAAGTTCAACACGGAATAGTGTGGAGAGACGAGTTTTAAGTTCCACAGCAATCTCTGTATATGACGCTTGGTTTTGAATTTTTTCCTGGATAAAATCTGAATGCGCGTTGGAAGTTGCGATCACAACCGTATCTTCAAAACTCGCCACTCTTCCTGCAGTATCAGTAAGACGCCCGTCATCCAGAACTTGGAGAAAGATATTTAAAATATTCGGATGAGCTTTTTCAAATTCGTCTAACAAAATTAAGCTATACGGCTTTTCGCGCACAGCATCTACGAGAGTACCGGTCGTGACACCCTCTCCGGAACCTATAAATTTCGCCACGCTTTGGAGGGTTTGATATTCCGACATGTCAAAGCGGATCATCTGACGCTCGCTTCCGAACTGCATTTCCGCGAGTACTTTCGCGAGCTCGGTCTTCCCTACCCCCGTGGGACCGACAAAAAGAAAACTCGCAATTGGACCTCCCCGGCGCGTGAGCCCTGCCCGATACTCGCGCATAACGCGAGCAAGCGCGTGGACTGCCTCTGTCTGGCCAATAATTTTTAGTTTCATCTCTTCCTCCAAGTGAAGAAGTTTATCGGATTCATGGCGCTCCGCCTCATGAATAGGAATATTTGATTTCCGTTCTGCAACAGCAACGACTGATTCTCCGCTTACTATTTTTTCTCCCCGCCCCACGGCATACGCAGCAGCTTCGCTTAAAAGCTCTTCCGCACTGCCAGGAAGCAAACGATTCCGGAAATAGCGCTTTGCAAGCTTCACCGCTTCCTGAATAGCGCGGTATCCAACTTTCACGTGCTCGTTGGATTCAATAAGCGGAGCCCGCCATGCAAGGATAATCGCCGCTTCTTCCGGAGTGATTTCCTGGATTCTAATTGTTTCAAACGACTCGGCAAATTCTGAAACACGCTCAATGTTCACGCGAAACTCCTGCGGAGTCGTAGCCCCAATGACAGAAATAGATTCATCCGCAATAAGAGGGAGTATAAATTCCGCAACAGAAAGTGAATTTCCCGAGCGCGAGAGTAAATGAATGTCGGGAATATAAAAAACGATATTTCCTGAAGAACGGATCTCCCGCATGATGACACGAAGACGTTCTTCCAGTTCGCCAGGACCCGCTCCGGCAAGAAGTCGTGCAAGCGAAAGGCGTACGAGCCGCTTATCCAAAAGCTCACTCGGCACACGATCTTCTGTCATGAGGAGCGCTAAATGGTGAGCGATAGCGCTTTTGCCGGAACCAACTTCGCCCACAAGAAGAGCATTCCGCCTTCCCTCTTTCGTAAGTACATCAATTAATTCTCCCGCTTCCTTATGATGCCCCACGAGAAGCCCGACCGCTCCTGCTCGCGCCCGATCTGTCATATCATCGCTTACGCTATCCAATATTGGCGTAGGACGCGCCGTCCACGCGCGATTCATTACTTTATGAGAAACTCTCCTCGGCTCGCCTAAGAGCCGGCGGATATGGAAACGATGAGCCTCGCGTGAGCGCCGTGCCAAAAGCAAACTGTTTTCCAAATCATCACCGTGAATAGTGAAACTGCTTAAAAGTTTTTGTACTCGATTATCCTCGGAAACGGAAAGGGACGCAAAAATATCTTCGGGCTCCACATAGAGCCGCCGATACGCTATGGCATGCCGCGTCGCCGCAATCATAATGAGTGCAATTTCACGTTCAGCAGGGACCCACCCCCGCTCAGGAGCTTGCTCAATAAACGTATTTGTTTTTGCAATGAAAGCGGCGAGGTCAATTCCCATACGAAGCAACCCCTGCATAACACGTTTGTTTTCAGCAAGTCGTGCCGCGAGAAGGAGTATAAATGATCCAGGGGGAGCCATAGTAGATTGCTCAAGTGCAATTTCCAAAGAACGTAGAGCATACGGTGTGGAATAATCATGAGCATTCATTGACCCCCTCGCGTGAGATCCATGATGCCAAAACTGCCGAAGCGATACATCCCCTTTGCCGATATGGAATACGCTATCTAGAATAAATAACACGATGAGCATGCCGAGCGATCGAAGCCACGGTATGTCGGAGAAAGAAAAAATGAGAGCTGCAGATCCGGCAATGCCATACGCCGCGTGCCCTAATACGCGAATAAAAAAACGCTCCCCATGCGACATGCGGATTCTCCGCGACTGAAATGATATAGAAAGTGGTTGTTCCATTAGATTCCAGAAAGGATAATAACAATCGGAATGCCTGCCCACGCGACATATATCATGGCAACGGTAAGTGCTATTCCCGCATAGAGAAGTCCTGCCAAAGCAACGCGGAAACTTCTAAATACAATGCCCAGTGTGTGGCCGATGGGCGTATGGTCCTGATACAAAGGCTGGAAAAAATTTCGCAACGTTACGCGAAGCGCCAACTTTTTATCAAGCAAAGTAAGCACCTCAGTTGTATATGTAAGAAGCGCAAAAAAAGAATCGTAATACCAATGCCGCACAAAAGCTTTGATGCGACTTATAACTTGTTCCCCGATATAGAGAGCGGACTCGTATCCCATATCTCCATTATAGAGTCGTTTTTTAAAGAATGCGAAAAAAATCCCGCACACGACCTGTGATGTGCGGGTTTTCAGTGCACGTGATGGGTATGCCCGTGACTGTCGGAAGACGAATATTTGAGAAGATGTATCGCTCCCCATACCATCCAAAACGCAATAGCAATGGAAACGACGGGGTCAAAGAGCGTGATACCCGTAATCCAAATCACGGGAGCAGTCACAATAACCACAATGCTCTGCAGAAAATCAAAACGAATATGTTGTCGCATGCCTTCGCGAGTTGCATGGGCACTGCTTTGCATAAGAATGCGATGTTGAATCATATTTCCACACGCTCCCACCACGGCAACAGACAACATTATGAAGGGAGCAACGTGAGGCGTGCCGTGCATTCTATGCACTGCCTCCAGAAAAACAACCACTGCAATAACGAAGAGAAGTGCGCTATGTGCATACACGCCCAGTTTTCTCATGAATCCTTCCCAATGGGAATGTAGATACACGAGATACGCGATAACAATCGCAACGATGATCGCGATGAAGTCACCAAAAACGTGACCCGCATCCGATAAAAGAGCCAAGCTTCCCGAAGCAATGCCACCCGCGATTTGAAAGACGAGAATAGCAAGCGTTACCGAGAAGATAATCCAATATCGTTTGAAATCGCAGAGACAATTCCCTATCTCTATCCTACAAGTTCTGAAATGCCCGCTTCGCACGGAGCACCCCCTTTCTTTTTGTTTAGAAGACTGTGAAAGAGCATATCTGAAACCAGAGTCACCCTATGCCAAAATGACTACGACGTCAATCATCGAGGCGATAGAAATTTTTGATATGAAAAATCCACGGCAGAAAAATGAGGATATTTTTTTATTTTACGGAGTGCTCCCGGCAGGAGATCTCACGCGTCGCTTTGCTCATGCTTAAAAACCGTCGGTTTTTAACATTCCGCCTTTCGGCGGATTTTCCTACACGGGAGGAGTACCTCTCCTCCCGACCCCTCCTCTCAGTTCGATTTCTAACGGGAGAAAGTATAAAAATAAATAACCCCGATGGGGTCATTTATTTTTGTGCTCCCGGCAGGAGGTCTCACGTCGTCCGGCTCTGCCGGACTCTTTGAAACCCAGCGGTTTCAACAGCTTCCGCCTCGGGGAAACTTCCGTTTCCCCGACCCCTTTCCCGTTCGACTCCTGCTACAGGAAAACAAAAAGACAAAAACTGCCTCGCATTCGCGAGGCGCTTTTTGTCTTGGTGCTCCCGGCAGGAATCGAACCTGCACCACCTCCTTCGGAGGGAGGCGTTGTATCCATTCAACTACGAGAGCGAAGATGAGCAAAAGCGATTCCTATAACTAGCCACAGCATAAGCTGTCCCTGCCATAAGTCCCATAAGAAATGATCAAAAAAACCAAACACGATAAAGCTGATCAATAACACGCTCACCCAGATATTTTGGAGCGTAACTGCACGATACATGACTGCAAAAGTAAGCGCAACAAGAAAGAGTAATAATGATATTCCCCCTAAGACGCCGATCTCAACTGCCGCAAGAAGATAAATATTGTGTACCGGCTGCCACTTCCACGATTCACGAACACCGTAATCACCATACAGGCCGCTTCGTACACCAGAAAATATCTGATTTCCTAATCCCACTCCCATAGGATTTACCTTAATCATCTCACGCGCAATCTGCATATAGCTCACTCGTTCAGAAACCGAGCGCTCCACGGGAGAAACTCCCACGCGTGGAATAATCCAAAAAGAAAAAATAGAAAAGAGTATCCATGCTGTAACACCAAGCACCACAAAAAATTTCATCGCCTGCTTTCGTAAGACACTATAAAAAAGAGCCGCGAACGGAACGATAAGTAAGATCGCGCTAGTTACCCATGCCGAGCGCGAAAAGGTAAGAACAAGCCCCAGCGATAAAACAAAAAACGCGATGGAAAGAATAATAGTCGTGAGAAACACGGGTCGGTAGCGGCGGAACGCATCTTTCCAATTCCTACGCGTAACATTCAACTTTGGAATACTCACAGAAAACCATAAGTAAATGAGCGCCGCAAAACTTAAGACCAGAAAAGCGCCGAGAATATTGGGATGCGGGAACGTGCCATACCCACGGAGAACATGTAAACCATCTACAATAATTCTACTTGAGGCAGGGTCCGTAACTGATATTGGCGATTCGCCAAAGAATGAAAGCCCAAGGGCATGTTGTATTTTGAATTGGAGAAACGCAATCACAGACTCAACGACTCCAAGTACAACTAAAACCGTAGCTGCAATAGTAAGATGTTGTTTACCGCGAAGAACGGTCCCAACCGCGTATGCAAAGAGAATAAGGAAAATAAGCCGGAGAAAGCGATACATAGCGAGTGCCGAAATTGGAGCGCTCATAAGTGAGAGCAAAGAACTCCCTACGACAATCGCGAGGAGAACAATAAGTATTCGAGAAATAGAAACACCATCTTTTCTATTTATAAATAGAACACTCGCTACAAGCGCAATAACTATAAAATCACTCGCGTATAAAAAAGCGGCTTCGTATTCATGAAAGCCGGTTGTGAAAAGCCCGAGCAAGATTCGCGTACCGAGAGGGATGCCAAAAATCGCCGCAATAATAATTGGAAATCGCACATGCTCCGCAAACCGCGCCATCATAAGAATTGAATAAGCTGGCCTACGAGCGCTGCGGAGAAAATAAACGCCGCGAATCCAATAGCAAGATTGCTAATATGTTTAGCAAAAATCGGTTCATTACCCAAGACAGCGTTCGCTCTTTTCCACATAAGGATCACGAGGAGTCCTTCAATGCTTAAAAATATTCCTCCGGAAACCGCAACAAGTCGGACAAATGAAGTGAGTCCAAAAAGGTAAAAGAGAAGTGGGGCTAAAATAACGAGAAGAAATCTCCCCTCTCGCCGGATATGAAGGTCATAGTGCAAACTGGAAATGATATCTATACCCACCGTAATATAGGAACTCCATATACTAAGAAGTCCCAAGATACCTAGAGCAATAAGCACTGCGGGATGGACACTGCCCACAAGACTGCTTACCGCGTCCTCCGCAACCGTACCCGAAAGAGCGATGATTGCCAAAATGAAAATGGAGTACAAAGTAATCGGCACGATAACGCCATAGGCTAGTATCTTTTTCATCCATACGCGCCCATTCCCCTGCTTCAATGCTTTAAAATAACCGAGAATTTCAGGAATAGCGGCACGTCCCGAGAGGGAAAATAATATCGCTCCTAAGGGAACTAAAATGCCCACCGAAAGCGGATGCGAGAGCGTGAGCTTATCTACCGAAAGTTCTGGCAAACCAATCGCTCCCAGGAAAAGAATAATAGCCGCGATTGCTACCATGACAAGAAATTCCGAGAGTGCGATACTTTTCACTCGGAAGAAGACGGCCATGGAACCGATCGCCCAAAAGATCATAGCTTTCGCGAGCGGCGGGCCTGCCGGAAAAATAAGATCAATAAAACTCACAGAGAGCACGAGATAGATCGTAAGCGAAAAAACCATTCCCAAGATACTCGTTGCAACCGCAATATAAGAGGCGTTCTGCCCGAGATACATCCGCGCGTATCCGATAAACCGATGCTCGCCCTTAGTGCGAACTACGATATCGGCGTAGAGAAAATAAAAAATCGTATACGCGAGCCCGGCGAGCGCAAGAAGAAGAAAACCAAGCCCTATGCCAATACTGCTAAAAAAATACGGTAGAGAGAAAAACCCAGCGCCAATAATGGTCGCGGCCAAGATACCGAGAGGAAGAAGAAAATGAGTATAAAAGATCTTATGCCGATGCATACTGATTACGCTCCACGCTTTTTAGTGTAATGATCAACTCTCTCTTTTTCCACGACGGCATGGAAGTTTTGCGCGAGCGCTCCGAGATCGGCATGGTTTCTCCCGTAATTTTCTTTTTTCACTCTCTCCATAACTACATGAAGTTTTTTAACTAACGTTTCCGGATCGCTGTCGTAGACGATATGCCCGGGTCCCCGATGGGAATCTTTCACGATACCCTCAAGCTTATCTGCTATCCCCCCGGTTCCGGTTAAGACGCCAATAGGGGTTTTATTTTCAAACGCAATCGTAAATTCATTTAATGTCCCTATTCTTCCGCAAAGAATAATAACAGCATCAGCGGCGCGCGTGAGCAATAAGTTTCTTCCCGTATAATCAAAGCCCGTATAAATAATGATGTCGTGATAATCAACGGGGAGGCGATACGATTTAATATGAGCCATCTCAGATGCCGCAGGAGAAATGCCGATAACAAGCCCCCCTTCCTTTTTCGCGCCCTTCGCTACCCAATACGGCATGCCGGTTGTCGCTCCCGTTACCGTTACGATTCCCATGCGCGCCATAATCTGTCCCAACTGTTCCGCTTTTTGTACCGCATCTATCGCGCAATGTCCGGTTTCTGCTGCACCTGAAATTGCGATCTTACATTTCAAGTGATTCAAGTTTGTGAGAACGTCTTCGTGATGATTTGTGCGTGCCATAGATTTATAATACCACTTCATCGCCGCGGGATGGAACACTTGCATGGACAGCAAACTTGTCCACGATACGAACGCGGAGTGCTTCCGCCGCTTCTTCCTCTCCTTGGACGATAAAAACTTTTTTAAGCGAACCGCGAACAGGATATATCCAGTGCAAAAGTTGGTTTTGGTCCGCGTGAGCAGAATATCCTCCGATCGCTTTAATGTGTGCGCGAACGGGAACCGTCTCTCCATGAATAGTAATCGTTGGCACTCCATCTAAAATTTGCCGCCCCAACGAATTACGCGCCTGATAACCAACGATAAGGAGCGTGCTGTTCGGATCCGGAAGATAACGTTTTGCGTGATGCAAAATCCGCCCGCCATGCATCATACCTGATCCTGCAACGATAACTTTCGCTCCCCGCACTTCATTAATAGATCGTGATTCCGCCGTCGTAATCGTCTGCCGCAAACTAGAAAAAGAAAAGTCGTGTTCTCCGCGATGCTGTTTTCCCTTAGGATGGTCAAAATAATTGTCGTACTTTTTATATACCGCTGTAAGTTTGATCGCGAGCGGACTATCCAGGAAAACGGGAATGTGTGGAATTCTGCCGCGCGTTACTAAATCGTCAATTTCAAAAAGAATTTCCTGCGTCCGTTCCATCGCGAATGCGGGTATCATGAGTGTGCCTCCCCGCTTGATCGTCTCTTCTATTACATCTTCTAAAATTTCTTTGCGCCTTGGCAAATCTTCGTGGATCCGATCACCATATGCCGATTCAATCACGCAGTAATCTGCTTTTGGCATCAGCTCAGGGCTTCCCAAGAGCGGCATAGGAGCGTTCCCCATATCTCCGGAGAATATTATTTTTTTACCTTCCGCCTCCACGAGAAGAAAGCTGGATCCAAGAACGTGCGCGGAATTCATTGCCGTAACCGTAAAAGGTCCGACGTGAACGGACTGATGGTATTCCATCGTCTTCCAGAGCGCCATAAGCGTATGAATATCTTTTGCCTCAAAAATAACCTTCTGCTTGCACCGCTCCGCTTCGTCCGCAAGAATATGATCCGAGTCTTCTAATAATAGTTGAGCAGCCTCACGCGTAGGAGCCGTGGAATACACCGTTCCACGGAAACCTTCTTTTACAATTTTTGGAAGCCGCCCTGTATGGTCAATGTGCGCGTGCGTGGGGAAAATAGCCGCAACTCTGGTGACGTCGTATAAAAACGGACTCCAGTTTTCGTTTTCACAAAAACCGCCGCCTTGTTCCAATCCGCAATCAATGAGAATCTCTGTTCCGCCAGACTCCAAAAGATAATTAGCTCCTGTAACTGATTTTGCTCCGCCGTGGAATGTTAGTTTCATTGCTGTAATAATTCCACTATACCAGGAAAAGAAGGAGAATTTACAATGTACAATTCTCAATTTTCAATAAATTCAGGTGAGTAAAGTATTTGAAGCAGATCATTCTTATAGCTTTTCAAACATTTTACGTCTAAGCGAGTCATATTGTTTCAAAAGGTCATTCTGATAGCCCTTCAAGTATTTCAAGTCCAAGCGAGTCATATTGTTTGAAAGGGTCATTCTGATAGCCTTTCAAACAATATGGCGAGCGAAACCTTATCCATTGTCCATTGTTTATTGTTCATTCTTCCCGCGTCTCATTAAGAGCAGAAAGTACGGTCTCTTTATCACTCCACGCAGTCTTTTCTCCCTTCGGTCCGTGAATCCACCGCTCGCTCCCCTTTCCGGTAATAATTACAGTACTTCCTCGTTTCGCGATCGTGATTGCATGACGTATCGCCTCACCACGATCTACGATTTTTAATGTTTCTACTTTTTTCCCTCCTTCGGGAACGTATCCTTGGGCAATACTTTCAATAATCGCCATAGGCGGTTCGTCATACGGATCTTCGTTCGTCGCGATAATAGTTGAACAATACGCTCCAGCAATCTTGCCGAATGCAGGGCGTTTCCATACGTCTCTTCCCCCGCCTGCGGAACCTAAGACACAAATCATTTTCTTCTTTCCATCGGGATTCAGATTTTCGTACACAGCGTGGAGGGCATCCGGGGTGTGCGCATAATCAACAATAACGCGAAACGGTTTTTCTTGAATCACTTCCATTCTGCCCGGAACTCCTTTGAACGCGAGAATTGCGGGATAGATAATGCCTTGCGGAATTCCAAATACTTCCGCAACTCTTGCCGCAGCGGATGCATCGTCCGCATTAAACGGGCGAGCAAGCCATTCGTTTTCTTTTAAGGCGCGCTGAGGAAGCTGACGAAGCAATTGCTCTCCACTGAAATAATGAACTTCACCTAAACCGTGCACGGCGCGGAGAAAAGTGTCGCGTTCCCCGTCATGCTGGTTCAAAATAAAATGTTTTGCGATTTTTTTTGAACGCGTCGCGATATCACGGAAAAATCTAACCTTCGCGTCCCGATATTTTTCATATGAACCGTGCGCCTCAATATGTTCCGGATGGAGATTTAAAAATACTCCGCAATCAAAATGGATAAATCGATGCCGGTATTGCAAAGCGCCTTGAGAAGTAACTTCTAAAATCGCGACAGTGCACCGATCACGGACTGCATCACGTAAAAACTTTTGAATCATAAAGCGCCCGGGCATCGTGTTCTCGGTCGGGTTATCGCGTACACTCTCCCCGATTTGCATATGAAGAGATGAAAGTGCTGCCGTCTTTTTTCCTGCCGCTTCAAAAATAGCTCGTAAAATTTCTACCGCCGTTGATTTGCCCTTCGTTCCCGTGACTCCGATAACAATGAGTCTCTTTGACGGGAAACCGTAAATAATATTGCCCAAGAACGCTAAAAGAAAATGGTACGTACGCCTTATGAAATGCAACATGACAGTTATATTTTTTCTACTAATTTCTAAATACTAGTTTCTAGATTCTGTATCTTGTTATTGTATCACGTCAAAAAAAAGACCCCGCCTCCTGTCATATACAGGGGGCGAGGTATGAACGCTCCTTCCGAAGCTATGCGACTACGCCACGCAGGCGACGTCCCATGTTGTCACGATCCGCTGAAGGACCAGGTCTGCTCGACGCTTCTCGCGCGCCTTCCGTTGCTTGAGCCGAGCCTTGAGCTCTCTCTGAGTAAGGCACTTGAGACGCGTCTTGAGAGTAGATCGCAGTTCTTCTGGAACGCGACCCCAGAAGTTCGTCTCTTCCATGTTGTTTGACGAACTTTCGGCATCGGGTGCCTGGTTGTGGAAGCTCGCGAATTCTTCGCGAGATACCAAGCCATCACACACGCCATCTTCACAGCATGAGCCGTGATTTTGAAGCTCCAAGTCGAACTCGTGATCCTCCTCTGCGTCCTTTGCGCAGTAGTAAGACTCACTTTCGTTACCTTCCAAAGAACTCCTCCGTTCTCCCGTGCGAGGGCACGGGACTCTCGTAGTGGTGAATGCTCACGACATCACTCGAGGCGATTCACTTCCACTATTATACCCCAATCTACTATTTTTGCAAGCCCTCCTAACTTTTAGAAAGTTGGGGAGGCAAGCCCTCCCCAAAATAAAGTATTTACAATACTCAATTTACAATTTTCAATATTCTCATCTCTTGCTTCTTATTCATCGTTTATTGTCCATTGTTTATTATTTTACCGCTTAGTATTTTTTAAGGCCTCACGAAGGCGAGCTTTGAATCCTTGCACCTCTTTAGGAACTCCTTGCAGAGCTTGTTTCGCGTCCGTGCGAGAATACCCTAAACTCACGAGTGTTTCTTCCAATTCCACGTCGGATTCCATAAGCGTCACCAAGTCCTGACTCTTTCCCCAATTCATTTTGCCCTTGAGTTCAAGCACGATGCGTTCGGCTGTTTTCTTTCCGATTCCGGATGCGCGTGTAATAAGCTCCGTATGCCCGTCGTTAATCGCCGCTATTAGTTGCTCAGTATTTGCGATACTCATCACACCGAGTGCGGATTTTGGTCCCACACCGCTTACAGAATTTAATTGTTCAAAAAATTTAAGTTCCAACTCGGTTTGGAAACCAAAAAGCTGAAGAGCGTCTTCGCGAACATGAAGATGCGTAAAGAGTTTAACTTCCGATCCGGTTTCGGGAAGATTCGCGAGTGTGTGTGCGGAAATCGCGACGCGAAAACTTATGCCGCCCGTTTCAACGACAATAAAATTCTCTCGCTTCGCCCGCAATGTGCCTTGAATACCGTAGAGCATAAAAATAATAACTGATGAAAGTATAATGTATAACGTATAAGGTATAAAGCGGAGAGAAAACTAATGTGCTTCAGCGCAAAGAAAAACCGCTCCGTGCGTTTGCCATTATTGGCATCGTGCACGGAGCGGGCTTGGGAAGAACGTTCAGGTGGTCAGGCGGTCAGGCGCTCGGGAGGTACGGAATGAGATCGAGCGCCTCGTCCGCGAGAGCGCCCACCTCTTCGTCGGTGAGACTCTCCAGGAAGACCGGGAGGCCTGCACGCCGGACGATCGCCTCGTTCACGGGACGCATGATCGCGACCGGCGTGAGAGACTGGATCGTATCCGCGAGAAGAACGCTGAGATTCGAGGTGATCGCGAGTGCTAGTAGCATGAGAAGCTCCTCCGAAAATAGGGTATTTGGCTTGTGAGCATAGTTGGGCCACTCACCCAACCGCTTGCTACCCTGATTATAGCATAGTATATACCGATTTGTCAATACCCTAAACGAGCAGTGTATTAAGGGCTTTTCTTGACAAAACTATCAATAAATAGCTATAGTGATTATCTAATCGTTCCGGATTAGCTACGTGCACCTTCAAAACCCCTATCGGAAGTAGTGATGCAAGACACAACCAGAGAAATCCGCAGATTAGCTCCGGATGACGACGAAATACCTGAAGATTCACTAATGATAATGGAAAGAGTGGTTGCCGAGCTCTACGATGAAGTTGAAAGCGACGAAAGGGCATTCTCGGACCGCCTTCATATATACTTACTTGAACGTTTCGTACGATCGCGCGGCTCACGGAAAATATCCGCAAAAGAAGAGCTTTTCGGATATGATGATACCGCTCCAGAAAAAGAGCGGTGTATCGTATGCGCAAAGGAATTCCTGCCAAGGTTCTACACACTCATCGTAGAAGAGTCTAAGGGCATATGGATTAAGAAACCCAGCTCGGACGATCCCAGCAAATCAGTCCGCATCGGCAACTACCTTCTTTTTGAAAGAACGGTTGGACTTGATGTGGAAACCATAATTGTGGCGGCATGCGATTCTTGCATCGGAAGACTTCGGTGCAAAGATTTCAGAAACGGCATGCTCGTAGATCGACGGAAGAGGAACAAACGGCACACTATGACATATGCTGTAGCAAAGGCAAGAAAAGAAGAACGCGATGCGTTTATCCGCGCCACAAGAGAGCGCTTTGCCAGGATGGAACAAGCCGCGACGGCACGCATCCAGAGGTCGTTTACGAGAAGCTAGATAGAAAATCACAACATTGCCGTAGATTTGGACCGCACACCCCGCACCTTACGCCCATAAGGTGCGGATTTTTATAAAGAACCATATTCATATATTGATCTGTCTCCAGTAACAATCTACGACTTTCAAGCCGAAGATTGACATATATGAAAAGAGGATGTATAATAGAACTTGTTAATCGTTCTGGACTTTCTGGATCGATTATTCGCCCCTTTTCAACTCTTTTTGGAGACAAAAATGTCTGCTCATCAGAACGGCAACGCCCGAACTAATAGTGAGTCCAAACCCCACTCCAAGTCCCCTCTCAAATCCTTGGACGTCATGGAAGAAGACGTCGCTGACCTCTATGCCGAGATTGGTATGGACGGCGGTTCGTTTGCAGGACAACAGGACCTTTTCTTGCTCGGGCATTTCGTGAAATCGCGCGGCGGAAGAAAGGTGGCAATGATAGACAATCTCTTTGGCTACGACGACACCGCTCCCGCCAAAGAGCAATGCCTCATGTGTGAACGCGAATTCCAACCCCGGCGCTTTGCAATCATCATGCACGATGGAAGCGGCAACTGGGATGTCATGACCGACCGAGACGATTCCAGCAAGCTGATCTCCAAAGGCAACTACACCCTCTTCGTCAAATGGAGTCGGGTGCATCCGTTCCCCCCCGAAGAAGTCGTGATCGTGCCCGCATGCAATCCCTGCGCCGAGAAATTGCGCACGAAGAAGCTCGAGAACGGAAAACTCGTGGAGAGGACGGACGGCAAGAAGCGGCATCTCCTGACGTATGGCGCAGCCCTGGCCGAAAAGGCAAGATTGGAGGAGAATGCTCGTTCTGAGCAGTTGCGCCTCGAACACGAGAGGGCAGAAGCAGAAGCAGAAGCAGAATCGATGCGACGCGCCCAAGGAGCTCGCATCATAAACCTCTTCAACAAGAAGAAGTAGGCTCGCCCACTCAACTACACCCCGCATTTGCCACCAGGCAGGTGCGGGGCTTTTCTTTTGTTTAAAAACATAACTAATAAAAACCGACTCATGCGTTTGTATGAGCCGATTACCTTATGACGCCATAAGTGAATGTTCTTTTCTCAAAACTACTCGCAGTTGCGATAGCAACGAGGACCTAGTTTTGAAAAAGAATATGAGCGAACGTTATTTTGCAAATGGATTCTTCGCGCCGTGCACTTCAAAGTGTAAGTGACAACTCGTCGGCCCGTTAGTATTTCCAGTATTTCCAACTTCAGCGATGAGCTGGCCTTTTTCAATATAATCGCCGATAGAAGCAATATTACTTTCCGTGTGCGCGTACCGTGTGCGCGTACCGTTTGGATGTTCTATATCAACATATCCTCCATATCCCCCATTCCAATTATTAGGACTTCCCGTTTTAACAACCAATCCTTCAGCCGCGGCATAGATAGCAGTTCCACACGCGTTCGCGATATCAACCGCATTATTGGCATGGAGCTGTCCCCAATTCCATCCCGACGCTGGGAGCGTAAAGTATCCTTTCAAATCAGGAAGGTGCGCAGTCAAACTTGAACGTTCCTGCAAGCGACCTCCTGGAATAATGAGCTTCTCCCCTTCCATGATTGTTTCTGTCGCGAGCCGCGGATTTGCTTTTACAATCTCCTGCGGAGCAATGGAATAGAAGATCGCGATAGATTCAACACTTTCTCCAGCGGCAATTTCATGCAAAATGCCGGATACCGGAAGAATTGTGATCTCATCGCCCGGACGAATGACGTTTTTGCGCAACGTCGGATTTGCCCAGAGTAGCGTATTTAATGAAACACCATAACTTGCTCCAATATTGGAAAGCGTCTCTCCCTTCTGGACTTTATGGAGAATAATACCGTCGCGACGCGCGAAACGAGAATCCAAGGGATTTGCATGATGTACGAGTGCGGCACCGTCAAAAGCTCCGTATTCTTCGTCTTCCATAGTAAATACGTCAGCATGAACAGTATCAATCTCCGAAACCGCCTCCAGAAAGCCAAGATCATTACTATTTTCCGAAGTTTCTTGAAGTGGTCCCCCGAAAACTGATGCTTGTGCGGAAAAAACTGCTTGCGACTCGCTTTGGAAAGCAAAGCCCAAGGTGATAAGGATAGTCCCAAAAAGGAAAACAACCGCTACTAGGGTTGTGGGATTAGCACGTTTTAGATTTTTGAGTATAGTACTAATACCCCAAAAGCATACCATGAACCCCAAATGAACCTCAACCCCAACCAAGAGAAGGCAGTAAATCACGGAGAAGGCCCACTTCTTATCGTAGCTGGCGCCGGATCCGGAAAAACAAAGACATTAACCGCCCGTGTACTCCGACTCATTGAACGCGGCGTCCCACCGGAGGCAATTATAGCGATAACCTTTACTAACAAGGCAGCGAAAGAAATGCGCGCCCGACTTTTCGCCCATCCAGACTTCCCTAAGAAGGTTTTTACCGCCCTTGGTCCTGCTCCATTTGTAGGAACATTTCATTCGCTAGGCGCTCGCATCCTCCGCGAGGAAGGAAAAGCGCTCGGGAGATCTGGATCATTTTCTATCTTTGATTCCGATGACGCCTTGCGCGCGCTTCGCCACACACTCAAAGATATGAATCTGGATGATGAGCAGTATCCACCCGCACGCATCATTCGCAGTATTGAAGCCGTCAAAAATAAACTTTTAGACCCGCAGGAATATTTCGATCCAAGAAAATATCGAGTATTCGCCGCATATGAAAACTATATTGCAAAAAATAATGCATTTGATTTTGGCGACCTTATCCAAAAAGTCGTAACACTTTTTGATACAAATCCGGAAATCAAAAAGTGCTATAACGAACGTTACACGCATATTTTAGTTGACGAGTATCAGGACGTGAATCTTGCGCAGTACCGATTAGTAAAATTACTCGCAGGAGCGCGAGGCAACGTGAGCGTCGTGGGCGACGATGCGCAAGCAATCTACGGATGGCGCCACGCCGACTTTACGAACTTCCTTAATTTTGAAAAAGATTGGCCGACCGCTTCCGTGGTGACGCTGGAAGAAAACTATCGATCAACGGAAACCATTCTCACCGCAGCAAACGCGGTTATTAAAAATAATGCATTCCAAAAGCCTAAAAATTTGTGGACGAGCAAAGCCGGCGGGCCAATGATTGTTGTTGCATCCGCCCCAAATGCCGAAGAAGAATCGTACTGGATTACCGAACAGATTATTGAAACACTCCGTGCTATCCCGCGGGCAGAGCGAACACAGGACGGGATAGCTATCCTCTACCGCACGAACGCACAGTCCAGATCAATAGAATCTGCGCTCGTTTCCGCAGGTATTCCCTACCGCATCTTCGGCGGAGTAAAATTCTATGAACGTAAGGAAATTAAAGATATTATCGCGGGGCTCCGCATAGCAGCGAACCCGAACGATCTCGTAAGCCGCGAGCGCATTGAAAAAACATTTACCAAAAAAATAGGTGCAAGCGTCATTGAAGCACTCTCCGGACAATCCCCTCGTTTGAATATTTTGGAACTTATCACGCTTTTCCTTTCGCGCGGAAAATATTTTGAACTGCTGGAAAAAAAATTTCCCAACCTTGAAGAGCGTAAAGAAAACGTCAATGAGCTTCTCGCTGGAGCGGCAGATTTTACTGAACTTCCAGCGTTTCTTGAGCACGCATCCCTCATGCAATCGGGAGACGCGGAAAATGAAAAAGCCGCCGGAGGTGCGAGCGTAAACCTGATGACCATTCATCTTGCGAAGGGATTGGAATTTGATACGGTCTTTATCGCCGGCGCAAACGAAGGGCTCATCCCCCATCAAATGTCCTTCAAGACACGCGAAGAAATGGAAGAAGAGCGGCGGCTTATGTATGTCGCAATGACGCGTGCAAGAAAAAATCTCCGCATCTCGTTTTTCCATATTCCGTCCAGATTCCTCTACGAAATACCGGCAGAACTTACGGAGTATAGAGATTTAGGAGGGAGATCTGGAGGACTCCCCGAAGAAGATATTGTTTATCTAGATTAAAAAAGAAAATAAAAAACGAAGAATTTTTCTTCGTTTTTTATTACCTTACGACACTATAAGTGAGTATTCTTTTCCCAAAACTAATCGTAATCTAAGCGAGTACACTCTTTAAAAAGGTCATTCTTATAGCTTTTTTAAGAGTGTACGAGCAGCTCTTATAGCTTTTTGAAAAGAATGCAAGCGACTATTCATCCGCATCCGCAAATAAAAGTTGTTTGATCAAAAATCGCAGGACGCCCTAAGCATATCAAGTTTAAGCATCCAATAGGAACACCGACAACAGAGCAAGCGCAACACGGCGCAACAAGATTAATACCAAACGGAATCGTTGGATCTCCAGACATAAAACAGGTCTGAGCATTCGCCTCGCTCACAAACGCTCCCGCGAGCGCTGAGCCAAACTCAGTGAAAATCCCAAGAGGATTTTTCAGCTCAAAATTGGATGGCACGCTTGCCTGCCCTCGTAGAATCACGGCTTCTTGAAGATGAAGCGCTCGCACGATTCCTATTCCCTGCAAGAATCCTGGGCGATCGTTTTCCGTGACAATCCCCTTTTCCCGCAAAAATTCAAACGTTTTTCCACCCCAAAACCCGAGAACTTTATCTTCATTATCAAAAACTTTCTTCTCCGCGACGGTAAGTACCCCCTCTTCTACCATAATATTCTGCAATGTATTCAAGGCAGAAAGATATTCCAGCGGATGCTGGATAGAAAAAATCTCAGCGTCAGTGGCATTCGTTGCGATAAGAGGACCAAGAAGCGCGTTGGGGTCGATCTTTGGGATTTTCGTCGTGTATTTATTTTCAGGAACAGTTTTTTGCGGATCGTTTACTTCTGTATTGCGATTACCGAAAAAAAGAGAGAATTCTTTTCCTTGTGGAATGTATGAATATATTTCTTTTTTTGTTTCTTCCACGCGAACAACGGGTGTCTCGCTTTGCTTTTCATTATTCCAAAGCAACACCACGAAAACCAATCCCAAAGTAAGAACTGTAGTAAAAATGGTTGCGAGAGTTATCTTCATAGCACAATAGACAATAAACAATAGACAATGAATAATGAGGGATAAATAACCCCTTTCGCATCATTCGCATTATACATTTCGCATCGGCATCATACAAACATGGAACGACTTGGACAACATTTTTTAAACGATCAAAAAGCCGTAAACGCAACGCTAAAAGCCACGCGCCCCGAGAAAGGAGATGCTGTTATTGAGATTGGTCCCGGCAAAGGCGCCCTCACGCTCCCACTCGCAGAACTATGCAAAAAAACGCAATGTGATTTTTTTGCTATTGAAAAAGACACCAAGCTTGCGGTGCTCGTTGCGCGCGATCTCACCAAGAAATCAATACCTGGAGTTATTATCCAAGGGGACGCATTGCGCGTTCTACCCGAACTTTACGAACGTTATCCCGCCCTTCGTGGAAAGAAACTCATCATCGTCGGGAATATTCCCTACTACATCACAGGACACCTCTTGAGAATCTTGAGCGAACTTGAACAAAGGCCAAAACGCACTGTTCTTATGGTTCAAGATGAAGTAGCAGAACGCATCGCCGCAGAGCCGGGGCATATGAATCTCCTAGCTGCAGCGACTCAGCTGTGGGCAACTCCAACAGTAATTCTCCGCGTACCAAAAACCTCATTCAAGCCAAAACCCAAGGTAGATTCAGCAATTATTGTACTCACCACTAAGGATATTCCCGACAGTTTTCCAAAAAACCAGTACTATGCAGCGATAAAAATCTTATTCCGACAGCCCCGTAAGACATTATTTAACAATCTGCGTGCTCACAAAGCCTTATCTCCTGACAAGGCACGAGAAATGATGGATCGTTTCAAGATTAGAGAGACAACGCGTCCCCAAGATCTCTCATTAGAGCTGTTAATAAAGATAGTGCGCGCGTTAGACGACTTTCGTGTGATATAATTGCTATAGCAAACGTGCGTTTTTGTTATGGCAAAAAAAATCTTTTCACTATTTCTTATTGTGGGCGCAGGTATGGGCGCCGTTGTTCTTGTCGGTAGTGCTTCTCTTTCAGCGAAAGTCGCCTCTCCCAAGACTGCAATTCTTACTGAAGCCATTCCAAATACGCCCGGGGCTACCGCCTCCACCCGCGCACGCAATGAAACCTTAAAGCTACTAGAGGGTACTCTTACAAAAATCAGAGAAGAGGCAAACAAATCTCCCGATCAGCAAATCAGCGGCGCTATTCCTAATATTAATCCTGAAGAAATCGCTGAAAGCATTTTAAGCGAAGGGCAAGCAGCGTTTGATCCTGAAACGTTTAGAGTTTCCGTGTCTCTAGAGTCGCTCATTATCACACCGAGCAAAGACAAGACGGCAATAGAATCCTATTTCAAAGGAGTACAAGCAATTCTCCAGAGCGCGAGCGCCATTACGCAGGAATTTACAAAAACAGATCCTTCCCCGAAAGCCTTCGGTGAAGTTGCAAAAACGGTCCACGACACTGCCACGAATCTTTACACGCTTCCCGTCCCCGCTCCCGCGGCACATCTTCACGCGCGCCAAATCGGACTCATGCAAACACAGGCGAATATTTTTAGTGCCCTTGCGAAAGCCGACCAGGATCCTGTACTCGCGCTTTTTGCGCTTCAAACCCTGGAAGCATTACAGCCTGAATTTGATGCCGTAGGGAAAGATTTTTCCAATCTCTTAAGCCAATACGGCATTACCTATTAAATGAACCGAAGCATAGCCATAACGCTTGCGCTTGTAACCATACTCACGGTTTTTGGTCAGCCGCTTCTTTTCCCTCGCACTGTTCAAAAAGCTGAGGCAGCCGTTCCTGTTTGGGATATTACCGGTGCTCCAGTCCAAAGCTTCACGCAATCACTTCTTGAGTGGGCCTGGCGCTTTGCTCGAGAGACGCTCCGCAGAAGAATTTTGGACATGATGGTTGATCAAATCATTCAGTGGATTAACGGGGGTGGAAAACCCCAATTTGTAAGTGATTGGGGAGGGTTTTTGGACGATGCCGCGAATATTGCGATTGGAGATTTTGCAGAAGAGATCGGTGCCGGATGGCTGTGCGATCCATTTAATTTTCAAATCCAAATAGCCCTATTGCCTGTTCCGCGATTCTCCCAGCAAGTTACCTGTACCCTAGATCAAATCGTTGGCAATATTGATAATTTTTATAACGACTTCAGAAATGGAAACTGGATTGCGTATACGGGATCACTAGAGCCGCAAAACAATTACTTTGGAGCAACGATCCTTGCAATATCAGAACGTGACAGAAGGATTTCACAAGCTCAGCAATCTGCACAAAACGAGGCGCTTGCCGGAGGAGGATTCTTAAGCTCAAAATCATGCAATGAAAGTGGCGGGAGCGGACCGGATTTGGACGGCGACGGAACCCCGGGAGACATTTCATCAACATGTGTCGTTACGACACCAGGAAGCACTGTGGGAGGGATTGTGAGTAAAGCCATCGGATCCGATATTGATTATCTCGTAAACGCCGAGGAGATTGAGGCATATGTAGGCGCAATCGCAAACGCTATTGTGAACCGACTCATCGTATCCGGAGTAAACGGCTTGAAGGGAGTTTCCACTCCGAACGCTCCCGCCGGAGGAACCATAGGAGGAGGATCCGGCCCATGCGCAGGACTTGTGGGAGTTCAGCTCACCGCATGCCAAGATTACGTTACTACTTCAAATAATAATCTTGATTTTGCAAAATCAAGCACAATCAGCAATATCAATCAGGTCCTCTCCCCACTGCAGGGAGTAACAACTGCGCATGCATCCTCGCTTCAAGCACTCAATCAATACGTCGCTGATCTGAATACCTTCCTCTCACAATTCAATGCACTTCCCAGCAATCCATTTATGGGAAAAGCATGCACGAATTTTGATACGTATATCGCGAATATCAACGCCGAACTTGGATATGCGACAAGCACGATTGCGATCGTAACAAGTAAACAGAGCGCAAACCAAGCATGGATGGGGCAACTCAATACTTCGGTACAAGGATTAAACGCACTCGCTCCGGACGATTGGGCAGGATTTAGCGCTATCGTTGCTCCGCTTCAAAACTCCGGTCTTCTAGATCAAAATGCCGCAATTACCGCAGAGAATAATGCCGCTACCGAACTGCAAACCATTCAGACACATATTCAACAGGCAAAGACCGCAATTCAAAACAATTACACAAGTTGTCAGAATGGTAACTAGACTATGTTCGTAAAAATTGGAATAAGAAAAAAACACTGGATAACAATCTTTCTCTTCATGATCCTTGCCGGATCATTGCTAAGCGCATCTCCTTTTGCCCTCGCACAACAGCAAGGTCCTCCACCTGCAACTCAAGATCCGATAGGTCCGCCAGCTCCATCGCCTACGGACAATGAATCTAAGAACAATCCTACATGCAGTCTTTGGAGCGGCTTTTCTCTGGCTGATTGTATTTCCTTGGGCTTGAGTACTCTTTTCTATGTTATCTATTCCGCAATTGGCTCGCTTATAAACTTCCTCGCAGTTGTTATTGAATTCATTATTGATCTTAGTAAAGATATCGTTGGAAGTTCTCTCGTTCGCATTGGATTCTCTATCACGCTTGGAATCGCTAATCTCGGATTTGTTCTTGCGATTATTGTTATCGCATTTGCTACAATCCTCCGCATAGAAAAATACGCACTAAAACAAACGCTTTGGAAGCTTATCGTCGCTGCAGTGCTTATCAATTTCAGTCTCGGACTTGCCGGACTCATTATTGATTTTACAAACGTCTTCTCATATTTCTTTATAGAAGAAATCCAAAAGGCAGGAGATCTCGGCGGACAACTTGCGAATGCAATGCAGATACAGAATCTTGTAAAAGTTGACGGTGCTAAAGGACTCGCGGAAGCGGGAGGGCAGAGTCTTATCAACTTTGGTGGGGCACTTTTGGGATTCATCATATCTCTTCTTATCGCAGTTCTTTTTTCCGCAATCATTGTGATTGTATTTGGAGCACTCGCTTTTATGCTTGTTGTCCGTTACGTTTACATCGTTTTCCTTCTCATACTTATGCCTATCGCATGGCTCTGTTGGGTTGTCCCCGACCTTTCAAAGCATTGGCGTAATTGGTGGGACACCTTTATCCAATGGACGTTTTTCTTGCCTGCTATGACGTTCTTTATGTATCTCGGCATCGTAGCCATTGCGGGAACCGCAACACAGCCTGGCCTTAATAAAACGGTTTCCGATAGCGTAGCTTTGGATAGTGTTTCCGCTAAAGCACTAGATGGATTTGTAATACAAACTGGCGGCGCTGAACAATTTCTCCAAATCTTAATAGCAATCGGTATCTTTGTCGGAGGTTTAATAGCCGCCCAAAAAATGAGTATCGCCGGAGCTGCGAGCGCAGTAGGTTTCGTGAAGAGTGCAAAAGATAAAGCCATAGGAGCTCTGGGATACACCGCTCGCTTACCATACCGTGCCGCAGGAGCAGCTAAAAGAGCGGCGATTGGCGAAGATGTTACGAGGAGAGCCGCAACTCACCTCACCAGATCAGAACCATTTAAAAAATGGACGGAAAATCGCCAAAAAAGTAACAGTTTCCTTGTTCGAAGCGTTGGGAATGTCGCCGCAAAATTAGGAACTCTCCAAGGGGAACAACTAGCGTCTCAAGCGAGCGAGCGAGTCAAGAATATTCCAAAAAGCCAGCTCGCATTTCAAATACGAGATTTAAAAGGAGCTGATTATGCCCAAGGATTGGCGCGCGCCGTTAAAGAAGGGGTTGCGGATAAAATCCCTAACCTTGGCGAAATCATCGGGAATGAAAAAACAAAGGAAATTTTTAAAAGCTTTGGGATGGAGAAGGATTATGGCAATCTTGAAAATGCATTTGGCGCAGATACTGCCATGGTTCAGGCCGCACGGAAAGATGATGGAGCAGCGTTAACAAAAGCCTCTCTAGAATTCCATAATAAAAAGAGTCTAGAAGACTATAAAAAATTCCCATCGGAATGGTTAAAGGAATTTGATCCGAAGAAGCGCTTTGCCGGCATGGACCAATCGCTGTTTGAAAAATTAAGTAGCGCAAATTTAAGAACTATCGGAAATACAAATCCAGGCGCTTTAGGAAAAATGATGCCAAAATTTTCAGGTAAAGATTTTGCTGAATTTCAAAAGAAGCTTTTCCAAGAATTTAGAAATGACTTTGATATGATTATCGAACACGAGGGGAAAAAATTTGCTCGCGATTCGGTTTTTGATGATTTACAATCCTTAGATCAAAAAATTGCCTTTGAAGCGCGCAGTATTCTCACAAGTGGTTTGGAAAAGATAAATAAAAATCTCCATCGATCGCTTACAAAAAATATGGGGGATCGCATAACTGGTGCCACAGCTGAAACTCCGCCGCCAGGCACACCTCCACAAACCCCATAAACCATTTATGATAACTATCTCTCAAAAACAAGCATTAGATAGATGGGATACTCTTACCGAAAAGCTTCGGGAGGCTTTGTTTTCTTCTGAATATGCGGATATTGTTTGGTCCATCGCTGAAAAAAGAAAAATGGAAGAAAACCAAATACACATCCTTGCGACAGCCGCAGGAGATGTTGTAATGGGCTTTATCCCCTCCAGCCCGTCGGAATTTGCGAAAGAACTTATGACTCGTCTCTCCATTAAAGAGAGCGATGCGTTGGAGATGGCACGTGAGCTTGATGTAAAAATATTCGCCAATCTAAAACAAGATATAGATAAAGTCTTCTCTGTACCCAAAGACCACAAAGAACCTCCTCCATTTAATCCTCAAATGAGACCAGCGGAGCCTGTCCCCGTTATGAACGATATCGTTGCAGGGAATGGAAATGGTGAAACAAAACAAAATCACGTCGCACCAAGCCAAGAAGAAACGCATATAGATGAGCCGTTTATTCTCCATCGCGAAGATGCTGGAGTAGCACGTGAAATTCCCGCAGAAGAACCCTTTGTACGCTTTGAGGCACAAAGATTTTCCGGCACCCAACCAACCGCAAAACCAGCAACCGCTCGCATCGAAGGATTAAACAACGAACCCAAGAAAGAGCGCGTAGTACATTATAGTAGTGAGAGAACACCGCTAGAAGACTAGCTTAAAGTTAATGAGTTACTCCCCTTTCGGGGATACAGTTGATCGGTTGATGAGTTAAGAGGTAATCCATAAGAATGTATGGCAACAGGAATAGAAAACCTAAAGATTTATACTCTCGCCAAAGACCTGGAAATTGAGGTGCATATAGCCGTAAAAAATTTCCCTAGAGAAGAGCGATTTAGGAGCATTGATCAGCTCAAGCGATCATCCGCATCAGTTGCGAATAATATTGCCGAAGCTTATTACAAGAAGTCTCCAAAAGAGAAGATTAGAATATTAAGAGGTATCGCAATTTCTGAAGCGGAAGAGACAAGAACGAATCTTACGCGATGTGCTGAAAAGGAATTTATCACACCAGAGGCAATTTCGGGTATTATAGGAAGGTATATTGAACTTCGGATGGCGATTTTTGGATATATCAAGTTCTTAGAGCAATACAAGAAAGACCAAGTTAAAAACTCTTCAACTCATTAACTCATCACCTGATTAACTATTGTGCAATTCCAAGTTCCTCAATTTATTGATTTCTCTCCGAAGATCGTGGGGCCCCTCTCCATTAAGCAATTTCTGTATCTTGCTGGAGCCGCAGTACCGACGTTTATCTTTTACTTTATGTTTAATTTCTGGCTTTGGATTATCGTGAGCGCGATTCTTTGGGTCATAGCCCTGCCGCTCGCATTCGCTAAGTACAATGGCCAGCCAATCCCCCGTATTATGGGCGCAGCACTCCTCTACTTTTGGAAACCGCGTTTTTATCTGTGGAAACGAGAGGAAGCCCATCTCAATCTGCCCAGTATGCCAAGATTGCCGCGTGAATCATTTATTGAAACACAGAAGAAAACACTAAAAGACCTTATCTTAAAGATAACGACTACGACACATCCTATTGAAAAACGCGAGAAACCTCTGCAATTTCTACAAGCATTCGGCACAACAAAAGACAATTTTGAGCGCGTCCGCAAGAATACGGGAGAACGCCGTGTCGCAAAGCGCGTTGACTACCGGTAGTGCTGAAACTTACGACTTACAACTAACTACAAAGAAAAACAGATGGTCGGATAGAGTGTTATAAGTTATTTGTTGTCAGTTATTAGTTGTCTGTTGTCGGTCAAGGTTATTTACTGTTTTCTCCGCTTTATACTTTATACTTTGTGCCTTATACTTGAATGGTATGCCGGATAAAACAGCAGCATTCCCCACGCAGGAATTTATTGAAGCCGAATCCGTTCAGGACGGAACGGTCATTTTAAAAAACGGTGGTATCCGCCAGATTCTTGTTGTATCTGGAGTCAATTTTGATTTGAAGTCTGAAGAAGAGCAGGGAATGATCATTAACGGGTTTCAAAACTTTTTTAATTCCCTGGACTTTACCGTCCAGATTTTTATCCATTCTCGCAAACTGAATATTGATGCTTATTTGGAGTCCGTCTCTATGAGAGAGACTCAAGAGCCGAACGAACTATTACGTAATCTCATTGGAGAATATCGTGAATTCATTAAGGCATTCATTACGGAGAACGCGATTATGAGTAAATCGTTTTTTGTCATCGTCCCCTACAATCCGGTTTCTTTATCCGAAGGGGGCGAAGCTATTACTGGCAAGATTTTTGGATTTCTCAAGAGCAAGGGAATTCAAAAGCCAATTGACCGCCTTCCCGAAGGGCAAAATAAAGACGAGCAATTGCGGCACAATATTGATCAGCTTTCAGAGCGCGTGAATGAAATTGTGAATGGACTAAATCAAATGGATCTTCGCGCTATTCCTTTAAACACCGATGAAGTTATTGAGCTGCTCTATAACCTTTATAATCCAGATGCCATAGAAAAAAAGGGTATCGGAGCCGAACCAAAATCATGAACAAAGAAATTAAGGATCTTATCGCACCTTCCGCTCTTGAAATCGGAGCGAACTATATCCGACTCGGCAATAAGATTGCAAAAACAATTTTCATATTCACCTATCCTCGATATCTTTCCACCGGCTGGTTTTCTCCCATCATTAATATGCCGGATCTCTTGGATATCTCTATTTTTGTAAATCCCGTAGAGACTTCGCTCGCGCTTAAAAATCTCCGTAAAAAAGCTGCACAAGTTCAGGCACAAATTAATGAATCCGAAGAAAAGGGCCTTGTTCGCAATCCCCAGCTTGAAACCGCGATCCAAGACATTGAAAATCTCCGGGACTCGCTCCAACAAGCGCAGGAAAATCTTTTTAGCGTCGCAGTCTATATCACAATGTACGCTCCGGATGAAAAATCCCTTTCAAAATTGGAGAGTCAAGTGACGTCCCTCCTAGAAAGTCGCCTTGTCTATGCAAAACCAACAACATTCCAGCAACTGGAGGGATTTACCTCATGTCTTCCATTAGGGCTTGATAAACTTGGCATTACAACAACGCTCAATTCCAGCCCACTCTCTTCGCTCTTTCCATTTGTATCAGTAAATCTTACCTCAGACGAAGGGATTCTCTACGGCGTAAATCGCCACGATAATACGCTCATTATCTTTGACCGATTCTCTTTAGAGAATTCCAATATGGTTATCTTCGCAAAATCCGGAGCCGGAAAATCATACACTACTAAACTGGAAGCGATTCGCCTCCTTATGATGGGTACAGACGTTATTATTGTGGATCCGGAAAATGAATATGAGCGCCTTGCGGAAGCGGTAGGTGGCAGTTTTTTCCGCATTTCCCTTACCTCGGGACACCACATCAATCCGTTTGATCTCCCCAAAATACCGAAAGATGAAAATCCGGATGACGCACTCCGCTCCCATATTATTACGCTCACGGGACTTCTCAAGATTATGTTGGGCAAAATGAGGCCGAGCGAAGAAGCTCTTTTAGATCGCGCTATCACCGAAACCTATGCATCGCGCGAAATCGTGCCCGGTAAAGATTTCTCCAACGCTACGTCTCCTCTTTTGGAAGACTTAGAGTCCGTGCTTAAAAACATGGAGGGTGGACAGAGCATCGCAGAGCGACTCTATAAATTTACGAAAGGTAGTTATTCCGGCTTTATGAATAGCGCAACGAATATTGATATTGATAACCGCCTCATTGTGTTTTCTATTCGAGACCTTGAAGATGAACTCCGTCCGGTAGCGATGTACATTATATTGAACTTTATCTGGAGCTTGGTACGCGCGGAACTTAAAAAACGGATTATGATCGTGGACGAAGCATGGTGGATGATGAAACACGAAGATGGTGCATCATTCCTCTTCGGACTCGTAAAGCGCGCGCGCAAGTATTTCCTAGGCGTTACGACCATAACGCAAGACGTAGAAGATTTTCTCCGCTCCCCTTATGGCAAACCGATTATCACCAACTCCTCCCTTCAAATCCTCTTAAAACAAGCTCCTGCCGCAATAGACGTCGTTGCAAAGACATTCAGCCTTACTGAAGGCGAAAAAAATCTTCTTCTTGAAGCGGAGGTTGGCCAAGGACTTTTCTTTGCAGGGTTAAATCGCGCTGCAATTCAGATTGTCGCTTCATACCTGGAAGATAAAATTATTACCACGAAGCCAGAGGATATTCTTAAGGCATAGTGCGATATACTAATAGGTATGGAGCATGAACCTAAAATATCTTTCCTAGAGGCATTCTTTTTGATCGCCTATATCGCAATTACAGATATTATTGGAATTCTCTTAGTATTGGTTGGTTTAGACGATTTCTTTATTATTGACGCCCTCACCTTTCCTGTTACGCAACTCTACTTTAGAATGAAAGGAGTGCGAGGGACGTGGAGTTTATGGATGAATATCGCAGAGCTCATTCCGTACATTGGAGCACTCCCCCTAAGAACTATTGGGGTCATCGCTGTCGTATATCTTGATCATCATCCAGAAAAGATGAAAGTGCTTGAAAAAATTACACATTTAAAGAAATGAGATCAGTAAAGAAATATAGTATTATCGCCATTGCTCTTACTGTCCTTTTTATTTTTCATAACGTTGAAGCACAGACTGCTCCTGAAGCACTATTAAGTTGGAGCGCAAATACATCCGCTCCATCCTTCTATCATGCAAAGCGTCTTCCAACACGGGGATCGTCCATACAAGCTCATATTGAACTCATTCATCAAAATAAAATAGTTTCTTTGAGCGGCAAAAAAATCACATGGCTTGTTGAGAATCAGCTTTATGCTTCAAAAATAGGGCAGAAGGATTTTAGTTTTGAGATTCCGACGGGAGCAGGAGATGCGATCCGAGTAACCGCAGTCATTTTAAATTACAACGGAAAAGATGTGAGAAAGACTATTGAGATTCCCGTCACAAACCCTCGTGTTTCAATTAACGCACCATTCCCCTTCGGTACTGTATCGGTGTCTCAAATTACACTCAAAGCATTTACCTTCTTTTTCTCTTCCAATAACCTTTCGTATACGTGGGAAGTAAATGGAGTCACTCCCACTGAAGGAGCGGGTAATCCTTCCGAACTCAATCTTTCACTTTCTCCTGAAGGGAGCGGAGATATTAGCGTTTCACTTTCTGTAAACAATCCACAAAACCCCCTTGAGTTTGGAGATGCTTCCCAACTACTCCGCTATATCCATGAATAAAATTCTATATCGTATATTGATCGGAGTCGCAGTGTATGCCCCATCATTTGCTGTGGCATACGAACTTGTAACGCCAATTGGCGACAAAACATCGGTTTCAAGCCCGGGACAATATATTGAAATCTTTTATACCTACGGATTGGGCTTTGGAGCGCTCATTGCAGTCGCCATGATTACTTGGGGCGGAGTGGAATATACGGTTTCAGAATCGGTTGGCAGCAAAGAAGATGCAAAAGACAGAATAACCAACGCTATTCTCGGCCTTGCACTTTTACTTGTTGCAGCCCTTATTTTACAAACCATCAATCCTAATCTTTTAGAATTAAAGCTTCCAACATTTGAACGACCCTTGATTCAGCCTCGCCCCGAAGAAACATCGCTTTGCGGAACAGAAAATGAACAGTGCTCTCCTCCAAACTCGAATTTTTTCCTTCCACCAAGCGGACCCAACCTATGGTGTAACGCTAATTGCGAACGAGAGCCTCTAAATAACGATGAATAATAATCATATATGCGCAGATTTCTCCTCATTGTTTCAATAATAATAATTATCGTCGTAGGCGGTTTTTTTGGATGGCAATTTTGGAAAAATAGAGCATCTCTCCAAGAGAATACCGTAACTAATCTTCCGCCCATAGAGAGTATTTTCACTAAAGAATCGGCAAGTGCTCTTCTAAGCTACGCCACACTTGAGTCAGGCGCTCTATTTGGCGTAAAAGAAAATGGATCCGTGGTGAGTATGACGGAAAATGGAGAAGAAGAACTTTTCTCCCAAAACCTTAATAATGTAGTGAGTGCCACGTTTTCTCCAACAGGGGCTTACATTCTCTTTGAGACGGCGGTAAATGGCCTCACTTCCCTTTCGGTGCTTGATGTTACAAATAAGACATGGAATCCCCTCCCAGGAGCCATATCTCTCGGAGCATGGCATCCTAGTCAAGATCGTGTAGCGTACCTTAAAGGATCGCCCTCTCCAGCACTCGTTACTTTTGATATAAAAACGAAAAAAACGGCCGAAGTTATGCCGTTTTCCCTTCATGACGCAGTTCTCGCATGGAAAACTGCACAAGAAATATATATCACCGGACGACCAGCATCTTCCGTAACACAGGCTGCGTGGAGCGCCCGTATCGCGGATAAAACCATTCGCAAAATTATTCCCGAAACCCCTGCGCTGGATACGCTATGGAGCAAGGATGGAGTGCGTGCGCTCTTTATGGGAAAATCTGGACGGAATCACACGCTCTTCCTAACGAATCTCGCAGAAGAAACCGCCCTAGAAAATTTTGCAAACACGCTTCCTTCAAAGTGTGTGATTGAAGGCACTACTGTTTTTTGTGGAATACCCAACAGCATTCCTTCCGGTTCGCTTCTCCCCGATGACTATGAAGCGAGAATGTTTTATACCGAAGACGCGATATTTTCTTGGGATATTATTTCGGGCACGGTTACTCGCATAGACACGCCGGACATAATCTCCGTAGACGTTTACAAACCTACACTACGAGGTGATCGATTATTTTTCTTGAATCGTTACGACCGTCTCCTCTACTCTCTTCCGATAAAAGAACTAGAATCTAGTAATTAGCATCTAGAAATTAGTAGTGCTGAATTTATTTTAAAAAATTATCGCAACTCAAGCGAGTATTCTTTTTTGAAACTACTCGCATACCTTATGACGCCGTAAAGTGAGTATTCTTTTTCAAAACTACTCGCAGTCGCGATAGCGGCGAGGACCTAGTTTTGAAAAAGAATGCGAGCTACGCTATAGGCCGAATAACAACGCATCGTTCTTTTCCTTCGCCTTCGCTTTCAGTTTTTACGTCGGGCCGCACTGCAAGCTCTACATGGATGAGACGGCGTTCGTATGCATTCATTGCTGGAAGCCGTATCTCTTTGCTTTCAGTCACCACCTTCCGTGCCGCGGCTTTCGCGAGCTCCACGATAATCTGTTCGCGATCTTTCCGATAATTATTAATATCTACGTAAAAATAATCCGCACTTTCCTTTTTAGCAAACAACCGAACGATGTGCTCAAGATTGCCGACAAGTGTGGGGATCCATTTTTTAATCCACTCCCCTTCGTTTAAAAAAACATCTATCTTTCTATTATCTAAATCAAAATGAACCGCCGGATCGCGAAATCCTCCAAATTCAAACAATTTTTTTATCTGGTCCTGAAAGTGATCCATAGTTAAGAGTCCGATTGATAAGCATCTGCTGGAATATAGAAAATGCCGATGTCGCTATCCAGTAGAGGCCGATTGCCGCAGGAAGTGATTGAAGGATTATAACAGTAATTACGGGGCCAATAAAGACCATATTCCTCGCAATCTTCTCCGCCGGAGAAAGCTCTTTTTTAGGATCGCGCTGCGAAAGTGAGAGCTTACCCTGGATATATTGAGCGACTGCCGCCAAGCCGACGATGAGTATATTAGATTCGCTTATATTTATCAAGCCAATAAACATGTCATGAATTGCTTCCGGACGGTGAATAAAACTATATAAACCTTGGAACGCTACTTCTGAAAATCCTGTTAGAAAAACTTTATAAAGTGCGATGAGAATTGGAAGTTGGAGAAAAAGAAGGAAGAAGCCGGAAAAAGGATTTACGTTGTGAAGCTTATAGAGCGCAAGAAGCGCCTGCGCTTGGGACTCACGATTATGCTTGTGATCGTCCTGTATTTTTTTTATTTCCGGCTGAATGCGCTGTAAAATAATTTGATTCTTAAAGCTTTTATAGAAAATGGGATAGAGTATTATCCGGATAATTACCGTAAGGAGAATAATCGCAATACCGATGTCTTCTATCGCTACAGTGTTATATAAAAAAACGAGCCCGTTAAAAAGCGGCCGCGTTAAAAATTCATGGAAAAGAGTTGAGATCATACGTTAGAGTGTTTTTAATATCTGCCCCAATTCTCCGTCAACTTCCTCTTGAGTGAGTTTCTCGGACCCAGCAAGCGCAAGAACGATAATATCTAATGGCTCGCTCAAATACAAAAAGGATCGAAGCGATTCATATATTTTTCTTTTCAAAATATTTCTCTCTACTGCCTTCTTAGAAATTTTTTTACTCACAATAACACCGAATTTTGTATCCCCCTCTTTCCGCTCGTACGCTTTCACTAAAAAATGAGGAAGTTTTTTGGATTTCCCCGGTTTTTTTGGAATTGATTGGATACTCGCCTTCCTTTTCTTGGGTATCACAAGCGTGCGCGGTTACACCGTTACCCGAGCTCTTCCCTTTTTCCGCCTCCGTGCAAGCACTTTCTTTCCGCTCGCAGAGCGGGAACGCTTCAAATACCCGTGAGTTCTTGCCCGTTTGCGCTTTTTTGGCTGATAGGTTCTTGACATAGATCCTGTTAAGATTTTTTATTTCGTTTTTACTAGACCAATCATACGCCTTTGATGTATTTTTATCAATATGAGAGAAAAAAGCTCTTATGATTCCAGGTGTAGATGAGTTGTCCACAGGAAATCCACATGTTCACCACATTTGCGTTTTTGCTTGCTGTCACGAACAGGAATACAATGAGTCATAACCTGAAAGGGTTGCAGGAATTCCATCCTGTACAATGCGAGTTACAACAACCCCATCTATGAATCTCGAACAAGTCTGGCAAAATGCGCTCGCTGAAATAGAATTGCAAATTTCCCGTCCAAATTTCGTTACTTGGTTTACACATAGCCAGCTCATAGAGAAAGAAGCGGGGGTTGCGCTCGTTGCCTTACCAAATCATTTTTCAAAAGAATGGATAGAGAATAGATATTACAATGTAATCTTGGGAGCGCTCCGGAATCACGACGATTCTACAAAGAAAATTGAGTTTATTGTTGCTTCTCACAATGATTCTGCAATAAAAAAGTCTCTTGCAGCGAAAAAAGAGAAAAAAGAAGACTCTGCGGGCCAATTAAGCTTCACGGAATTCAAAATTGACCCTGATACCAATCTTAATCCTCGATATACCTTCGAAACATTCGTTGTGGGGAAATCGAACGAGCTTGCCCACGCTGCGGCGCAGGCAGTTATCACGGAGGTTGGGTCAAAATACAATCCCCTCTTCGTCTATGGGGGCGTGGGGCTCGGTAAGACGCATCTCATGCAAGCCGTCGGCAATGAAATTAAACGCGTATATAGTAATAAGTATAAAGTAAAATATGTTTCGTCTGAAAAATTCACGAACGACGTTATTTGGGCAATCCGTAATAAGCGGATGGAAACTATTAAAGAGAAATATCGACTTGTTGATGTTTTAATTATTGATGATATTCAGTTCATTGCAGGAAAGCCCGCAACCGAAGAGGAATTCTTCTATACGTTTAACGCGCTCTATGAGCAAAATAAGCAAATTGTTATTTCTTCCGATCGACCGCCGAAATTCATTCCAACCCTAGAAGATCGTTTAAGTTCAAGATTCCAGGGGGGTATGCAGGTGGATATCAGCTTCCCCGACTATGAGCTTAGATCGGCTATTGTTCGTACAAAACTGCAGGAAAAAGCGGTGTTATTAGGGGATGAGGTGATTAACACTATTGCCGAGAAAATACAGAAGAATATAAGGGAATTAGAGGGTATTTTGAATAAAATCATCTTTTATCAGAGTAGAGGTGAAGAAATAACTCCGAAATTCGCCGAGAAGATAATCAACGAAAGCATCCAAGAACCTACTAAAAACATCAATCCAAATCAGATCCTTAAGGCAGTCGCAGACTTTTATGAGATTTCTCCAAACGACCTTATTAATCGCTCCAGAAAGAAAGAAATAGCTGAATCGCGACAGATTGCTATGTATCTCCTCCGCGAAGTATTAAGCCTCTCGTATCCGTTTATTGGGAATAAATTAGGAAAGCGCGATCATACAACAGCAATCTATGCGTACGAAAAGATTGCCCAAGAAATGCAAAAGAATCAGAATTTAAACCAAAAAATTCTCACAATTAAGGAAATGATTAATAGAGAATAGGCTGTGGAAACAATAAGGATTAAAAGATGAATAATATGTGAATAATCTAGTCATTTAGAAAACACCTAAAAGTTATACGCTTTCTCTTCCAACATCTCTCACTAACTATCCACAAGCATCCAACCCGAAATTCTCTATACTCTACTTCACTTAAATTCACATCATCCACATATTCACTCCCTCTACTGCTACTGCTATGAAATTAATTATATTAAGAAATAACATAAGAGAAGGGCTCTCTATAATAGAACGGGCTGTGGGGGACGATGCGAATCTTCCAATACTTAAGAATGTTTTAATTAAAGCCGAGTCGGGAAATAAACTTTCTCTTTCCGCGACAAATCTTGAAATAGGGATTGATGCGTGGATAACGGGAAAAATTATTGAGGAGGGAAACATAACCGTTCCATTCGCAACACTTCATACTGTTATTGGGAATAGCGATAGCGATAGAATTAATATGGAAACGAAAGGCGATAATTTAATGATTAAGACGGATAATTATGACGCGACAATACAAGGCCTTCCTCCTGAAGATTTTCCAATTATTCCAAAAATAGAAAATAAAGAACTTTCTATAGAAATCAAAGCTTTTACGTTTAAAGATGCATTACAAGAAATTATTAGTGCGGCACAGATTTCTGAAATACGCCCGGAAATAAGTGGTATTTTATTTGATTTCCAACTTACGGCTATTAAACTCGTTGCAACTGATAGCTTCCGCCTTGCTGAGAAAACGTTGTTTAATAATCAATTTCAAACCAATATTAAGCATGGGTATAAAATTATTATCCCTCTTAAAACAGTTCATGAAGTTATTCGATCATTTAAAGATGATGATATTTTAACGATTCAAATTGATCCTCATCAGATTCTTTTTAAGACGCAAGCGCACCAAATTATTTCACGATTAATTAACGGAACATATCCGGATTACGAACAAATTATTCCCAAAGTTATCGAAAATGAGATTGTAGTAAATCGTGAAAAACTTTTAAATGCTGTAAAGCTTGTTGGGAATTTTTCCGGAAAATCAAACGATATCCAGATGCGAGTAAAAAATGGAATAAGCACATTAGAAGTTTTTTCTATCCATCAGCATCTCGGTGAAAATTCCTATCTTATTCCTATTAAAGCAAAAAAAGAAATTAATGAATTAAGTTTTAATTGGAAATATTTATTTGACGGACTTAAAGCTTTAAAAGGAGAAATTATTATCTTAGGTATTAATGGGGATGCAAAGCCGGCGATATTAAAACCACAAGAAGATGCTTCGTATTTCTATCTCGCAATGCCGATTAAATCTACTTAAAGAGAATAACTTGATCACTAAGTACGGTATTCCCTTCTAGAGTTATAGTAATCTTAAGTAGGTTTTGGAGTTCAATGTTTTGAGGAGTAAAGGTATAGGTGAATATGTTTTGTTGAGGTAAAGATCCTGAAACAGAATACACAAGTTGATTGTTGAAATATAATTCACTTTTTAGAATATTTTTCTGAGTTGTAACTGCGGCCTGTACTGATACTTGGTTTGAAATAAATGATCCAGATTGTGGGCTCGTTATACTAATACTAGAATCACTGTTTTCTATAAAATTAGTTTCCCCGGTTCCCACAAGTACACTATTAGAAGGTAATGGCTCATTGATATTATTTTTATCTCCAGGGTATGAATTGTATATCCATTGCATAACCGGAGCCTCCCAATTCTTAAATTGGGAATCAGTACTCTTCTCTCTTGGTTCTCTCCCTTCCGGATTTTCTTTATCTACATAAAAGAGAATGTCGTGTATTTGAGGAAATAGTTTATTTTCTGATTGATATGTAACGACATACTCCCCTTTTAACATAGGTTTAAGGGTATTTGTACTTAGTGGTTTAGGAAATGATTCTGACGGAACTTTCGTGAATGCGTCGACTGCAAAGGAGTGCCACATCGGCAAGGCAGCGAGAATGCTTCCTCCCTGTTGTTGCATAGGGGTATTATCGTTATTACCTGCCCAGACGCCAACCACGAGGCCGGGCGTATATCCAATCGTCCATGCGTCGCGATAATCGTTCGTAGTTCCGGTTTTTAACGCTACATCATGATTAGGAAGTGTTGTAAGAGAAAAACTACTTACAAAAAGTCCGCGCCGTGCGTCAGGATCGGATAATATGTCATTTACCATCCGGATGTATTGTTCATCCATTACTCGCGTTTCTTCAGGAGTGAATTTTTCCAATATCTTATTTTTAGTTGAGATTTCAAGAATCATACTTTGCCTTGTTTTTATTCCATTGTGCGCAAAAACAGAATATGCGCCTACGAGATCAATGAGGCGTACTTCCCCGCCTCCCAGGACGAGGGAGAGGCCATAGCGGTTATTCTCTGTAAGTGTAGTTAGTCCAAAATCCCGCGCATTATTAAGCGCGTTATTCATTCCTGAAAGATATAATGTTTTTACTGCCGGTACGTTAATGGATTGGGCAAGCGCTGTACGGAGAGTAACAGGTCCTCGAAAGGTGCCGTCGTAGTTATTCGGCGAATAGCTTTTCTCGGGAACACCCGTCGTGTCAAATTCTGTAGGCAGATCAAAGACTACTGTACTCGGTGTATATCCTCGCTCAAATGCTGTTGCATAGACTAACGGTTTAATCGCTGATCCTGGTTGGCGGAGACCTTGTATAGCAACATTAAAATTTCCATCATTATCTACATCAAAATAATTTCTAGATCCTACAAGCGCTAAAATTTCTCCTGTTTTAGGATCTTGAGCAACTAGAGCCCCGTTTTTTCCTTGATACAAATCCTCATTCCGTTTTACCCCCTCCTCAATGACGCGCTCAGCGGTTTGTTGAAGGTCCCAATCAAGAGTGGTAATGACTTTGAGCCCGTTTACGCGCACGAAATCCTCGCCGTAAGTTTTATTAAGATACTCCTGAACGGTGATAACGAAGTGTGGCGCTTTAATACCGAGCGATGGTTTTTTAAACGCAAGTACTTCTACCTGGGCGTCGCGAGCTTCTTCTTGAGTTATAAAACCAAGCTGTGCCATGCGATCTAAAACGGTATTTTTCCGTTCAGTGAGATCGTCAATATGAGAGCCCCATGGAGAATAATACGAGGGAGCTTGAGGAAGACTTACGAGGAGTGCTATTTCCGCAAGCGTAAGATTTTCCACGTCTTTTTCAAAGAAAGTCTGACTCGCTGCCTGGATTCCATATGCATTAGATCCATAGGGGATTTGGTTGAGATAGGATGCAAGAATCTGGTCTTTGGTAAAACGCTTTTCTAAACGGATGGCAAGAAATAACTCTTTTATTTTTCTTGTAATAATTTTGTCGTCAGAGAGAAAGGCCTTTTTTGCGAGCTGTTGAGTTATGGTTGAACCGCCCTGTGCGAATCTTCCTTCTTTAATATTAACGAAAAAAGCTCGGATGATTGATGATACATCAATTGCGCCGTGTTCATAAAAGCCAGCATCTTCAATGGCTATAGTGGCTTGTTTGATGTGTTCCGGAATCCTAGCAGAAGGGATGATTGTTCTCCGTTCTTCCCCGTGAATTTCATAGAGGAGAACTTCTCCTGTTCGATCATATATTTTTGTTGATTCCGCGATAATCCTGTTTTCTAAAAGATCTGGTGAGGGTAAGGAGATATAAAGGATGCCTATCCAGAGAACAACGCCGAGAGCAAAAACCCCGGCGATGCCAGTTGTTGAGAGGAGAAACTTTTTTACTTCTTTACGTGAAGGGCGTCTCATTGAAATACTCAACATATTAAACCAGAAATTGTAACAAAGCAAAACCCCCAGAGAGCTGGGGGCGCTGCATATATACTGGAGAAACTTAGCTTCTAATACTCCGGATCGTTTAATCCTAATCCTAATCCATCCTCTTTTTCCTCTTCTTCATCAAGATCTTCTCCGAGTTCTCCTTCTTCGTCCTCCTCTTCCTCGTCTGCATCTTCATCTAAATCGTCATCATCTGCCATCTTGAGCGTTTCGTCTAAGACGAGTTCTTCTCCCAAGAGGCGGCGTTGTAATACTTTTTCCATGGTGTCTGCAAGGTGTAAACGACCTTTTGTTTTTATTATTCAACTCATTATAGAAATGTATTTTCCTTTGTCAATTGTGAACAGGTATTCACAGTTGGCCAAGGCGTTCCCGTTTGAGGAGCGATGAAGTCGCAATCGCGATTGCAAGCGCATCGCTTGCATCATCATGGCCTTTAACCTCGTCCATAGTTAATATCTTTTTTACCATCTTTGCAACCATGAGCTTATCCGCAGCTCCGTAGCCTGCAACGGAAAGCTTTACATCCCCCGGTCGTATTTCATAAATAGGGAGGCCAGCCTCTTGGGCGATAAAGAGCATTGCTCCTCTCGCCTCAGAAACAGAAAGGGCGGTTTTTTGATTTTTTGCGAAATAAATAGTTTCAATACCGATGACTTCAGGATTATGCCTTTTAATAAGTTCGCGGAGTGCAACGCCCAGTTCGTAAATTCTTGCGATTCCTTTAGATGTTGTTTCAATTACGCCATACGTTATCGGCGAAAGAACTCCTTTTGTATCATCTACAAGGCCATAGCCGATGCGGACTGTTCCCGGATCAATGCCGAGAATTCTCATAATGATGCGTTCGTGGTTACGCGCTGAATGTCATCGTGGTCTTCTAGCGCCTCTATTGCCTCGGTAATCTGTGTATGGGCTTCGGGAGATATGGATTGCGAGAATTGCGGTTTCCAACCCGAGTCTGTTTTTTCAAAAGACCACAGCACGCTCCCCTGCCCAGCCATTTTCATATCGTGATCGCCGAGTATTTGTTTAATCTCCGCAATCGTGCGATTCGTGTTGTCGGTAATTCCTTCTATAATGAATGCTGATTTTTCCGGACCGTACGCCTCAATAACTACTTCACTTAACTTTTCAGTGTCAGAGCTTTTATGGATCGCCCGTTCAATATTTTCATTCGGCACATTATTCTCTCGTGCTTTTTCAATTGCGCTCCGAAGTCGAGGATTAGCGTCCGGTTTTGGATTATCGCGTGCGGCAACTGATATAGCTTTAATAAGCTTTGAAAACAAAGCCCCGCGTTTTTGGTCAGTAACGCCCTTTTTATGTTTTATTTGACTCCACTTTGAGTGTCCTGACATGAGTCTAGTGCCCTGTTTACAAAATAGCTTATCATGGCAGGCGTTATTTTTCATTATATTCAAGGCGTGAGGAGCGACGCGTACCTGAAGGTACGCTAGTGAACGAATAACGCGGAAGATGATGAAAAAGAGCGTCTGCCCAAAGGGAAAGAGAATTTTCGGCAACATTCTTCGTCATTTCTCCTCGCGGCACTTTTCAAGCGCGGCTTCGTCGTCATTTCTTGAATCTTATCCGAAAATTCTCTTTCCATGGCAAGTTATTTTGTAAACAGGGCACTGGTGTAGGAAAAGGCAGATATAAAAACAAGAAACCCCCGAGCGCCTGAAATGGCGCCGGGGGGCTTTCGCTCATGATCATGATGAACAGTTGTAAGAACAGTTATGGGAATGATGAGTTCCGCCTTTCCACCCGCTCACAATCCAATTGCCATTGTTTCCATCTTGCAGCCCTTTTTCTGTGAAGATAAAGAACTGCTGGCGGGTTTGGTTGTAGGGAACATAAATCGGATGCGAGAGTGCTCCCAGATACTGCCTCCCTCGCCATGCATGTGCGGAGAGAGAGATATGCATTGTTTGAGTGGAATGGTTGGGTTGATGGAGAAACTCCTGCTCTCGGGAGTAAAGAATCCCATCACTCTTCCTCGGGATGTATCCTCCGATCCGAAAGTGTACGACTAGATCTTCGGGTCCGGCATTTGTGAGCCCAAACTCATTGTCGTAGAAGAAGGGCAGATTGGTCATGAGAGCAATGTGCGGCATGACGCATCCGACAGAAAATAAGGCCAAAACGGACGCTAGAAAAACGCGCTTCATGAGTTGTGTCTCCAGGGTTGTGAACGGTAAGGATCTTCATTCATTATACACCATTATTATCTCTATGTCAAATAAGGATCAACATGCCCTACAATAGTCATTTCTTTTCTTGTTTTGCGGTATCTCTTGGGATACGATTAAAGGCACGATGGCTCTTCAGAACAACAATCTCAACGAACAGCTTTTGAAAATTAGAGCGAAATCAGAGGAACGCGAAACTCATCGCGTTGCCGAGAGCACTGGTGTCCCCTATTTTGATGCAACAAAGACGCCCGTCAAAGTTGATGCACTGCGTATGATTCCCGAGGCTGATGCGCGCAAAGCACGCATTGCAGTTTTTGAATCAGGGGCGGGAATAGTCGCTGTCGCAGCATTGAATCCGAAATCACCGGAGACATTGCGTGCAGTACAAGAATTACAAAAGCAAAACGATGTGCGCGTAAAGCTGTTCGCCGCATCGCAGAAAAGCCTTGAGCATTTATGGAGTTTTTATAAATTTGTCGCAGCAGAAAAAGCTCCGGTTACAAGTCGGGTCAATATTGAAGAGAAGCGGATTATTGAGCTCACAAAAAATCTCCAAACCGTTCCGCAGGTTGAAGCGGAAGTGAAAGATTTTGATTTTGTAAATCTCTCGGTTACCGATTTTTTGGAAATTATAATCGCGGGAGCGTTGGCGAATCGGGCATCCGACATTCATTTTGAGCCGGAAGAGGGATTCATAAAACTTCGTTATCGCATAGACGGGGTTCTCCATGACGCGAGTAATGCGGTGCAAAAAAGTTTTTATCCCACAATAGTTTCCCGCATAAAATTACTTTCTAATTTAAAAATTAACGTTTCCGATAAGCCCCAAGACGGCAGGTTTACTATTCGACTCCCCGCAAAAGACATTGAAATCCGGGTCGCAATCGCTCCTTCTGAATTTGGGGAAATTATTGTGCTCCGCGTTTTGGATCCCGCAGCGATTAATCTTTCACTTTCTGATCTTGGATTTAGGGATGACGATTTGGAAATTGTCGCCACGGAATTAAAGCGCCCGCACGGCATGATTTTAAATACTGGACCCACGGGATCCGGTAAAACGACAACGCTCTATGCGTTTTTAAAAGCGAAGCACAGCTCTGAAATTAAAATCATTACCATTGAAGATCCGATTGAATATCATTTAGAAGGCATTGAACAAACACAAATTAACGCCCAAGCGGGATATACGTTTGGAAATGGATTGCGCTCAATTATGCGGCAGGATCCGGACGCAATTCTTGTAGGCGAAGTACGAGACAAAGAAACGGCGGAGATAGCGATTCAAGCGGCGCTTACCGGCCATCTTGTTTTCTCAACCGTCCACGCGAACGATGCAGCCGGCGCAGTTCCCCGATTCCTTGACCTTGGAGTAAAACCGACAAGCCTTGCTCCCGCATTAAACCTCTTGATTGCCCAGCGTTTAGTTCGCCGCTTATGCGAAGCGTGCAAAAAAGAAAAGCCAATTACTGCGGACTTGAAAACGCGCATTGATATTTTTATCAAAAAACTTCCCGCACGAGTAAACCGCGAAAATCTGAAAAAGATTGCGCTATTTGATCCTCAGGGATGTGAAAAATGCGCCGGTACCGGGTTCCGAGGGCGCGTCGCTATCTTTGAACTTCTCTTAAATGATCCAGGGTATACACGACTCAAAGAAAAAGGAGAGGTGGAAGAACTGGCTACGGAACGAGAATTCGAAGAACTTATTTTGAAAAGCGCGGGTGAAAATGAAATCCAAGAATATGCAGTGAAGCAAGGTATGGTAACTATGCAGGAGGATGGTATAGTAAAAGTGTTAGGCGGAGTAACAACTTTTGAAGAAGTGGCGGAAGTCACGGGAGTAATCCACTGGCTTTAAGCGCATTGATCTGGGGGCGAAATGTTTCGTGGGAGAAACAGAACTAGAGTTACTCCGAGGATAGAGTCAGTCGGAACCGAATCGTCCTGGGCTAAGAGTAAATCCTAGCCCCCAGGTCAATATGCTTGAAGAGAGCTATTGTAGCATATTAAATATTAGAAGTCAATACCCAGCGAATTAACCGCCGGGAGTCCCCTATGGAGCCAAAATTAGAGCATAATAATGAAGAGCAGGTCATTGACGTAATGCTCCGTCCGCAGAAGTGGGATGAGTACGTAGGACAGGAGCGCGTTAAAGACCAATTGCATGTTATTTTGACCGCGGCAAAGCAACGCGGTGAACCGTGTGACCATCTTTTATTTTACGGCCAGGCAGGTTTGGGAAAAACTACACTTGCTCATCTTGTTGCTCAGGAACTCGGTGCAAATTGTAAAGTGACTTCCGGTCCTACTCTGGAGCGTGTCGCGGATCTCGCGGCAGTGCTTACGAATTTGGATTCCGGCGATGTCTTGTTTATTGATGAGGCTCACCGTTTGAATCGCATGATTGAAGAAGTGCTCTACCCAGCAATGGAGGCGCGGAAGCTTAATATTATGGTTGGCAAAGGCCCGGGTGCACGAAGCGTCGCGCTTGATCTCCCGCCGTTTACCCTAGTTGCCGCGACGACGCGAGCGAATTTACTCTCCGGTCCGCTTCGTTCCCGTTTTGGAGCATCGTTTAAATTAGATTATTATGAACTCCCAGATATTGAAAAGATCCTTTTCCGATCCGCGGATATTTTAGGAATGAGTATTGATGCGGAAGCGACTAAGATACTTGCTGCGGCATCGCGGTTCACTCCCCGATCGGCAAATCGTTTGCTTCGCAGATCGCGTGACTACGCACAAGTCAGTAATGAAACACGTATTACGGCCTCACTCGCGCAGAAAACATTAGATCTTCTTGAAATTGATTCGCTGGGACTTGATACCTACGATCGTCGACTTCTCCGAACCATTATTGAAAAATTCCACGGAGGGCCCGTGGGGCTGGGAACGCTTGCTGCGGCCTTAAATGACGACAAGGGTAATATTGAAGAGGTGTATGAGCCATATTTAATGAGTATCGGCCTTTTAGTACGGACCTCTTCGGGACGGATGGTTGCTGACGAAGCATACACTCATCTTAAAAAAGAACTTCCAGATTCTCGTTTGTTGTAACTCGTGAAACCAATAGGAACACAACATATTAACGGTGTGCGCGCGATGGAATCTTTCGCGCGCGATTTTGTGCGCGATGCTATAGGGTTGCACAAAAAATCTCACGCACTTATATTCGCGCTCTCGGGAAATTTAGGTTCGGGGAAGACCGCATTCGTGCGCGGAGCTGCCGAATCGCTAAAAGCCAAGGGGGCAGTAACAAGTCCAACATTTATCATCGTGCGTCGACTCTCGCTTAAAGAAGCAGACGAATATAACAATCTTTTTCATGTTGATTTGTATAGGATTAAAACCGTGGAGGAGTTAAAGCAGTTAGAGCTTGAAGATGCAATGCGGAACCATCGCAATATCATTTTCATTGAATGGCCGGAGAAGGCAGAGTATATAATTCCTCCCGGGTCATTTCTTCTTTCGTTTGAATATGGAGAGGGCGAAGACGATCGCACCGTTGCTTGGTCTCGTAAAGCATGATATATAACTTCAATAGAATCTAGAAATATGAACGTAAAAACAAAAAAACTTCCTGCATCGCAATACACGCTTATCGTTGAGCTTTCTCAGGAAGAATTCCATGCATATTGGGAGACATCATATACTCGCGCTATGGGGAGCGTTGAGTTAAAAGGCTTCAGAAAAGGAACAGCTCCGCGTGAACTCGTAGATTCCGCACTCAATAAAGAAGCGATTTTTCAGGATGCAGTAGATCACGCAGTGCGTGACACTCTACACAATATTTCGGAAGATAATCATTGGGGTTTTGTTGATTCTCCTAAGATAGAAGTAAAAAGCTCGGCACCGCTGTTTTCTAAAGAAAAATTAAAGGACAAGAGTCCGGGTCTCGTATATACGGCGGATATTACGATATTTCCCGAAGTGAAGCTCGGTGATTATAAAAAAATTGCGGCACAGGCATTGAAAGAAAAGAACGAGGCGCCCGTCTCCAATGAGGAGATCGATCAAGCGATAAAATGGCTACAAAGCTCTCGTGCGACGGAAGTGCGGATGCTTCGTGAGACCAAGAAAGGCGACGCAATTGAAGTAAGTATTGAGAGTACGGTGGACGGCAACCCTATTCCTGGCGGATCGCTTGAATACGATAAGTTTGTTGTCGGCGAAAGCAAATTTCTTCCTGGGTTTGATGATGCGCTTCTCGGCGTAAAAGAAGGAGAGATAAAAAAATTCACACTTACTGCGCCAACTGATTATTGGCAAAAAGATCTGCAAGGTAAGGATATTTCTTTCTCCGTTGTTGTGAAGGGCGTATTTGAGCGGACGCTCCCCGAAATAAACGATGCGTTTGCGGAATCCCTCGGCGGAACATTTAAAACAGTTGAGGATATTAAAAAGAATATTCGCGAAGGCATTGCTACCGAAAAGGAAGCAAAAGAATCAGAACGAATTCACGCGAAAATGCTTGAAGAGTTGGTGAAACAGTCTGAGAGCGATCCTCCTACGATTATGATTGAGAAATCTGTCGATAATCTGGTACAGGAAGTGAAACAGTTAAATCCGGATGCGAAAGAAGACGAAACAGCGCGAGAGACGTTACGGGGCAAAGCAAAAGAACGCTTGATGGCGCACCTTGTTCTCCACGCGCTCGCTGAGCGGGAAAGTCTGAATCCTAGCGAGGAAGAAGTGAGCGAAGAATTACGCCGGCGCAGTCTTGACCGAGATACCTACTACGACTATATTTATGGCATATTACGGCACAGAAATATCTTCGCCTTTTTGGAGAGATCGTCACAATAACTACTATGAACGAATACAACCAATACCTCATCCCGACTGTTATTGAAAAATCACAATATGGAGAACGGGCGTACGACATTTTTTCCCGTCTTCTTAAAGAGCGCATTATTTTTTTAAGCGGCCCCGTGAGTGATCAGATGGCAAGTTTGGTAATTGCCCAGCTACTGCTCTTAGAGCACGAAGATCCTAAAAAAGATATCAAGCTCTACATTAATAGTCCCGGAGGTTCGGTGACTGCAGGTCTCGCGATTTATGATGCAATGCAATACGTAAAACCAGATGTTTCTACGATCTGCGTAGGAATGGCAGCTTCCATGGGTGCGGTGCTTCTCGCGGCTGGTGCAAAAGGAAAACGTCTCGTGCTTCCTAATTCGGAAATATTACTTCACCAGGTTATGGGCGGTGCTCAAGGTCAAGCGGTAGAAATTGAAATTACGGCAAAGCACATCATTAATATTAAAAATAAGTTGAATCAGATTCTCGCGAAGCATACGAAGCAATCCCTTTCCCGTATTGAGAAAGATACTGATCGCGATTTCTACTTGAATGCGGAAGACGCGAAAGAGTATGGTCTTATTGATCAAGTAATTAATCCGAAGCGATAATTGGTATTGCGCTTAAGTGAGGCAAACAAAGAGGCGAGGTAAACTCGCTTCTTTTGTTGTCTTTAGGTAGAATAAAAACCATATGCAGACGCAAAATAATGATTTTCGGAGTGTTCTCACGCGTGGCGTGGAAGACGTTATTGTAAAAGAAGATTTAGAGCGCGCGCTTGCTTCCGGTAAAAAACTGCGCATTAAGTTAGGAATTGATCCTACGGGTCCCAATATCCACTTAGGGCGTGCAATCCCCCTTCGCAAGCTTCGTGCATTTCAGGATTTAGGGCATACCGCAGTTTTAATTGTCGGAGACTTCACAGCGTTAATTGGAGACCCGTCCGATAAGCTCGCTAAGCGCCCTATGCTTACGCCTGGAGACGTGAAAACGAACATGAAGCGGTATAAGGAGCAGCTCGGGAGTATTGTTGACCTTAGGCGGGCAGAATTGCACTACAACAGTAAATGGCTAAAAAAGATGAATCTTGGCGATATGGCGCGGCTTGCGGAGAGTTTCTCCGTTCAACAGATGGTTGCGCGCAGAAACTTTAAAGATCGTTGGGATCGAAATGAAGAGATAAGTTTGCGGGAATTTCTCTATCCCCTAATGCAGGGGTACGACAGTGTTGCTGTTCATGCCGATGTTGAAATCGGAGGGTTTGACCAACTTTTTAATTTAAAAGCAGGACGTATCGTGCAAAAGCATTACGGAGAGCCGGAGCAAAACATTTTGACCACAAAAATGCTATTAGGCCTTGATGGAAGAAAGATGACTACGACATGGGGAAATACTGTGGCTATTAACGATGAGCCGAATGATATGTTTGGAAAAATCATGTCGTTGGATGATTCGCTCATGAGTGATTACTTCTTGCTCTGTACGGACATGGAGGAAGCGGAAATCGCGGCTGAACTCGCTCGCAGTCCTCGCGACACTAAAATGCGCCTTGCAAGAGAGATTGTTTCTATTTACCACAGCAAACAGATCGGCGAGAAAGCTGAAGCGGAGTTTAAGCGTATTTTTTCCGAAAAGAAAATCAATGAAGCTGAACTGCCAATCTTACGCATGGGGAGTGAAAAGAGTATAAATGCGGATGATATCGTATTAAAAAGCGGAGTTGTGCTTAGCCGAAATGCCGCCCGTCGGATTATTGAACAAGGAGGGTTTGAAATTAACGGTAAGAAGATCATGAATCCGCAGGACGCAGTCTCCTTACATGCGGGAGATGTCGTAAAGATTGGAAAGAAAGATTTCTTCCGAATTGGGTAATCTTGATAAAAATTTAACATTCTATAATATATAGATATGCTTCTCAACAAAAAGATTTCTACGTGGTCTAGCTTTACTTCCAATTCCTCTCATCTTTATCAAGGGGAAGTTTAAATACTAAACAATAATTTCTGGTATACATTCGTTAACAAACTTCCCTTTGAGGAAGTTTGTTTTTATTTATTACATTAATGTATTAAACGAACATGGAAATTCTTATAGAAAATTTAATCTTTAAAGGCATTCATGGTTATACACAAAAAGAAAAGATTAACCCGCAGCGTTTTATTCTCAATATTAATGTCGAGGGAGATTTCGATGGGGCGGCTGCAAAAGATGATCTTCAAAAAACTGCCGATTATCGGCAGTTAAAAGAAGTTGCAAGGAAAGTCATAGAAACTGAACGCTATGATCTTTTAGAAACAATTGCCGACAAAATTGCTAATACGATTATAAAGGATCCAATTATTCGGAGGGTCACGGTTTCAGTGAGCAAGCCGGATATTTGGGGAAATGGAGTTCCAACTGTTACGGTGAGCAAGAATCAGCTGCTGCCTAATCTGAATCTAATTGATTTTGATTGCCATCGCCTTATCCAAGAACTTTGGTCGCACGGCGGGGTTTCTTTACCGATCCTGCCGATTGAGAGGCGACTATCCTTATTAACAGAAGCAGAAAAATATCAATTTATTAAGCAGCCCGAAATGGCAGAATCGCCTCTGGTGCGGGAACAGCTTTCTTCGTGCAGTGAATTTCCGGCTCATAGCCCCTTTTATACATTAGTCGATGATTTTTTTGAAATGCTTTCCAAAAAAATTCCAGCGGATGAATGGAATTCAATTTTTCCCACTCCACTAAGATTCAATGAAATGTCGCTTCAGTTTTATGAGAAGGGATCAATCGGTATTACTCCACATAAGGATGGAAAATCTAGAATTAATTTAATATGCGTTTTTATTTTAAAAGGAATTGGAAAATATGCACTGGTTGATAATCGGTCTGGCGCTAATCCTCACTATTTAGACGCTCGTCCGGGCAACGTACTTATTCTGCGAGGTCCGGGGTTTCTGGGGTCTGGATATCAGCCGTTTCATGTAGTAACTGATATTACTGAAGATCGGATGGTTTTTGGACTTCGCCAACGGATAAATAAATAAAAACCGCCATGAATAGAAAAATATCTTACCTATCTCTTGGCTCTAATCTTGGAGATCGTGAAAATTATTTATTAAGAGCTATAAAGAAAATTATTACTTACCCCAATAATCTGCTTTTAAAAGTATCCTCTATTTATGAAACAGAGCCATGGGGTATGAAAAATACGAAATACGCGCCGAGGTTTTTGAATCAATGCATTAAGATGGAAACTACTCTAACGCCATTTGAGTTGCTGGAATTTTTGGAGTCAATCGAAAAAGATTTGGGCCGAGTTAAAAAAAATAATTGTGAGTCGCGAACAATTGATCTCGATATCTTATTATACGGAGATGAAATCGTGTGTGCACCAAAGTTGCAAATACCTCATCGCCATATGCATAAGCGAAAATTTGTTCTGTTGCCGCTTTTAGAGATTGAGCCTTCTTTGCAAGATCCGGTTTCTGGTAAGCGATATGCTTCTATCTTGGAAGTACTTAAAGATTGAGCGGGTAAGGGGAATCGGACCCCTGTCATCAGCTTGGAAAGCTGAGGTAATGCCATTATACGATACCCGCAAATTCTATTTGCCTTTTAGTGTAGCGTTTTCTATAATACTTCCAATGAAAGAAAGCATCAAGGTCGCGCTAGTTATTGTAATAGTATCTGTAGGTATAGTATTTGCGGCAACGTATCTCGTTGCTAGCGAGACTTTTATGCCCCCAGAGTTCACGAGTGCGAGAATAGAAGGAGCGCGCCTTGCCGGGGAGATTGTGGCGCTTGCAGACAGTTCCCTTGCAAACCTTGAAGCGGTCTATCGTTACAATGCGAATAAAGATACGCAGGCAGCACTTGTTGTCGTTTCTCAAGAGATTTTAAAAATGAAAGAGATGCAAACTAAGGCCATTGGTCTTTCTACCGAGCTTGAAAAAATGGCCCGCTCGCTTGAACAAATCAAGCCGAATAAGGCAAAGATTCTTGCCACTGAGGCAGTAAGTTCGGAAATTGCGCTGGTAAGTCACTTAATTTCATACAACGATTATCTCTCACAGCTTTTTCACTCACTGAAAAATAGCATAGAGGCGCCGCATCTTGGTCCCGGACAGAACATTGAAGTTCTCGTTGCTAAAATCAATGAAGAAACTGCGACTATCAACGAGCTTGATCGCCGCTTCAATGCTACACTTGTTGAGTTTGATCAGGTCTTCAGTAATTAACTTGTTTTCCGGAGTGTAGTATAGCGGTAGTACGCGTGCTTTGGGAGCACGTAGCCCGGGTTCGATTCCCGGCACTCCGACCAATTAAAATCTTTTCGGGAATAGAACGGGAAAGGGGTCGGGAAAATCGGGAGTTTTCCCGAAGCGGAAGTTATTGAACCGCTGGGTTTCAAAGAGTCCGGCTCTGCCGGACGATGTGAGACCTCCCGGCACTCCGACATCGTAAGTAATCTCAGGGCTCTTTTCTTTTCTTGAACAAGAGCTGAAATAACGCTACTCTTGAAACTGTTATCTGTCCTCGTAGCTTAATGGATAAAGCAGGACTCTTCTAAGGTCTTGATGGGGGTTCGATTCCCTCCGAGGACACAATCAAGGAATCGAACGGGAAAGGGGTCGGGAAAATCGGGAGTTTTCCCGAAGCGGAAGTTATTGAAACCGCTGGGTTTCAAAAGGAGCAAAGCGCCGCGTGAGCTTCTCTCCGAGGAAACAACGATTAAAATCTCACCTCTATTATGCATAAGAAACAAAACATAACGAAAAAATATTACGAAAAGAACGCCTTGCGTTGGGCGGAAGTCAAAACAAATTCTTTTGTTCATGAAAAGCAATTTAAGGAATTTATTAAATATCTTCCCAATGAGGGCAATGTTTTAGATATCGGCTGTGCTTATGGCATTCATATCCCTCTTTTTCTCGGCATTGGCAGAAAACTCAAATATGAAGGTATGGATATAACTCAGGCAATGCTTAAACTCGCTCGTTCTCGGTATCCACAGCTATCATTTCAATACGGCGACATAGCCGATAGTAAAACCCTTCCTCATAAGAAATATGATGGATTCTGGGCTGCGTCGGTATTAATGCATGTCCCGCTTGAATTATGGAGTGATATGTTTGGGAATCTTGAATCAATTACTAAAAAAGGCGGCATTGGATATTTCAATGTTCCGCTTATTCATCCTAATCTTTCTCCGGAAGAAGACGTACGGCATTTTACTATTCTTAGTAAAAAGAAAATTCAAGAATTACTAGCAGAACGAGGATGGAATATCTTAAAATCAGGAATGATGGATGGATTCTCAAAGAAAAATACATGGATTTGGTTCATCGTTCGGCTGCCTAAGTAGCTCGGTATTTTCGTTTTCTTCATAACTAAAATCCGCTCTTTCGAGCGGATTTTGATTCTTGGTTGTTAGTTATCAGTTTTGTACATTATTTATTGCACATTGTTAATTACCGTTACGTACACCTCGAGAACCCGCAGGAGCGGCAGGAAAGGCACCCCTCGCCGAGCGTAAGCTGGTTTCCACAGTCGGGACATCCTGGCATAAGCCCATAGTCTGCAATCGCCATTTTTGCTGCTGGTGCAGGTGCTATCGTTTCTTTCTTTTCTACCTGTTTTTGAGCAACAGGGACAAAGTCCTTGATCCCCTCTTCATAAGAGAACGTTCCCTGAATGTGTTCTTCGATAAGCTTGCCGATTGCGTCAGGTAGTGAGAGTACTGTACCTTTACTCGTCATAACAGGCATTGGCCCGCGAATACCCTTCAATTGCTCAATAATGCTCTCCACTTTAATACTTGATCGAAGCGCGAGAGAAATCATTCTGCAGATTGCTTCACTCTGTTCTTGGAAGAATCCTCCGCTTTTGCCAATCGTTGCGAAGACTTCAAATGGTGCGCCGTGCTCATCGTCATTGATCGTGATATAGAGATTTCCATATCCGGTCTTGATTTGATACGTTCGTCCCACAAGAGATGCTGGCCGTTTCTTTGGTTCTAAACGATTTTCATCAATGCGAAGTTCCTGTAACGGTGCGTCTATTTTTTTTGTGCTTTCTACGCGCCCCTTACCGGATCCCAATTCGCTTGGCGCTTGTAGTCCCTCTCCGGTTCCCAAATTCAAAATCTGAATGTTGCGTGATCCATCACGGTACACCGTTGCGCTCTTGCACTTTAATTTCCACGCCATAATATAACCGTTCAATACGTCTTCTTTCGTTGCGCTGTTCGGGAAGTTGATGGTCTTGGAAATTGAATTGTCTACATGCTTTTGGAATGCCGCTTGCATGCGCATGTGATCTTCCGCGGAGAGATCCATGGATACGATAAAGATTTTTTTCAAATCTTCTGGGATATCTTGAATGCTCTGAATGCTTCCACTGCGGATAATTTCATCTTTGATAGATTGAATTTTTTCTTTGGAATATTTCTGGCGAGAAAGTTCAGCTTCGAAATAAGGATTGAAGTAGTGATACTGGAGTCCGTCCTTATCTTGTTTAACGTATGAAAGCGCAAAGTTCGGTTCAATGCCGGATGAGCAGTCGTACATCATAGAGATGGATCCGGTTGGCGCTACGGTTGTAAGCGCAGCGTTGCGGTGGGCATCTTTTTTCTTGCCATATTTCTTTCCATAGATACTCTCTTCAATGTTCGGAAAGGATCCTTTTTGAACTGCAAGTTCTCGAGAAGCTTTATGTGCGGCTTCATTGATAGTTTTCATAACACGCTCCCCCATCTTTCTTCCTTCTTCGGAATTATACGCAATGCCAAGTTGAAAGAGCATATCGGCAAAGCCCATGATTCCAAGCCCAATGCGGCGATTTTTTTGAGCAAGGTCCGTAACGGCCTGGACAGGGAAATCAAAGAGATCAATAACGTTGTCCATAAGGCGCGTTGCGGTGCGCGTTACGTGGCGGAGGCGGTTCCAATCCATAACTCCGTCATTCACGAACACGGCAAGGTTAATGGAGCCCAAGTTGCAATTGTCGTAGTGATGAAGGAATTGCTCTCCGCATGGATTGGAGCAATCAATAGCGCCAAGTCCCGGAAGCGGATTTGTTCGATTAACTTCGTCAATAAAGACGATGCCCGGTTCACCGTTCAACCACGCGTAATTTACAATCTCGTCAAAAAGTTCTTTTACCGTGAGCGTGACTTCTTCAACGCCGATGACACTTCCGTTATTCGCGCGAAGTACTTTGTGCGGCTTTGTCTTTTTTCCGTTCCATTCGCAATACCACTGCGTGTCTGGTTTCTCCACGAGCTGGCGCATAAATGAATCAGTGACTTTCACTGAAATATTGAAATTGCGAATTTCTCCTTCAACTTCTTTTGATCGGATGAAATCCAAAACATCGGGATGATCAATTTGCATCATTGCCATGTTTGCTCCGTGGCGTCCTTGTTGTTTAATGACGCTAAATGCTTCGTTGTAAACCTTTAAAAAAGAAACTGGTCCCGACGCAACGCCATTAGATTTTTTTGTTGGCGTAAATGCTGGGCGAAGATGCGAAAAATCAAAACCCAATCCTGATCCTGCTTGTTGAAGCAATGATGCATCCTTCAGTGTAGTGAAAATACTCTCCATAGAGTCCATGACGGGGAGCACGATGCAGTTTGCGATGAGCGGTGTAGCGCCGCCGGCGTTCGTAAGCGTGCGTCCTGCAGGCGTATATTCTTTGCGTCCCATGATTTCAAAGAATTCACGTTCGTATTTTGTGATTTCGGCTTTGTTCGCGCCGTAATTTTTTTCTACATGAGCAAGCGTGCTTGCTACACGGCGAAACATGTCCGCAGGAGTCTCTTGTGATCCGTCTGCGCGCTTTGCTAAGTAGCGCTTACGCATCATTTTGATCGCGTTCTCGGAAAAATTTGAATTTACTTTTGCATCTGCTGACCGAGTTGCTGCTTTTGTTGAACGCGCCTGTTTCGCCATGGGGTTAATAATGATTGAGGTTGATATTCGCCGAGACCTTTTTGTTGTTCTCCCATTGTACTCCTCCCAATCACTATCTGCATTGTGCATAACCTGTAGAAAAGTGAAAAAATTGACCTTTAAAATTTCTGTGTTGTATGGAGGTTCTTTTTTAAAGAAAAAACACGGACTTATGTGCATATTTTGATACTTTCTCTTGAATTTAATACATAAATTCGCTATGCTTTCCCTTACGATAAGCCGCGGTAGCTCAATGGTACCTGCCCGACTGAACGAGGTCAGTCGTTCGGGCGGGGAGCGTCCCTTTTGCTGAATATGTATACTGTCTACGTACTTCAGGATAAAAATGATAAAATCTACAAGGGATTTACTAATAATCTTGCGCGTCGCTTGAAAGAGCATCGATCTGGAATGTCTCGAACGACCTCAAGAATGGAAGAGTTGGTGGTGGTTTATACGGAAACGTATAAGACGCTTGCTGAAGCGAGAAAAAGAGAACTCTATTTGAAATCAGCAGCTGGAAGAAGATTTCTAAAAAATAAGATAGCAATAATGCCGCGGTAGCTCAATGGTAGAGCGTCCGCCTGAAGAGCGGTAGGTTGTCAGTTCGATTCTGACCCGCGGCACAAGAGAAATGGACGAAAAAAATGACCTGTATTTCTCTTATGCGTGAGTTACTATATAGTAAGCAGATTTATGGTGCCTGTAGCTTAATGGTAAAGCTCCGCTCTGTGGCAGCGGCGACGTGGGTCCGATTCCCATCAGGCACCCCATTTGTGAGTTTCGTGCGCTTTTATGATCCCAGCGAACACAGGTTTCATTGTAAATACTGGCGTTCTCGCATTTAGTACCGAGTTCTGAAGTACGAAATTCAAAAATACTCGTTTTTCCTGCGGTTCAGAACTTTCGAAGATTTCAAAAGCGCGCTTACAAATATCAAGCAATCTGCTCGCTGTAAGGTGATATTCCTTATCTGCTGAGCTATGTTCTTGCATCTGCTGTAATAAATCTGCCTGTTTCGCTTTATACTCTTTCAATTTCTTGTCGTACATTTCGGGAGTAATACTGCCATCGTACTTGTCATCAGTCATTTTGCTGATCCGGCTCTCTATGCGGTCATACTCCGTTTTAAGACCGTCCATCGCGTTACTGTGAAATTCTTGCTCGGCTTCAGTGCTTACGCGTAAGCCACTTACTACGTAGTCAATTCCCTCTTTCGGCAGTCTAAGCTTCTTTATATGGGCGTAAATGGGCTTTAATAGTTCTTCTTCGGGTACATAGAGTTTTTGGCACTTACCTCGGTAGTTGGTGCAGTGATAGTAGATATACTTACCCTTGCTGATTTCTGGTGTAATAGTGCAACCGCATACGCCGCATGTCATAAGCCCTCGGAAAATGAAGGGCTTAGCGGCATGCTGAAACGGCTTCTTATTCCAGCTCTCACAAACTTTTTGACATTTCAAGAAGAGACTCATCGAAATAAGTGACTCATAATGGTGCGGGTACTGTTTACCTTTCACATCCATCACGCCGTAGTAGAATCGAGTTTTGAGGATCATGGCGAGTCTACTCATGGCAATCGGGTTGCCATTCCTACTCCCTTTAAATCCTTCTTCTCTCATTCGCTTTGATAGCGTGATTAGCGAAAAGTTGCCGGTTGAATAGAGTTCGAAAGCTTTAATAACAAATGGTGCTGTTTTTGGATCAACTTCAATCGCTGATTTGTTCTCACTGGTTCTCGTGTTCAAGTATCCAATCGGGGCTTTAGCAATCCATTCGCCGTTTTTTAATTTCTGTTCATTGCTACGTTTCACGTTGTCGCTCAATTGCAAAACATAGCTGCGAGCAAACATAACGGCCATATCCCATTGCAAAAGCTGTGAGCTGTTGGCACTTGCCGTTAAAACCAAATTTTCTCGCACAAAGTGAATTTCGATTTTGCCTTGTTTTCGTAAATCATCTAAAACCACGCTTTCTTTAAAACTTCTTTGAAGGCGATCTACAGTTTCAACCACAAGGGCAATCGGTTCGCCGAATTTTGATTGCTTAATAACATCTAGGACTGCTTCAAATTTCTTTCGGCTATCCGTTGTCGAACTTTCTGCTATCTCAAAGACTTTCCAAAAATCGAGTTCTCTTTTCTCGACATATTCGGTAAGTCGCCTTGTTTGCGCTGATATGGATTGGCCCTCTTCGGCTTGTTCCTTTGTTGAAACTCTGGAAAGAATTATCGCCTTCATATTTTCAATTTTTCTCTAAAGACCTTATCAAATTCCTGCTTAGTGGTTGCTTCGTTATAAAACGGAAGCCCAATAAGTTTTAGCCTACCTCTCTCAAATAAGGTTCTAATCTCAAATTCCGATTCTATTTCCTTTAGAAAATCTTCTTTCCATTTATCCTCAATCAACCCTCTATTGCCTTTTGGTTCGACAAAGAGCTGGTATGACAAGGCCTTCTTGCCACCCTTTTCTTTTAGAAACAGGACAAAATCCGGCTCGATTGCTTGCCCATCGCTAAAACGATAGATTTTAAACAGACGTTCGTTCCTCAATAAATAAACATCTCGGTATTTTTTGCGTAATTCATCCATAGCCTGTCGTACGAACTGGATCAAATACTTTTCTTCAGAAGTCCCATAATTTTCGTCATACATGTACCAGTCTTGCGTGCTCAAATCGAGCCTCAACTCATCATTCAAGGTTTCGCTCATTGCCTTACCAAATTCAGCATCCTCACCTCTTATTAAGAATTCTAAAGTTTTTGTTTTGGCTAATATCTTAACTTTTTCGCCATGAAATTCTTTAGTTCCAATATATTCTTTATTACCTGCCTGAATTTTTTCTGCTAGCTCCTTCAAGACGTTTAGGGCAATATCAAATTTGTCGTAATTAGTTAGAGCATCCAGTCTACCGTTTTTTGCATACACTTCAATTTCAACTAATCCAGTAAAGTCTTTTGACGTAATAAATTCATCAATGGATTTCAAGTTTGGGAAAAAGAAACGCAAACTTACAAAACGATAAAAATCAATCTTATCTGCGGCTTTTCTTAAAATATGTTTTTCAATGTTATTTAGTTTGATCGTTTTCTTCTTAAGTTCCTCGGTTATGAGTGAGTCGGATTGATCGTCAAAAACACCGGATTCGGAAGATTGCCCACTTTTTATTTTATGCTTAAAAAGCGTATCTTGAATTATATCTTTTAAATTCTTTACGCTGGAATAATCTTTTTTTATCTGTTTATTAAGAAAAATTAGGCCGTCATTCCAAAAAGGTGTTTTAGTAATGTCATTCTTTATGGAAACAGTCTTATTTATTCGATTGTCCGGCGTAATACCAATGTTAACTAATTCATTCCGCAATTCGGCAATGTATCGAGAATCGGTCAGGCTGTGATAATGTAACTCTTCTAAGACTCGCAATTCACTATTTAAATCCTTGTCATATTTACGTTTGTCTTTCTCTTCTTGAGCCTCCGTTGAAAACGGGAAATATCTTGCGCCTCGGCCTATGAGTTGTGCTTCAGATATGGTTATACTTCCGGCCTTACCGTATTTAGCGTCCCTTGTTTCGTAAAGTCGTACGATGTCAAACAAATTCAAAACATCCCAACCCTCGTTGAGCATATTCGTTGTAAAAATAGCTCTGGTTTCGTTGTTGTAGTCTTCTAAGGTATTTACCGTGATCTGTTTTGCTTCGCTGTCGGCTTTGCTGTTTATGATTAAGCATTTTTCCTTAGCAAAATCTTCCTGAATTTCTTTTATTAAATGTGTTGGACTAATTTTGTTGGCTTTAAAAAAATCAACGGCTTGTTTCATTATTCCTCCTACATTACTTCTCTGTATTCTAACCATATCTTCGGAATTTAAACCCTTGATCATCTTGTAAAATTCCTGTTCAAATTCTTCAGAATCCTTTATTTGTCTAGACTTGAACAAGATCACCGGCTTGAGCTGAATTTTGTATTTCTCGGCCACTTTGCGGCGATACTGGCTCAATATCACGGCCTGCAAAGCCCTGCTTCGTACTTCTAAATCAGATTGTAGCAACTGCACATCTTTAGAGTAACCATCCTCCCTAAAGCTTTTTAAAGCATATTGATAGATGATTTTATCGGCATATTTTTTAGCTACGGCCGGATGGCTAAGCTCGATGGTCGCCGTATATTCGAGTAGTATATTTTGGCTATTAGCTTTGAAAATTCTATCTACTGTTCTTTCCCAGCTAGTCGCTTCTTCTTGTTCTTCTTTATCTAATTTTGACTTTGTTAGAGTATTTATATGGTGCGCCTCATCCGATAAAAAAACTACTTTCAGATTTTTGAAATCTTCATATGTGATTGAATTTTCCTGCGGTGTATTTAATTTACTGTGCAAGCCTTGAATAGTCGTAAAAAGTATATTTATGTTGTCTGTGTTTGTGGCTTCAAAATTCTCAACGTCCTTAATCTCAATTTCTCTATCGTAAAAAGTAATTTTTTCAGCAAAAAGATATTTACTAGAGGCCTTATCCAAAAAATTACTTTTGGTTTTTTGTATTATATTCGTACTGTTCACAAAAAAGATAAAATTTCGATAACCTATGGAATATGAATATAAAATGTCAGCTGCCATTAAAAGGGTTTTGCCGCTACCAGTTGCCATATGAAAAAGCAGATGAGCTGGAGCTTTCCGGCCTTCATAGGTAGCTAAATAATACCGAAAACGGGCTATAGCTTCTTTTTGATATTCCCGTATGGAGAATTTCGGATTCAGATTCTTTGAAACAAAATCAGGCACGTCTTTCGCAATGACCTTTTGTTTGGAAAGAATATTTAACTCATCTACTAGCTTGATACTAGTTTCCATAGAACGCTTTGTTTATTTTCTTTTTTTCTGCGGGAACTTTATATGTAGCGTCTTCCATTTCGCTATAGTTCACATATAGATGGTTTTTATCCAAACTTTCAATCAATATCTGCTTCTGATCTTTTAACTCAAGCTCGCCGAATTTCTTTTCATCGAATTTATTTAGGTCTATTTCGTATCTGAAAAATGCCTCCATTTGCATTTTTTTATAGATATTCAATAACTCTTTGCTCGTCTTACCTCCTCTAATTGCCTGCTCATATTCTTCATTCCATTTCTTAAGTTCCATATAAACGAACGATCCGCCGCCTTTCCAATGAACTGCTTTAGAAATTCCGGCCTGATCGCCCTTAACCACTTCTTTTAGGCGTGCAACACTGCCATTATCACCATAATCCAGTTGCTCGATGCCAATATATTGCCTACCCATTTTATGGGCTACGGCGGCTGTCGTACCACTACCTAAGTGGTAATCTAAAACAATATCTCCCTCATCGGTCGCCGATTTTATAATTCTCTCCAATAAATTTTCTGGTTTTTGCCCACTAAAATCCTTGATTCTTTCTTTCGCAGTAGCGGCTTGTTGAAATGAAATTATATCACCCCAAACATCACCTATGGCCTTCCCTCTCTCAATAACTTCGTCCAAATAAATCTTTTCGCCCCTTCCGTCAAAATACATTCTTCCAGTTTTCTCATCTTTTTTATTAAATCTCGCGAGATATTTTTCGCTATGTTCAGTTTTTACTTTATTAAACTTAAGTGATTTATTATTTTTTGAATAAAACAATATTGAATCATGTCCTCTAATCCAATTATTGGCAATTGTTTTATATCCTGACAAAACTGAAATATCCCAAATTATTTCTCTTTGGAAATTCTCTTTGCCGAAAATATCGTCCATTAAAACCTTACAATAGTGAACCTCATTGTAATCTAATTGAATATAAATACTTCCATCATCTCTTAATAATTGTCGTGCGACCTCTAACCTATTTTTCATGAAAGTCAGCCAAGTGGAATGATTGAAGCTATCATTGTAATTAAATCCATCCCCGTTGCCGGTATTGTATGGCGGATCAATGTATATGAGTTTAACTTCACCTCTATACTTCTTTTTTAGCGAGTGTAAGGCCAAAAGATTATTACCTTTTATTATTAGATTATCCTGCTCGGTTATCCGTTCAATTTCATGTTCTCCTGTTTTGTCTATTTTCTTTATATTTGTTAACACTTTTGGTTCAAATAGCCGATCAATTTCGTCTGGCGCAAGAATTTCATTATAAAAAATTTCATTTCGTTTTGAATCTTCTTTGTCTTGCCCGCCCTCCAAAACACAATCTTTATATGGCCAAGCTAAAACCACTTTGCCGCTGTCCTTCAGATAATCATCATTCTCAACCAATCCAATATGATTTTTAAAAGCAGTAAAAGAATTCGGTAAAAATTCTTTGTTGTTTATGAATCTTACAAATTTATCCTGATTAAAAACAAAAACTGCCTTAGTATTTATTTTGCTCTCTGTAAAAAAATGCTCTTTGGTTAGACCATTATTCAGTAATAATTCTAAGAGTTCTTTATCCTGCTTTATCGCCAATTCAGTGATCTTGTTCTTTAAGATTTTTCCTTCAGCAAACAATCGTTCGTCTTTTTTTAAAATTTTAGCTAAATCGTTGAATAAATTTTGCATATTATTTGGTTTGAGTTTTATTTAAAAACTGCTCAAATTCTGCCTGATCAATTCTAAACTCCTTACCAATCTTATGCGCCTTCAGCTTGCCCGATCTTATATTTCGATAAATGGTTACTACGTCTAACTTGAGAATTGTGGCTAACTCCTTAGCTGTGTAAAACCTTTCTTGCTTCATACTCTTATGATACTGGACTATTGTATACATTGCCAGCGCATAGCCTCTAATCTATTTCTGGCTTATAGGGCTTAAATCTTTGGAGCGCCTGCTTAATTTCTTTAATATAGCCATGACAGGATTTAAGAGAGATTCGCCTATTTAACGTCTTTAGCTTCGAACTAATCCTATCCCACTCTCTTGTGCTTGCTCTCTCCTCGATAATCCTTCTTAATCCTTTCGCGCCGCCTTCGTCCTTACAGAATATCTTTAGAGTGGCGAGCTTCATAGCCTCGCCAATTTTCATTTTTCGGTTTTTTCTCAATATGCTCCTCAATATGCCCTGTGGGCTCTCGTCTAAAGTGAAGATAAAAAAGTTGGGTTCAATATATGTTTCGAAATAGTTAAGCAATATTTTCCGACATACTTCTTCCTTAAAAATGTCTGCGAAGGTTGGATTTATACCGAAACCAAGCTGTTTTAAAACGCTGTTCATTTTTGTTTTTTCACATAAGCGAACTTCCACGCGCATTACCTCTGGCTTTTTCTTTTGTTGTATAAAATCGAGCAAGCTCGCTTGCTGTATTTTTTGATCGCTACTATAGGCCTTCTTCTCGCTCTTTTCTAAATCTTTAATTTTGTCATAGAAGGTTAAGGCGTGTGATGTAGCATAGAATTGTACTCCGTGGCCGCCATTCTTAAAATCCTTATAATCCATCTCCATTTTCTCGGTAAGATTTATCTTTGTAAAATCCCTTATAATCCCCATCGTAGGATAACCGCCAGTTATGCGTATGTTTTTTGCTGGATGAAAAGACATAGCACTCGCATATTTTAAAAACTCTTTTTCTGTGCGAACCCCCATTTCGGAAAGCGATTTCTTTAAAACATCAAGCTCATCCCCGAAATTCGCTTCACTTACTTCTTGTAAGTTGTTGCCGAGAAGGATTGTCTGCGCCGAAAATTGAATTTTAAGATGCTCTCCTCTGCCAAGTCGATCTATGAGCGTTAATTGTGGCCGATAGATGAGAGCTTTCTTTTCCGCCGCCGTGGCATTGTTGGCGTATAACCGATAGATGCTACCTCCGTATAGGTTCGGCTTTGAGCCAATCAAATGAAACCGATCTTTTTTTAAGATAGTGAATTGGCTTTTCGGGATGTTTAAAATCACGGTGTCTAGCATTTCATTACTTCTTTAGCTTTTAATTCCTAGATGAATATCTCTCGTGCTTTGTCGGTAATAGCCTCTTCAATGGCCTTACCCAGATCACGGTTTATGGGGTGGTAAATGTTTATGTCTTTATCGCTCACCTTCTTCGTGGGATAGGTTATGCGGTATCCTGTGCCGTCCAATCGGCTATAAATGCCCATAGAGCCTAGATAAAGGCAGTTATCGAGCACTACGCTCGCAAAGCCAATAAGGCCTTCTTTGGGCTTAATAGGGATGATATTAATCTCGGTTATTTTCATAGAGGTGAGGGTTTTGTTTTTTATCCATCTCTAAAAGCCAGCCAAAAGCGCCGAGCAAATCCTGCTTGGCTTCAAAGGCTTCTTGCTCGGAAAGTTCTCTGCCGGATAGCTTTTCAAGCAATGCCTTTTCGTCTTTTTTGGATGCAAAAAAATCTGGCATTAGAGCCAGTCTATTCTTTACTTAATTTAAGTTGCCTTAAAAAAGACTTAAGTCTTCCCTTTATATTTTTGATTAAAAATAACAGAGCGTTTTTTTACCTCCATCACGTCTCTTAGTCCTGTCTCACGAATTATTTTGCTATTTAATTGATAAGCGGCATTTTCGAATCTTTTTTCATTTGGTTCTTGATTGGGCTCATATTCTTCTGCAATTTCAGAGTAGAACCACTCTCTAAAGGCATCATCCGGATTTTTAAAAGCTATTTTTAATAGTTCATATTGATTACTATGATTTCTTAACATAACTTTTACTGACCCAACAAACAGCAGAGATTTGATAGGATCAAACTTTAATTGAGGGATTATCTCTTGCTTTGGAAGAAATAGTTTGCTCACGAGAGAAGAGTAGTCATTCTTTTCGGCCTCGCTAAGAAAGGTTTCTTTGATTGTTATATTAGCTTTAGCATTTTTTAAATCTTTCGATGACAAACTATTCGGATTCTTATCCGAATCAACAACCCAAAAATAGTCCAATTTTATAAATCCTTCATACTCCAATGCTAATACAGTATGGATGAATTGATATTCATTGTTGAAATGAAAATCCATAATCTTACCTTTATCAATAATAAAATCATCTCCATACTTTTTATATAGGTCCAATAAGCCACTAAGCATGGATTTCTTCATCTCTTTATAAAGAACATAATTTTTAGTTTCTGATTTCAACTTATCTTCCATAAAAAGCTTTATATAGCCGTTTAGGTATTTTTCTATTTTCTTTTCAGTTTTCTTGTCTAGGGCAGTCTCAAACTCAATAAATTCGAAGATTCTTTCGAAATGCCTTGTTAAAACACGATCGGCAAAATCAATTATAGTAAACCTATCTTCCAGAATATTCTTAAAGAATTTTACACTCCCGGCTTCAGGATTTTTCTCAATATACTCTTGCAGCTCCTTAAAATTCGCAGGATTATATTTCTCATAAATATCCCTATGAAATTTGCCGTTGAAAGTGAAATCAAGTTGCTTAGCGATCCTGCCTAGCCAAACGTAAGTCGTAGCGTAGTCAAAATTTGGTGGAAGGAGATAGTAGGCGTTTGAAACGGCTTTCTTTGCTGCTTGTTGGCCAAGCAACAAGTTTTTTAGAATATATAGGTATTCTTCACGCCAATAGGGAAGTTTTTTAACATCGCTTACTTCTTTCATTACATCTTTAGGAAGCATAAAATATTCGATTTACATCGTTAAGAAATATGGAATAGGTACCTTAACAATATTCAATCTTTCGTGAAGTTCTAACTCATCAGAGCTAATAACCACACCAAAATCACAACTCACCATTTCCATTGTTTTCACGACTTGGCTAACATTTTTTGAACCCGAACCTATCTCAACTGCTATTCTTAGTTTGTCTGGAATTTGAAAGATAAAATCGGCCGTTTCTGCCGCGCTGTGATGAGTAAGAATGCCTACGCCAGTGGTGAGAAACTCGCGATAGAAATGGAGGCCAACAACATCTTCTAGAAGTATGCCCCTCTTTGCAGAGAAAGCTCCTTTTATTCCGGCAACGCTAACTAAAGCCATTCGTATTGCCGGACTCATAAAGAGATATTTAGCTGGTTTTCTAGCTGTAGCTGCGCCTGAGCCATGAGCTGGCACACGAATGATTAACTCGGCCTTCTCTAATGCCTCTAGTACATTTACAAGGGTTACATTAGTAAATCCTAGAATAGAGCTAACCTTGTTAATGCTGAGTGAATCAGCATCTGCCATTACAAAGAGTAGTCTCTTGATAGAGCTTAGGGTTTTTATATCAAATTTCCCTAATCCTGTAAGATCCTTTGTTATCATTCGATCAAGTAATTGAGAAATGGCTTCGTAGGCTTGAGGTTGAGTCATTGTTTTTATGGCGAATGGGAGAGTTCCAACCGTAAGAAATTTATCTACATCATTACTATCTATTTTTTTCCAGTATTCATTTATTTTTGGTTCAATCTTCTTAAGTTCTTCAAAAACATCCTTAGCAGTCTTTTTGCTATATAATGCATTTTTAATCTCTTGCTTCAATTGAGGTGTCGGAAATACATTACTTTCGATCATCTTAAATTCTCCAAAGCTTAATGGATACAATTTTTCTATGACCGCTCGTCTGGCAATATCAGGATTTGTTTGTAGAAGTACGGCGGATGAGCCGGTACAGACAATGAAAATATTTCTAGCTCTATCATGCAAAGCTTTCAGGTAAAGAGCCCAATTTACATCAAGCTGAATTTCGTCTATTAGAAGACAAACAGGATGTTTAACTTGTTCTAGGGGACTACCCAGTATTTTTTCATAAGCTTCCAATACTTCCCGCAATGAAATCCCAATCGTAGACATAACGTCATCAATGGAGATATAAATGATATGATTGGCAATCAGTTGCTCTCTAAATTTATAGTAGATTTGTGCGAGTATGGTTGTTTTGCCAACGCCACGAAGTCCAGGCATAACGACCCAGCGTTGGTCTCTACCGCCAGATAAAAATCCCTTTATTAGTTTTTCTATTCTAAAAAACGCATAACGTTTCGGATAGGAAAAATTAGGCGTTGGCCTTGTGTAAGGGAGTAATCGGTCTGAGTTTTGTTGGATTTGATTCTTGACGTATGCTATAGCTTTTTCGTCCATATTATTCACAAGGGTGTTTATTTCACTTTAATATCTCTTGTATATCATACTATATAAGTAATTACAAGCACCTGTTTTGCATAGCCTTTATATAACACTTTGATCAGTTTTTCTTATTCGAAACACTTAAAGTTAGACACTTTTTAGCCCTATTAAGGTGTGAATAAGATTTATTCTTGGCTTCAATAGTAAGGGAAATAGCACCTCGGGTGACGTAACTTCACTATTGAACGAACGTTCACTATACATAAGAGTATGCCCAACGATTACTTAAAAGTGATTGTCGGATTTTATCGGAAATTTAAGCGTATGCCTAGCTATGCGGAATTAAAGAAAATATGTTCCGAGACGAAACTAAAAGGAAAAGACTAGGCTTTCCAATGTTTAGTGGAGAGTAGACGTATGTGAGACTTCAAGAAAACTCAAATCCTCGCTTATTTTCTTCCAATCTACGGTTCTAAACACATCCAGTAAGGCCGCCAATCTATTACTGCGCCACTAGGAGTGGTATAAAGTTTGGTAGTGTAATCACCATTCATTACTATATTTTAATATCACTATTTCTTTCTAAAATTCCTAAATGCAATTTTTAAAACAAATAAGATGAGTATAACTAAGGCAATCATTGAAACAATACTTTCAGTCATGAGTATTTTTGCTGATGATTCAAAAATAGTTTCTATTATTAAATCTATTGTTTTAAGAATAAAACTTATTCCAGCAACGATACCAAGCCACAAATAATCTTTATCTTGATATTTTTTCCAAGCCCAATAACTAGCAACAATGAGGATTAATGGGACTATATATCTTAATATTTCTATGCTCATAAAATTTAATAATTAGTTTGTAGATCCTGAGATAATATTACCCCACCAATCTATAACTGCCCCGGTTAGTGATGATTCGGTTTATTTTTTTAAATATTCCAAAAATATTCTTATTATAAAGAAAAAAGTTATTAGCAAAAGAATTGAAGATATTAAATATATAGGCAATTCATATCCTGCAGAAAAATTAGAAAAGGTACGTAATATATATTTAGTCACATTTAGGATGATAAAACCTATACCTACCCAACCAAGCCAAAAAAAATCTTTTCCTTGTTTTTTTGACCATGCGTAAAAACAAATACTCGTTCCTACTAAATAAAAAATTATATAGAAAATTATTGAATTCATAAATATTAAAGATTAATTTTTTGGTCCTGAAATGATGTTGCCCCACCAATCTATCACTGCCCCACTAGGAGTGGTATAAAGTTTAGTAGTGTAATCGCCGTTCATCATTATATTTTGTTGATTTGTATTATTTTGAGCGTTCCCTTGAGGAGTTTGAGTTCCTTCCTTAAAATTTTGTATTCCCTCATTAAATTTCTTATAATCTTCAATCTGTTGAGCTATTGCTGGGCAAGCAACGCTACACACAGCGCCTATAATCTTCCATAAAGGCCACTTTGGATCAAATTTTGGAGGTTCATTGTTAAAAATTTTTGCCTGTTCAGGACCCCTCACAAGTCGACTCTGTTCAAATGGTCTCTGACTCAATCCATCATTGTTTCGAAGTAGTGCCGCAGTACCGACCACAAGCGCACCGACACCCACAACGGCTACGCCTATCAAGAATGCTTGAGGTGCTACAAAGAAGACTGGCAATGCGAAAGGAATGGCAATTTCACCATCTGGGTCAATTAGATTTATCGGATTATTTTTTACGTAAGAGTATGAATTTAAGCTCTGGGGATCGCTAAGCACGCTCTCTAAAGATTGGCCATATCTATCTTCAAAGTTTATATCACCGATCGCAAGATACGATGGATCTTCACTTAAAAACCTTCCCCAATTAGTATTCAAATACCTCGCTTTCGCATACGTATAGTCTAGAGCATCTGCATCGTATTCGTGTCCAGTATACTTCCTTTTTTCAATCGTTGTACCAACATCATTCTTGAGTGATCCAAACGCAGTGTACCCCACTTCTTCCGTAATGTTAGCAGAGTCATCGGTTACTAACGATGTTGAACGGAGATGATCGGAGCTATTCCATAGGATAGTAGGATCTCCTGTCCCTATGACCACCGTAGCTACCGGTATGCCGTTTACAAAGATATGTTCTGTGGTTGTGGCACTTCCTTCTTCGTTAAAGTAGATAGATGGGTATGTGGTCGTGGCAAGGTTTGTTACGTGGGAATAAACCCTTTGGCCGCTTGTATCATATCCATACGTTGCATATTTTGTTTGTTGCCCAGGTCCTCCGAAGGATTGAGAGGAGAATCCTCCAGTTTGTTGAGATGGGAGTTTGATTTTTACTAATCTATTATTCCAATCCCAGGTGTGGGTAAGATTGCCGGTACGATTTACGAGATTACCGTTTTTGTCGTAGGTCAAGGTTTCTGCGCCTACCCTCGTAGCCGCATGTGGGTTTGCAAAATTAGCTGTAGTTGTCCCTTGATACCAATACACGCCTTCGGGAGAAGTGAGGATATTACCAACGGGAGTGTAGGTGAAAATTTCAGAAAAGATGTTTGTAGACGAAGCGTTTACGGTTGAGCTTGCGAGACGATAGAGACTGTCGTATTCATAATCGGTCACACGATTCGGCAATGTTGCCGTGTCAGAAAAGACAGCGATTTTTGTAATATTCCCAACAGCATCATAGGTATAGAGAAATTGCTGGAGCGTATTACTTCCATCATCTATGATTTTCCTTTTCAGACGATAGAGTTCATTCTCATCATAGGCATTCTCTATCGTTGTGCCATTCGCGTTTGTTTGGAACGTCACGTCCCCAGTCGGCGCATAGTCAAAATCAGAAACAATCGTAGTAGTCGCTACCCCACTTTCTTTCCAGTACACCGCTTCAGGATGCCCTGCATTGTTGTATTCGTACGTAATCAAGGCATCATTCGGATTCTTGATCGTGAGCGGGTTACCAAGATAGTCGTAGGTATAATCCGTAAGATATACATTACCGTCTATTATTTTGGTTTCCTTACCGATATTCCCCGCATAGTCATAGCGGTTGTTCAAAACCATCTTTCCCGCCGTAATAGTTGTTGTCGTTGCGATACAGAGGCGACCCACACCTTGGGAGCAGGCGTCGTAAGTGTATTCTGCTTCCAAACCCGACGTAAGCGATGCGTTTTCGCTTGTTATTCTGTTTAATGTGTCATATGCGTACGTTACGGTAGAAAAATCTGGTTTCTTTTTTTCCGTAAGATTACCGGCAAAGTCATACGCGTACGTTGTTGTTCCAAAATAAATATCGGATAGTTCATGCATATCTTCGGCAAAGGTTCTCCTCCCAAGCATGTCATATTCAAAATTGCGGACATTACCTTCAGCATCGATGATTTTTATGAGGTTACCGAGAGTATCGTATTCATAGCGAGTGACATACGGAGAGGTTGTGGCATATTCATCCACACGATTCAGACGCCCAAAAGCATCGCGACTAAAAACTTTTTTATTATTGTTTGAATCGGTAGTAGTGGCGTACCAGTTGTCGTATGTTGTTGCCGTATCACCAAACACCTGATCAACGTTCACTACTCTATCCAATGCATCGTATGTATATGAAGCATACAGCGAAGCAGTTGTTGTCGCAGATGTTTTATTTACGCCAGAACTGAAATACGGCAATGACTCTTTTTCTACACGACCTTGTTCGTCATATACCGTGTCTTGTACCGCATAGATTGTGCCACCATTATCCTCTGCGCGAGAGCGGGTCTGGATAGCACGCCCGAAGCCGTCAAAGTATGTTTTTATATCAGTTGAAAGAGCGGGTAAAAGATTGTTCGTTTCTTGAACAGCATATTGATTTGCTGTGTCGGTATAGGTAATAGTCTTTATCGTTACGAGTGCACCTGTAAGAGGGTCGGGAGATTTTTGGGTCTTTATGCGATCCAGTGAATCATAGACGGTTTCATATATTTCTCCATTGGGAGTAATAGTCTGCGTAGGTTGCCCAGAAGAATAGTCATACAAGCGTTCCGTCTCGTGGCCTAAAGCATTTGTTGTCGTTTCTGGATAAAGATTTAATGAGTCATATACGTACGTTGTTTCGTTGTAGTTTGGATCACGATCGGAGAGCATAAGTCCAAAACTGTTATACACATGCGTAGTAGAGGCATAGGTTGTGCCTTCTATCAAAAATTCTTTTTTAGTTGGATTGCCCACTGATACTTCGCCAAACGATAAATCGTCGTATGTTATCTTTTGATCTGCAACAGTAGTATTGGCATAATCTTTAACGGTTTGTTGTGATAATAACTTTATATAATCCGTACTACTTTCTGCATAATCATAGTCGGTGGTACGAACATCATCCCCTATGTCGCTAAAGGTTAATGGATCAGATGCGGTTACTTCACCCCATTCTTTTTCTTGAGTAAGATTTCCTGTTGTAGTTGCAAATGAAAAAGTTTTTGCCACGTCTCTATGCGTTCCATTCCCGTCATAAGTCTCTGTGATAATTTGCGATGGATATACTAAAAAAGCAGTGTCAATGGAAGTTGTTGCTGCATTCCATTTCGTAGTTGTTCGTGTCATCAAATTTCCATTTGAATCCAAGCGATCTATGCGATAAGCTTTTCCGATTTTTGCATGATGATCTAAATCTTCATACAACGTTGTACTCGCGGTGTCACCTTGATGGAAATAGGTTATCTCCTCAGTTCCATCTGGTTTGATCTTGGTAACGGTTTCAAAACCTGCAAACCTGCGATCGAAAGAGTCTTTGAAGAAATAATGTCCACCTGCATAACTATATGTTGTTGTACTGACCGTACCCGTCACTGAGTCTGTCTCTCCCACCGCTTGAATTGTCTGAGTAGTAAAGGGAAGTTCTGGATTTAAGAGATTACCCCCTGCGTCTTTGTATTGAGATGAAGCCTCATATGAGGTTGTTATGACGCCACCCGTAGGAAGAGTAATTTTTGAAAGTAAGTCTGGGGTGTTGCCAGTATTGAAGAAAATATCAGCAACACAATCAGGATTGCAAACGCTGTGAATAATATCTAGAAGTCCATCGCCATTAATATCACCAACCTGGCGAACAATAGTATCGCTTGATATTCCAACTTGTAAATCTCCTGCATTAAGATAGTGATCCCATCGATGAAGAAATATTTTACCAATACTTGAAAACATATCGGGAAGATCATCGCCGTTCATATCAGCAATAAACGTTCCCGTGGGTCCGGTTGTAAAATCTTCAAACATATTCGAATCCCCTGATCGTAAATTTGTAAACCCTGAATCATATGTGAAGCCAGTAGAAGAAGTCACTACTGAAGACGTTGCTCCTTGGTTGATATATATTTTTGCATCATATGAACCACCAAATGTTTTAAGCGCCCTAAAAATATCAGTCAATCCATCGTGGTTCATATCAACTGCACGAATACCAAGTTGATCCGGTACTTCAGATGGCATCGTAAAGAAAGAAAAATCGATTCCATTATTTCGATCTATTTCAAATGGGAGAGGACCAATAGTACGAAGTCGATCGAAAAGTCCATCGCCATTTATATCTCCTACCATGGGACGATCAAGACTATCAGGATCAAGCTTCGGCACAGCACCAGTCCAGGAAGAGTCATACTGCCAATTTGTACCACTATTTATATGAACTTCTGACGTAAATGGGGGTGATACAGGGCCATAGACGTAATCACTTTCTGCATCACCATTAATATCCGCAACAATCGTACCATCTGCGTTACAAAAACTTCCTGCATCCAATCGCGTGCAAATTCGAATAAGCACAACACCACCTTGTTTGTGTGGTATTTGCCAACTTGTGGATGTAGCAAATGTATTATCGTGTTGATTAATCCAAACATATTCTTTGTCAATGGTTGATGGATTCTCAATACGAGTTGATTGCAAGACATCAGCATAACCATCACCATCTACATCGGTAACAATGACGCCATTAGTATAATCAAGACTTCTAATCGTTATATCTGCTGTGCTTGAAGCAAACGAGAAATTACTCGAGGTATATTGAAAATTTGTAGTAAGTTCAATAAGAGTTCCAAAAGGATCGCCCTGATCTCGGATAGAACTGACACGTGAACGCCCTGTAAGAGAATTGTCATCGTAAGTAACGACATAGCGTCGCACTAAAACACCATTTTCTCTAATATCGATATTATTTAAGCGGTTCCTTGTTTCAACTTTAAATCCAGCAAAATAAGACTTTTGATCATCCTGTCTTCCAACCCAACCAAAACTGATTGAAAAGATTGGAGTAGTGGTTGCTGGAGCGTCTGTGTACGCATATTCAATTTTAGATGGATATATTTGACCTTGATTAGCGGTATAGGTATATAAAATCTCATTACCGTTTGCGTCTTTTATTCGATCAAGCATCCATTTGTATCCGGTTGAAGTTGCGTAGGGAGAAGCAATGCGCGTAGTTGAAGCACTCCCAAAAAAATACATTACACCATCCTTAGTCTCGACCTTCCAATGATCATCTTCCGTTGAAGAAGTGGTGTATGTATATTTATTAAAAGCACCAGTATCTGTTTTTGCTATGAATTGATCATTTGAAATATACGCGAGAGATCCATCAAGAGATGATAAGAAACTCTCGTATGGAGTATCATACATTCGTTCGTTTCCATATTTATTCTCACGAATAATATAAGGAACATCGAGATTCCATCCATATCCAATATAGGTACCATCTGAACGATCCTGTGAGTTATATACTATCGCAAGATCAGGAGTAAAATCATTGCGACCAGGAGGTAGTTGAATTGGATAGCGGTATACATATGCGCCCGAAGAAAGATTAGCCTGTGGTTTTATTTGCCGTATTGTGTTTATGGGCTGAACCGTTGAGTATGGAATGTCTGAGGCAGATTTTGTAGTCCCGCGACTATCTCCCGAATTACTACTTCCGCCAGAAGACCTTTCTTCAACGCTTGGCATTGCCGCAGTTCGAGAAGAAACGTTTGCCACATTGCCGGATATATCTGAATCAGTACTAATCGTATCTGTAGTATTACTATTATCTAAAGACGGCACATCAATAGAAAACGCCGATTTTTGAATCGGCGCCTGTATTACTTCGGGAGATGCATCAATAATTTGACCAAATATCTGAGAAGGAAAAACCAAAGAAAAAGCGGTTATTCCTACGAGGAAGGAGGTACTTATTCTACTCATCCGTTTATTTAACCTCTTCATATTTTTCTTCATTATCGCAAACCCAATTCCCCTCTGTCAATTAAGATTGTCAATCCTCAAAACAATAAAGAGTGTTAAGGGTATGGTGAAATAATCCTTTATTCTAAATTAAGTCATAGGTTTAGCGGAGAATAGATACATGTGGAACTTCAAGAAAATTCAAATCCTCGCTTATTTTCTTCCAATCTACGGTTCTAAACACATCCAGTAAGGCACCCACAGAAATAAAAACGACCTGGTTTATCCCGGTCATTTTTATTTCTATAGAGATGCTTAATGGCGTGTCGGATCGCGGGCCGCAGACCCCGAAGAGGGGTCGAAGGTTTCGAGGTCAGTAGGCCGAGAGGCGATTCCCATCAGGCACCCAATAAACAACCCCCTACCTATATGGTTAGGGGGTTTTAATTTTGTCGTGGCAATACTCACGGAGACTTCCATAGGTTCTGATTTCTTTCGGAATCATGATACGGAGCTCACAGAGGGCGCAGACAATAATGTCGTAAGGAGCAATGGTGACGGTGTGGCGAAAAATGAGGGCGCTATAAGGCTTCTTTTCGTTTGGACAGTTTTCATGAACCCCTAGCGGATTCTTGAGATCGGCGTAGTCATTGAGTAACGGTCCCTGCATTTCGTCGTTGCGACTAAATATTCTTCGTTCTTGGGGCGGCACAAGCATATCGCCCCATGCAGTTAGCATGATGGGTGTGAACATGGCTCGGCCCTTTCTCTAGTTATCTTGGGAATGAACACGGCTCTTACTGTATGCCTAGGAGGGGTGTTTTGCAAATACTCATATAAAAAAAGAACCGACGCTGCGGGTGGCAGCGTCGTTGATTGGTTGAAGGTCTCTCGCGTAAGCTTGAGCCTTAGTGATGGGGTTGGAACATATCGTTCCTACGTAGTTCCCTCGCGTGGCGAAGGGAGTTGGGTAAAGGTATTTAGTTGGGAAACAACTAACCTTAGTATCGGGAATATTCGCCGAACCGTCAACTCAAGTTATCCACACTCTAGAAGAACGGGATAATTTCCTTAATATCAAAATCTTTTTCCCCATTTACTTGTACCTCACACACACCGTTTACTTCTTCTCCCGTAGAGTCAGTAACCATAACATCGGCGGTTTTTGTTCCTATAGAGTTATATTCCGTATTTATTGACGGTCCAGAACCACTATTAGGAGAACCACCGCCAAGAGAATTCCATATATATGTATATGGCTGAACGCCGTTGCTCGCAAACGCAGTCCATGCGACGGATGCTAATCCGTTTGAGAGTGTTACAGGGTTTGGAGATCCTGAACAGGTAAGGGTAAGTCCTGGGGGAGGAATGTTGCCAAGAGAAACAATGCCAAGAGGGGGATTTGTGGAAGCGTCATTGCCAAAAGATATCCATCCTAATTCGTTTGACCACGCATGTCCTTGAAATCGGTTATCAAAAGGAGAGATTTGATTCGCATCAGTCACAAGCGTTACCCCATAAGGAGTTAAATCTCCTGCATTACCCTTTAGTTTTATCCATCCGTCCCATCCTCCAGAATTACCAACGGTTTTTGCATCAGCAATGCTCATAATACGAGCCCATCCTCTGAGATTATCTCCATTGCGTATCGCTCCCGTATTGGGCGGTGCAGGATAGGGACCTGTCGGATTAAAATCAATCCAGCCAAGATTAGATGACCATGCGTATCCTGTCACAGGTCCATCGCTTGTTGGAATAGTAACGCCATATTCAATGGATGAGCCGGTAGGATTGTTGCTCGTAAGACTTATCCATCCAACACCTGTTGCTGTTTCAAGGCTGGGGCCTCCTTGTAGATCGTTTGTGCTTCCTCCCCAGAGCCAATGAAGGGTATTAGAGTGAGTACCATAAGCAACGGATATGGCGCTAAAAAATAGTAGTAGCATCACGAGTTGAACGATTCTTCTCCCGCTATGTCTTAAGAGAAATTTCATTATAATGCGCGATAACAATTTGTAATCCAAACCGGTGTTCCGCTCACATCAGAGCAAATACTATTTTTTTCTGTCCAAAGAGATGGGCATGACAGGGGTGTTCCGGTGCAGTGATTTGAGGCTTCAGCGTCTGGAATCGGGTTGAAATAATTTACGTCCAATAGCTCTGAAAGAACGACAGATTTATCAACCAACGTTTCATAGAGTTGAACCGATGATGTGTCAGGTGGCTCAAAAATTTCGCAAAAACAACCACCGCCCGTCCCCGGAGAGCAAACATTAGCTTTGCCCGTACAAACGCCAGCACACATTGGAGCGCTTGCTCCGCCACATGATGTAAGTGTGCCAGGGTCTCCAAACGATGGCCCACCACCCCCGCCTCCAGATGTGCCTACGCCATCATCATCCACGATGATCGTTTCTGAATCTTCACAGGTATTCCCTAGAGTATCGGAACACATAATGGTATATATTGTTGATTTACTGATCGTTTGGCTCATAGATCCGCTCGTTCCGCTCTGACCGGCGAGTCCGTCCGATCCGGTACAATCCACGGCATTCATAGAATCCCAAGAAATCTGGACTCCATCTCCTTTAGAAGCAGAAGCATTAGAAACTGAAACATCGCAGGTGAGTTCTCCGCTTCCGGTAGACGGAACGCTTCCTAGTAATGTAAGCCATACATATCGTGGTTGCCAAGACATACCGTTTGTAGTTTTGGCGAGAACGGTGTTGATAGCGCCAAATGACCCATTTGCAGAAATTCTTCCTCCACCTCCAATAGAGATGCTACCAATCACATCAAGCTTATGTGCAGGGTTTACTGTTCCAATACCAACCCGTCCAACGCTCGGTCCATTTCCTGCAACAACGAGGGTAGTAGGTGCGTTTTGTGAAGTATTTAAAGCGATACCCCCTTGTTTTTGTTGTAATAATGAACTTTCATTGATCGCTGATTCTGGCACTGATCCTTGTGGAGCTCCTTGGGACGGTTCACTCCAGGGGGTGGCGTAGGTGATAAAAACAAAAGCGAGTCCAAATCCAGACAAAAGAAAGAAAAAATATCGTTTCATAGTTCCATTTAAAATACGGCGTAGCATGAACGAATACGATAGTAATGATTCGGGTAGGATGAGTCTGACAAACAGAGCTCGCTGTATTCCGTGTATCCCAGGTCGCTGCATTCTTGTGGTGGAGCTCCTGTGCATCCTCCGACACCAATGCCTCCCACGAGCGTCATCCAGGAAAATCGATCGCGCCATTCTACGGTATTTCCGGTTCGTGAAAGTATTTGCCCATTCACGCCCGCAGCTCCATTTGGTACGAACGCTCCATTATCAATACGAAGATTGCCAGAGAATATTTGTAGCTTCGCGATTTCTGGGAATGTACCGATGATGGGGGGCGCGATAGTAACTAAGCCGGTTCCTGCCGGAGCGCTTGCGGATGGCGGATTGCCGTCAACGGTAAGAGCTATCGTCTGTATACCGTCTCCCAACTGCACCCCCCCCGATTTTGCCTGCCCCGTTGCGGTGGTATTGAGTGGAGCAGACACTCCTCCTCCCGGATAAGGATTTGAAGGATTCTTCCATGGAGCGGCATATACAACAACTCCACTCGCAACAAAGAGTGCAAATAAAGAGATAATAAACGGGGATGTAGTAAAAATTTTCATACGTGTTTAAAAACCCTTTTTACATATTCTTGTCTGTTTGCCGATAGAAGATGTGCCGAGAGTTTCGGTGCAGGGAGGTGGGCTTACTGGAAAGAGTTCATGCATGATCCATCCTGAAGGACAAATGGGGAATATCTCCATACACCCGCCATATGCGGCGTCGTAAGTGTCTATGCGTTGTATGGTCAGCCATGCAATGTCCGATACCCATAATTGCTGGAGGGCATTAACGTTCGCAAGAATATCGTCTTTAGATCCAAAACCACCGCTCATAACAAGACTCCCTGTAAGACCAACGTTCCCATTTACATCAAGAAGTTCCTGCGGATTATTAGTGCCAATACCTACTCGTCCTGAAATAAGTTCAAGGCCGGAAAGTGCGGTTTTGTTTGTATTAAGATCAAGGCGTCCGAGTTTTGTTTGTCCGACTGGGCCGACATTGAGAGGTTCGGCAACATTAAGTTGCGGTGGATTATTGTTTGAAAAATTGATCCATCCGCCATAGCTCGTACGTGCAAGAAAGAAAAGAGAAATACCTAAAACAAAGAAGATAGAGTTAAAAATAATTTGCTTGGTTATATTTCGCATATCCATTTATTGGGCGGTAAGACGATCAATAATTTTGGGATCAGGATATGAAGCAGAATCATCGTACGGTGCGGTAAGATTTTCCAGTACTTGTTCTTGGTCTAGTTCCGCTGGTCTTTTCGGAACGTCTTTCGTAACATTATCGCGTCGCATGATAGCAATGAAAAATATCAAAACAATAAGAATGACGACAAAAACTATTGCGACAAGAGTGTTGTGTGTTGGATGATCGAAATCTTGAGGAGATTTTTTTTCAGGCATTACTTTAATAGCTTCAGTATAACGTAGAGAGTTGAAGTCTGCGAACGCGCCCTGTGGATTACTCCAAGTGAATTTGCTTATGGAGCGTGTTCATTTTTTCTACGAGGAGTGGAAAAGCAGAAAGATCGGGACTTAAGGCGAGTGTTGCCTTCGCCGCAGTATGAGCGCTTTGGAGAAGATGTGGATCACGCAGGGCTTGCATGGCGATATCAGGAATTCCCGTTTGGCTACTTCCAAAAAATTGTCCGGGCCCGCGTAGGCGAAGGTCGTGTTCTGCAAGTTCAAAGCCGTTTTTCGCAGCAATCAGAGCTTTTAAGCGACTCTGCACCCCCTCGCTCTCTGATTCAGTAAATAAAAAACAATAGGACTGGTGCTCTCCACGGCCCACGCGCCCACGGAATTGATAAAGCTGAGCAAGACCAAAGTGTTCGGCGCCTTCAATCAGCATCACGGTTGCGTTCGGCACGTCTACGCCAACTTCAATTACGGAAGTTGAAACAAGAATATTACTCTCCCCTGCTTTAAACGCGCGCATGACGGCGTCTTTCTCTTTTCCTTTCATCCGTCCGTGGATCATCTGAACGGAAAGTTCGGGAAATATTGTTTCCGAAAGTCGCTTATATTCTTCGGTTACTGTTTTTGCGTCTAGCCATGCGGTATTTATTTTTTTCTTTTCATCATCCCCTGTTTCATTTTTTTCTATGCGTGGGCAAATAATAAACGCTTGGCGTCCTTCCGCAATTTGTTTTCGTAGAAACTCATACGCTCCAGTTCTTTTTTCCGGAGGAACAATATGGGTTTTAATGCTACGCCGTCCTTTTGGAAGTTCGTTTACAACAGAAAGATCTAAATCGCCAAAGAGGGCGAGTGAAAGCGTGCGTGGAATAGGAGTCGCACTCATGGAAAGAAAATGTGGCAAAACAGAATTTTCTTTTTTTACGCCCACGAGACGAGATCGTTGCTCTACGCCAAATCGGTGCTGTTCATCAATAATGACGAGCGCGAGATTTTTAAATGAAACATTTTTCTCAATGAGTGCATGTGTTCCGAAAACGAGTTTGACAGAGCCATCAGCGATACCAGTAAGTATTCTTTTTTTATTTTTCGGTTCCAAGTCGCTTACTAAAAGATGGAGTGGAATGTTCCATTCGCGGAGAAGTTTGCCTAGTGTGTCGGAGAGCGTTCTATAATGTTGCCGAGCAAGAACTTCTGTCGGTGCCATAAAGGCGACTTGATATCCCTGTCGTACGGCGAGCAGTGCCGCAATCGCGGCAACAACTGTTTTTCCCGATCCGACATCCCCTTGCAATAGTCGATTCATCGGATGGGGTTCTGCCATATCAGCAAGGATTTGTTCAGTGCATGCCGATTGCGCCGCAGTGAGCGTAAAAGGCAGATGACTCATGGCAATACTCGCTGTAAGTTCATCTCGAAGAATGGGAATTGCCTTCGCTCGCCCTAATGCTTCTCGCATTTTTGCATGCAGTAATTGAAGTAAAAAAAGATCTTCAAACGCGAATCTTCGGCGGGCAAGCTCCGCCTCTTCAATGGTTTCCGGAAAATGAATTGAACGGAGCGCATCTCTAAGCTCTGGCATGCCGGCGCTTCTTCGGACGGTTTCCGGGAGAAAATCAGGCAATGCCCCAAGAACATGGAGAATTGGTTTTACAAGATAACGGATGCCGCGCGAAGTAAGACCTCTTGTTTCGGGATAGACCGGAACAAGACGTGCGGTGTGCCTATTCCCTCCGGTGCTTTGTGCCGGTTCATATGAAGGGCTTGCAAGATAGAGTGAACCTTCGCGAGAAGAAACTTTTCCGGCAAAGTTTGCTTCCATACCGATCTGAAGCGTTTTTGCGATGAATGGCTGATTGAACCAGACTGCTTTTATTCCTCCGCTTGAGTCGGCAATAACAGCTTCCACGAGCGTCATTCTTCTCCGCCATGTTCTCCGCGATTCTATTTTCTTTACAATGCCTTGTATTGTTGCGGTTTCTCCGAGAGCGAGATCTGCGATGGAAGCGACACGGGTAAAATCTTCGTAGCGTGAGGGAAAATGCCACAGAAGATTTTGAACGGTAAGAATACCCAACTTCTCTAATTTTGAGAGGAATGGTTTGCTGAGTCCCCGTATCTGTCCGAGGTTTGTTTTCAGCGTGATCGTATTCATTTGTGCGCCCACCTGGATTCGAACCAGGGACCGTCTCCTTAAGAGGGAGCTGCTCTACCGACTGAGCTATGGGCGCGTTACAGTGTTGTACGTCGCGTTTTGGTAAACTGCGACATCTTCGTCACTCTTCGCTTCATCGATAATCTTGCCTTAGGGTAGCATGTTGTTTTAGAAAAAAAAAGAGAGCGTATATGTAATATAAAGTTCGTCGCGTTTTGCTAAACCGCGACATCTTCGTCGCTCTTCGCTCCTTGAGATGCGAAATTTATAATGCGAATGATGCAAAAAAGTTATTTGTCGTCAGTCGTTAGTTCTTTATCTTTCATTATTTATTATTCATCGCCCATTATTTTTCGGGATTAATTTATGATATACTCCCTGTTATGGCGCTATTTAAGCGGCGGCATAAGCTCAATATACTTTTTGTCGCTCCAGAGGCAGTTCCTTTCGTAAAAGCAGGAGGGCTCGGCGAGGTTATGCTCGCGCTTCCTCGGGAATTAGTAAGATTAGGACACGACGCTCGAGTAATGATTCCGCGTTATGGCGGGATTGATGTAGAGAAATTTCCCACTGAAATGGAGGTGGAGGGTCTTGCCGTACCTACCGGCAGTGACGGATCAAACGCCCAAGAACCGCAGGAGCTCATCTGCAATGTCCGCAAATTTGTTGCCGAGAGCGGTTTGGGATCGCCTGTTACGACATATTTTTTAGAAAATCTTGAGTACTACGAAAAGCGGTCCAATATTTATGGATATAGTGACGACGCGATACGTTGGGCGCTTTTATCGCGCGGCACTTTGGAATTTATTAAGAAGAGTGATTGGGTTCCCGATGTTATCGTTGCTTCTGATTGGCAGACAGGATTTTTAGCGAACTACCTCCGCACAACCTATAAAGATGATGAGGTTTTAAGTCGCATCGCAACTGTTTTTATCATCCACAATCTTTCGTATCAAGGAATGTTTGATCACCGTTTCGTGACAGAAATGGATTATGACGATGGCCAATCAACTCTCCCTTCGTTCTTTGATCCGCGACTTCTTAAAGTAAATGGCATGAGGCGTGGCATTATTCATGCCGATGCTGTGAGTACCGTATCGCCGACCTATGCTCGGGAAATTATGACTCCGGAATATGGAGAGCTCTTGGATGATTTGCTGCGTGAGCGGAGAAGTAGAGTGTACGGAATCATGAATGGTATTGATTACGACAATTATAATCCTGAATTAGATGAGTATTTGAGCGAAACATATGACGTCACATCGCTTAACCTGCGGAAAGCGAATAAAGCGGAATTGCAGGCGCGGTTTGGACTTAATGACGACGCGAATGCTTTTTTGATTGCTATCGCATCACGCTTAAGCGGACAGAAAGGATTCGATCTTCTTTTTTCTATTACTGATCGGCTATTTAAAGAACTTAATATCCAGCTTGCGGTGTTAGGTGCAGGGGAAGGTCACTATATGGGTTTCTTTCAGGAGCTGGAGAAAAAATATCCGGGCCGCGTGGGAACGCACCTTTCGTTTGATGTGGTACTTCCCCATCTTATCCACGGCGGAGCGGATGCGATCCTCATTCCATCCCGTTTTGAACCGGCAGGACTTCTTCAGCTTGAAGCCATGCGGTACGGAGCAATTCCTATCGCAAGGAAAACCGGCGGACTCGCGGACACGGTTCAGGACTGTGATGTCCAGAAAAAAATCGGAACAGGATTTGTTTTTACGGATTTTGATCCTCAGTCAATGATGATTGCTATTACGCGAGCGTATGAAAATTTCAAAAATACTGGAGTATGGCGCATGATCCAGAAAAATGCGATGGCTCAAGATTTTTCTTGGAGCAAAGCAGCAGATGAGTATGCGCGCTTATTTGTGCAAGCCGTCGGTTTCCGTCGGCGAGATATAGACTCTGAATAACAACGGAGTCAATTAATCCCATTTATGTATTGGGCAAATTTCTTACACGTCTACCAGCCGGCAGAACAGCAGTCGGATATTTTGGAAGCAATCGTCGCACAAAGCTACCGTTCAATCTTTGAACATATTCGGGACGCGAAGCGTGTGCGGGCTACATTAAATATTAATGGAGCGCTTTTGGAACTTTTTGATAAGAACGGATACCAGGATTTGATTGATATGTTACGGGTAGCAGGATCAGAGGGTAGGCTGGAATTTACCGGATGCGCGAAATACCACGCTTTTCTGCCCTTTCTTGAAGAGAAAGAGATTATTCGCCAGATCAAAACGAACGACGAAACGAATAAATTTTTCTTAGGTGATATGTACGCGCCGCAAGGGTTTTTCCCTCCAGAAATGGCGTACAATCCAAAGCTTGCTCCTATTGTGGAGTCTCTGGGATTTAAGTGGATTATGCTTGATGAGATCGCGAAAGATGGCAATCCCGGCTCCGTGGATTATTCAAAAATTTATACGATCCAGGGGACAAAGCTCGGTGTATTTTTCCGTGAGCGGAGAACGAGTAATATGATTATGAGCGCTATCGTACGGTCTCCAGAAACGTTAGAGCAGGCAATGAAAGATGAATTGAATAAGAAGCGTTACCTGCTTACCGCGATGGACGGTGAAACGTTCGGGCATCACCGCCCCGGGCTTGAGAAAATGCTTTTCTCCGTATGGGAATCTAAAAAATTCGATCTCGTTACCGTTTCCGAACTCGCTACTCATTTTAAAGAGCGGGCAGTGGTAAGCCCGGTTGCTTCTACGTGGGCATCAAGTAAAGAAGATATTGATAAGGGAATTCAGTTTTTATCGTGGTCGGATCCGGAAAATCGCATTCATACTTGGCAGTGGGAGCTCGTTAAAATGACCCTTGAAGAAGTGTATACGATGGACTCAAAGCACCCGCGCTATGAGCGCGTACGGCATAAGATGGATTTAGGGCTTGCGAGCGATCACTTTTGGTGGGCATCCGCAAAACCGTGGTGGAGTTTAGAGATGATTGAAGACGGTGCGTATCGCCTCTTGGAAACAATCCGAACAATCCCAGGAGTTTCCGAAGCAAAATTGTTCCGTGCTCGAGATTTGTATGAAAAAATAATTTCAACTGCTTTCAATTGGCAAAGAACGGGAAAAATTCGCCAAATGATGCGGGATCAGAAAGCAATTCTCCGCATTCCTTTTTATGATCGTACGATAACGAAAGGTGGCGCTGAAGAAGGTGTTTTTCATGCCTTTCTGGATATGATAGGAGGGCTAGAAAAAGAAGCGGCTGCTCGGGGTGAATATGAAAAAGCAATTTTATGGAGAGATGCGGCATATAAATTGAAAAACAAATTAGATATTTACGATACGATTAATGCTATTGATCTCCTGCGCGTTGAGATTTCACATGATGACGTTGAAAAAACGATAGAGAAGTATAAAGCTGAATATCAGCGCATTCGCGGAGGCCAGCCGGAACAGCGAGGCAATTAAAAACGCTCGCATTCTTTTTCAAAAAGCTATAAGAATGACCTTTTTAGAAAGAATACTCGCTTGTATGACGTAAGGTAGCTCGCATTCTTTTTCAAAACTAGGTCCTCGTCGCTATCGCGCCTGCGAGTAGTTTTTAAAAAGAATACTCGCTTGGAGCGTTATGAGTCGGTATAGGAGAAAAAAACATCCCCGTACGGTGGGGGTGTTTTTTGTGATACAATAAAATGCATGAAAATACTTTTTGTCGCTTCGGAACTCACTCCGATTGCAAAGGTTGGCGGCCTGGGAGACGTGATGGGCGCTCTTCCAAAGGCACTCACTCATATCGGTGTAGAAGCAGGTATGGTACTCCCCTTTTATGGTTTTATCCCTAGAAAAGGAGCGCGGCGCATTGCTCATAATATAATAGTACGGCTTGGAAACAGCGAAGAAGTTATTTCTCTCTATGAAACGGTTATTCCTAATACGACAACACCGCTTTTTCTTGTAGAGAATAAAAGATATTGGACACACGGCCCGGAACCATATTTTGAACAAACGGGTTTTACGGGCGCTAAAGACGAAATTCAACGATTCACGTTTTTCTCGCGTGCTGTTTTTGAGCTTATTAAATTGGGTTATCTGAAGGCCGATATTTTACATTGCCAAGATTGGCATACCGGTGCTTTAGCTTCATATATTGCGCGTTTTCGGGGAGAGTTAGAGAACCCGAAGATCAAAACAATCTTCACTATTCATAACCTAAGCAATCAAGGCAAATGGAATAAAGCGGATATAGACTTTTGGCTTTTCGGCAGTAATGAGGAGCCTTTCTTTAATGCCTTCGGAAAAGATTATAACTTTATTGCGGAAGGAATATTGACCGCGGATTATGTAACAACGGTCAGTCCAACATATGCTCTGGAAATTCAAACGAAAGAGTATGGTGCAGGGTTAGAAAAAGTTATCCAGAAACGCAGTGACCGGCTTGTCGGTATTTTAAACGGTATAGACTATGCCTTCTTTAATCCGGCTACCGATCCGCTGATTGAGCAACGGTATTCATATGACAGTCTTAATTTGAAGCGTGTTAATACCACTGCGTTCCGAGAAAGCTCTCATTTTGATGATACAGGAGGTCCCCTCTTTGGTTTCGTCGCGCGTCTCACTGCTCAAAAAAGCATTGATCTTATCATTGATGCTTTAGAGAGTCTTCTTCCGAAATTGAATGCCCAATTTACATTCTTAGGAAGCGGAGCTAAGGAATACGAAGATCACCTCATTCAATTAGCGAAGAATTTTCCAAATCATATTCGGGTGAAAATCGGTTTTGATGAAGCTCTCGCTCATCGCATATACGCCGCAAGCGATTTCTTTTTTATGCCCTCTCGTTTTGAACCATGTGGGCTCGGTCAGATGATTAGCATGCGGTATGGCTCTGTACCAATCGTGCGCGCAACCGGAGGATTAAAAGATTCCGTAGAGCATCGCAAGACGGGATTTGTTTTCACTGATTCCAGTGTTTCTGCTCTCAAAAAAGAAATACTCGCGGCGCACGAGCTCTATATGAAAAAGCCGAAAGATCTCCAGAAAATGCAGGAGAACGGTATGAGAAAGAATTTTGATTTTGAAAATGTTGCTCGAGCATACAAGGACCTCTACCAAAAAGTTTCTGCACTCTAGAAAAATAAAAAAAATCGTCCCCTATTGCGGGGGCGATTTTTTAATTGACGTTTTCAAAATGCTGGAGGTTTTTATCTATAAAATCTTTTTTATATATTGTCAATGCGTCTCCTTCTAGTTCGGTATCTGGGAGTTGTATGGTGATAACATCAATTCTCCAGCCCTTCGAACTATTGACAAGTTTAGAATTTTGGTTTGCATAAAATAAAGCCGATCTCTTCATCTTTTTTATTTTTTGCGGAGTCATATTATCTTCAGGGCTAAGCTCGCTTCCCTGTTTCATTGTTTTTACTTCAACGAAGACGATTGTTCCATCCTTGGTTTTAGCGATGAGATCTATTTCTCCCAAAGGTACAAATTCATTGTGCATCAAAATTTTCCATCCCATGTTTTGGAGATACTTACCTGCAATATCCTCTCCAATCTTACCCACTGTCTGATTTTCACTCATGTAATTGTTTCACGTGAAACATCTGTATAACAAATTAATTCAAACACATTTTCTATTAAAATTGAAAGTAAGTAATTCAATTGTTTCACGTGAAACAATTTGGTTAATTAGTGGATTGTTAGAATTGTTAAGATGTTTCACGTGAAACATTGTTCACACGGGAAAATCTTAAATATTGAAGTGATTATTAATATATTCCATGTCCAGGATCTAATAATCCCTATATTTAGTATTTTTTGTTGTTTTCTATTTTTTGCATTGTTTCACGTGAAACAATGCAAAACAATTCTGTATCGCAAATTTCCTTTTTATAGAAATTGAATACAATGTTTCACGTGAAACATTGATCAAAGAACGAACTCCAGTTTTTCAATTGTTTCACGTGAAACAATTGAGATTCTTTTTATTCTCGCAATATCATCAAATTGCTATGGAAAATGGATATTTCTATGAAATTAATGTTTCTCAATTATTTATGCATTGTTTCACGTGAAACAATGCATAAATAGAATATGCTCGCTTGATGTGCTGAATCTGTTACAAAATGTTTCACGTGAAACATTTTGTAACAGATTTATTGAACTAAAATGTTTTACAGGTGTTTTACACTTAGTAATATATACGGCAATGCGGCAATCATATGAAGAATGCGGCAATGAATACGGCAATGTATATACGGCAATAGGATACGGCAATTGCCGTATCCTATAAAAATAAAATTGCCAGGGTTTTGTCTGGCAATTTTATTACAAACTGAAATATAAGATTAAGCAAGTCTAATCGAAAATTTTAACTAAGTATTCGTCAATCTGCCTCTGCTCAAGATTATAGAAATCCTTATTCTGATCGTGTAAATATGTCGCGAGAGCAACTCCGACGAATCTCCAATGCCAGGGTTCAAAAATATAGTATCCATTGTTTTGTGGATAGGAGAGAATAAAACCATACTTAAATGCATTATTTTGCATCCACGTATAAGCCGGAGTTTTATCAAAGCCATAAAGCTGTCCATTCAAACCCGTAGTTATGAAATCAGCGGTTGTTCCAAGTTGATGCTCTGAATAGCCTTGATCAGCAGAAAATTGATTCGCCGTTCCGGCACCATAAGTCACCGTATAGGACGATTTCAAAGCTTCTTGTTCGTCAAAGCCGCGATAGGCCGATTTGACATAGATAGTTACTCCATTTGATTTTGCCGCGACAAGGAGGTTATTAAGATAAGGGAAGACACGCTCATGTATTTGTTCTGGTCGGTTTTCGCTATAGAGAAATTCTTTGCCAATTTCAACCACCCGTTCGGGAGCGTAGTGTTCATTCAAAAAGAATACTTTTGAATACTTCTGCAAAAGCTCCGGGTCGGTTTTGCTAAGTTTTTCCAGCGTTCCAACCGTGTTGGATATTACTCCAACCGTCTGTTCAAAGCCGCCGACTCGCGTTTGGACTCCTTCAATATTCTGATTTGCAATGGAGAGTGTTTTAGAAATACCAAGAGATTCTTGTTCTAGGGCACCCGTCTTCTCATTTAATGTATTAATCGCGGTTGCGAATAGGGCAGTAGTAGAAGCGACTTCAGAAGAAAGCTGATCTATTTGTTTTGCAAGGGAATATGTCTGTATGTAGCCATACGTAAATAAACCGATGAGCACGGCAATACCGATTATTAAAGAACGATTGACTGATGAAAATTTTCTTACTTTTTGCCAATTCATGTGCGTGCTGAGGGGAGATCTCACGTCGTCCGATTTTGCCGGACTCCTTGAAACCCCTCGGTTTCAATAACTTCCGTCTCGGGAAAACTCCCGATTTTCCCGACCCCTTTCCCTGTTCGGATTCTGCGGTGCGCGCTGAGGGGATCGAACCCACGACCTACTCGGTGTAAACGAGTCGCTCTGCCACTGAGCTAAGCGCGCAAATATACTATCTGAATAAATGAGCTATACTTCTTATTTGTCTCTTTCAAGCTTAAGCGAAGTGGGCCACTGCCTGTCCGTCCGCCCGCCTGAATGAAATTCATTTCGGGCAGGTAGTCAGGGCATTGCCGGACGAAGGAGGAAGCTAAGCGCGCATATATTCAGGAACTCATTGTATCCCGATTGTACAATAAAGAAAAGATCACGCCTACGGCGTGTAAATCCGCCGGAGGCCAGCCTCGCCGTAACTAGTCTAGGCGGGCGGGCAGGTCCTCCAAGGACGGATAAACCCGCCGAAGGTGGGCAGGCTTGCAAGAGAGTGCGTTAGTGAAGTACTGTTTTTATTAGCTCCATATTATACTAAGCGAGTCGGACAAAATCGGCCCATAGCTCAAGGGCAGAGCATCCGTCTTATACACGGGGGGTTGCAGGTTCGAATCCTGCTGGGCCGACAACAAACAAAAAATCCTCGCCATGCGAGGATTTTTTGAAATACGTTTACGCAACTATCGTCATTGGTTTCAGATTGAACGGCTCAAGAATCTGATTAAACTCTTCTTGTTCCAGTGTTTCTTTTTCCAGAAGTGCTCCTGCGATCGCGTCTAATACTTTTGTGCGAGTAGTAATTATTTTTTTCGCCATTGCGTGTGCAATTTCAATAAATCGATGCACTTCGTGATCAATTTTTCCAGCAACTTCTTCGGAGTAATTTTTCTCATGCGCGATGTCGCGACCTAAGAAAATCATGTCTTCAGTTCTGCCGAAGGTGATAGGTCCCAAATTACTCATGCCATATTTAGTTACTAATCGGCGAGAAAGTTCTGACGCTTCCTTTAGGTCATTAGAAGCTCCGGTTGAGATATCGCTAAATATTTCGTGCTCGGCAACATATCCACCCATCATGACTGCAAGGTCATTCAAGAATTGTGATTTTGTTTTAAGGCGCATTTCCTCAAGAGGAAGCTTGAGAGTATATCCGCCCGCGCGTCCGCGGCTCACAATAGAAACCTTGTGTACTGGATCAGAATCTTTGAGGGAGGCGGTAACAAGCGCATGGCCGGCTTCATGATACGCGGTAACTTTCCTTTCTCTGTCTGAAATAACTCTGCTCTTGCGTGCCGGACCAAGCATGACTTTTTCAATGGAATCGTAAATATCCTGTTGTGCGATTGTTTGTCGATTGTTACGAGCAGTAGCAATAGCTGCTTCGTTTAAGAGGTTTGCGAGATCAGCTCCGGAAAATCCTGGTGTGCGTGTGGCGATCTTTGCGAAATCAACACCTTCACTCATAGGTTTGTTGCGCGCGTGGATTTTTAAGATCTCTTCGCGGTCTTTCATGTCGGGTAAATCAATAACGATTCTCCGATCAAAGCGGCCCGGACGAAGCAGTGCTTGATCCAAAACATCGGGACGGTTAGTTGCAGCGATGACGATAACTTTCGTGTCGCGGTCAAAGCCGTCCATCTCCACGAGAATTTGATTTAATGTCTGTTCGCGCTCGTCGTGTCCGCCGCCCAAACCTGCTCCGCGCTCTCTGCCGATTGCATCAATCTCATCTATAAAGAGAATTGAAGGCGCAGCTTTCTTTGCGGTAGTAAATGCATCACGTGTACGCGCGGCACCTACGCCAACAAACATTTCTACGAACTCAGACGCGGAGATATGAAAGAAGGGGACTTCACTTTCTCCTGCGATGGCGCGAGCGAGTAATGTTTTTCCTGATCCCGGAGGGCCCATCATAAGTACTCCGCGAGGAATACGGGCACCGACTTCAAGAAATTTTTTCGGATTTTTTAGGAAATCTACTACCTCCTCAACTTCTTCTTTTGCTTCTTTTAGTCCCGCGATGTCTTTGAACGTGATTTTATCCTTCTGGGGAGAAAATAGTTTTAAGTTTGAGCGGCCGAAATTAAATACCTGATTTGCCCCTCCCTGTGCTCTTCGAAAAATAATCCAAAAGACTGCAATGATAAGAATAAGGGGAAGTAATGTTGGGATAAGAATACCGAGCCAGAATCGCGCGCCGGATTCATCTTGAATTTCTATCTTTACGCCACGCAGATCATCTGCGGTAACTCCCAGGTTCATAAGCGTTTCGCTAAGTCCGGATTCGGATTCTTTTTGGACTTTAGCTTCCGTCCCATCCGTAAGGAGGACGGTAAGATTGTTACCGCTTACCACAATACTAGAAACTGAACCTGCAGAAATGCGCTCCGCAAGGGTGTTAATGGAAAGGGTCTCCGGAGCTGTTGTGTCGCCGACGAGAAACGAGAAAATAAGGGAAACTGCGATTAACGTCGCAATCGCCCAAAGGATATTTTTATATAAGATGTTCATGATGTAGTGCGATATGTTAGTTATAACTCTTCATGAGTAAAATAATATCACACTGTGCGGGCAGAAGTAATATTCCTCATTTACTCATGAAGCTTCCATGACGTCGTTGCTGGCGTAAAACAACTGTAAAACAATTTTTTGTTTTACGTGAAACATTTTGTCCGGCAAAGCCGGATCCGGCTTTGCCGGACAACTAGCGACTAATAATGAATTTAATTGGTCAACTTATCTTCCGTATACTAGTGTCGCAAAATAATCTACTATTATAACCATGACGCAGGCAGAAAAGCTTCTCAAGGAATATTTGGATTATTTGGAAATTGAGAAAAATCGTTCCGTGAAAACACGCGAAAACTACGAACGCTATCTTAAGTATTTTTTTAATTTCGCAAAAATAAATTCTGTGGAGGATATTACGGAAACTGCAGTACGGGAGTTTCGTCTTTCGCTTGCGAGGTCTAAGGGAAGCGAGGGGACCGTGCTCAAAAAAAATACTCAAAGTTATTACGCTATCGCGGTCAGAAATTTTTTGAAATATCTTGCACGCCATGACTACAAGACGCTTGCGCCGGAAAAAATAGAACTTCCGAAATTAGGGATGCGCCAAATTGATATTGTGGAATACAAAGATCTTGAGCGAATGCTTGAGGCACCCAAAGGGGATAGTCTGCGAGCAGTGCGGGATCGCGCAATTTTAGAACTACTGTTTTCAACGGGATTACGTTTAGCGGAACTTTGCTCGCTGAGTCGATATCTTGATTTTAATCGGGGAGAAATAACAGTGCGGGGAAAAGGGGATAAGCTGCGCGTTGTTTTCGTTTCCGGGCGCGCACGAGGCGCGATTAAAGAGTATTTGGAAAAGCGTGCGGATGCCGGTGAGACATTATTTATAAGTCTTACAAAAAAAGGGAAACCACTCGGACGTATTAATCCGCGAACTGTTCAACGCATTGTAGATAAGTACGCGAGGGAAGCGGGGATTATGGACCCTGTAACTCCACACACATTCCGGCATATGTTTGCCACGGATCTTTTAATGAACGGAGCAGATCTCCGTTCCGTGCAGGCACTCCTCGGTCACTCTAATGTTGCAACTACACAAATCTACACGCATCTCACGAATAAAGAATTACGCGAAATCCACAAGGCATTTCATGGCACGCGAAGAGGGGAGAAGTAATTTTATACTCCGCTCCAATAAAATAAAAATAGTACTGGGGGAGGGAATCTCACTACTCGGTCCGATAGTTATCGGACCTGCGTTTTAAAAACCCTCCTCCTTCGTTAAAACTACGGACGGACAAGTCGGTTTTTAACATTTCTATACTAGTGGATAGTGGTGCTGGGGGAGGGACTTGAACCCACACGCCTTGCGGCGGCAGCTCCTAAAGCTGCTGCGTCTGCCAATTTCGCCACCCCAGCGAGCCCTTGACTTTTACAAGGATTCCTGATATTATATCACAGTTCTTTGATAACTCAAAGTAATAGTATTGCCTGCTTAGGCGATGCTCGTCCAGCCCTAGTTTCAGCAACCAGAAAGAGAGGTCTCTTATGGAGATCGCAGGTGGACTGCTCGTTTTGGCGTTGATTATTGCAGTTCTGTATTTTTGCTTCATGGCGATAGCTTGGCTCTTCGGTCTTGCGATCACGTACAGTTACGTCATTCTTGGTATCGGCGTCACTATCCTAGTTGTCGCCATCCTTCTCGATTCGTACGCAATCGTCCCTTCTGCGCATTACGGGGTCAAGAAATTCCTCGAAAGGCGCATAACGAAAAAAAATAAAGAGGGAGATGAAGAGGGTGTCGTTGTGGATGAAGGGTTTCAATGGAAGCTTGCATTTTTTCACTCCTTCGACATTTTTTCTTATAAACGTGAGCCGATTGTTGTAGATGAAACATTCATGACTGGGAAAGATCAGGATGGATCTCGATTAGAAATCTTCATTAATGGATTTATTCTTTATCGCGTGAATAGACAAGAAGTGGCAACAACTGCATTTGAATTTTCAGAAGAAGCAACTAAAAAAGGCATCATAGCGGATGCGACTTCAGAATTCGGCGGTGTTACTGGTACGAAATCCGCTGAGGTATTTATTGATAATCGTGATACTGTCGAGGTTCTACTCGCATCTGCGTTGCAACTTGCGGATCCTCCTCATAAAAAGTTGCCCGCCGAGGAACGGTTTGAGTATTGCAGAGCTCACTCTGTTGAGTTGCGAGAAGCGCTGAGGCGTGAATCAGAAACGTCGGAGAAAAGATCCGCTGTCGAACTCAGGTATGGAATCGATATCCTTAGCGTTTCTATTAAGGACGTTGATTTCACTGAAAAAACAAAAGCAGCTCTTGAGAAGCAAAGACAGGATGCAGCCTTGGCTGCAGCCGCACGATCAAAACTAGGGCTTGTGAGAGAATTCAAAGCGGAAGGCCTAACACCAGAACGTGCCGTTGATGCCGCAGAAATTTCCCTTGGGCAAGGTACGAGACAACAAATCGGCCTTCAAGGGATTCCTGCAGGATTCATCAATGTCTCGCTCGGATCCAAGGACGGTAACTAGAAAGGAGAAGGGTTATGACTAACAAGAGCGGATCGATCGAATCAATCTTCCGGTCCAAACCGAAGCGAATCATTTGGCTCGTTATCGGTATTGGATGCATCGTTGTTTGGGGCTTGATAGCTTGGCTTCACGACGGAGACGAAGCAGAGTCTCAATCCCAAATGCTTGAGAAACCTCCTGTTGCTTGCGAGCACGAGACTCCTCAAGTCCAATTCTCCGGACCAATCCCGAGCGCACTCAAAGGTGCGAAGGAAACGCTCCAGAATGTTCCCAACTTCGCCGAGAGTGTGACTGATGGGATCGCTAACGGGTTTGAATACGCCACGAGTAGTTACGCTACTCCTGGATTCGTGTACCAAGGAGACGTTGTCTACTTTGGTCCCAACGATACTCAAAAAGAAATCATGCTCCAGCGAGGAGCGTGGTCTCCAATGGTTCGGCTTCCTCCCGAGGTGGATTATCGCATTGATGTCTCGCCTCCGGACGGATACCGCATCAAGTTCATTGATGGAACAGAGCAAGACGTGCCTGCAAACGGCATTGCTTTCTTTGGAATCCGTCGCGCCGTGTTTCAGCTCCAGGGCAAGGTCCCTGGTCAGACTGCAACCATAACCACCACTCTCAACGATGGGCGTAGTCCCAAAAATGAGTGTAGGAGGTAAGGCGCAAACAACAAATCCCGCATGTGAACCATGCGGGATTTATCTTTTTCTTAAAAATTTTTCTTTAGAAAACTGTTTCTACAACTAACTGAATCACTGCTCGAGAAAGGAATGCTACGATGACAGCAATAATTGCGTAAATAATATACGTTTTTGCCTTCCCAATATTATCTTCATTGCCTCCAGCCATGAGATACAAGTACGCTGCCCAGAGGACAAAAACACCAGCGAGAAAAATGAGAAACCCAAAAGCCCAACCGACAAGATTATCAAGTGTTCTCTTGATGAGACTTGAATCAGCACTTGGTTGTATCGGATTGATTCCACCTTGTGCTCCTACTACCATAGGGAATGCTACGAGGAAAATAACTAATGCAATTAAGAGCCCTTTTTTCATATGTAATATATTAATGCGTTCTGAATTATGACAATCGACCAAATGCTTATGCCCCAATTATCTCTTTAATTAAAGCAATAAGCGCACGGGATATCAAGAGAACAGCAACACCAATAACAGCATACGTAATTGTTCTTTTTCCATTTTCAAATTCAGTGGGATCTCCTTTTGCAAACAATATTTGATATCCGCCCCAGATAATCATAAGTGTTGCTATGGTGAGACCGAGTCCAACAGCAAATCCGATAAGGTCATTTAAAATTTGTTCAAGTGATTTTGATGGAATAATCTGACCACCTATTCCAGTTTGAGAAGGTGGTTGTTGCCCGACTCCTGATTGAGAAGGTGGTTGTTGTCCAAATCCCGATTGCGCTAACGCTGACTGAACAAGAATTAAATTTTTTAAAAATAGGTTCATAGAGATATAAATTATGGATTGGGTACAGAGTTGTTGGAAAGTAAACTCCAAACGAGTGAAACGATAATACCTGCTCCGAATACGATTGCGACGCCAATGAGTGCAGTTGTAATAATTTGCCTTCCCTTGGCGAACTCACTTGAATTCCCGCGTGCCATGATTATCTTAAACCCGCCCCAGATAATCATCAAGACAGCAAGGGGAAGGACGATGACTTTTCCGAGATAATCTATTACTACCTTAATAAGGTAAGCAAAGCTATTTAATCCACAACCGCCATTGTCCGGTGGAAGATTAGGATCGCATTGAAGATCAACTCCTAAAATATTTAAAGTATCTGCACTCGCAATTCCTGGCATCAATATTATTGAGCAGCTAAGTAGAAAGAAAAAGAAAAATAGTATCTTCATAAATATCAGAACGACGAATTTTGTTTTGCTGCCATAAGAGAAGTGATTGAGCTTTGTGCTTCTTGAATAGCGGCAGCAGGAAGCTTGCGTCCGTTTATTACGTCTTCAATTACTTTTGAGAGTATTTGTTCAACGGTTACATTATCAATCTGTGGCCATGAGCGTGCAGATAAGGCCTGTGTTGCAAAGACACCGAGTGAGGCATCGGTCTGTGCTATTTGAATAAGGGAACGGAGTGCCGGCGGTTTCCCCGTGCGGTCAGTATATCTTTTTCCTGCTGCGGGATCTGCTGTCATAGCGAGGATATAGCTCCACGCGCCGCTATAGTTCTGTGTTCTATTAGAAACACCGATACCCCAGTAGTTTCCGTAGTTTACAGACTTTGTGGATCCCGAAGGTTGTGGCAGAGGAGCCACGCGATATTTCAGAAACGGATTTTTATTTTCAATCGTCGGCATGTGGTAGGCGTAGCCCAGCATCATCGCAATGCTCTCGTCCGCAAATCCATCCAAAGAATTTTTGAACGTATCGGTCCACGTAAAGTTTTTGTCTGCGGGATTCGCAAAGTCAGTATAGAACTTAAGTGCCTGTGCTCCTTGTGATCCAAAATCGGCTCGAGAAAAATCGGAGGAAACCATAGGGGATCCCGATTGGAGCATGAGGAGAGAAAGGATGTCCGTCGCGCGGCTTATACTTTTATTTGATCCACCGATTGCTGCTCCTGCACGTACTACGCGACCTCCCGAATCAAGTTCACGGAGTCGAGGAATAAGATTTTGAAAATCCGTCCAAGTTGTTGGAGGAAGTGCGATGCCCTCGGAATCAAAAAGATCCTGATTGTAATAGAGCGCAAGCGTATCAATAGAGAGTGGAAGGGCGTAGATGAGCCCGTCCGGAGCAAAATCTTGTTCTGCTACAGTCGGATATAATTGCCGGAACGTAGCAACGGTGAGCTGGCTCTCAGGAACTGGCGCAAGCTTGTCGTAGTGCTTCGGAATCCAGGTGTTATGCACCATGAACATGTCCGGCCCCTTCCCGGCAGCGAGAGCATTTACAAGCTCTGTTTCATAATTTTGCGGATCAAACTGGCGATAGGTTATCGCATACTGTCCCCCAAGTGCAGCCGTAAGCTCGTTAATAACAGCTGATGTTTCGAAAACTCCCCAAAACGTAAGGGCGGTTTTGTTTCTATCTTCCGGATTTTGGCGCCCGGGAATCACGCCGAGAAAAACAAGAACAAAAAAGATAATAACGAATCCTGTGATGCCAACGATAATCGCACGGGATTTTGGAATTGCCATTAGTTACTATTATACAATGCACTGCTTCACAAAGTAAAAACTCCCTCTGGTTTAGAGGGAGTTTTTAGATTCTATTTTCTAGTTACTAATTTCTATTTAAAAACACGCAATCGCAACCAATCGATCTCCAGGACGGAGAGACATAATACGCACACCTTGCGTTGCGCGCCCTGCTACACGAACGGTTTTAATCGGAGTTCTGATGATTTGTCCTTTCGCCGAAATGGCGAGAATCTCTTCTTCTTCACCGATAAGTTTCGCGGAAACCATGGGGCCAGTTTTTGCCGTGATGCTTGCTGCTTTAGTACCGGATCCTCCGCGTGTTTGAATTCTGAATTGCGTAATTGGTGTTTGTTTGCCGTAACCGTTTGCCATAACCACGAGCAGGCGCTTACCTTCTTTTTCTTCGTCGCGCAAAATGTCCATTGAGCTTACGCCGTCGTTTTTCTTGAGGCGAATAGCGCGCACGCCGGAAGCAGTGCGTCCCATCACGCGGACGTTGGATTCTTTGAAACGAATAGATTGTCCATTTGCGGTTGTGATAATGATCTCGTCTTTTCCATCTGTCATATCAACCCAGCGGAGCGAATCGTCTTTGTGAAGTTTAATCGCGATGATTCCAGTTTTTCGAACATTCGCAAAATCCGCAAGAGAAGTTTTTTTAATCATTCCCATGGAGGTGAGCATGACAAGAGACTTTCCTTTCGCTGCTTCGCCCTTCGTATCCGGATAGGCAATAATTGCCTGGATTTTTTCTTCAAGCGGAATTTCTAAAAAGTTATGTATCGGTTTTCCTTTTGCAGTGCGGGAGCTCTGCGGGATTTCCCAAACCTTTGTTTGGAATACGCGGCCGCGATCCGTGAAGAAAAGAATATTGTCGTGCGTTTTCGCGGTCACGAGGTGCGTCAAGAAATCGTCTTCCGAAACTTCGGATCCGATAAGTCCCTTGCCACCGCGGCGTTGGGTCTTGAATGTTTCCGGTGGAAGGCGCTTTACATAACCGGTTTGAGAGAACGTGATAACTGTATCTTCTTGCGGAATCAAATCTTCCTCGCGGAAATCTTTAAGACCGGTTGCAACAACTCTCGTTCTTCGCGGGTCGGCGTATTTAGTCTTAATTTCTCCCAATTCCGTTTTGATAACCTCAAGAATTTTTTTGGAAGACGAAAGTAAAAGCTCTAAAGCTTTAATGAGTGTGTGCTTTTCTTTAAGTTCCTCGTCAATTTTTAGTCGCTCAAGTGCCGCTAATGTTTGCAGGCGCATTTCCAAAATTGCGTTCGTCTGGAGTTCGGAAAGCTTGAATTTCTGCATCAAGTTATCGCGAGCATCGTCGCGGTCTTTTGATTTTTTGATCGTGGAGATAACGGCATCAATGTTGTCCAATGCTTTCGCGAGCCCTTCTAATATATGGGCGCGTTCTTTCGCACGCTTCAAGTCAAACTCCGCACGGCGGCGTATTACGACTTCGCGATGCGAAATATGTGCCTGAAGAATATCTTTTAATGAAAGTACTTGCGGCTGTATGCCGTCGACAAGCGCAATCATATTCATATGAAAATCTTTTTGCAGGTCAGTGTGTTGGTAGAGCTGGTTTAAAATCTTTTGAGGCGAAGCATCATTTTTAAGCTCAATAACAACGCGCAGGCCGTCTTTATCTGATTCGTCACGAAGATCTTTAATACCTTCAACTTTCTTGTCCTGTACAAGTTCCGCGATTTTAATAACGAGTTCGGATTTATTCACTTGGTAAGGAATTTCGGAAATAACAATATCAAAACCGTTCCGCGATTCTTTGCGTTCAACGACTTCTGCTACCGCGCGCATGGTGACCGGCCCTCTTCCTGAAGCGTAATTTTCCGCGATATTTTTTGCGTCGTAGATAATACCTCCTGTTGGAAAGTCTGGTCCTTTTACAAAACGGACTAAATCCTGCACCGTCGCTTTCGGTTCATCAATCAAGTGAAGCGTTGCATCAATAATTTCTCCTAAGTTATGAGGAGGAATATTTGTCGCCATACCGACGGCAATACCGACTGCGCCGTTTAAGAGGAGCGTCGGAAGTTTTGCGGGGAGTACTTTTGGTTCTTCTCGGCTGTCGTCATAGTTCGGCTGCCAGTCAACCGTTTCTTTTTCGATGTCAGTCAAGAGTTCAGCTGCGATGCGCGAAAGCTTTGTTTCGGTATAACGCATGGCTGCTGCGTTATCACCATCAACTGATCCCCAGTTTCCTTGCCCGATGACGAGCGGATAGCGCAAAGAAAAATCCTGCGCCATACGGACGAGCGTATCGTAAATAGAAGAATCTCCATGGGGATGGTATTTTCCCATAACTTCTCCAACGACGTTTGCGGATTTGCGAAGCTTTGCGTCTGCGGTAAGGCCAGAGTCCCACATCGCCCAAAGAATTCTCCGTTGCACCGGCTTTAAACCGTCCCGCACATCGGGAAGCGCGCGCGAAACAATAACAGACATCGCATAATCAAGATACGATTCCTGCAGTTCGCTGGTTATTTCTCGTTTTTCTACGTTATCCATGGAATTTGCATTACGGAAGTTGAGTTGGCGGAATAACTTCTAGTGTTTCAAGTATAAAATTTTTCTGTGGAGTTTCTATAATAATCGTACGATCTTCGCTGATTTGATTCTTTGCGGATTCGGCAATCTTGCCTCCTTGTTTTAATACGCCGCGCGTTCCTTCTCCTACAATCACCAGTCCTGCTTTAAATGATTCCGTAAACCCCATCTTTTCACTCTCTGCTTCCACGGTTGGAACTTCTGTGGAGGGGATGATTGCTTTAAGATACCCGACCCATACAAGAAGTACAACGAGCATCGTGCCGCCCGAGAGTATGACAAGCCATCTTCGGCGGACCGATTCGCTTTGCTCCTGCAGATTCTGAATGAAACGGATAATGCTTCGCATGGGGGAATTAGATCGTAAGAACGACAATGCGCGGATGCTCCGGCAAGTCTTTCTTTTTAATAACTAATTTTTCTTCTTTGCTGGATTCTCGCCCGATTTCTTTTACAAATTCTTCTATCGTGCCTGCTTTCCGCTTCAAATCTTTAATTTTGAAAAATGCAGGAATGATAATGCGGGGATTAATTTGCTTGATGATTTTAGCCACGGCTTCAATAGATATATGTGGCTCGTCTCCTGCGGGAACGATAAGGATCTCTGATCCGGCAAGGCCTTCCTGCGCATCCGGACGAAGAGGTTCGGTGAGTCCACCCAATATTCCTATCTTTATGTCTTCTAAAACGACAGTATAGATAGTTTTCGCGGTTGCTGCGTTTTCTCCATCAGCAAATCCGGAGATCGCTACACCCTGTATTTCATATTCACCGGGACCTAAAACGCTATCAAACTCCCGTCCTGTCTCATAGGGGATGGGGTAAGGCGTTTCGGTCTGTATTGCGATATTTGGCTTAAATCGCGGAGCGGTGAGTCCGCTATCATCATGTAATGAATCAAGGGCGATCGTAAGCTGTCCCGATTGGATTTTAAAGCATCCTTCTCCGTACCAGGTGATAATCATGAGTGTTTGGGTCCCAATAACCGCGTAAGAAGCGATATAATAGGAAGTTCTATTATAGTAGCAAAAAATAAGTCTGTTTTCAAGCCCAAAATACATGAAAACGCCCCTATATATTGACTTTTACGCTACTCAACCTTATAATTGCCCTACGTTTAATTTCCTCTATGAATACGAATACAATACGGAAGCCGAACATCTCGCCGCTTGGGGCACTTATTAAGAAGTCATCCGAGTTTAAATTGTTCGTTGTGGGCGAAATCGTTGATGCTATTTTGATAGAAAAGGCGCAAAAAGCTGCCTATTTTAATTTAGGTCCCTTTGGAACAGGTATGGTATACGGCGCAGAATTTAGCAATGCGTCTCATATCTTAAAGAGTTTGAATCCCGGAGATCCTATTTCCGCAAAAGTAGTTTCTATGGAAGGCGAGAATGGCTACATTGAACTCTCTCTAGCAGAGGCGGGTATTCAGAAATCATGGGAAATTATTAAAGAACTGGAAGAGCGGGGCGAAATTATCTCGGTAAAAATTTCTGGAGCAAATGCCGGCGGCCTGCTTACGGAGCTTCATGGCATCCGTGCTTTCGTTCCTGTTTCTCAGCTTTCTCACGATCACTATCCTCGCATTGATGACGGCGATAGAACAAAGATAATGGAAGAGCTCAAAAAGTTTGTCGGTACGGACCTTAAGGTAAAAATTATTGATATGAAGCCGCGCGCGAAGAAACTTATTCTTTCCGAGCGCGAAGGATCTGATGCTGGCAATGCAAAAGAATTGCTGGAGAAATATAAAGTTGGCGAAACAATTGAAGGCGTAGTTTCCGGAGTCGCTGATTTCGGCGCGTTTATAAAATTCGTAGATAATCCGCAGATTGAAGGATTGGTACACATCTCCGAGCTTGATCATAAACTTATTGAAAGCCCGAAAGAGATTGTAAAAATCGGAGACGCAGTACAAGCAAAAATTATTGAAATTAAAGAAGGCAAGGTTTCCCTTTCGCTCAAAGCGTTGAAGCTGGATCCTTGGCTCAAGGTCGGCGAACGTTACAAGGCAGGTACCGAAGCTAAAGGAACAGTAACCCGATTTAATCCATTCGGCGCGTTTGTCGCGCTTGATTCGGAAATCCAAGGTTTGATCCACGTTTCTGAATTCGGCAGTGTGGACGAAATGAAAGCGAAAATTGAAATCGGAAAAATATATTCGTTTTCTATTGAACTCGTAAAGCCTGAGGAGAAACGCATTATCCTTAAAATGAAAAAATAATATGTTGACTTCCCGCAAAAAAAAGACAGTTATTAAAGAATACGGAATCCATGAAACGGATACCGGATCGGCGCCGGTGCAGATCGCGGTTTTGACGAAGCAGATTAAAGAGCTTACGTCTCATTTGAAAAAGCATCCAAAGGATCATCATTCCCGACGGGGTCTTTTGAAAATGGTTGGCAAGCGCCGTCGTTTGCTTACGTATCTTTCTAAACAAAACGCGAAGTCTCACGGCACGCTCTTGAAGCGGCTTGAGCTCAAGAAATAGAATGGCTCATAAAGACCAGCGAGTAGGTATTTTCATAGACATTCAGAACCTGTACCACTCGGCTAAAAATTTGTACGGTGCTCGGGTAAATTACAAAGAACTTATCAAGCATCTCGTTGATGGGAGGAATCTTATCCGCTCCATTGCGTATGTTGTAAAAACGGAGTCAACACTCGGCGAGAGTTCTTTTTTTGAAGCGTTGAAGCAGTCCGGTCTTGAGCTTCGCACAAAAGATTTGCAAATTTATCCCGGCGGCATGAAAAAAGCTGACTGGGACGTTGGTATGGCAATTGATGCAGTGCGCCTTGCCGGCAGTATGGACGTGATCATACTCGTCACAGGCGACGGGGATTTCCTTCCGCTCGTTGATTATCTCCGCTGGGGTTTTGGAAAAGAAATTGAAGTTGCTGCATTCTCTCGTACGACGTCAGGAAAATTGAAAGAAGTTGCGGATAAATACACTGCCATTGAAGACGTTCCGCGAGGGCTTTTAAAGAGTAAGCGTGCACGAGCAGGACGAATATCAAAAAAGGAAGGAGGTGAACAACAGGGGGAGGGAGAATAGAGAGTTAAACAGGTGATCAGTTAATCAGTTGAAGAGTTAAGCTCGTTATTAGTTATAAGTCATTAGTTGTTAGTTATCCTAATATATATTTTATGAAAATTGATCGGCAGGAATTTAAAACGACATTTGCAGGACAAGAGGTAGTACTTACAACGTCCGGGCTTGCTGGACAGGCGAACGCTGCAGTATTCGGGCGCCATGGCGATACGGAAGTTTTAGCGACGGTAGTTATGGGTCGCGAAGATCGCGCGGTTGATTTCTTTCCGCTCACCGTTGATTACGAAGAACGTTTTTATGCTGCGGGGAAAATTTTAGGCAGTCGCTATATGCGACGTGAAGGTAGGCCATCGGAAGAAGCTATTCTTGCTGGGCGCATTATTGACCGCACTATCCGTCCTCTTTTTGACCATCGCATCCGCCGCGACGTCCATGTCGTGGTAACCGTGCTTTCCGTTGATGAAAAAAATGACGTTAATTTTATTGCACTTCTTGCAACATCAGCTGCGCTCGCGATTTCAGATATTCCGTGGAGCGGACCGGTTGCTGGTGTAAAGGTAACGATTGGGAAAGACGGCAAATTTGTTTTCAATCCGGTAAACGGCGAAGCAACGAACACTCATCCGAAACTAACGAGCTTTGTCGCAGGAACAGCGGACAGAATCAACATGATAGAAATGGAAGGAGTTGAATCTTCTGAAAGTGAAACTGCAGAAGCGTTCATCGCCGCGCATAACGAAATTAAAAAACTCGTTGTATGGCAGAACGAGATGATAGGAAAAATTGGAAAGAAGAAAACAAAAGTCCATTTAGACGAACTCCCCACAGAACTCCGTGATAAAGCACGCGTATTCCTTGAACCAAAAATTGAAAAGGCAATGTATGTTTCGGATAAAACGGAACGCGAACTGGCACTTGCCGAAGCGCACAAGGAACTTGATGCCTTTTTAGAAAAAGAATTAGGAGAAGCGTCTCCGCATCATGCGCTTTTAATTTTTGAAGAAGAAACCGATGGTTTAGTGCATCGCAATGTTATTGAACGCAATCGCCGTCCGGACGGACGGGGCTTAGATGAAATTCGCGAACTCCACGGGGAAGCGGGAGTGCTCGCACGCGCGCACGGATCGGCAATTTTTATGCGTGGCAATACGCAAGCGCTCGCTGTTATTACGCTAGGACCCCCGTCTGCGGAGCAGATTGTAGAAAGTATCGGGTTTACGGGAAAGCGCAAATTTTTATTGCACTACAACTTTCCTAAATTTTCTGTGGGAGAAGCGGGGACATCTCGTGGTCCAGGACGGCGAGAAATCGGGCACGGCGCGCTTGCAAGTAAAGCGATTGAGAGCGTACTTCCAACGTCAGCGGAGTTTCCGTATACGATTCGCATCGTTTCAGAAATTCTTTCGTCAAACGGATCTTCATCTATGGCGACAGTCTGCGCGGGAATATTAGCGCTTATGGATGCTGGTGTTCCCATTAAGAAACCGGTTGCCGGAATCGCGATGGGACTTATGACTGACAGTAAGGGAAATCATAAGGTTTTGACTGACATTCAAGGACCAGAAGATCATTATGGTGATATGGATTTTAAAGTTGCAGGAACAAAAGACGGCATAACTGCTGTCCAACTTGATGTGAAGATTAGCGGCATTACGCCTGAGATGATTAAAGAAGTTTTGGATAAAGCAAAAATCGCACGCGAAAAGATTTTAGACGTCATGAACGGCGTGCTCGCAAAGCCACGCGCAGAACTTTCTCCATACGCTCCGATTATTATTACAACGAAGATTGCTCCGGAAAAGATCGGAGAATTAATCGGTCCTGGCGGAAAGATGATTAACGGCATCATTGAGCGCACAGGCGCCCTCTCAATTGATATTGAAGAAGATGGTTCGGTATTTATCACCGCGGACAAGAAAGAACTCGCCGAAGCTGCACTGGACGAAGTCCGTGCGATCGGTAAAGTATTTGCGATTGGAGAAGTGATTGATAACGCTGAAGTGGTTCGTATCCTTGATTTTGGAGCTATTGTCCAAATTGACGCGCATCACGACGGCATGGTTCACGTCTCGGAACTCAAAGACGGATTTGTAAAAAGTGTTACTGACGTTGTAAAAGTGGGGGACAAGATTCGCGTAAAAATAGTTCGCATTGAAGACGGCAAGATTGGGCTCTCCATGAAGCAAGCGAGATAGTAGGAGAGTTAATGAGTAAACAGTTAATCAGTTGAGCAGTTGATTTGGAGATCAATAATCCCGACCAAAGCGTCGGGATTATTAGTTTTCCACAGCGTAGTTTGTTTCTTCGTGTGGTATAATTTCGCTATGAATGGAGACAATATGAATACGGGCTCGTTTGGTAATTCGCCGGGAGCAGGTGCCCCTGGCCAGCCGCCACAACCGCCCCAGCAACCACAGCAGAATCAACAAAATCAGCAGTTTGCTCCGCCTCCTCCTAAGGAAGTGGATGTTCGCACAATGGGATCGGATACAAAATCTATGGAACGGGGAGATATTTCTCCTATGCCAGACAAAATGGCGCCTCCGCAGTTTGGCGCAGAGCCGAGCTTTGCTCCTGAAACGCAGATTGGAGGAGATTTTGGTGGTAAAGAAACAGTAGCGGACCCTGCAAAAAGCCAAAAGGTTTGGATTTGGACCGCTATTATCGCGGCCGTTGTTGTTCTGGGTGTTGGAGGATACTTCGCGCTCCCGTTCATTACTGGTACGCCTGATCCAATAGTTGAAGAGGTTCCAGGAACTCCGATTGTTCCCGTCATTCAACATCAGTCATATCTTGTGCCCGCGCCGCTTTCTCAAAGTACTATCCAGCTTTCAGCTATCACTCAACTTGCAGCAAGAAATTCTTTAGAACTCGTTGCAGGAAATTCGCAGTCTGCAGGAACGCTCCAAGAAGTGAGCGTGCAGAATTCAACCGGAGGGCAAATTCCTTTTGCTCAGTACATGAGTGTTTTCGCTCCCGAGCTTACGGTTACGAACATGGAGCAGTGGTTTGACGAAGACTTTACGACGTTTATCCATTATGATGCGAACGGTGCATGGCCAGGGTATGTCGCACGCTTAAAGAGTGGGGTGAATATTGATGAGGTTCGCGCGAGCGTAATGGCATTGGAAGGAACGATGATTGCAAACTTCTACCTCGGCAACCCTGGAACATTCGGCGCATTCAAAGACGGACAGATTAACACCATGCCAACCCGCTACAGCGTAGGGAGCATACCCGGCGCATCATTTAACTTTGCCATCCTCGGTAATTACTTTGTAATTACGACATCGTATCCAGGATTGCAGGCAGTGACACCTCTTCTAGGGTTTAGCCAATAGGGTATAGGGGTTAAGGGAACAGAAATAAAAAACCGCTCAAGAGAGCGGTTTTTGATATATTTTTTTTAAATTTGCTATACTATCAGCCATGTATGCATTTATAGATGAATCCGGAGATCATAACCTCGATATAATTACTGTAGATAATTCCTACAACGTTTTTGTTTTAGGTACTATTTTGATCAAAAAGGAAGATTATGACGTTCTAGATCGTGAGTTCAAAAGATTCAAAAAGGATTTTTTTGGCGGTGAGGATTTTATATTACATACCGCGGAACTCACACACCCAAATCATAAGAAGTCTGATAAGAGAAACAGGATTATGTATAATCCAAAAAAAAGAGCCGAATTTTACACAAAAATAAACTTACTTTTGGAGAATGCACCGTTTAGCGTATGTTTTGTTGTTATACGAAAATTACATTTCATAACCCAATATGTAACTCCTTTAGATCCTTATGATCTTTCTTTCGAAAATGCCCTTAATAGAATTTTATATTACTCAAAAAGCAATAATATAAATATATATGCAGAAAAACGGATAAAACATTTAGACATACGACTAGAGCTAGACTTTCAAAAATATCGGGAGACAGGGATCGAATTTCATAGTGCAGAGGAGATAAAACAAAGGATTAATAATTTTGAGTTAAAGGATAAAAAAGAAAACATAACCGGGCTACAAATTATTGATTTATTTGCAAGTCCAGTTGGTAGGCATTTTTTGGGGAAACCGCCGCGCCCATTAGGAAATGAAGTTCCTTATATATTGGCCATGAAAAAACTAGCTGGCCCAATAGCTTTAACTACAATTCCATCATAAAGTGAAGGAGCGCCCCGCGATTGCAGTGCGCTCCTTACTTACGTAAGCGTAACATGGCGGATTTTAGTTATCCACACCTAAAAGATAATCTGAGGGAACTCGTTTCTTGCCGAGATGATAACGCTTAGTTTCATTTCTGTCCTTCACCCATGATGAGGGTAATTATCACTAGACAAACAAGAAATATGCCCCATATAACAATCCGTTGTAAAACCTCGTAATGTTCCATAGTTATAGCTTACAGCGTGCCACCATTGGCGTTATTTTGCCCTCTGCGGGCATTTCATTTGTATCAATTCCAAGCCATAGGAGCCACCCGAAAATACCTAGATCTCCCAAAATAATAAACTTTTTCAGTATTGTTTTCATTATAAGGTTTCACATGCTATTCCATCATTATCCCTATCTAATCCATGATAGTCATCGTCTGGCCCTCCCTCAATTTCAAAAAATTCTTGAGCTTCTTTTTGTGTATTAAAATCTGGACAATCGTAATCTCCATACTCTTCGCGTGAGCGTTCCACTTCTGGGTCGTCATTATTTATAAGTCTTGGAGTTGAGGTGCTATTACTTGAAGTGAAAAACCAAATTGCTCCAATAACTGCTCCTATGCCCAGGAGATATTTCATATTTTTATTTATGAACCAAATTTTTGAACACAGATTTCGTCTCTTTTTTCTCTCGCTGCATCTAGCTCATCCCTTCGAGACTTCGGTAAACCGCAGTTGCACGTTGTCTGAAATTCATTAACCTTAACTCATGCTTCTTTTAGTACTTCATCAAAAGTTTTACCAGACGGGTCGGGTTTGTTAGCGGGAAATACCTTAGCATAACTAATTAAGACTTCAGCATAATTTTTTGTACCTCCAAATACCTCCGAGCACGTTTTAGGTGCTTCGCCAACATTTGGATCGCCACATAAAGCTAGGTGAGAAGTAGTTCGTTCGTACTCGCTTTCTTCTAAGCATGTTGCAAAATTTATTTTTCTTTCTTCTTCCATTTCCAATTCAGTCGCTATTCTTGCCTCTTCCGCCGCAATTTTTGCTTCTTCTATTTCTTGAGCTTTTTGTGGCTGAATCACAAAAGCATTATATAAAATCCAAACAATAAAAACCCCAATTGCTAAAATTCCTACTTTAAACCAATGTTCTTTAAGCCAATCCATATTAATATCCCATATCAATCAATTTAAGTATTACTGGCTGAGCAAAGCCCCAAATAAATCCAATAATGATAGCCGTTATCGCGAATCCTCTTCCTTTCTGATGAGTATATTTTATTTGAGTTAGAGCAACAATTCCTAAAATAAAACCAATAATACCTGCTAAACCGATGCCGAACATTGAAACAAGCGATATCGCGAATCCGACGATCGCCGACTTATTAAGGCTATTTTTTAGATTATTTTCGGCAGATGAGCTAATCTTCTCAACATCAATAATGCCCTTGTCCGCAATCCTTGTTTCATACTCTTCGGCTTCTTTGGTAGATGTCGGCATATTTCTGCAATATCCACATACATGATCCCACCATGCGCCTTCTCTCTTTTTGCATTTAATACATATTCTCATAGATATTGACTATTATTTACAGATTTTTCTAATCTTCATTTTTTAAAACACTCATCTCGTTCATTTTTCCATAATTTAAGATTTTGCTGTTTTTCAACGCTTGTATCTCCCATAATATTGTAAGAAGTAATTGAGACGGGCATATTCTCCCACTGCCCAGGATTTGAGATTCTGCTAATCCTCTCAAAAACAGAGAGGTATTTCCAATCAGCAGAAGACAAACAATCATTTAATATCTTTTCTAAATTCTCTTTTTCTAATTGCTCTTGCGCTATTTTTACTTGCTGTTGCCTTTCAATAGAGTTTTGTTTACTTATTTGAGTTGCATAATAAAAGCCCCCCAAAATAATGCTTGCTATCAAAATCGTGGTCGGTAGTGTTAGTTTGTTTATTTTGTCCATAAAGCTCATTAATTTAATATAAAAGCCCTATTTTATTATTCGGAATGGAATTAAACATTTATATATTTATATGCCTATAAAATACAAGAGTCAAACTAAACCTCGTCCCTTATTCCCATTCTTCACGCCTCCTCCCTTAATCTATAACTAAACGCTTCTTTGAGATGATTTGCAGAAACGGTTGGGGATTCGTCTAAATCCGCGATGGTTTGTGCGACGCGGAGAATGCGGTAGTATCCTCTCGCGGAGAGCATCGCTTTATCAAAAACAGTTTTAGTAAATTGTTCCGCATTAGCATCGCAGGTGATAAGCTCGTCACATTCCTTTGACGAGAGATCAGAATTTCTAAACTTATGTTTCAGTGCAGCAGTGCGTGCTTTTTGAATTTCATGCGCTTTTCGGATTGACGCCTTAATTGCTGATTCATCGGTGAGTGCTTGCTCTGTATCTTTACCTTGGAGAGTTTCTAGTGACACGCGAGGAACAGTAATTTGAATATCAATTCTGTCCAAAAGCGGACCGGAAACTTTTTTGTTATAGCGGATTACATCATATGGGGCACACGTGCATGCCTTTGCTTCGTCTCCGTAATATCCACAAGGGCACGGATTCATTGCTGCGACGAGCATGAAGCGGGCAGGGAATATAAGATTATTTTTTACCCGAGAGACGATTGCTCTACCGGATTCCAATGGTTGGCGGAGACTCTCTAAAATATCCCGTCTGAACTCCGGAAGTTCATCTAAGAAAAGCACGCCACGGTGGGCGAGACTGATTTCTCCTGGGCGGGGATTTTGCCCGCCACCTACCATCGCGGCAGGGGATGCCGATTGGTGCGGAGCACGGAACGGCCGATTTTTTATAATGCCTCTATCGCCCAATAAATTCGCCGCACTGTAAACTTTCGTAATCTCAATCATTTCTTCGGGAGCAGGCTCGGGAAGAATAGAGGCGAGTGCTTGCGCGAGCATGGTCTTTCCCGTGCCCGGAGGGCCAACCATAAGCATGTTGTGCCCGCCTGCGGCGGCGATCATAAGTGCGCGCTTTGCGGATGCTTGTCCTTTAATTTCTGAAAGTTTTACAAAAAGCGTTTCGTTTTCCGGTTCAAGATTCGTAGGCTCTTGGGGAGCGATTACAGAACGTTTCTCTAGGTGATGAATGAGCTCCGCGAGACTCGTAATGGGAATAATGGTCGCGCCGCGTACAGCCCCTGCTTCCTTTGCGTTCGCTTTCGGAATGAATAATGTCTTCCCTGTTTTTTCCGCGAGAGACGCAATAGAGAGCGCTCCTGCGATAGGACGGAGCTTACCCTCAAGTGAAAGTTCTCCGGAGAAAATCATCGTCTCGGAGTCGCATGGCTTGAGTTGCGCTGTTGCTAAGAGATAGGCGACTGCGATTGCGAGATCGTATTGCGACCCCGTTTTCTTAATATCCGCAGGAGCGAGGTTTACTACGATTTTTCTATTCTCGCGATTCGGCGGCTTCACCCCGGTATTTTTAAGAGCCGAGTTTACCCGTTCCTTTGCTTCGGTGAGCGCCTTATCCGCAAGTCCTACGATAGAAAAAGAATGGAGACCAACGTTAATGTCGGTCTCCACTTCAATGAGTTTCGCTTCAATGCCATCCAGTTCTGCCGAGAATGTCCGGGAAATATTTGCCATAGCGGAAGAATATTACTTTCCTTGTTTGCACGCCTTACAGAGGCGAGACTCGGGATCAATTGTGAGTAATTCGTAATCAATCGCTTTTCCGCATTCTTCGCACATGCCGTATTTCCCCTCACTCATTTTGCGGAGTGCGTGCGCAATATCTTCGCGCCGAGTGCCCATAGCGTTCCCGATACCGGCATTCGTGCTGAATCCTTCCGCCTCGTTCGTTTCTTCTTCAAACGAATCAACGTCCGAGCCGAAATCCGGAGTCTCTTCCAGCGAGGTAATCTCTTTTCCAAGTTCTTTTTCTTTCTCTTCTAGTTTTTTGCGAAGCTCCGCTAATTGGTCGTGGGTAAGCATAGGATTGATAGTATTCATATATTGTAAGCCGTAAGGCGCACCCCATGCAACTTGCCAAGTTTTAGGAGCTACGCTATACTTTTCCCCACATTATGCCAAATACAGCATCAGCCAAAAAAGCATTGAGACAGGGTGATCGCAGGCGGGAAAAGAACCTCGCCGGCATGAAAGACCTGAAAACGGTCATAAAGACCTTTAGAAAAGCCCCTTCAGCGGGTGCGCTTTCTATAGTTTATAAAAAGCTTGATAAAGCTGCCAAGGTAAACTTGATCAAGAAGAATGCCGCAGGACGAATGAAGTCTCGCCTTTCAAAATTGCTCAAAGTGTAGAATCTAGTATCTAGAAAATAGAATCTAGAAGTTGGTAGTTTGAAAGAAAATATAAAAAAGCCCTGAAATAGGGGCTTTTTGGTGTATATTGACAAATAGCATAAAAGTATGCTATATTCTAATCAGGTCCTTCCCACGAAAACTATTCCTTACACAGGAGACCGTTAAGATGAACAAGTCAGGATTGTGGTTCCCCATCGCTCTCATGATATGTCTTGGTGTGTTCGCTCTCGTTAACTTTGACGTTATTCGAGCTAGGGAGGCGAGAGGCGCTCAGTCGATACCGAGCGCAACGATCACTGAGCCCACTCTCTCCACTTTCGGCTTCTCAAGGGGAGAAGAGCCGGACTCTTCTGTCTTCTCTTTCTATGGAAGCAAAAACGCTACCGTGACGGATGGCAAAGGAGACGGGCGGAAGATCATCTCTCTTGCTCCCGGCGAACGGTACACTACCGAAAGTGGTGGAACCTACTCCAACGTGTCTGGACTCGGATCGTTTGCGGTTCGCGATCGCAAGACAGGAACCATCCTACTCTCAAAAGAATCCTTGAAGTCTTTCTCGGTTTCATTTGGAAGTCAGGGTTCCTCCAAGATTACTTGGACGGATATGGACGGGAAAGAACACGCACAAGAGTTCACCGACGTCACTCTTGATGTCGCTACTCCGCAGGAGTAGCGCCCAACAGAGCCCCCACTCCATCTGGAGTGCCGGGGCTCTTTTCTATCTTCTCTATACCCTAGTGGCTAATGGCTAGACCCCTAATTCTCTAATCCCTAAGTATGAGATCTAAAAGTGCTTCTTCGTATTCAAGCTTCCCCGATTTAATGGCCACGTCATAGTTGGCCATTCTGATTTTTTGGATTGGCGTTGCAAGAGATGTAGAAACATTAAAAATCGCGACAGGGTCATTATTTTGGAGTAACCATTCTAGAGAAGAAAGGCGCGACCCCAGTGTTCCGCGCATGAAGCCCTGAATGAGTGGAAAGAAATCCTTCCCTGCTTCACCGTTTGGAGTTGCGCCTCCGAGCGAGAGTTTTTCTAGCTCATGCACGATACCCCAGGTATCTGATCCGCATAAGAGAGCGAGGGATGCAACCTGCGCGTCAGAAACTTCCACGTTTTGTTTTTTCGCTTCTTTACGTATGAACGAGGAGAGTTCAGTGCCTTTTAGTTCCGGAAACTCTTGAGATTGAACAGGGTCTTTGAGAAGAAAAGCGAATTCTTTAGATAATTTTTTTTCTGCAATAATAAGAAGCGTTTTTGATTCGTTTGCAACTAAGGTCTTAATGAGCTTCGCGTTTTCCGGCTCTACTTCGGAGACAATCGCAAAACCTTTTGGAGAAAAAAGTGATTGGGACTCCAAAAAGGAAAGCAGTCGCGCGTAATCATTTTTTTCGCTCAGCACGAAGCGTTCTGGGGCATGGCCGTATTTTTTTTCATACGTCGCGACAATCTGGCGCTCTTTTTGCGAGCGTTGGTACGCATCGGGACCGTAGAGATGGATCAGCATAGCGTTAGTGCCCTGTGTACAAAATAGCTTATCATGGAAAGAGAATGTTTGAGAAATATTCGAGGAATGACGACGAATCTGTGCGTGGAACGCACTGCGAGGAGGAATGACGAAAAAGATTGCCAAACATTCTCTTTCCCTTTGGGCAGATGCTCTTTTTCGTCATCTGCAGCGTTATTCGTCGCTTACGTACCCTTTCAGGTACGCTTCGCTCCTCACGTCTTGCATATGACGAAAAATAAAATCTGCCATGGCAAGCTATTTTGTACACAGGACACTTGTATAGCAGAAATGAAGAGCGCACCCAGTTTTCCACACTTGCGCATCGTGAAATAATTGTTACTATACAAAAAGCCCTTTCGTTTTTTTCCTCTCTGCTAACTCGGAGGACGAAGTGCCTAACGAAACTACAACGAGACCGTACGGAATTGAGAATGATCTCAAAACAGGAAGAAAAGCTGTTTTCACCACGACACCAACTCTTGGAGAGATTCATTCCGCAGCGTTTGATGAGTTTCGGGATATTCCCTTGCACTGTCTTGAGGTGACGAGCAGACCCAATAGTCACCTCGTCATCTTGCAGGTTCGCTCCACTCCGGCAAGCGGCGGATAATCAGAAGAGATGGGAGAAATCCCGTATACCAAAAGCGTCCGGCAATGCCGGACGCTTTCCTTATACTAATGCACAAACTAACTGCTTCGCATCTCGAGGAGCGAGGAGCGACGAAGATATCGTAACTTAGTAAAGTGCGATAAGCCTTGTTCTACAAGAGAAACGGAACAATAAGCAATGCAACGATATTCATTACTTTAATCAAAGGATTAATCGCTGGACCAACAGTGTCTTTATAAGGATCTCCCACGGTGTCTCCGGTAACAGCTGCTTTATGCGCGTCTGATCCCTTACCGCCGAATTTACCGTCTTCAATATATTTCTTTGCGTTATCCCAAGCGGCTCCTCCGGTCGTCATGGAAATTGCCATAAAGATTCCGGAAATGATTGAGCCGATTAAGAACCCTCCGAGCGCTTCCGCGCCGAGCAGAAAGCCAACAGCGATAACCGCGAGAATTGGAATGAGCGCAGGAAGGATCATTTTTTTAAGCGCTGCCGTGGTTACGATATCAACTGCGCGTCCGTAGTCAGGCTTCGCTGTTCCTTCTAAGATTCCCGGTATTTCGCGGAACTGGCGGCGCACTTCTTCTACAACTGCCCCAGCTGCCTGTCCTACCGCGAGCATGGCGAGCGATCCGAAGAAGTAAGGAATCATGCCTCCCAAGAATAGTCCGATGATGACGCTTGGATTTTGAAGATCAAAGAGAACGGTCGGTAATTCTTCCGCGTAGCCTGCAAAGAGTACGAGCGCGGCAAGTCCGGCGGATGCGATGGCGTATCCTTTCGTAACTGCTTTTGTAGTGTTGCCTACTGCGTCCAATGCGTCCGTCACTTTGCGTACGTCATGGGGAGCGTTAGACATTTCTGCGATGCCGCCTGCGTTATCCGTAATCGGTCCGAACGAATCAATCGCGACAATGATGCCGGCAACGGAAAGCATTGAGGTTGCTGCTATCGCGATGCCGTAGAGACCGAGTAAGGAGTAGCTCCCCCAGATTCCGGCTACGATAACGAGAATAGGAAGAATGGTGGATTCCATACCAACCGCAAGGCCCATAATAATATTGGTGCCGTGTCCTGAATTTGATGCCTCTGCGATGGAGTGGACTGGGCGATATTTTTTAGACGTATAGTAATCCGTAATCACAACCATGAGCGCCGTGACTCCAAGGCCGATCAAGCTTACCCAGAACACGCTCAAAGCTTCATCAGGGACAAACATCTTTGCCGCGAAGTAGAAAAGAACTCCTGAAATAACGAGCGATGCAATGAGTCCTTTGTAGAGTGCTCCCATAATGTTGCCCGTGGATCCGAGTCGTACAAAGAGTGCACCGATAAGGGATGCGATGATAGCGAGTCCACCCAAGATAAGGGGGAAGAGGACATTTCCTACCCCTGCACTGACAGCAAGAATGAGGGCGGCCGTAAGCGTTACGGCATATGTTTCAAAAAGATCTGCTGCCATACCTGCGCAGTCGCCGACATTGTCTCCCACATTGTCTGCGATGACACCCGGATTTCGCGGATCGTCTTCAGGAATTCCAGCTTCAACTTTTCCGACAAGATCAGTTCCCACATCTGCGGCTTTGGTATAAATTCCTCCGCCTAATCGTGCGAAGACAGAGATTAAGCTTGCGCCGAAGCCGAGGGCGATAAGCGCTGTGATGTCTTCTGTCGCGAGATAAAACCCTGCTACCGAGAGAAGTCCAAGTGCTACGACAAGAAATCCGGTCACTGACCCTGCTCTAAAGGCGAGCGAGAGTGCGGGAGCGAGACCTTGGCGTGCAACTTCCGCGGTGCGTGCGTTTGCACGAACGGCGATTTGCATTCCGATTACGCTTGCGAGCGTGGAAGCGAGTGCTCCAATTAAAAATCCTATTGCGGAGGTTATATTGAGCGTAACCGCAATAATTACGAAGAGAATGATGGCTACAACAGAGACGGCGCGATATTGCCGTTTAAGATACGCGGATGATCCTTCGCGGATTGCATCCGAGATGTCCTGCATTTCTTTATTTGGCTTTGGGCGCTTCTGCATCCAAAAAATAATTCCTGCGCTGTAAAGTATGGCTGCGGCAATCGGAGCAAAAATGATGGTATTCAGCATATGAGGTAAATCAGTGGGTTATTCTTTGTCTTCAGACTTTTTTGTTGCTTTCGGCTTTTCTTCTTCGGCTTCTTCAGCTATTCCTTCGGCTTGCGTCTCTTCAGGTTTTGAATTGGAGCGGACATCTATCTTCCAACCTGTGAGCCGTGCGGCGAGCCGAACATTCTGGCCACCTTTGCCAATCGCGAGTGAGAGCTGATCTTCAGGAATAAATACTCTCGCTTCCTTACGTGGCATGACTTCAATGCTTTCTACTTTTGCTGGGGAAAGAGCGTTGCCGATAAATTTTGCAGGATCTTCGGACCACTCAATGATATCTATTTTTTCATGGCCGAGTTCGTTGGAGACCGCCATAACGCGTGTTCCGCGCTGGCCAACGCATGCGCCAACTGGATCAACTCCATCTGTTCCCGACGCTACGGCTATTTTAGTCCGGCTTCCGGCTTCGCGTGCGATGGCTTTAATCTGTACCGTCTCATCTGCTATTTCTGGCACTTCAAGTGCAAAAAGGCGGGAGACAAATTTCGGATGCGAACGGGAAAGGATGATGCCGGGGATGCGCGCCTCTTCCTGAATGGCAAGAACATAAAACTTCATGCGGTCACCGGTTTTATAGTGCTCTCCCGGAATGGATTCGCTTTGAAACATAATGCCGGTAGCGCGTCCCAACTCCACCATCACGCCTCCACGCTCAAAACGTTGGATAACGCCGCTTACGATTTCTCCCTCGCGGTTGCGGAATTCAGAAAGCACGGATTCGCGTTCCGCGTCGCGGAGTTTTTGGAGTACTACTTGCTTTGCAGTTTGTGCCGCGATGCGTCCAAAGTCTTCGCGTGTTTCAAGGGGAAACTCAAGCTCTTCACCGAGTACGGTACTCTTCTTAACTTCTTTCGCTTCTGGGAGAAGAATATGGCGATCAGGATTGTAGCGGGGAAGCACTGACTCGTCGCCCTCCGTTACCGGAGTTTCAGGTTCTGTTGACTCCTCTCCTTCTTTGGGGATGCGGACGGTTGTTTCGTCAACAACAGTTTTTACCTGCCAGAATTTGAGTTTTCCGCTTTCTACGTCAAACTTTGCTTTAATAATTTCTCCTCGTTTCTCATACTCGCGCTTATATGCAGCCGCGATCGCAGCTTCAATCGCTTCAATAATTCGCTCCGCAGGAATTCCCTTTTCGGTAGCGATTTGTTCAACGGCGCGCTTAATTGTTTTTAGGTCCATCATATGTTGGTAAATAATTTTTGTTAAAAATGGTCGCTCCAAGAGCGACCATTCGTGTACCCCTATCATAGGGCAAAAAAGCGTATCTGTCAATTAAATCTTACTCAAGAGGTTCATGCCATAAATACAAAGCATGCACATTGCAATCATAGTGAGAAAGCGAGCGGGTCCTTCGCCCGTGTCGTCTTTATCCCAGATTCGTCGTGCTGGCCAAAAAAGATAAACGACAAACGAGAGAATGAGTAGGGTGCCAACTAGTCCATACCAGAACTCTCTGTGCATGAGAACCTCCTTTTAAAGAAACGAACCGAAAAAAGTATAGGACGGGGGCGTCTATTTTGCAACTTCGCGAACTTTTTTCTCTATTTCTTTAAGAAGCTTACTATCTTCTTTAAGTTTTGCTTTTACGTTTTCAATGCCTACACCGAGCTTTTCTTCTCCAAACGAGTACGTTGCTCCGGACTTGGTAACCACTTCGTATTTAATCGCGGCATTCATAACATCTCCTTCAAATGAAATGCCTTCCCCAAACATAATATCAAACTCTGCTTGGCGGAATGGGGGAGCGATTTTGTTTTTAACAACTTTCGCTTTTACTCTACTTCCCACAACATCCTCTCCCTTTTTAACCTGTGCGATGCGCCGAATATCAATGCGTACAGAGGAATAGAATTTAAGCGCTCTGCCTCCCGGGGTTGTTTCGGGATTCCCGAACATAATGCCAATTTTCTCTCGAAGTTGGTTGATAAAAATGATAAGCGTTCCTGATCGCGCTGCGATTGCAGTCAGTTTGCGAAGTGCCTGCGACATCATGCGTGCCTGAAGGCCAACATGGTGCGCGCCCATTTCTCCCTCAATCTCTGCTTTGGGAGTAAGGGCTGCTACCGAATCAACAACAACAACATCTATCATCTCCGAGCGTACTAATGATTCTAAAATATTCAGTGCTTCCTCTCCATTATCCGGTTGTGAAATAAGAAGGTCCGTCACTTGGACGCCAAGCTTCTTCGCATATTCGGGGTCCATGGCGTGCTCTGCATCAATGAATGCAGCTTTGCCTCCTCGTTTTTGGGCTTGAGCCACTACGTTTAAGGCGAGTGTCGTCTTTCCACTGGATTCAGGACCAAAGATTTCAACAATTCTTCCTTTTGGAACACCTCCCACGCCGAGCGCGAGATCCAGCGAGAAGGATCCTGTAGGGATAACATCCACATCAACTTTCCGTACTTCGCCAAGACGCATAATCGCGCCTTCGCCGAACTTATCGCGCAAACCTTCTATTAGTTTCTCAAGATCTTTAGGATCGCTCGCGGGCGTACCAGCCTGTTTTTTTGTTGCCATATCCCTTAACAATACAGCTCAAAATTTAAAAATCAAATCTCAAAAACAAGAACTAAAACAGCTGCCATATATGGCAGCTGTTTTAGTTGTGACGTTTTAGCGAGGATATTCTTTTAAGAAAGGTCATTCTAATAGCTTTCGCAAAAGAATATCAGAGGGTATTTTATGGCTGATAGATAATCTGCCGCGTTATCGTTGTTTCTCTCCCTAAAAGTCTTCGAGCCGTAAACGTAATGCGATTTAATCCCTCATCTAAATTATAACTTTTTGAAAAATTGCCTTTTGTATCGGTTGTTTGCGGTTCGCCGTCAATCACGAGCGCATCTTTTGGATCAATTGAGCCAGTAATTAAAATAACGTTTGCGGTGGTAACCAAGGTCTCCGATCCGGGATTTTGAATAACGAGTGATGGCTTTCCCAGAAAGCGGTCTACGTTTGCTGCGCCATAGGCAAGCACGACTATAGCAATCAGCGTTCCGATAATAACACTGCTATTTAAGCGCTTGAGTGCAAACCTATTATGAGGGAGCCTATCCGCAGCACCGGATGTTTGAATAAGACTCTCTTTCATCTCCCGTTCGTAAATACTCCATAGTTCATCGCCGTTTGCGTTCAGTACATTCGCCATTTTTAGGAGGTATCCGCGAATATAGGGAGCGGGAGGAAGTTTACGAGATTCTCCAATTAAAATTGCTTCAATATGGCGCAACGAAACTCCGCTCAACTCAGCGAGCTTCTCGTGTGAAATATTTTTAGCATCAATATGTTCTTTTAATTTTTCCTGGAACATATATATTATTCGCTTCCATCAATCAATATTTCTCGGGGCTTTGCGCCCTCTCCTGGACCCACAATACCCCGTTCCTCCATGATGTCAATAAGTCGCGCTGCACGAGCATACCCAACCTTGAGCCGGCGCTGGAGGAGTGATGCAGATGCCTTACCTGAACTTTTTACTACCTCTACTGCTTCCTGGAATAGATCATCTTCATCGCCTTCTTCAAAGCCATCAAAAATATCACCATTCGGGCGCAGGCCTCGCGTGTCCTCTTCTCCCGCGACTTCTTCCACAGGTTCTTCGACGACTTCGTTTTTCTCACGAATAAAGTCGGTAACGCCTTTCAGTTCTTCTTCACTCAAGTACGCACTCTGGACACGTTTCGGTTTGGAATATTCTGATGAAATAAAGAGTAAATCCCCTCCTCCCAAAAGTTTTTCTGCTCCCGCGATATCAAGAATAGTGCGGGAATCAATCTGGCTCGCGACTTGGAGCGCGATGCGAGCCGTAATGTTTGCTTTAATGAGTCCCGTTACGACTTCAACTGAAGGTCGCTGAGTAGAAAGGATAAGATGGATGCCAGTTGCGCGTGCCATTTGGGCAAGGCGGACGATTGATCCTTCAATTTCGCGTCCATAGCGCGACATGAGATCCGCCATTTCATCCACGACAATCACAATATACGGCAAGAGTTCCTCACGGTCTTTGTTGTATCCCTTAATGTCTCTGCATCCGGCCTTGAGTAATGTTTCGTAACGGCGATCCATTTCCGCAATTGCCCACCTAAATACGCCAACGCTCTTTTTTGCGTCAGTAATAACGGGAGCCGCCAAATGGGGGATGCCTTCATACGCTGAAAGCTCAACACGTTTCGGGTCAATGAGAATTAGTTTTAATGTTGCAGGAGCGTTTTTAAAAAGCAGGGAAGTAAGAATGCTGTGGATTGTGATTGATTTGCCCGATCCCGTGCTTCCCGCAACCAACATATGAGGAAGGCGCTCAATATCCACGAATATCGGATCACCGCTTACGTCTCTGCCAAGTGGGAAGACGAGCGGGCCTTTTTCAGTAAATTCCTTATAGTTCATCAAACTGCCGAGGCGGACAATCGCTGCGGATTTGTTTGGAACTTCAATACCAACTAAAGATTTCCCAGGAATTGGTGCCTCAATGCGGATAGGGTGTGCTGCAAGCGCAAGCGCGAGGTCTTGGTTCAATGCAAGGATGCGCGCAAGCTTTACCCCTTCAGCAGGCTTCAAGGTATAGCGCGTTACTTTAGGGCCGATATTAATTTCTCCCATTTCAACGGGAATACCAAAGCTCTCCAGTGTTCTCTTAATGATATTTGCGTTTGCGCGCAAATCGCCGGATGTTGGTTTTTCCGTTGTTGATTTAAGTAAAGAAAGCGGAGGAGCGACATAATCTTTTATGGATATCGCTTTGATGCGCGTGGTAGGTGTTGGCGAAGATTCTCTCACGTCCAACTCTTTCTCTTCTTCGGGTTCTTCGGCTACTTCTTCTTCCGGTTTTTCTTCTGCTTCGGCGGTAGCTGAGTCGCCGGTTACCATAAGATCTTCGTCTTCCATTTCTTTTTCGTCACGTTTCTTATCAGTGAGCCAGCTTGGCTTAAAGATAAGAGAAGCGTTAAAAGCGATAAGAAGCGCGATCATTGCAAGCATGGCGACAATGATAATTGCAGCGACTTTGCCGAACGCGAATTCAATGGATCCAATTGCATTACCGACAAGCCCTCCATGCGTCGGAAAAAGAATATCAATGAGTCCGAGTAAGAAAAGAATAGCCGCTCCTCCACCTGCAAACGTGAGTGTTAAAAGTTTTTTGCCATGACTTACGAGAAACATAACGCCAATTGCGATAGCAATAACAGGAACAAGATAATACCCCCATCCAAAAAGCCCTTCTAAGATTTTCAAAATAATGCGCCCGGCAGGACCTGCTTTTTCAAGTTTCGCGAGGACAAGGAGCGCGGAAATGCCAAAGAGGACGACTGCCGAGATACTTGCCTTAGTTTCGTGCGGAATAGTTATGCCAAAGGATTTCTTTTGTTTTGATCGTGCCATAGGAATATTCAAATCTGTCGCGTTAGTGACAGGCAACATGTCACATGGGACATGTCCCGCTCTGTGGTGCTACCTGGTATACTAGGAGTATATAGGATTATACGGAAAATTATGCGTTCTGGCGAACATGAAACTCTCACCTTCGATTTTTAAAGCATATGATGTGCGGGGGAAATACCCCGGCGAAATAAATGAAGACGTTGCGCTGCTCCTTGGCAAGGCGCTTGGTTTGCGATGGATGGGGGGAGAAATAATCGTGGGGTACGATGCTCGTGTGAGCTCTCCAGAACTTGCCGAGGCGCTCACAAAGGGTATTCGGGCTGCAGCTCCGGAGAGTACGGTGACGAGTGTTGGGTTAATAACCACGCCAATGCTTACCTATCTTATCCATTCGCGCGGAGCAAAAGCGGGTGTTGTCGTAACCGCATCGCACAATCCAAAAGAATATAACGGATTTAAAGCAGTGGAAGGACATGGAACGGCGTGGATAACAGGAACGGATATGCAAAAACTGATAGCGCAATTGTTATGAATCATTACCAGGAATACGCTGAGTTTTTAAAAAAATTTGTGAGTGTCGCCTCTCCGATCCGTGTTGTTTTTGATTCATCAGACGGCGCGACAGGGCCTGTGCTTCACGAACTTTTTACAACTCATCAACTCATCAACTCAATACTCATTAACTCAAAGCCCAATGGAGAGTTTCCGGCACATGGGCCGAATCCTCTTGCTCGCGGTGCGCAAAAAGATTTGAGAATCGTGGTTAAGAAAAATAATGCCGACTTGGGTGTTATTTTTGACGCGGACGGGGATAGGGTATTTTTTATTGATAACGAAGGGCGCGAAATTCGATCAGACATTGCTGCGCTTCTCATGTCAGAGGTGTTTCAAGGCCCATTTGTTTTTGATATCCGAGCAGGATACGCGCTCCGCGATAGGCTGGATGAAACAAAAAAGAAAGCAATCTACTCTCGTGTGGGACACGTGTTTATGAAACGCGCTATGCGTGAGCACGGCGCGGAGTTTGGTGGGGAACTCTCCGGACATTTTTATTTTAAAGATTTCTTTTTTGCCGATTCAGGAATTGTTGCCGCGCTTACGATGATACGAATTGTCTCTCAATTAGTGCAGAACGAGTCTTCACTCGCTGCGCGACTGGATAGCATTCCCGCAACATATTATTCCGGAGAAGTAAGTATTACGGTATCTCGTAATGATTCTGCGATAGAGCGGGTTGTCTCTGCGTTTCAAGCCGTTGCGGAACATGTTGACCACACGGACGGCGTGCGTATAGATGCTAAAGACTTCTGGATAAGTGTACGGGCATCCAACACCGAGCCTGTCATCCGTTTTGTGCTTGAAGCGCGAGAGAAAAGCGTATTTAACCGTGAACTCAAAAAACTTAAAGAAGCTATAGGAACAGCAAATTAGTCCCTAAAATAGGGGCTTTTTGAGGAATATTGACTTTTATAACTCACTATGCTATAATAATAGAAGTTCTTCTCTCAACCCGAAAACCCAAGAATTACGGAGGTAGCTCGTGAAGGCAAGGGATATTTCAGCATTCTTTCTTGGTGTTCTCCTCACGCTCTGTGTCGTGCTCTTCCGGACCGACGGCAATGAGCAGGTGCAGATCTGGGGACTGCAATGGGACACGTTCGTGCAAGACGGCAAGGCTGTGCAAGTTCCTGTCTTGTCCTACAACGAAGAGGCTTTTGCTGTTTTGGATACGCCACACGGCCTCGTGACATCCAACATTCAATATTTGCCTTTGCCACTCGAAGAACAACACTTTGGTATCAATCGGCTTTCCGGAGAGTTTCATGTCCTGAACCCCAAAGTCGATTCCATCATGCTTGTTCGCGAGTATCCCCCGTATACTGAGGCAACCGAATTCTACAGAGCAACAATCTCTCCTCTGGGGGGAAATATTGCTCTAACGCCGGTCTTGCCCGCGAGGTACTGACCCATCGAGCCCGCGCTCCACGTTGTGTGGAACACGGGCTCTTTTAATTCATAAATTTCTTTAGCCACTAATTTTAAAACAGTGTCGCCGGAATATCGGCTTCAATGAGATTGAGATTGACTTTGGAAAGCACTCCGGTGATTTTATCCGGAACCATAACATACCCCTGTTTTTTAATAAGTTCGTATAAATCTTTAGTAAGTTTCACGTCCTGCAGGCAATAGTCTTTTAATTCCTGTATTCGACCTTCCTTAAATAACTTAATCGCTTCAAGTCCGCTCTCATGCAGTTTGGAAGCTCCCAGATTAACTTGCGAGAGTATGTTCAGGCTTATTCTCCTGCCGGAGGCAAGCTCAATTTCGTCTAACAGGTCAAGGCGATTCATCGCCATCATATTATAGTTGCACTTTGAATTTAAAATCGGTACGTCAAAACGATTAATGGCGAATCCAATAATAAGGCCAGCTTTTTGGATAATAGAAAGACACTCCTCTAGTTGATGTCCCTCAAAGGCGAGATATTCGTTCCTGTTGTAAGAATATATTCCAACGAGCGAAACATTGAACCTATCCATGTTTTGACTTCCGCCGATATCCGCAAAAGTATTTGAAGTTTCAATATCAATAACAAGTTTGTCCATAGACTATGCGAAAATACGAATATAGCACGAATATACGAAACTATTCCAATATACAAATGTAGCGCGAATATAATTGAGCATGAAGATGCTCATGCACTAAGTTTGTTCATTTGGATGTATTGAGAACGCGACGATGGCGAACGCCGTCTTTAAGAAAATAGATCATAATTGCAAGCTCTAGGTGAGTGCCTTTTAGATAGGAAACTACTTGATTAATATGCGTATATCCCATTTTTGGGACTACTTTCAATTCAACAACTATTTTATTCTCTATAACGAAATCAAGAAACTCTTTTCCTACTTGCTGCCCATTATAAGAAGTGCTTACAAACTTTTCTCGTTCAAAAATAATTCCAGCTTCATCAAATGCAATCGCTAAAGCGTTTTGATAAATGTTTTCTTTATGCCCCCAACCGAGTTTGTTGAAAACATCAAACGCAGCGCCGAGGATCTTGTAACTCAATTCAGGATAAAGCAAATCTTCTCGCTGTACCGCCATATTCGTATATTAGCGCCTGATTAGTATATTCGGATAGTTACACGTGGCGGTCAGCAACTTTGCTCGCAGCGTAACTATCAGGCTTCGTTTTCGCTTCAAAATTATTCGCTCGGATAATGCCGACAAGTTCCTGGATAATTACTTTTGTTGCGCCGTTTGTTCCCGCGTCAACGTGGATCTCAAACGCAAAATCAAAAAATGATTTTGCTTTTGCGGCTTCAAGAAAAGAATGGGCAACTTCAAGCGAGAGTAATACCTCTTCCAAAATTCTGTCACGAAGAGTATGAAATCTTTTTTCAGTTACCATCCTGCGCCAGAAATATCTCCCACCGTTCCCGACGCGGTGAATTACAATTGCGGTTACAAAATCTGCCGTTCCGTTTGGCCGGCGTTCAGAATCTGATCCAATAATGACTTTATATTCTCGGGCGGGAGCTACTGCCATAAACGTTATCATCTCCGCGATGATCTCGTCTGCTGCCATTTGCTTACCCTCGGAGCTTACGAAAAGCTGATTCATGATGCGCTTTACTATATTCCCTTTCGCGCCTCGAAGCAATTTCCTTTATTTTGCCTTCGGAAGAGTCGCAAAAAACACCGATCCTTTGTTTTCTATGGAATCAAACCATACTGACCCACCATGCTGTTCCAAAATAGATTTTACAATAAAGAGTCCAAGTCCTGTCCCTACATTTTTTTTCTGGGTTGCGTTGCGTGCACGGAAAAACTGCTGGAAAATTGACTGTTTGTCCTCCTGGGGAATGCCAATGCCGGTATCCTGCACGGCAAGCGTAATATGCTCTGCATCTTCTGATAGCGTTACCGTAACCGTGCTGTTCTCATGCGAATAATCAACGGCGTTATCAATAAGATTCTCAAATGCCTTTTCAAGCATGAATGCATTAGCGTTCGCGGTTACATGTTCTGCTTTGTTAATAAAGGAAATAGTAATGCCTTTTGTTTCTGCAGGATGTTTTAGATGATCGAGAGCTTGAGCGAGTATTGGAGTGATGGGGGTATTTTTTGCATTCGTTTTCTCGCTCGCGAAATCTATCTGTGAGAGTGTGAGTAAGTCATTTACGATATCGGAAATGCTGCGTGCGCTTTCCGTAATAGCGCCGGCGCTCTCCTTAATTTTATCCGGAGGCGTATTCGGATCTTCAAACGAAGCAGCTGCCCAGTTAATAACAGAGAGCGGAGTGTTGAGTTGATGGGAAAGCGTGGTGATAAATTGATCTTTGAGTTTGGAGAGGTCCTGTTCTTTCCGCAAACTTTCGGAAAGGAGATTCGCCCGCAAACGGAGTTCTTTTAATTCTTCCAAGCCCTTCAGACTCTCTGCCATCTTATTTAGGTTGGCACCTAGGTCCTCCAGCTCGTCTCCCGTTTTTATATCCACGCGATAGGCAAAGTTACCGCTTCCGATAACGCTCGTACCCTGGCGCAATTCAGCAATCGGTTGGATGAGCTTGAACGCTGTCCAGCTCGCGATAATCATGAGCACGATGAGCGCAAAGAGCGAGAAGCCAATGATTTGCCAGGTGATCGTGCGGATAAGGCGTTGAGTTTCCTCGCGAGGCCACTCTACGATAACGCCCAAATTCATTCCGGTAACTCCCGCCCATGCTCCGCTTACTTTTTCTCCTATCACGCCGTCATAAAAAGCTGTTTCTGTTTTTTTCTCTTCTTCTGCTGCTGCAATGAAACTTTGTACGGTAGGATTCTCTTTTTCCGCGCGTCCGATAAATTCAGCATCGCGATGGGCGATGATCGTGCCCTCGCGGTCCACAAGATACGCATAACCTGTTTCTTCCAAGGTCGTCGTGCGGATAATATCTTGGAATGCAGCGTTCGTCATTGTGCCTAAAATAACGGCGATGATCTGGCTATTCTTATTTAAAATAGGGGTCGCAAAAGAAACAGTGATGTCGTTGTTCACAAAAGAAATAGGACTGAAATATTGCCTACCCTCGCGTGCCTCTAGGAAAGCCGGATCGCTTACAATTGTTCGTAAACTCGGATGTTTGAAGAGCTGGTTTTTATCCCGTGCCCATCTGCTCGTTTCTTGCCCTGTGGTGCAAACTTGGGGCGTGACACATACGAACGAAGCTTCGCGGAGACTCGGTATGCGCGTCATGATGCCTTCAAGAATGATGTCTTGTTGGTTAAAAGCTATAGGAGCAAATTCTTCAAACGTTACGATGAGATCAAATTCAGCGATGACATTACTGACATATTTTTCAATTTCAGTTGCGGTTTCGTTAGCAACGATCTGTTCAATGGCTTGTACATCAATGCGGTGAGTGAGATTAACGAGGTACATTGTCGCTACTCCCATGAGTACCAGCGGTACGATGCCTGCGATAAGAAAAACGCGGACAAATTTTCTCCGCAGGCGGCTTGGGCCTAAAAATGTTTTCCACAGCCAATACCAATATCGTGTTTTAATGGGGCGATTAAAAAATTTCATTATACTTGACCGTCTCTTGCCTCTAACGCTTTTTGCTATTATAACAGGAGAACCGATAAGTGATAACAATAAACAAGCTGATAATGGACAATAGGGAATTGGGAATGTATTGAAAATTGTAAATTAATAATTGTAAATTCTCTTATGAATCGTATTTATCTCGATTATGCGGCAACAACGCCACTAGACTCTGCAGCGAGGCGCGCCATGGATCCGTTCTACGGAAAAGTTTTTGGAAACCCAAGCTCGTTGCACTCATTTGGACAAGAAGCTTCCCGTGCTGTCTTTGTGTCGCGCAAATCTATCGTGGATTATGTAGGAGTTCGCTATGACGAAGTTATTTTTACCGGATCAGCGACAGAGGCAAATAATATGGTCATGCAAGGAGCGGTGCGCGCATTCCGTCACAATCATGAAAATAATAAAGGACCCGTCCGCGCTATCATCTCCGCAATTGAACACGACTCTATATTGAAGGCGCTCCAGAATTTTCCTGAAGTTGAAATGGTAATAATTCCCGTTGATTCGGCAGGAATGATTGATGTGCAAGCTCTGGAGCAAGCGCTGAATGAAAATACGGCAATCGTTTCCGTGGGATACGTAAACGGAGAAGTAGGAACTATTCAAAATATTGCGGCAATCGGCAAACGCATTGCCGCATTCCGCGGAGCAAAGCGTTTTCCTCTATTCCATACCGATGCCGTTCAGGCGTTACAGTATCTCAACATGGAAGTTAAAAATTTAGGAGTGGATGCTATGACACTTTCCGCTCATAAGGTATATGGCCCTAAGGGCATCGGCGCTTTAGTTCTGCGGCATCCGGATAGTAATTCCATTACCGCAAATATTATTAACCCCCTTATCTCGGGCGGAGATCAAGAATTCGGCATGCGCCCTGGCACAGAAAACGTCGCCGCGATTGTGGGATTTGCATCTGCCGTAGATATTCTCCGGAAGATACAGTCAAAAGAAATAAAGCGGATGCAAAAGCTTGGGAAAGTATTTTTCACTTCACTCTCTAAGGCTTTGCCCGGAATTGAACTAAATGGTCCATTATTCGGCAATGATCGGATTTCGAACAACATTAATGTATATCTGAGGGATTTAGCGGGTCCATTGCAAAACTTTTTAGTGCGTCTGGATCGTGCGGGAGTTGCCGCTTCCAGCGGATCTGCCTGCGCTTCGCGAAAAGCTGAAGCTTCTCACGTCCTTCGTGCGTTATATAGAGATAAGGAGCGTAGAGAGAAAAGTGTACGATTTACCCTTGGCAAAATGACAACAGGAGAAGAAGTTCTGCGTGCGGTCAAAATTATAAAAAATATTCACACTACGTAAGAGATTATGAATAAAAAACGATATTCCCTAATTGTGATCGTTGGTGCTTTTCTCGCGGGAGGTGCCATGTTTGTTGCTATTTCTGCGGCAGAAGCGAATCTTTTCACTGATATTATTAATATCTTTGATTCAGATGGAAACGCTCCTGCCGAAACCCAAGCTCCGCCGTATGTATCTTCGGTGAATTACGAAGCGGCGATTATTAATGCGGTAAAAAGCGCATCGCCTTCGGTTATTTCTATTGTCGTAAGTAAAGATGTTTCTACGCTAGAGCAATGTTCCGGAGATCCCTTCGCGGGAATCCCACCGGAATTTAGAGATTTTTTCGGCCCATTTCCGTTTAACGGCCAATGCGAAACGGGAACGATAAAGCAGGAAATTGGGGGTGGATCAGGATTTATTGCAACTCCAGAAGGGCTTATTGTTACCAATAAACATGTTGTAGCGGATTTGGATGCCGACTATACCGTCTTTACAAACGATGGCAAGAAACATGCGGCAACGGTTATCGCTCGAGATCCTGTTCAAGATATCGCGATTGTAAAAATTGCAGGGAGTAATTTCCCCACGCTTCCACTTGCAGATTCCGATTCTGTTCAGCTTGGACAAACGGCAATTGCAATAGGTAATGCACTTGGCGAGTTTAGAAATACAGTTTCCACCGGGATTGTTTCCGGTCTTGCTCGAGCAATTGAAGCTTCAGGAACGGGATTTACAGAGCGTTTAGAGGGGCTTATTCAAACTGATGCAGCAATTAATCCAGGAAACTCCGGTGGTCCGCTTTTAAATCTTCGGGGCGAGGTTATTGGTATTAATACCGCTGTAGCGCGAGGAGCTGAAAACATCGGTTTTGCTATCCCCGTAGATCGGATTAAAAAAGATATTGAGTCCGTAAGGGCGACGGGTAAAATCACCGTTGCATTTCTTGGTGTGCGATATATTCCACTTACTGAAGACCTTGCAGAAGAAGAGAATTTGCCTGTTGCAAACGGCGTACTACTCCGTGGAAGTGAAGGAGGGCAGGCTGTCGTTTCTGGATCTCCCGCGGCGAAAGCAGGGCTTATGGCAGGGGATATTATTATTGAAGTGGGCGGAAAACCAGTAAATCAAGAGAATTCTCTTGCCGCTCTTATTCAAAACTACAATGTAGGGGAAACAGTAGCGCTAAAAATTCTTCGGGACGGGAAAGAAATGACACTTTCCGCGACGCTAGCAGAACTTAAACCATAAATTTCATTTTCTTTTCAGCACCACTCTAGTTTTCTAGAGATACATCTCTAGGTATCGGAGTGTTATTATACATAAGTAAGGTGAGAGGAATGGGAATGTGAATTAGGTATGATTAGCACTCTTGACATGAGACTGCCAATGGGGATAGCATTAATACAGTATCTAGAATCTAGTATTTAGAAATTAGTAGCAATGAAACTAATCAACTCTTTAACTGATTAACTCCTAAACTGTACAACCATGATGCGTAATTTTAATAAATTCACGATAAAAGCTCAGGAGGCGCTCCAAAACGCCCAGGATCTAGCCGCGCAACGGAATCATGGCGAATTTCGGGCACTCCATCTGCTTTCCAGTCTTATTGTTGACGATCAGTCGCTGGTGCGTCCGCTTCTTATTAAAGCGGGGGTAAGTTTAGAATCTTTAGATAAGTTAATTGAAGAAGAGCTTAATAAATTGCCGAAGATATTTGCCGCATCCTCGGTGGGACAGCTCTATCTCTCTCAGGAATTGATGCAAGTTTTGGATAAGGCGGGAAAAATCGCCCTTTCTCAGAAAGACGAATTCGTCTCGTGTGAACACTTACTCCTTAGTATTTTAGAAACGCCATCCCCAACCCAATCATTATTGGAGAAATTTGGTTTGCGCCGTGAAAACGCATTCCGTATTTTGGCACAGTTGCGCGGTTCTACTCGCATTACAGACGAAACTCCGGAAACAAAATTCCAGGTTTTGGAAAAATATGCCATCAATCTTACGGAACGGGCACGAGAAGGCAAACTTGATCCGGTAATCGGACGAGAAGAAGAGCTTCGTCGTGTTATTCAGGTACTTTCCCGAAGGACGAAAAATAATCCGGTATTAATCGGAGAACCGGGCGTAGGAAAAACAGCTATTGTAGAAGGCTTGGCTCAAAGAATTATCGCTGGTGATGTTCCAGAGCCCTTAAAAGGCAAGGAAATCATCATGCTGGATTTAGGATCTCTTATCGCAGGAACTAAGTTCCGCGGAGAATTTGAAGATCGCTTAAAAGCATTTATTAAAGAAATCCAAAACGCAGCAGGTCGCCTTATTCTTTTCATTGACGAGATTCATATGATAGTAGGCGCCGGTGCCGCTGAAGGCGCGGTAGATGCTTCCAACCTTTTAAAGCCACCCCTTGCTCGCGGAGAATTACATGCCGTGGGAGCAACTACGATTCGCGAATATCAGCGTCATATTGAAAAAGATCCCGCTCTTGAACGGCGTTTTCAGCCCATTGTAGTTGAAGAGCCTTCACTTGAAGACACAATTGCTATTTTGCGTGGATTAAAAGAAAAATATGAAATTCACCATGGTCTTCGCATCAGCGACGAGGCTCTTGTTGCCGCAGCTCATCTTTCCGCACGTTACATTACGGACCGCTTTCTTCCGGACAAAGCGGTTGATTTAATTGACGAAGCGGCCGCAGCGCGGCGTCTTGAATCAGAAAGTCTTCCTGCGGAAATAGATAAAGTCCGCCAGGCGATCATGCGCTTGGAAATTGAGAAGTCTGCGATTTCAAAGGAATCTGGTGAAAAAAATAAAGAGCGGGTTAAAACCATTGAAAAAGAACTTGTAGTTCTGAAAGAACAGAACGATGATTTATCCGCAAAATGGCATGCGGAGAAGCTCGCGTTTGAAAATTTACATAGTTTGCGGCGGAAAATTGACGATCTTCGCCGCGAGTCGGAACAAGCGGAGCGCGGAGGAGACTTAGAGCGTGTTGCCCAGATTTTGTACGGAGAATTGCCTCAAGCCGAAAAAGATTTTGCTACATTTGAAAAGAAGCATTTTGGTACTTCAAAGAAACAAAAGAAAAAAGGAAAAGAAGACGATCAAGTTTTTATTAAAGAGGTGGTTGATGAGGAAGATATTGCTTCCGTAGTTTCTCGTTGGACTAATATCCCGGTCATGAGAATGCTGGAGTCCGAAAGTGAAAAACTCTCTCGCATTGAAGAAGTGCTCGGGAATCGGGTTATTGGTCAGGAAGAAGGCATTCTCGCTGTTTCTAGCGCCTTGCGGCGCGCTCGTGCTGGCCTTGCGGACGAGAACAGGCCGACAGGGTCGTTCATGTTCTTAGGGCCGACCGGTGTCGGTAAAACCGAGCTCGCCCGTGCGCTTGCCGAGTTCATGTTCAACGACGACAAGGCGATGATTAGAGTGGATATGTCGGAGTATATGGAAAAGCACGCCGTTGCGCGTCTTATTGGTTCGCCTCCGGGATATGTGGGTTTTGAAGAAGGGGGGCAACTCACGGAAGCAGTACGTCATCGTCCGTATAGTTTGATTTTGTTTGATGAAATAGAGAAAGCTCATCCCGATGTTTTTAACGTTCTCTTACAGCTCTTAGATAATGGCCGGCTCACGGACGCAAAAGGCAAAACCGTTAACTTTAGAAATGCGATTATTATCATGACTTCAAACGTTGGAAGTCATTACTACAAGCAGATGTCTCAAGTCGGTTTTTCCACATCAGAAAAGGAAATACGGGCCGAAGAGGAGACCTTTAAGGACAAAGCCCGTACGTCGCTCCGTCAGACTTTTAAGCCGGAATTCTTGAACCGCATAGACGAAATTGTCGTGTTCAATGCGCTCAAACGAAAAGATATTGAACAGATTGTTGATGTCCAAATTGCCGAAGTTAAAAAGAAATTAAGCAACCGCGGTATCACGGTCTTAGTTGACGCGCCCGCAAGAAAATATATTGTTGATAATGGGTTTGATCCGGATTTTGGAGCTCGGCCTATTAAGCGGCTGATCCAAAAGACGATTGTTGATAAACTGGCTGATAGAATTATTAGGGGGCAACTCAAACATGGCGATAAGGTTAAAATCGGTTTTTCAGGATCGGCGCTCAGCGTTACTCCTTAAGGCCGTAGTATTCGGGGTATTTTTGTGGATAGCACAGGCGGGGGAAGGCGGATTTGCCCCCGCTTTGTTTTTTATACTCGTTTCCGGCGTGCTCTATTTTTCCCCGTCATTCCGAGGCGGAAAATATATTGGATCAATACTTGTACTCGTGAGTCTCGCTCTATTTTTGGAGCGCAATACCGTGAGTACCGCTTTCTCTCTTCTCGGTATCCCGTTTTTTAGTGCCCTCGCTTTCTTTCTTTTTGGTGCAAAAGAGCTTGTATTCGCGCGGGCGCGCACATGGGCACTTTTATTTGCTTTTGGAGTTACTTATGCAGCAACGCTTGCCTTATTTTTAATAGAATCAGATGCGTTTATTCGCGCTGCTTTTACCTATGGCATTATGATTTTTCTCACCTGGAGAGATTTCTTTTCCTCCACAGCCTCTACTCGCATTTCTACTGACACTCCTTTAGTCGGCAATGAAAGTGGTGAAGAGAAAATTGTACAACTCCGCGGGAGCCATTATTTCTCGGCGCTCGTCATAACCTATTTAGGAGTGGAAACGGCATGGGCCGTTCGCTTGCTTCCGTTAGATGCTATTGGGGGAGCAAACCTTACTTTCCTTGGACTCATTGCCGTTCTCAATATTATCTTGCGCAGTGCAGAGCAGGGGCTTTCAAAGCGCATTCTTCTTATGAGCGTTACGGTGTTTATTGCCCTTCTCCTCTTTATGCTGTGGATGAATCTGTAACGTAAAATAAAATATCAAATATTAAATCTCAAAAACCATCTAACCAATCAACTAATTCACCATTTAACTAATTAACTATTTTCCGCACGCAATCCGGCAACGGATTGACGGAAAATGTTAATTGCCGTATATTCTTGCCGTATGGATATCCAGCGGCAATCACAACTAGTAAGCTTTGCGGCACTTCGAATTGCCGCATATGTAAAAAGGAGAGAGCTGCGCGATCGCTTAAGCCGTCTCGCGTTTGATCTTATTGAGGCAGTTTCACAGAAAGATACTCATAAAATAAGCGAAGTTATCCTCTCTTTGCAGGGGCTTATATCGTTAGGTAAGGCATTGTACGAAGTTGAGCCTACAAACGCCGATATTGTTATTGAGGAATCAGGTAAAATACTTGAGTTTGAGTTTGGAGAGGATACTCAAGATAAACCGGCAATCAAAGAAGTGGATATTTCTGGAATATTCAAAAAAGAGAGAACGCTCTTTTCTCATGAATTAGAGAAACCGAAAGAGATAAAGAAAAGCGGCAACGGCAATAAGGCAGAAGGTGTTAAAAAAATAATGCGGCAAGAGGATACGGCAAAAGAGAATAAGGCAATAGTCATAACTCCAGAGAAGCCACATATAAAGCAAAGCCAGGAGGAAAACCCGGCAATACGGCAATCGGCAATGCGAGATAAGATACGGCAAATAGGGGAGGCAGAGTTAAAGGATCTTATTGCCGCATTTCCCAATGTGAGCGAACGGACGATACGGTATGACGTGCAACGGTTATGTGCTGATGGATTAGTGGAGCGTATAGGTCCTGGAGGACCCGGAAGTTTCTATCGGGTAAGATCGGTGTAATATACTCTTTTTTCTTCCGTTATACACGATATAGCTCAATAATCATTTAAGATATTCACAGTTGTGTATTTTTTATGAGGTATTGAGTAATATGGATTTTGTTGATATAGTTAGTTTTGCTTAGGTGAGGCTAAGCATGCATCGAACGGAATAGCTTATAAACTGAATAACTGATAACTCTTTCTGAGTTACTGGTTGTAAGGTATGAGTTATAAGTTTGTGCGTATAGCCTCGCTTTAAAAGCGAGTTTTTTATTTATTTGATACTAGAGTCAAGCGTTTTGCTAGTGAGGTCGATTCCCCTCCCCAGCTTTCATTTAAAAATGCCTAGCACAGGCACAAGAAGGTTGCGGTGGGGAAAATAGCATCAAAGCGCATGGCTTCCCGAAATGTAAGTTGTAGTGCATGAGATTCATTCAATAGAAATAATAAAAAAGGGAAGGCAGTCGTGGTCGGTAGGTGCCCTCCCGGTGATCAATTCCAAATGGTCACTACTAGTAACAAGTTAAAATAATATAAAAGTCACAATTAATTATGAGTATTAAAGCGAAAATCTTTTCAGTAGTTTTCTCAGTTTTGATGGTTTTCGCGCTTTCCGGTGCGTCATTCGCTACACCGGTGGCTCATGGTCAGTCAGCTTCTGATCTCCAATCACAAATCAATGCTCTTCTCGCACAGCTAAATGCTATGCAAGGAGGTAGCTCTAGCGTCGCTTGCAACTTCACCCGCTCCCTCACAGTGGGTATGACTGGTGCAGACGTTAAGTGCTTACAGCAGTATTTGAATGGTGCAGGATTTACAGTTTCTGCTTCTGGCGCAGGGTCCGCAGGTAACGAATCAACGTTCTTCGGAATGCTTACGAAAGCCGCAGTTTCAAAATGGCAGGCAGCAAATGGAGTTGCTCCAGCAGTCGGCTATTTTGGTCCTATTTCTCAAGCAAAGTACACAACACTCGCAGCAGGTAGCGGAACAGGCACAGGAACCGGTACAGGTACCGGAACCGGCACTGGCACTGGTAGCACAGGGACTGGCCTTATGGTTTCTCTCTCTGGTAACCAGCCAGCAAACGGTATTTTTGGCGAAAGCTTTAACAGCCGCCCATTTACCGCTTTGAACTTTACCGCAGGATCTAGCGGCGACATTACCGTCCAATCAGTAACGGTTGAACGCACCGGTCTTTCAAACGACGCGGTATTCAGCGGAATCGTTTTACTTGATGAAAACGGTATTCGCATCACGGATTCAAAAACATTTGGATCTGATCACACAGCAAAGTTCACTAACAAATTCATAGTAAAAGCGGGACAAACCCGAACCGTTTGGATTGCTGGTGACTCTGACTCTGATCAAGATGCATATAATGGACAAACGGTCAGCCTCACGCTTAAAGCAGTTGATGGCGGTTCTGGCGTAACGGTTACAGGCATTCCGTCAACCGGTCTTACTGGTGCGACGCATACCGTAAACAGCACGCTTGCAATCGGTTCAGTAACTGTTGAACGTGGTACGACTGATCCAGGTAATGGTCCGACAAAAGAAGTAGGAACCACAGGATATATATTCTCTGCTCTTAAACTTACTGTTGGATCAGTTGAAGCGGTTCGTGTAAAAGTCATTAAGTGGTACAATACCGGATCTATCTCTGCATCTGACCTCGCGAATGTAAAAATTCTCGTTGGCGGAACAGCGTATGATGCGGTTGTAAGCGCTGATGGCAAATATTATTCCGCGGTAATCGGTTCTGGTCTCGTGCTTGATAAAGGCGCAACAACCGAACTCGCAATCAAAGCTGATATCGTAAGCGGATCAAACCGTTCGGTAGACTTTGATATGAATTACCTCAACGACATCGTTGCTGTAGGCGAAACCTACGGATTCGGAATTGCTCCAACGTATACGAATTCTGCAGATTCTGCGACTGACGATGATGGAACGATTCAGACTGCAACTCCGCAGTATGACGCGTATGAAGTTACCGTTGGTGCAGGAGCCTTGACGATTGAGAACTCAACCACCATTGCGCCTTCCCAGAACATCGCTATCGGTGTTCAGGATCAGCCACTCGGTGGATTTAAAGTTACTTCAAAAGGCGAACCAGTAAGCGTTACACAGATGGTGTTCAGACTTTCTCGCTGGTTTGGTTCGGGTGCTTCAGCAAGCACGCAGGATATCACGAATGTAAAACTTATTCGTGATGACGGCGTAATTGTTGCTGGCCCAGTAGATATTGCCGCAAGCGCAGCAACAGTAACCTTCTCGGATACTGTTGAATTTCCGGTAGGCGCTTATACCTACAAACTAGTAGGAAAGCTCGGAACTGATTTTGCAAGCGATAACACTATTGCCGCATCAACAACGCCAAATAGTGATTGGTCTAGCCCGAAGGGTGTAAACACTAATCAGAGTATTACGCTTACATCAGCGACACTTACTTCACAGACAATGACGGTGAAGAGCGGAGCGCTCGCTGTTTCCACATCTCCAACTCCGATTGCTCAAACGATCGTTGCTGGCGTACAGGGTTTCAACCTTGCAAATTTCACGTTTGATACAACTGCATCCGGAGAAGATGTCCGCTTGAACAGTACTCAAGTAGAATTCAACTTCGGCCAAGCAAATTCAAACGATGATTTGACGCAATGTCAGCTCTGGGATGGAACCGTAGCACTCAACACTGGTACAAACGTAGTAAATGGCGCGAACGGTGACACGACTGCCGATGATAAGACCTTTACCTTTGATAATAGTTTGACTATTCCAAAAGGCATGGTTAAAACTCTCGCTTTGAAGTGTAATACCGCAGCTACCACGACGACCGCGGCTTCCACATATAACTGGACTATTGAAATCCCAGGTGATGCGGATGATATGGTTCCGTCGGGTATAGTGTCAGGTACTACAATCACAGAAACCTATAGTGATACGACCGGACAGGCAATTACCTTGTCTAGCGGCGGATCATTGGCGGTTAACCTTGATGAGGCTTCTAGCCCAGCAGTTGCTCTCGCAGCTGGAAATACTTCTAACGTTGCCTTGAGCGCATACCGCTTCACGGCAACCAACGAAGATATTAAAGTGACGCAGATCGGTCTTACTCTTGCGGGCGTTGCTTCCAACACTCCTCAAGATTTGACGAAAGTCACCTTGTGGGATGGATCAATAAAGATCGGTGAAGCAGTCTTTACTGGTGATACGGCTACCGTAACCATCTCTAATGGTGTCTATCCAGACTTCATTGTTGCAAAGGATACGGACAGAGTGCTCACCATTAAGGGTGATATCGCTAAAATCGGAACATCGGATCCTGCACGTCCAGGTCATCTGGTACGCGTAGAAATTGATGCAGCCGCTGCCGATTCATCCGGTGACACAACGCGAGGTATCGGTATTTCTTCGGGAACAACGGTATACTCCTCTGCTACGTCATTCACAGCCTCAGGAGGCGTAAGAATCTTCAAAACGGTTCCGATCGTTGCGAAGATCAGTCTCCCGACGTCTGAGACGACGTACAGTGGTAACCCGAGCGATAAGATGCTCTACCGCTTCTCCGTAACCGCACCTTCAACAGGATCTGTTGGACTCTATAAGTTCACCTTCAGCGTAGCTACATCAACCACAGGATTGCCTACGTTTGCAATCACTGGCCTTCAGGCATATGGCTATTCTGATTCTGGATTCTCAACGGGTGCATACGGCAGTCAAGGCGGACTCTTGAATGTTGCAACGACCAATATCAATGATGGAACTGGACTCTTCGGCATTACCTTTGACCCAGTTGGTCAAGCTGGTACCGCAGAAGCAATCCAAATTCTAGCAGGTAGCACTCGCTACTTCCAATTGATTGGAGACTTCGCAAATTCAAGCGCTACATCGTCAAGCGTTACAGTGAATCTTCAGGGAGATGTCTATTACTTCAAGGCGGCTAACGACGGCGATACCTTTACAGGTAGCGGCGCAGGCCAATATGCCTTTGCAACGACAGCAGCTCTCGTAGACGCTGATCCGAACGATGACTTTATCTGGTCAGACAATGCTACAACGACATCCGGCGTAGCAACGTATGATTGGGTAAACGGCTTCCAAATTCCTGGACTTCCAGCGACCAATCTTGGCGGCGAAAACATTAATGCGAACTAACATTCTTGAGGGTTAATTCGCAAAAACAATCACCCCCGCATAATGCGGGGGTGATTTGTTTTTAGTGTTGACTCATGTATATGGAACGTCTATGATATGTATCGTTGAATCTATGAAAAATAAAATCCTACTCATAGGTATCGGGGGAGTCGTTATCGCTATCGGTATTTTTTTGTTACCGACGTTTTCCAATAATGGAAAGAAGGAAAGTAATGATAGTAATGCATTGGAATTTGCGACGACAAGCAACAAAAACGATAGTAACGAAAAAGAGAAAGAGATTGTATATCCTAAATCCGGACAGGAAAAAAATATTGTGTTACCTGTTTACACCGGCGAGGATATTACAGCAATAGGGTCAGATCCTTTTATAGCCTCTCTCTCTCAGGAATTAAAAAATCAATACATTGGAGAGCTTAACGATTTAAAGTTAGTGGTAACAAATAATCCTAATAATTTTGACGCTTGGATGCGCATCGGGATTATTAAAGTTTTTTTTAATAACTACTTTGGTGCTCGAGATGTATGGGAGTACACAAGTATTATTTTCCCCAAAAACTCTCTATCCTATCTTAATTTGGGGAATCTCTACTCCGCGCATTTGAAAGATAACCAAAAAGCTGAACAGAATTATCTACGGGCGATTAATAATGATCCGAGCCTCCCCCAGCTTTATGTGGCGCTTGCGGATTTTTATTGGACATTTGATGGGCAAAAAAAGGAGAAAGCAGTCGCAATTATCCAAGATGGTTTGAAGAGAATTCCTGAAGACGTCTCACTTCTGAATGCCTTGAAATTTTATTCTGCACAGTAGATCTGTTTCGTTTTTCTTATCATGGTTTCAAGTGAAAATTCTTCCATAACTCTTTTTCGATTTATCTCGCCAGTTTCTCGCGCTTGAGGTTTGTCATGAGCTAACGCAATTATTTTCCTTGCAAGGATTTTCGCGTTCCGTATCGGGATAATATGTAAGGGATTTGAAATTGCTTCAGGCATTCCTCCAGTATTGGTTATAATTGATGGAATTTCTGCCGCCATAGCTTCAAGAAGTACATAGGGTAGCCCTTCTTTTATTGAGGTCATTGTAAAAATATCAAATGCTTTGAGATATTCTGCATCTTCCCCAGTCGGAGGAACGATAAAAAATCGATCATTCATTTTTAGATTTGAGATTTTAGATTTGAGATTTGATTTCTCCTTTCCTTCTCCAATGATGAAAAAATAAACATCCGGGACTAAAGCCGCAGTTCGAACAAGAGTTTCATAATCTTTTTCTTTTGTTAGGCGGCCGATTGAACCTATCCATATCCCATGAGTTGTTAGTTGTTGGTTGTTAGTTGTTAGCTTCTTGACGATTTCTTTTCGTGCATTATCTCTATCTAAAAAAGGTATATTGGGGTCAATCCCATTATGAATAGTGACCAGCTTATGGGGTGGGGCGATTCTATAGTGTAGGGCGAGGTCATGGTCATGTTGCGATACATTAATAATCACGTTTTGGAATAAAGCGGCAATGCGATGGAGTATTCTATAAAATAATTGTATAGGTTTTGCTACCGCATTCGTTGGGTTGAAAACCCATCCGTGAGCGGTGAAAATAATTTTGGGACATGGGACGTGTGACGGGCGACAGGTAAACTTATACAGCCATCCAGCAAGGGAACCAATCACTCCAGCTTTAGAACTATTCAGATGGATGACGTTGGGTCTTTCTTTTCTGAAAATGCTCACGAGCTCAATAACTGCAAAAATATCGTTTGCAAAAAGAGCGAAAGGAAGCGTTCTATTAGAAAGCCATTTCACATCAACCCCTCCTCGTATGATTTTAGGATCAAAAACAGATTGATCTAATTTCCCTGCAAGATCAGCAACATATTTTTGTGCTCCTCCAGTATCCTGTTTTGTGATAACGTAAAGTATCTTTTGCATGGCTTATTTCCATCTTTAGACTGTTTAATCTAACCTATCTACTATAGCGCTATGTCACCAGTATCGTCTCGTATAGCAGTGTTTTCGCTTGCCTACGCCCCGCATGAAGCGGGAGCGGAAATTGCAGTACGTGAAATCATGGAGCGAATGCCTACTACTCATTTTACGGTATTCGCCCAAAGCTTTGATGCCTCGCTTCCAATACTTTCTTCGAAAGATAATATTAGCCTCCATCGCGTAGGTGCAGGGAAAAATATTTTTTCAAAGTTGCTTTATATTATGCGTGCCTGGCGCGCGGCAGAATCTGCTCACAAGAACGACCCATTTACGGCCGTTTGGGCTGTGATGGCAGCATATGCTGGAGGCGCGGCACTTCTTTTTAAACTTCGCCATCCGCGCATACCATTGCTTCTCACACTTCAGGAGGGGGACTCTGAAAAACATATTCTCCGTCGTGTCTTTTTGTTCTATCCGCTTTGGCGCCTCATCTTTAAAAAAGCTGACCATGTACAGGCGATAAGTTCTTACTTGGCTGATTTCGCTCGCAGGCACGGAGCTGCGTGTCCTATTGATATTATTCCAAATGGAGTCGATGTGGAGAAAATAAAATCTCAAATATTAAATCTCAAATCTGATGAGAAAAATAAAAAAGATTTTCGTATCATAACTACATCACGGCTTGTGAATAAAAATGGGATTGATACCCTTTTACGGGCAAGCGCTATTCTCAAGAAGAAAAATATTCCGTTTGAGCTATGGATAGTAGGAAGTGGTCCTGAAGAGAGAAGACTCAAAGCGCTTGCTGCAGAACTTGATCTTGAAGACAAGGTAGTATGGCACGGATCCGTCCCAGCGGAGGCTATTCCTTCGTATCTTAAAGCCGCTACGGTATTTGTGCGCGCATCCCGATCCGAAGGATTAGGAAATTCTTTTCTTGAAGCTATGGCTTCAGGGCTTCCGATTATTGGAACTCCTGTCGGAGGCATCCCCGATTTTTTGAAAGACGGAGAAACGGGATTATTTACAGATGTAGATGATTCTCACGATCTTGCATGGAATATAGAGCGCCTATTTGCCGATATTCATTTACGGAATCGCCTCATTGTGAATGGGCAAGCGCTTGTACGCGATCAGTATTCTTGGAATTATGTTGTGAAAGAAATGCTAAATATATTTAGCACTCTTTGTGTGCGATATCGTATTATCATCGCATCGGGGATCGTGCCTCCTGAGATTGGAGGGCCGGCTTATTATGCGAAGGAGCTTTCTCAAGCATTAGAAATTCAAGGTAATAAGGCGCGATTGATTGCTTATGGACGTCTGAAACGCCTGCCAACCGGCCTACGGCATATCGCTTATAGTTTCAAGCTTTTATTTTCTCTCATTTTTTCTCGCCCCTCTTTTCTTATAGCGCTGGATACGTTTAGCGTTGGCTTTCCTGCGGTCCTTATGGGGAAGCTCATGGGCGTGCCGGTTATGGTCCGTACCGGAGGAGATTTCTTATGGGAGTTTTATGTAGAGCGTACCGGAGAAAAAATAATGCTCTCTGATTTTTATAGGCAACCTCGTGCATTTACGTTAAAAGAAAGAATTATTTTTCGCCTTACAGGGTGGACGCTGCTTCATGCGAAGTTCGTGATATTTAGTACTCCGTATCAGCGAGATATTTTTATCCCTGCTTACGGAATAAACGAATCACGTACGGCTATTATTGAAAATTGCTATGACGTCCCTATGGCTTCAGAGGAGCCGGCACAGAAGAACTTTATCTGTTTCACTCGGCAGTTGGTATGGAAAAATATCAATACATTAGAGCGTGCATTTGAAAAGGCAAAAATTAACTCTTCAGATATTTTACTTGAGACTGGAACTTTGCCACGCGCTGAATATTTAGAAAAGCTGAAAGCTTGCTATGCTGTTATTCTTGTTTCTTTGGGCGATATCAGTCCCAATATGATTTTAGAAGCAATTGCATACGGTAAACCTTTTATTCTTACGACAGAAAATGGTCTTGAAAATCGCTTGAGCGGAATCGGTTTGCGAGTTAACCCACAAGACGAAACTGCGATTACGGAAGCAATTTCTCATCTTGCTGACAATCATGTATATAAGAAAGAGAAGAAAAAAATTTCAACATTTTCTTTTCGGCATTCCTACGAGGACATTGCCCGGGAATTCTTAACTCTTTTTCAATTATGAGAATTGTAATGATTGGCGGAGATAAAAAATTCGGTCCGGGACATCCGCGCTATGATGTGCAAGCGGAGGTGGTTGAGCAAATTAGCCCACTCTATTGGGGTTGGAAAAAAATAATTCCGCGCATTCCAAAAGAAAATTTTGACGTCGTATCGAGTCAAGATCCTTTTTATCGCGGCGTCCTCGCATGGCTGATTGCGCGCCGAAGCGGTGTGCACCTCAATATACAGGTACACGCGGATATCTCGGCACAGAGTTTTCTAAAGCGGCAGATCGCGCGATTTGTTTTGTCTCGTGCCCACTCCATTCGGGTAGTCTCCGAAAGGATACGAGAACAGATCTCATCTTATAGTAGAGCGCCAATAACGGTGTTGCCGGTCTTTGTGGATATAGATTCCTTTCAGGCGATTGAACGTAGGGCGAGCGAGCATCCGACCATGCTTTGGATCGGTCGCTTTGAGGATGAAAAGGATCCTCTCTCTGCTCTGGATATTTTTGAAACGGTTTTGCGCAACATGCCGGATGCGCGGATGATTATGATCGGTAGCGGCACACTTGAAAACGACCTGAAACTCCGTGCAAAAAATCTCCCGATTTCCTTTCCGGGCTGGCGGGATTTGCGGCCGTTTCTTGAAACAGCAACCATGGTTTTATCTACGTCAAAATCAGAGAGTTGGGGTGCTTCTATTATTGAATCGCTCGCCGCTCATGTACCGGTTGTCGCACTTGATGTCGGTATCGCTAAAGAGGCGGGAGCGATTATTGTGGAGCGTCACAAACTTGCGGATGCTTCAATACGTGCACTGAGGCATCCTGCTCCAGCGACTCTTAAAATCCCTATTCTGTACCGCGCCGCTTGGCAATCTACGTGGCTGAAGTCGTTTGAAAACATTATAAAGCCGATGCGTCTCCTTATCATCACCCAGGTCGTAGACAAGAATCATAGCGTGCTGGGGTTTTTTCATCGGTGGATTGAAGAGTTCGCAAAGCATTGCGAATCTGTAATAGTGATTTGTTTAGAAAAAGGAGAGTATGATTTGCCGAGGAATGTTGAAGTGTATTCCTTGGGTAAGGAAATGGGCGTATCAAAACTCAAACTGCTTTTTAGATTCTATTTTTTGATTTTTAATTTACGTCATCGTTATAATTTTGTTTTCGTTCACATGAATCAAGAGTATATCCTCATCGGAGGATTTTTATGGAAACTCTTGAAAAAGAAAATTTTATTTTGGCGAAATCATTATGATGGTTCTTTATTAACTGACGTGGCAAGTATTTTTTGCGACAAAATATTCTGTACATCGAAGTCCTCTTATACGGCACGCTATAAAAAAACAATGATTATGCCAGTTGGTGTGGACACGGAACGATTCAAGCCCGACGAGTCTATACGATGGAAGCCACGCTCAATACTCTTTCTCGCGCGCATGTCCCCAAGTAAGCGTCCTGAAATGCTCATTGATGCACTTTCTTATTTCAAGAAAAATAATGTAGATTTTACTGTAAGTTTTTATGGTTCACCGCTCCCGCACGATGAAGCGTACTACGAAGGTCTCAAAAAAAAGGTATACGCACTTGGTCTTGCTCATAGGGTTTCTTTTTATCTCGGCATTCCTAATAGTAAGACACCCGATCTTTACCATACACACGAAATTTTTGTGAATACTTCACCGCCCGGTATGTTAGATAAAACCATTTTTGAAGCTGCTGCGTCTGGCTGTCATGTTCTTGCCGCTAGCACTGATTTTGCTGAACTTGCTGGTCGTGAATACTATTTTAATTCTAGCGTTGATCTTGCCGAACGCCTCATGTCGGTATTTGTAAATCAGCCTACGCAGTCGCTTCAGGCTTTAGTTGAAAAACATAGTCTTACCGTGCTCGCTAAAAAACTTATTGATGCTATAATGCCAAGGCAGTAAATGCTTTATACAAACATAAACAGCAAAAACGTCATTCAATAATAGTACAATGAGCATATACTATGCGATGCGAAGCATCATTTGAAAAGAGATGAAATACGTTATATGTATTTCAGAAAAAGTCCTAAAATCTTTACATTAGTATGAAACTATCCATAATTATCCCCGCATACAATGAAGCAAAAACGCTCCGAGAAATTGTGAGTAGGGTTCAGATTGCTGATATTGGAAATATCGAAAAAGAAATTATTGTCGTTGATAACGGATCTACAGACAATACGGCAGAAGTTTTAAAAAACGTGAAAGGTATACGCGTTCTTTCTTTAAATCCGAATCGTATGAAAGGAGGGGCATTAAAAGCGGGTATAGCTGAAGCAAGTGGGGATATTATTATTTTTCAAGATGCAGATTTAGAATATGATCCCTCAGACTACAAAGCCGTTATACAACCGATTCTTGAAGGAAAAACAAAAATCACAAATGGAGTACGTATTGGTCCAGGTAGAGAAGGGCGTGATAATAAATCATTATATTGGTTAAGTTGGCTAGGTAATCATCTTATAACACTGACAACGAATATTTTATATTTCAACAATGCTCGTGAATATGAAGGATGCTATAAGGCTTTTACTAGAGAAGTATTGCTTTCTGTTCAGATAAAAACAAATGATTTTGATTTTGATAATGAGCTTATCTGTAAATTACTTAAAAAGGGAAGCAATATTATTGATGTTCCTATTCACTATTATCCGCGAAGCTACGCGGAAGGAAAGCATATTAATTGGAAACATGGCGTTAGGATACTGATGACGATTATTAAATATCGTTTCATACGGTAATAAAGCAATATTAGAAAGCGTGAACTCGAAAATCTTGAATTCCAAGTAATGAGGAGGGCGATGTAACCGCGCTATCTCTTTTTTCTTGCGCTAAAAGTAAAAACTAAGTATTATAGCAAACAACTTAGCATGCTTAAAAATACTCCAATTCGGAAGCTCGTAATCCCTCTTGCCGGCTTTGGTACGCGATTTCTTCCGGTATCTAAAAACTATCCTAAAGAGATGATTAATCTGGTTGATCGTCCGGTTATCCAATATCTTGTTGAAGAGGCAAGAGATTCCGGAATCACAGAGATTATTTTTGTTTTGAACTATAGTAAGGACGTTATTGCGGAATATTTTTCTTCGTATCAGCATCCGCATCAGCGAAAAGCATATCGTAATTCTATGGCGGCCACTGAGAATTTAAAAGAATTACAAGTATTACTGAAGTCAATACGTTTCCATCATATTAAAAAGAGCGTCACGCTCGGAGACGGCCATTCCATTTCTTTTGCAAAGAGCAAGATAAAACCCAATGAACCATTTGCCGTTACGATGGGAGATCTTTTAAGTCCGCCAGGAAAGCCTTTTTTGAAGCAATTAATTGATGTTTATCATAAAGTGCACGCACCTGTTATTTCTGTGGAGCAAGTTCCGCGAAAAGAAGTTTTTAAATATGGCGTTATTGCACCGGAAAAAACCAATGGGCGATTACATAGAGTAAAAGACTTGGTTGAAAAACCAAATCCAAAAGACGCGCCCAGTAACCTTATTCTGACAGGAAAATATATTTTAACGTTTAATATCTTCTCATACCTTGAGAATTTGCGCAGGGAGCATTCAAGCGAAAAAGGGGATTTGCGGCTTGCCGATGCATTAAAAGCATATGCTAAGGATCATGACTTATATGCCTATGAATGTGTTGGAAATATACAGGATACTGGAAATAAATTCGATTTTTTAAAAGCAACCGTTTATTTCGGATTGAGTCATCCTAAATTTGGAAAAGAGTTTAAAAAATTTATTACATCGTTAAAACTATAAAGCATGAAAGGGAGGATTGTTAAAATTAAGTCGATATCGGGAAAGTTTCATAACATCTTTCGCTTTACGCGGCGCACTGCGGAAGTGAAGCTTCCTAATGGTTCTACACATCGATTTGATCGCCATGTGCTGGAAACCGGCCCTGCGGTAAGCGTGCTACCTTATTTTTTTGATAACGAATCTCAAGATTGGCACGTTGTACTTGTTGAGCAATATCGTCCAGCTGTTGACGCAATATGTCTGGAAGCGCCCGGAGGATTGCTGGAAAAAAGAAAAAAGCCACAACATGAAATGGCTCGTGAGCTTTTTGAGGAAGCTGGTATCGAAGTGCGTCCTCAAGATATTCGCGTGGTAGATGTTCAGCATCTTGCAAATTCTTTCTGCGACCAAATTGTGCATTTAGGCATTGTTGATTTGAAGATTAAAAATAAAGCGGATCTTCTCAATAAAATTAAACGTCACAATGGCGTAGTGAGTGAAAAAGAATTTACGGAAGTAAAAGTTTTACCTCTTTCAGAAATCTTGAAGAAAAAGAATTTAATAACCTATACGCTCGCAAAGCATCAAATTCATACTCTTGCCGAGCAGCTTGGTTATTTTTCCGAAAAAAAAGCCACTCAAACGTAGGGGTTGTACGTCTGAGTGGTCTTAGGGTGGCATTCCGGAGGATCATTGCCGCGTGGAACGCAGAATGGAGTCGGGAAGCCCTTGTCCCATGGAGTGATCGTAGAGGATTGGAGCTGCGTCTGTTTGAAATTCTTGTCCAAGCTTCTTGCGAAGCTCAGCTTCGGTTTCGAAACGGAGAACAGTCAGATTGTCAGCGGTAAGAGCGTCGGTCCACGCATGGAACTTATTTAGTCCCAATCGATCTCCGCGATCACCTTTGTAATACATAAAATCTTCCGTGTAATCAAAGTTGCGCGAATAAAGTCGGTCACCGTTTTTTGCGGTAAAAACAAAGACATCTGAGTCGACTTCATGCGGTATCGCCCAATCAAAGTAGGGCGTGCCCGGATACACAGTAATCCGTGTAAGATCAAAAGATTCAGGATGGATTTCCAGAATCCAATCCATCGTTTCACGGATTGTCGCTTCTGTCTCTCCTGCATGCCCAATGGACATCAATGCCTTTGTGCGAAGACCATGCCGGCGGGCAATTGCTACACATCTATTATTATCTTCAAGCGTTGCTTTCTTGTTGATGTTCTCGAGAATACGCGGGGAACCGGATTCAAATCCCGTAAGAATTTCCCTAAACCCAGCTTCTTTCATTGCTTCCGCCTGGTCATCCGTAAAGAGCTCTGCCTTGATAAATCCTCTGAGTCTCCATTCGACGCCGAGATCTTTTCCTAAGTGCGCAATAGCTTGCATGAGTTCGATCATGCGAGGGTTGACGTTGAGTTCGTCGTCATAAAGCATTATTGCGCGAAAGCCATACCGTTCATAGATATGACGGAATTCAGCAATGACGCTCTCGGTGGACCGAAGCCTTACTTTACGCAAGAAAGGCGACTCGCGTCCTCCACAGAAGGCACAGCCGAAGGGGCAGCCCAGTTGGCAGATCATGCTAAGAGCAGAGACGCCGTCGATTTTATAGTGATAACTATTGATATCAACGAGGTGTCGTGCCGGCAACGGAAGTTCAGTCAGCTGATTCTTCGTAAGAAAACTTGTCGATTTCGGATCATCGGCATCAATGATTTTTGGAGAATTTTCTCTGAGGGCATCAAACACTGCAAGTTCGCCATCCCCCATAACAAAAATATCAAAGTAGGATTCAAGTTGCTTGAATGCGAGTACGCCGCGTCCTTCAATGCCCTTCGCGACTTCGCGTCGGCGGGGAATATTGACGAGCGTGATATGAGGTCCGCCCAGAATCAAGCGAATGCTCGGACGAAGCTTTCTGATTTCCTTTGCAATTTCCGTGGCAGCAGGAATTTGGGGGCTAGTAGCGGTAAATCCAATGTGGGATGGAGTATGCTCCATAACGTAGGATCGAACACTGTCCAGATAATTACCGACACCCGAGAGATCAAGGACGTCTACAAGAATGTCCTTTTGTTCAAGTATAGCGGCAACCTTGAGGATGCCGATATGCACAAAGAACCGCTCGTCCGAAAGGATGAGCGACGGCGGAATCACAAGTCCTATTCTCATCGTTTTGTCTCCTTGGTTGTAAAAGTACTGGTGAGTCGTTAATTTCCAGCAAGACTATAGCAATTTCGCATTTGTTTTGCAATAAAAACTCATTCGTTTGAATTTTCCATAAGTCTTTATTGGTATTTTTCTGAAATAAGATAAATACCCGTTTTCTTTGACTAAATAGGTTAACGATGAGTTATAATCAATAGGTTATATGATTCAGAAATCAATCACGTAATAAGACATCTTTAATGTAAAATAATGGGCATATACTAATTTTTAAATTTTTCTTTCTTAGAGGGTTTTTTCATTCATTTTTTAATATATATAAAAATTCTAACAGGCAAGTCATGACATTATTTCATCGTCCATTACTCGTTATTTTTTTAATCATTTTCAGTATTAATATTGGCTATGCTCTTTTATATGCCATTGAACCTCGTGTTGACGCAGAAGCGTATGACGAAATTGCTACTAATCTCTTTAAGTATGGAATCTATCAGGCAAATCTTGACGGAAGTCCTCTCTTAGACGGTTCAATTACACGAATTGGTCCGGGTTATGAATTTTTTTTGGCGGGAATATATTCAATATTTGGTCGTCGATTTGTATTTGTATGGATTATCCAGGCGATACTTTATGCCTTATCCATAGTAATGCTAGGAAAGATTACAATCTTTCTTGTTCCAGAATTTGAACGCCATCAAAAATGGTTTTTTGGGCTCTTGATTTTTTTCGGTGTTTTTATTGATGCTATTCAGTTGAATGCGATGCTCATGACAGAGTCGCTTACGATTTTTCTCATAACTCTTGTTTTTTATATTTTTACTCATCATTTCCAAAAGAAAAATTATAGTATTTGGGAAGGCATGCTTATCGGTCTTGTGGCTGGTATTTTGATGCTCGTTCGGCCCATGGGTTTTCTGATACTGCTAACTTGTTTAGGGGCAGTATTTTTTATACGCAGAAAGCACGCTATCTCGTATGCTCTTGCCGCAGTGCTTGTTTTCGGCGCTATTCAAATCCCTTGGATATATCGAAATTATAATATCTTTGGAACCTTTCTCTTTCATACTGCCGCTGGGGGGATGAATCTTTTAAGTGGAAATTATCCTGGAAATCATGGTGAATTTACTGCCGACTTCCTTCTGTTTGAAGACTTGAAATCATTGTACCCAGCACCCGTTGATTTTTCTCGTGCAGCAGAAGATTGGTATCGGGATTTTTTCTTTCATCATCCGTTTCAGGCATTAGGGATTTTATTTGAAAAAACTATGATCTTTTTCTCACTCACCAAAACATCGGGTTTCTGGTTTCACTATTTTGGTTCCTTTGATAAAGCAGTAACTGTCGTGATTTCGGTTATTCAAAATTTTCTTATTCTTGGTACTATTTTTGCATTCATGATTATGACCATTTTGAGATATATTCGTGAACGCAGTATTTCCAAACGAGATATTTTCTTTTTTTGCATTATTGCGGTTATGATTGCTATTCCGATATTGACTGTCGTAGCTAATCGTCATCGCTTACCTCTCGCCGTCCTTTCATTACCTCTTTTTGGTATTGTTTTTATGAATGTCGTTTCTTGGGTTTCTCAAAAGAAAGTAAAATTTTTTAGTATTGTTGCTATTCCTCTTATTGTCACGACATTCATTGATTTGAGTTTGCAGTTTGATAAATTTAAATCTCATCTTAGTAAATTACTATCATAAGTTGGTATGTATATTATCAAAAAATATATTCACGATCTTGTTCGCGCCCCGATCTTTTGGATTATTGTTTTAGCGCTTATTATGCGTCTTCCGGGAATTTTATATGGACTACCTCTTTGGCTTTTTGGCGATGAGCCATCACTTATACTTGCGGCACTGAAAATGATTCAATTGAGGACTCTTGTACCCGCTTTTCATGTAAGCGAATTTTGGCCACTCCTTTATTATCCTCCTTATTTGGCTTATATTTATTTACCTTTTTTCTCTCTCGTCGCGGTATTAAAATTCATAAGTTTCGGAACTAATCTAGATATTTTCCAGAATTTAATTGCAAGTAACGTATCAAGTTTTTTTATCGTTGCGAGATTTTTAAACGTCATATTTGCCGCAGTTTCTATTTTTCTTATCTATCGTACTGCAGAATCATTACTTAAAAACCGGATCGGAGCATTAGCAGCGGCATTTCTTGTTTCAACGAGCATGCTTCATGTCATGCTCTCATTCACTGCACGTCATTGGCTTGCGGTATTCACTCTCCTCTCTACTGTCTTGTATTTTCTTTCGCATGAAAAATTAAAATTTAAACAACGTTATTTTTTTGCTACTGTTGCCGCAGGTTTCAGTATTGGTGTGAGTACGATCGGCATAATAAATGGCCTGCTTATAATACTATGGTATCTCTGTATTGATCGTAGAACATTATTATCAATGTTAAGAGAAAAAATTTTCTATCAGTGCCTCGTTGTTTTTCTTGGTCTTGCAATTTTGCCAATTATCCTCTATCCGCTTAGTTTCGGTTTTGCGCCGGATACGACGATCCATGGATTTAAAAATTTAGTAGGAGCATTGCTGAGTCCAATAAATTTTCTGCAATCGCTCGCTGTTTCCGAACCAATAATAATGAGCCTATTCGTTGTGGGATTATTTGCGCTATTTAAAATGAATCGGCGACTTTTTATTACTTTCGTAACTTTCGTTTTCGCATACAGTCTAATTTTCTATGCATTCTTTCGTTTTGAGCATCGTTTTATTCTGCCGCTTATGGCAATAATCGCCATCGTTAGTGGGCTTGGCTTTCAATCAGTTTTTGAAATTTTAAGTCGTCATCGTCTTCGTTGGATTGGTATACTACTGCTTATTATTCCACTTTTTTTTACGACTCGGATGGCGTTACTTGCCTCTCGTAACGATTCCAGGGTCCTCGCCATGCGTTATTTAGAGCAAGTTGCTCCGAGTGGCGAGAGGGTGATAGTGTATGCTAATCTCATGAGATTGCCGACGACCAAAGAGGCGATTATTGAACAGACGGTGATTGATTCGAAATCTTTACGAACCGTCGATCGGGCTGAAGCTGAATTACCAAAAGAGTATCGATCAAAGCGGGTTTTCCATGCCCTCAATCTTTATACAGTCAGTAATACAGAATTTTATAATAATATTGAGGATTACGTTCGTAAGAACGACTATCGTTATTTAATTGTTGCCACAAAAGACTTTTTGAATAACCAAACACAGACTGATAAGGTTCTTAATTTAAGAACTCAAGGGGAATTAGTCGCCGTTTTTGGTTCGGAGGGAGGTAATTATTCAATTGCTGAATCAGATATAAATGGTAATCCGTTCAAGCTTTTTGCTTTACAAGAATTCGGTCCGCGCATAGAAATATATAGAATGAATTATGAAATACGGCCATAAAATTTTCTTTGAAAAAAAACTGCGCAACATCGCGGATAATGCCGATTATATTTTGGATATTGGCGGTGGTCGTCCTTTCCAAAAGTATCTAAAACCTTATAAAGAATGGTTTGCTCATAAACGCTATGAAACTATTGATTCCGTTGCGGATTACAAACCAACAATTGTTGGAGATGCTCACAATTTGCCACTAAAGAACGATTCAGTTGATGCAATTATTTGTTGTTCAGTACTTGAACATCTCTACGATCCGAAACGTGCCATTCAAGAGATGTATCGTGTTTTAAAACCAGGCGGACAGATCCTTGCTTATACTCATTTTATCTATCCCTATCACGCGCGCAATGGGGTTTATAGTGATTATTTTCGTTTTACGGACGAAGGTTTAACTAATCTCTTCAGTCAATTTAAGACCGTTGAGCTTAAAAAACAAGGAGGGTATTTCACTGCCCTTGGTTTTTTTATGCCCTTTCAGGCGCGTTTTAGGCCTATCTGGGAGCCAGTTGCTTATAGTCTTGATCAGTTTTTTAAAACTGAACAGCGAAGCACTACGGCGGCTTTCTATATCTATGGCGTCAAATAGTTCTGCTCCAAGTTTTACTAAAATACTCGTTGCGGGTGAGACATTGTTGGGTTTTTGGAATGCTACGAGCAAGGTTCTTGGGCTTATAAATTCATTTTTTATAATTTATTCTCTTTCGCTCTTTCAATACGGCTTGTATCAACTTATTCTTGCTTTCATCGGTCTTGTTTCAGTCGGTTTGTTTGATGGAATAAACGGAGTTGTTTTGAATGATATTATTCGGAGGGAAAACGAAGAAAAACAGGAAACGGCTAAAGCTCTTTTTCGTGATTTTGTAAAAATCAAACTTGCATTGGGGTTATTGCTTTCGACCGGAGTTTTTCTGAGCGCTAACTTTATTGCAAGCATCTATGATAAGGATATTGGTACGTTTATTCGAATTGTTTCAATTATTTTTATTTTTGATGCTATTATTTCGTCCTTCGATGTCTTTCTGCGGGTCAAATTGCGACTTCGTTCAATCGCTATTCAATCTTTTATTCGCGAAGTAGCAAAAACTATCACTCTTGGTTTTTTTCTAAGTATTGGTACGGTTCTTATTCGCGAAGTGCTTATCGCTCATGTGATTTCCATTTTCACTCTCGTGATTTTCTTGTTTATAGTCAGCCACCGGGATTTTTTTTATTATTTAAAATCAAAAACCAATTCTGGTCTGCTTGGCATACTAAACGAGTATGGTAAGTGGGCTATTCTTAAAGAATATAGTAAGCGATTTGGATCAGGTTTGAGACCATGGTTCATTAAAGTGTTTATTTCAACCGAAGCAGTTGCCTTATTTTCTGTTGCCATGAGTATTATTAGTTTTCTGCAAAGCTATTTTCCTGGTAATTTTCTTACCAGTCTCGTTCCCCGCGAGTTATCTGATCCAGTACGTTTAAGAAGAATTTTTGTTCGCGGCCTAAAGTATCTAAATCTCATCGGCCTCTTCTTTGCTGTAGTTGGTATGTTGCTTGTTCCTATTGCAATCACATACTTTCTTCCGAAGTATACGTCAGCATTACCATATTTTATACTCCTTACGCTCATGCTACCCCTCTATGGTATAAGTAAAATGACTGGATCTATGCTTGTTGCATATCGAGAACAACGCTCTATATTTTTTCGCACCATATTTTTTGTCATTCTTCTCCTTGGGCTATCTCCAATTCTTTTTACGACCTTAGGTCTTTACGGCGTGGTTTTAGTTGTACTTATTGACTATTTGACGAGCACGCTTTATTTTCTTATTCGGGTTTGGAAAATTAAACCAGCCTTACGTTTTCAAATGAGTGAATTATTTATTTTTGACGCTTATGATAGAAATTTTATCGGGAACGTTATAAGAGAATTTTTTATCACAATAAAGCGGTGGTTTTTTAAAGTATGAAAACTATTTTTATTAGCAGTTTCCATGGGTTAATTTCTCGAGTCCTTGCGTCTGGTCTTATCGATCAGCTTATTGAAAATAATATTCGTATCGTATTATTTGTCCCGTCTCAAAAAATAGATTATTTCAAAGAAAACTTTAAACACAACAATATTATCATAGAGCCAGTGAATTTTATTCCATCTCGCATTGATCGTTTTCTAACAAGTATGGCATTTGTACTTACTCCATCACGGGCGATGGAAATTAAATGGCGTTGCGATATTAAAAATTCTACTGGTTTATTGTTAAATCGATTAATCAAGCCGCTTCCATTCGTTCGGAATTTCTTAGGAATCGTTATTCGCTTTATGAGTCAATTTAGTACATTGAGAAAACAATTCAGTTTCTATTTCAAAAAATATGAACCCGAACTTGTTTTTTCGACTGATATTCAAAATCCGTTTGATGTCACATTATTGCACGCTGGTCGGCGCTATGGATCAAAAAGCATCGGTATGATTCGTTCCTGGGATAATCCTACGTGTAAAGGGATAATGAGATTTTTTCCAGATCAGCTTCTTGTTGCAAACAATATTTTATTAAAAGAAGTTATTCATTTTAATCGTTATCCTAAAAATAAAATAAGAATAGTAGGAGTTCCTCATTACGATATCTACGTCAAGGAGCCTCGTATTTCACGCGAGGAATTCCTCAAACAACATGGATTGAATAACCAAAAGAAGATAATTTTCTTTGCTCCAGCAGGTGATCGTTATATTGATACTGACTGGCAGATGATCCAATTATTTGATCAGTGGATTAAAGATTCTGTTTTTGAGTACCCCGTCCAATTATTTGTGCGTCTCCCTCCGGGGGACACCGTTCAGCTTCGCGATTATGAACCTTCTGCAAATATTGTCATATACCAATCTGGCGTTGCATCTTCCGATCAAGAGATGAAGCATCGAGAAATGTCAATAACCGACGTGAGATCTCTTGCGGATCAGCTGTATCACGCAGATGTAGTGATTAGTGGTCCATCAACCATTCTTGTTGATGCCGCCGCGCTCAATAGGCCGACTATCCTATATGCAATCAATGGTTATGAATTACATAGGCCCTTGTGTCGTAGTTTGGAGCGTTATCTTGAATACGAACACTTGCAAAACATCATAGCGACCGGAGGTATTCGGGTTTCCAAAGATTCTAAAACATTAGTCCAATACATAAATCTTTATCTCAAAAATACTACTATAGATCGATCGTATCAAAAGCGCATCGTTGAGGAGCAATGTGCTAATATGATCGGATTTTCAATTCAGAAGACGATCCAAGCGATTATGCAACTACTTCGTATCTAGTTCTTCGTATGGTGAGGGTTTGATGGATAATTTTGTATCGGCAATAATGAGGGCGTCTGTTGAACTTACCTGCAAATTAGTACGTTCAAAAATCGTAAAGTCATCACCTTTTTCTAAGATGCGGATATAGCGAGAAAGATAGCGATTTATTTTGTTAGCTGAAGAACGCCTCCCGTCAATAAAAATTTTTCCACCCGGCTTAATATATGGAATCAGTCGGAATATATCTCCCGCGTCTAATGTTACTAATTTCTTATTCTGGATCCAGGCAGCTGGTCCATCAACAAGTATGAAATCGAAGAGAGAATCTTTTGAAGGCATCCAATCGTAACCGCAAAAATATTCAAACTCTGATACAGTAGAAATTTTAAAAACAGCAGGTTTGACATGTTTGATGTCAATGAATGATTGCAATTCTTGCGGAATAAGTTCATTTGCAATACGGATACATTTTAATGACTGCTCTAATGAAAGAATATTTCCAACAGTATTTTCTCTAAGCGCAGAAGCCATAACCGCGCTTGAAAGCCCAACGCCAGTTCCAAGTTCTAGAATTTTTTTCGGCTTATCACGGCGAATGAGTTTATAAAGGCGAAGAACGTCTTCTTTTGAGATTGTCCATTGAGATTCAGGGGATTCAGCAAACGTTTCGTATGTTTTCTTGAGGAATGGGAGGCGGCTTAATTCGTATTCTTGCATTAATCGTATAATGTCCCTGCTCATTTTAGATAATAATGCTCCGATAAAAGAAATTACATTGGCGATACCCGTTATTATGTATGTCATATATTTTAATCAATGAGGCTATTTCAATTATGTGCAGGTTTTTTATGTTCTCGGATATTTACAATATTGATCACAAACATTCCAATAAGCTGAGCTATTATATACCATGCATGGAATATCTCAACTAAAAAATATAATATGCCCAAATTAATCACGAGCTCGATCAAATTTTTTCTTAAAAAAATAAAAACTTTTTCAGAAAAGTTTTTGTCTAGTTTTTTATCAAAAACCAAGACTTTCTTTAAAAGAAAAGAAAATGCCACGGTCATAACAAATGCGATTATGGCTGAATAGATATAAAATAATTTTAAAAACTCAACAAAGAAAAATAATATTGTTACATTAACTATTACGCCGATTGAACTCACAGCAAAAAATTTTAAAAATGAAGTCTGGGTGTCGCGTCGTAAAAAAAGATAACCCCAAATATTTTGGAGGTACCAGAAAATTTCTTGCAAACCAGCCTTACTGGATCCATAGGTGCGATTAGTGAATGTGATGGGGATTTCAACTACGTCCCGTATTTTTGATTTTATGAGAAGTTCAAGTAAAATTTTAAACCCACGGGGATTGAGATCATGAGTTGGTATACGATTTTTTCTAATCATAAAAAAACCAGACATCGTATCTTGAGTATTCGTAAAAATCTTAGAAATTATAATTGCTCCACGAGACATCATCCTGCGATACATGTTCCATCCCTCAATTTTGCCACCGAGGATATATCTACTCCCGATAACTAAATGAACATTGTCATTCTTAAATGTATTAAACATTTCTGGAATTTTTTCCGGTGGATGACTCAAATCAGCGTCCATTACTCCAATAATCTTACCGTTCGCAACTTGAAAACCTGCTATCACCGCAGAAGAAAGCCCCATTTTCCTGGGTCGCTCCAAGAGACTAAGATGGCGATATGTCGTTTTGAGTAATAAAACTGCTTTTGCCGTTCCATCGGGAGAATTATCATCTACTATAATAATTTCGCCATGAATATTATGTTCTTTTAAAATAAGAAAAATACGGGGTATAAGTTTTTCAATGTTTATTCTTTCATTATACGTTGGGATGATAATTGAAAGCTCTGTTTGCATACATCGTTATGGTATCGTAGTTGCTATTTGATGCGCAAGCTGATATATATGCATGGTATGCATTTTTTAAAATATGTTTTGAAAAGAACACTACATTATTTCGGCTATTCTCTCATAAGAAATAGTACGGCTCTTGATTTTGTGCGTTGGGCGAATGACAGTGATTTCCAGTACGTATATGGGAAGGTGAAGTCTAGAACTCTTTTAAGCGTTGATCGTCTTTATGTTCTTTGGGAGACTGCTCGGGCTATTAAGGCAATATCTGGCGACGTTGCTCAAGTCGGTGTTTTTCGAGGCGGATCAGCAGAGCTTATCGCAGAAGCCTTTCGAGGAAATGGGAGAACGGTGCACCTCTTTGATACTTTTGCTGGAATGCCAAAAGTTGATCATGCGATTGACATGCATCAAGAGGGGGATTTTGCTTTAACTTCTTTAGAAGAAGTTAAAGCAAATCTTAGAGAATATAATAATATAAATTTTTATCCTGGAACATTTCCTGAAACAGCGATTACAATAAGAGATAATCGGTTTGCCTTTGTCTATATTGACGTTGATATTTATCAATCAACGAAGGCGAGCTTAGAATTTTTCTATCCACGCCTTGTTAGAGGAGGGTTCATGATTATTGACGATTATCGTGGCAAAAACACTCCAGGCGTTGAAAAGGCGTTGCGTGAATTTTTACATGATAAGCCGGAAATCCCCATAGTGACCACAATTGCTCAGTGCTTGGTTATTAAGCAATAAAACATGAATCGTTATCGTTTTTTACGTTTTTTTTTACTCTCCATATTTTTCTGGCCTTATTATGTAATACGAATAAAACATCGATCAGTTGATTCTACTTTGAAAAATCGTTTTTTAATTGTTCCTCAAAACAATCGTCTTGGAGATTTAATGTGCGCAACTCCGGTTTTGCGTGCAATCAGAAATAAATATCCTCAATGTTATATTGCCGTTCTTGTTTCTGAATCAAAAGGATCGTGGATGATACTAAAAAATAATCCGCATATTGATGAAATTATTTTCTATGAAACTCCGAATCTTTTGAAAAAAATCCGTGCGGAAAAATTCTCCTGGAGTTTCCATTTAACAACCTATCCAATCGCAAGCGTTATTGCTTTTCTCGGACTCATTCCTCATCGCATAAAAACAGTAGTTCGTGAACGTTCCTTGAGTGAGATTTTAACCGACTGGTTGAATACGAGAAAATATATTTATGAACATCACACTTCGGTTCCCCTGCACTACCTCCGTCTTTTGGAGCAAATTAATATTCATAATCCTTCAACTCTTAAGGAGGTTTTCGTAAGCCAGATGGGAGAATTAAAAGCCACAGAATTTTTATCAAATCTTGAAATTCAAGAAGATGATTTTCTTATTGGAATGAGTATAACTGCGGGTAACAAAATCAAAGAGTGGGGTGATGATCGTTTTGTTGAACTTGCACAGCGTCTTATTGCAACTTTTAAAGCGAAGATTGTTCTTATTGGAAGTCCACATGACGGTACTCGACTCATGCAAACAAGAAATTCCATCACTGGATCAGATAGGGTTTTTATCGCTAGTAATTTTTCTATTGAAGAACTACCCTCAATCTTGCGCCGCTTTAAATTATATATTGCGGTTGATACAGGACCGATCTATGTTGCCCATGCTCTCCGCATACCGCTTATAGATATTTCAGGGCCTTGCGACACGCGAGAACAACCGCCGTCTGATGAGTTGAGTTTGTGCATAACACCCGATAGTATTCCTCCTTCGTCCTTTGTTTTTAAACATCCTGGCTCGCTTCTTGAGCGCCGAAGAGCAATTGAGGCAATTAGTGTTGATCAAGTTTTTTCTTCTATTCAGATATTTATCAAGCGTCTAGGTTTTAGAGAAATCAAACATTGAATTACGCTATTTATCTGATAAAATAAATCAAATTACTATGTCTTCATTTCCCTACGATCAAGCCGATTACGAGGAAGTTCCTTGCAATTTTTGTGGTAATAATCGTGATTTTAAAATAATTGCCATTCGAGACAAGGATAATTTACCAACTCGCACGTGTCTTTGTCGCCGGTGCGGTTTAATTTTCATTAATCCTCGAATGACCAAAGATTGGTACAATCGGTACTATGACGAAGAATATCGCGAACGAGATCGGATGAAAAAAAAGCCCGCCGGTAATAACTTAGAAAGACAATTTGGTGCTGGGGAGCATTTTGGAGAAAGTCTTGTAAAACTTATTTCACCATATTTAAAACCCGGCGTAATAATTGACGTTGGTTCTGGTGTTGGGGGGGGTTTAAGTGGATTTAAAAAATATCGACCAGATCTTCAGCTTATCGGTATTGAGCCTTCAGCCAAAGAAAGTGCCTATGCCAATGTGCGCGGCATAAAAACCCACAATACTCTTTTTGAGAGTTTCACAAACTCAATTTTGTCACCAGCGAATATTATGAATACTCGAGCATTGAATCATCTCCTTGATCCTCAAGGATTCATAAAGCGTGCTCATGATTATCTTATGCCCGATGGCCGGCTTATTCTTGCTGTTCAAAATTTCAGACTCTCTTCAAAAAAAATTGGTCGCATTGTGCCCCAGATTGACCATGTTTATATGTTTACGCCAGAAATCCTTTTACCGATGATTGAATCAGTGGGTTTTGAGATAGTATTTTTTAGTGATCCAGAAAAGATGACTATACATGAACAGCGAGAGTTGAAGTCTTTAGGGCTTACTAATCATTTAAAGCTTGTAGCAAAAAAAATAAATAGGCCTAATAATTTTAATCCAATCTCAATACAACGATCCGTAAAAATTAGTAAATCCCTTAATCCTATTCGTATTAAATCTTTTTACTGGCGTCATAGATTCGCTTCTCTTCTTTTGAAGAGAGTATCTCATAAGTTTCTTATATAATTATGAAAACTGTTTTTCTTTTTGTTTCAAACTATGTCTATTCATCAGATTTCTTGCGCACCGAGTATATTCGCTATTTAAGTGTATATTATCGAGTTATTGTTTTTGCTCCGAGCGGGCTATTTGAAGGTGGTAAGCCCTATTTCGTGAGTCCGAACGTTGTTTACGTGAAATGGAATGTACAGTCGCCTCGTTTTTGGAGTATTTTTGGCAAATTATTCCGTTATTCTTTAATTAGAAAATATGATTTTGAACCGGTTGTAAAACGAAATCGCGAACGTGGACTAAAAAACTGGCATAGAAAAATGCTCTGGTTTTTTTCTCATCTTTTTCCTAAAAATTTTTGGAACCCAGATTTTTTCTTACGACTTGAAATCCTTCTCGCCCCCAGGTCATTTTCATTTGAGCGCTCTATAGAAAAATATAAACCAGCTATCGTTCTTACGGCGAGCCCGGGCTTCAACCACTTTGATGCTGAAGCGATTGTTCTTGCGAAACGTGCCGGAATAAAAACTGCAGCTATTAATTTCAGTTGGGATAACCTTCATAACGGTGGTATTCATTTTCGTCGCACCGATTACCTTTTGGTATGGAATGAAGTTATAAGACAAACGGCAATCAATGAGTACGGCTACTCTCCTCACCGTGTTTTAGTATCGGGTATCATTCGTTTCGACCACTATTTCAAATCACCGCCAAACAACAACAATCGAGAGGCATTTTTAAAATCAAAAGGCTTAAACCCAGATGCTAAGACTATCTTACTCACAACTACAACTGATGGAAATTATCCAGATGAAGACATTGTTTTAGATAATCTTATCCAAGCTCGTATGGCGGGACGTTTTCCAAATTTTCCAAATATTTTCGTTCGTATGCATCCGAAGGAAAATATAACAAAATTCATGCGTTTTTCTCATGACTCATCTTTTCAGAATATTTGCATAGAGAAAGCTGGGACGGATCGAGAAGTTAATCTTGGCAGCGCCACTGAACTCAGTGAAGAAGATCTTGATAATCTTAAATACACACTTGAGTACAGTGATGTGATTGTAAATTACGCATCCACTATTACTCTAGAAGCCTTTGCATTTGATAAGCCGGTTATCAATATTAATTATCCGCAACAATACGAGCGAGCATATTCTTTTCGGCATTATAAGCCAATTGTTGATGCGGGTGCTGTGCGTCTCCCAAAAAGTTTCAACGATCTTGTGAGCGACATTAATTCTTATTTAAAGAATCCTGAAAAAGATAAATTTGCACGCGAGAGCATTGTTGAAAAACTTATTGGCCATCGCGATGGTTTATCCTATAAAAGGAGCGTAGATCTGTTATTAAACATTATATGAGGACAATTTTCATCACGCTTTTTCAGGGAATTGAGGTTAAAAATATTATGCGTACAAACGTTTATCGCGAACTTATTTCGCATTCCGATACGCGCCTAATTTGTTTTTTAGACAATCAGAAACGGGTAGATATTTGCAGGCGGGAGTTTAATCACGATCGCATTATTTATGAAACGGTAGAACACTTTCGCCCTGCTTTCCTAGACTCGTTTTTTCAGGCGGTAAGTTTTTATTTTATTAATACAGAGACGATCCGTCTCAAGCGTTTCATGGCTTGGGAAGAAACTAAGAATCCGATACATTTTCTTACCGCCTTAATTAATCTTGTGGTGGCTCACGGTTTTGTCCGGCGATGTATCCGTATACTTGATTACGTGCTCGTTAGAGATACTAATTTTAAGAAGTTTTTTGAACAATACAAACCCGACGTTGTACTACTCGCGCATCTTTTTGAGAGACGTGAAGTCAACTTATTGCGTGAAGCAAAACGTCAAAAGGTGCCAACTGTTGGGTTCATTAATTCATGGGATAAGGTTACTGGGAGGTGTGGCATCCGACTTCTACCGGATCGCATGGCGGTTTTTAACTCCCTAGTCAGGCAGGAGGTGATTGAACACGTTGATATGCCAGAATCTCAAGTTGTTGTGATCGGTCTTCCTCAATATGATATTTATACCAAACGTGAACCTCATAATAGAAAGAAAGTATGGGATGAGTTTAATATTGATATTCAAAAAAGGATTATTGTTTATGCCCCAATGGGAAGAACGTATAGTAATTCTGATTGGGACATTATCGATTTTCTTCAGGGTGCCATAGAAAATAACAGCATTCAAAATGCGGCTCTCTTAGTCAGATTTCAGCCCAATGATTTTTTTGATGAAACGGAGCTTAAGAAGCGACCATGGTTAAAGTATGACCATCCTGGCATCCGTTTTTCCACGGAACGAGGCGTAGATTGGGATATGAGTTTTAAGGATATTGACAATCTTCGTCATATACTCGAAAGTCTTTCCGTTCTTGTTTGCTACGCTTCCAGTATGAGTATAGACGCGGCTGTTTTCAATAAACCGGTAATTAATATTGATTTTGAAACACGAAAAGAAAAATTGTTACGAAAATCTCCAACGGCTTTTTACCGTTTCAGTCATTATCGAAAAATGCTTGAAGCAGATGGTGTAGCGCTTGTTAAAACATCGCAGGAATTGATAGATAGAATTAACGAATATCTAAACAATCCATTACTGCACAGCGATAAAAGAGCTCTTCTTGTGAAAGAACAGTGTGGGATTTTTGATGGTCGATCTGGAGAACGATTGGCAAAACTTGTTACCGATACAGCTAAAAATACATATTCTAGTACTAATGTAGCTTGACTCATGAAACTTTTATTCGATGATAAAGGTTATTCATGGCCAGGTGCTGGATATTAATATATATGCAACAAAAGAAGAAAGTTTTAGTCCCTATTCTTAACAGAGCTCACTACGGAAGACTTCGTTCAGTGTTGAAATCCATACAATCTCACGAGAGCCTTGAATTGCAAATTGTCGTGGGAATATCTAACGCTTACGGTAGCTTTTGGGAGATGATACGGTACAGTAAGCCGTATTCTTGGCGCATAGCTTTGGCGTGGTATGTGCGTGCAAAACTAATTTTTCTAAAAAGCATTTTTTGGCCAAATGCTCTTGGTCATGATTTTTTAGTTCGTAATATTACCAAAGACGGTTTTACCGTTAACGCAACAGTCCCTTTATTTTTAGACGGAGGATCTTCAGAGACTATGGCTAATGTTGTAGGGCTTGGAATTCCTAAAATCGTTCGTATTTTTACAAAACTTAAACCCGATGTCGTTTTTATTAATGCTGATAGATTTGAGATGATGGCAATCACTATTGCCGCCGCGTATCTCAACATTCCGATAGCTCATAATGAAGGAGGGGACGTAACGGGAACGATTGATGAAAGTATTCGTCATGCTATTACAAAATTTGCTCATTATCATTTTACTTCAACATTTAAAAGTAGGGATCGTGTTATTCGTATGGGAGAAAATCCAGAATATGTTTTTGCGGTTGGGTCGCCAGCTATAGACGTTATCCAAAATATTAGCAGGACACCGAATCAAGATATTATTCCAGGACATGATTTTGAGAAGCCTTATCTTGTCGTCTTATTGCATTCTGTAGCAACCGAGAATCATGAACAAAATAAAATTCTTGTGCAAAGCGTTGTTGATGCTGTGGATGAGATACGTATGCCTACTATTTTTCTGGGATCCAATATGGATGCTGGATCAAATGTCATTGGTGAAATTACTCGGAATTGGCAAGCAACTAAAGATACATCCTATGTTGTTTTTAAAAAACATCTTCCTCCTGATGATTTTTACCAAATATTATCGAGCGCCGCGTGCGCCGTGGGCAATTCATCAAGTTTTATTCGTGAAGCCGCTTTTTTTGGAACACCAGTCGTCTTAATTGGTTCTCGGCAATCTAGGCGTGAACGAGGAAAAAACGTTGTTGATGTCATTATTCCCGAGAAAAGACAGATTGTAGAGACTATACAGGGCCAGATCCAACGGGGACGCTATGAACCTGATTATATTTTTGGTGAGGGTCGTGCTGGTGAAAAAATTGCAACACTTCTTGCAAATCTCAAGGTTCCACCAATACAGAAAAATTTTTATGAATCGTAATGTGCGTATTCTGGGAGTAATTACTGCCCGTGGAGGATCAAAAGGTATTCCTGGAAAGAACATAAAGCCCCTCTTGGGAAAACCTCTACTTGCATATACTATTGAAGCCGCAAAAAAGTCGGGTGTGTTTGATCGCCTCGTTCTTTCCACGGACGATCAGATAATTGCAAATGTAGCTAAGGAATACGGATGTGAAGTTCCGTTTCTGCGTCCTAAAACAGAGGAACTTGCTGGTGACAAGGCCTCACATTTAGAAGTAATGAAACACGCGGTCCAGTGGCTGAAATCCAATGAAGAATATGAGCCGGATTACGTGATGATTCTTCAGCCGACTTCGCCGCTCCGCCAACCGGAACAGATTAAGGAATCGGTCGATCTGATTCAAAAAACCGGAGTTGATTCGGTTTTAAGCGTTTCGGAAATATCAGAAAATTTTCACTATAGAAAAGCTATGGTATTAAATGGCGAAGGAATTCTGAAGTTGATTACTCCAACCGGAGAACCTATCTATAAAAGAATTGCCCGACGGCAGGATTTGGAAAAAATTTATTGGAGCGTCGGGTCCATCTATCTTTTTAAAACATCTCTTCTTGAGAAGGGGAATTTTTATGGAGAAAAGACCGCGCCAATTTTTATCGATCCTAAATTCGTTTGCGATATTAATGTTCCAGCTGACTGGGAGGTTGCGGAAAAGATGATGCGCGATTTGCAGTCCAGAAAATAATAGTTCGACAAGCTCGCTATAAAAAAATATGAAATTCGTAACTTTAATTACCGAGCCAAAGGATTACTCACCAAAAGCGTTAGATCTTTATCAATCTATCGGCGAGGTTTATGAATTATCTGAAGCCGAGGCAGTGAAAAAAGAAGGGCCAAAATTCAATGCCGATATTTTAGTATTACGTCTCAAATACCTGATCGATAAATCCTGGCTGGATAAACTACCGAATCTTAAGGTGATTGCCACTCCGACTACTGGCTTAAATCATGTGGATATGGCCGAAGCCGAGAAGCGGGGCATCAAGATAATTTCTCTTCGGGGCCACGCCTCATTTTTAGATAAGATTACTTCTACGGCCGAAGAAACGGTAGGTTTGATGATTGCCCTAGTCCGGAAACTTCCTTGGGCTTTTGAATATGTTAAACAGGGCGGTTGGGTAGATCGCGATCGTTTTCGGGGACGACAACTCGTCGGAAAAACTATCGGCATATTAGGCTTGGGCCGCTTGGGTAAGATGGTGGCGCGATATGCGCAGGCGATGGGAATGAAAGTTATTGCCGCCGATCCAAATATCAGTGAATCGGCCATGAAAGAGCTCGGAGTGGAAAAAGTAGAGACGGATCAACTCTTTAAAGTTTCGGATATTGTGTCTGTCCATGTTTTATTGACTGACGAAACGAAAAATATTTTCAAAGAAGCCCACCTTAAAATGATGAAGCCGACCGCGTATTTAATTAACACGGCCCGCGCCGAGATTATCGAAAAGGGTGCTCTCGAAAAAGCGCTTGAAGAAAGGTGGATCGCGGGAGCAGCAATTGATGTGATGTGGGGGGAAGAAGGTGGTCTTGGATTCGAGCAGGTTTTAAAAAACGAACCTCTTTGGCAGTACGCGCAGAGCCACGACAATTTACTGATTGTTCCGCATATCGGAGGCGCGGCTTACGAAGCAATGTGGGCGACTGAAGAATTCATTGCTGATCTGGTGCGGAAAGCGATGAAATAAATATGGGAGCCTATATTCCAAAAAACGAAATTGAGAGGGCGCTTTCGAATATTCCGGTGAAAGGAAAAAAGTTGCTTGAGCCGATAAAATCATTTTTAGTGAAAGCCGTAATCGACACGCCCGGGAAGGTTTCAATTTACACTCCGGTATACAGTGGGGTTTTTTGTTTTAAATTAGATTTATGTTGCTCTGGTTTGTTTTAGCGCTTGGTTCGGCGGTTTCCAATTCCGCCGTACAGGCAATCCAAAAGTGGGCGGTGGCGAGTAGTCGTTACTCTAAGTTCACAATCGGATTAGCAGTACATCTTTTGGCCGGATTTATATTATTAATTGCGACCTATTTTTTTCTTGGCGTGCCAGTCTTGCAGGAAGGTTTTTGGTTCGCGGCCGTCGTAACATCGATCTTGAATGTACTTGCCTTTCCGATCATGTTACGGGCCTATGAGCTGGGAGAATTTTCCGCCGTATATTCAATGATTTTGCTGACGCCCGCTTTTCTGCTCGTGACCTCGTTTTTATTTCTGGGAGAGATTCCGTCATTGATGGGTTTGGTGGGAGTTCTACTGACTATTCTCGGCCTTTGGGTAGTGAGCCGAAGTAATTATATTCATTCTGCCGTTCCCGATTTTGCTAAGGGAAATTGGCTTGGGATTATAGTTGCCCTAATCTACTCGATCACGGTCAATTTCGATAAATTAGCTGCTTCTCGCTCCAGCGCTTTTTTCGCTCCCGCCGTTGAGTTGCTTATAATGTCGGTCGGTTTCGCAGTCTATTTGCTACTACGACACAAAAAATTAGTAGTTTGTCTGCCTCACGCCGAGGCCACGGTTAACGGCCAAACGGTGAGAGCGGTACCAAAGGCCTTCATTTTACTATTGCTCGGAGTGGTGATGGCCGGCGCTCTTATTTTGCACAACGCCGCATTGTTAACAGGTCTCGCCTCGTATACTATAGCTATCAAGCGAGTGGGCGTTTTGCTCGGCGTTATTTGGGGTTGGCTGTTTTTTAAAGAGAAATATTTAGGAAAGAAACTGCTTGGTTCTGCTATTGCTATTGTCGGTGTAGTTATTATATTGTGGTCATGAATTAGCGCCATGAATTCCAATCAAATTTGGGACAAAATTCAAAAAGGAGTATTTATAATCGCAGAGATTGGTAAGAACTTTATCCAAACCGAGGAGCCCCAATCAGTAGAGGTTTATTTGGAGAACGCAAAAAAGTTAGTTGATCGGGCGGTGGAGGCTGGAGTGGACGCGGTAAAATTCCAAACCCACAATGTTGAGGACGAGCAATTGAATATCAACGTGACCTCGTCGCATTTTAAAGGAAGCGATCGTTATAGCTGGGTGATGCGCAACACCCTCGCTACTCCAGTGGACAAATTTTGGAAACCGCTAAAAGAATATTGCGAAAAAAGGGGGATTATTTTTTTCTCCACTCCGATGAGTCGGGGTGCGGCGAAAATTCTCAATGAGCAGGTTGGCGTCGAGTTTTGGAAAATTGGCTCGGGAGATATTTTGGATTTTGTGATGCTAGACTATCTCCGCGAGACCGGAAAGCCGATTATTATTTCTTCTGGCATGAGTACGCTTGAAGAGGTGGAAAAAGCAGTCAATTTTCTTTTAGAAAAAAATCCTCAAGTTGCTTTATTGCATTGTGTTTCTAAATACCCTTGCCCACCAGAAGAATTGCATCTGCGAACGATTGATTTTTATCAAAAGCGATTTAACTTGCCGATCGGATTCTCTGATCATTCGGTGGGCATCGAGTCTTCGATTGTAGCTGTTGCTATGGGCGCAAAAGTTCTAGAAAAACATTTTTCGATGTCCCGTGATCTCTGGGGCTCGGATCACAAAGTTTCAATGACCCCTCAAGAATTAAAAGATTTAGTTGTCGGAACCAAAGAAGTTGTCGTGAATGCTGCTAAGCGCAACGAAGTTTTAAACAGCGATTTTGCCAAACGCAGTCTGGTGGGCGAGGGTAAGGTTTTGCAGGAAGGCGAGGCGGTGTTCCGTCCGTTATTTAGAAAATCACTTATGGCCGGAAGAGATATCCCCGTAGGTACGATTCTGACATCGGAAATGATATATGCTATGCGCCCCCAACAATATGCAGACGGTTTGCCATCGGAGCAATATGAGGCCGTACTGGGAAAACGGACGCGTGTTGAACTTAAAAAATACGATCCTATTAAGATGGGGACTTTTTAATAGAGAGGTTTCTTTTTTAAAACAAATCAGATAGTATGACGGTTATATAAGATATCATGGAAAATCCTAAAATTGGCATCATCGGACTTGGTTGGATAGGAATGCAGTTCAAGCGATATTTTGAAGAGGTACAAAAACATACTCGCGGAGCTGATCTTTTTTTGTACGATACTGATATAAAAAAGGATTTTTTTGATGACATTGGAAAGGCAGATGTTGTATTTTTATGTTTGCCCACACCCCGGAATTCAAAGGACGGTTCATGTGATACGTCTATTGTTGAAGATGGTATTCGTCGTTTGGAAGGCTCTGGAGAAAAAGTTGTCGTAATCAAGTCAACGGTATCTCCTGGGACGACGGAGGGATTTCAAAATAAATATCCCCAACATAAATTTCTTTTTAGCCCCGAATTTTTAACGGAAAGTCGTGCATGGGAAGATATGCTGAGACCTGATCGTCAGATAGTCGGATTTACTAAGAAAAGTCTTGATGCTGCTCATTTTATTTTATCGCTTTTACCAAAAGCTCCCTTTATGTCTCCGTGGGGAATAAATACGTATAAACAGACCCGTATCACAGCAACTGAAGCGGAATTTATCAAGTATGCGGCAAATGTATATTTTGTAAGAAAGGTGAATTGGGCAAATGCGCTTGCGGCGGCTGCAGAGAAGTTGGGGGTGAGCTATGAACATATTCGTCAGGGCATGTCGGCAGATCATCGAATTGGCGATTCTCATTTGGATGTGACACACGGTGGGTATCGTGGTTGGGGAGGATATTGTTTCCCAAAAGATCTTGACGCGTTTATTAGTTTTGCAAGATCAAATAAGCTCGATATGACTACTGCTTTGCTTTCGGCAGATAAATCTTTTAATGAAGAACTTCTAAGGAGTCAAGAATTAACGCTTGAACAGGTCAGTGCTCATATTAATATTCTTGAAGACCGTTTAAAGGGATTACGTGAACAGCGTGAAAAATTTGGATTGAAATAGAAGATTGAAATAGAAGGTTGTTGAATTTCTATAAAATATTGGAAAGATTAGTATTAAAATGATCCCTTGTTTCATTAAAGTTCCTCTTGTTATTCTTTCGTACCTTGATATACTACTGACTATTCTGACATGAACAACAATATTCTTCTTTCAATATATCTGAACAGCATTAAGGCATTACTATTTTCTGTCGCTTTCTTGCCCTTACTGATTTCACAATCAATGCTGTTCCCCTATATTACGGGAAGAAATTTTGGATTCCGTATTTTAGTTGAAATTGCTTTAGTGCTCTGGGTTGGGCTTGTAGTTTTGAATCGTGATTATCTTCCAAAAAAATCAATCCTGCTTTGGGCTATAGTATTGTTTTTAGCCATCATCGGTATCGCAAACCTTCTTGGCGTTGATAGTTACGATAGCTTTTGGTCCCGTTATGAACGGATGGAGGGATACATAGGACTTCTTCATTTTGGAGTTTATTTTATAATCGCTTCTTCGGTATTACGATCCAAGAAAGATTGGAAGATATTTTTTACCTTCATTCTTTTCGCCGGATTTTTGGTTGGAATTTTTGCTTTACAGCAAAAAATAAGCGGAACAGGCTCAATTCAAGGAGGGAGTCGCGTTGATGGGACGATCGGAAATCCAACGTACCTTGCTGCGTATTCATTGTTCTTACTTGGTCTTAGTCTTGTGATGTGGCACAATGCACGCCAAAAATGGCTACGCTATATTTTTACCGGAGGAGCTTTGTTTTTTCTTCTTATTATCTATCTTACGGCAAGCCGTGGCCCTCTTTTAGCGTTAGGGGGAGTCGCATTTCTTTTCCCTATTTTATTTCTTTTATTTGGCGAAAGTGAACAGCGGAGAAAGTATAAAAAATACGCATTCGGGCTCCTTGCAGGACTCATTCTTCTCATAGGTGGCTTCTGGTTTATCAAAGATTCTATGTTTGTTGAGTCAAGTCCGATTCTTTCCAGATTCGCGAGTATTTCTCTTACAGATAAAACAACACGATCGCGCCTTATGATTTGGAATATGGCGTGGCAAGGATTTAAAGAACGGCCAGTTTTTGGTTGGGGTCAGGAGAATTATATTCATGTTTTCGCAAAATATTACAATCCGAAATTATTTGATCAGGAACCATGGTTTGATCGCGCCCATAGTGTCGTTTTTGATTGGATGATTAATGGCGGATTTTTAGGTATTGTTTCATATTTTTCTTTATTTGGTGTCGCATTTATGCTGTTATGGAAATTAAAAAAGAAGGGCACACTCTCTTTTTTTGAGGCAGTTATTTTTGCACTTACCCTACTTGCTTATTTTACTCAAAATCTTCTTGTCTTTGATAATTTTACGACGTACTTTTTATTCTTTTCTGTGTTGGCATATCTCCATGCGCTTTCTCATGATTCGGATACGAAGATAGATATTCATCGAAGCGTCATGGCAGTGCCATCACTTCTTGCTTCTGGCACAATGTTAGTTGTCATACTATTGCCATTTTATTTTATTAATGTCCGACCCATTCTTGCTTCCCAGAAATTAATTGGCGTACTACAATCTCTCACGTCGTCGGAAACAACTCCAGCGAGTGTCCGTAAATCTCTTGAAGATGCTCTCGCGTATAATTCATTTGGTAACACAGAGATTAATGATCAAATGGCGCGTTTGGCAGTTCAACTTTCTCGTGTAGAAAAAATTTCAATCCAAGAAAAGGTTGAGTTTGCAAAATTCACGATCATGAGCTTAGAGTCAAGGATTGAACGGCATCCCAACGATCTACGAACCCATCTTATGTTGGGAGATCTCTATAATCAGTTCGCGACCATTGATCCGAGCTATCCCAAAAAAGGAGAGGATCATATTCGTAAAGCGATTACATTAAGTCCAAATCGACAGACCACATATTTTCTCCTAGCGGATAATCTCATTTTACAGAATAATTCTAATGAGGCTATTAATGTATTGCGTGAAGCAGTTGATTTAGAGCCAACATTTATCGTTGCTCAAGCGAACCTCGCTTTTATTGCGGAAAATTTTAACAGATCGGATGTAGCAAACGAAGTACTCGCAGACCTTTATGAAATTATTGGATCAGATTACCGTTCTTATGATGCTGCGGTCGCGCTCAAGCGTATGGGGGATTTCTATATTAGCCAACAAAGATTCTCCAATGCTCTACAATGGTATAAATTAGTAATTCAGACCGATCCTGGACAAGCTGAGACTAGAGCCAATATTGCTGCACTTTATCTTAAAAATGGCGATAAAGAGGAGGCGATTTTTCAAGCGAAAAAAGCAGCTGAACTTGACCCACAAAATTACGCGGCGCAAACAAAGGAATTTCTTAAGAATATTGGCGCTAATTAAGTTTGGATTCTAGAATTTTTTCTAAAGACCAAAAACTTTATTCCTAAGAAATTCCAGACAAGAGAAATTGGTGTGGCGATAATCTTTGCAATATTAAGCCATGTCTGAGGATTGGTTGTGGGAGGCTCGACAAAGGTTGTGAAGAGAAAAACAATTCCGCTATTGAGCATGGTTCCTCCTACGTATATTCCGAAGTAAATAAATATCTCTTTGAGCGAAGTTTTGCTTGTATATCTAAATGTCCATTTTTTATTAAAAAAATAACTATTTGTTACGGCGATAAAAAATGATGCAGTATTAAGAATAATAATTTTTGGACCAGAGTAAATTTGAAAAACAGAACTTAAGATATTTAAAAAACCAAAGTCAATAATAAAGCTCGTCGTACCAACGATTAAAAATTTAGTCAGTTGTTTCGTATAATGATTACTGCGGAGAAGAATTAGGATGCGCTCTACTAAACTGCGCATGCCTTCAAATATTCCATATAATGAAAGATTATTTATTTTTTTAATTGACCGCCAAATAAGTATGTTAGTGATGAGTTGAGTGAGTGCAGTAGCAATCGCTGATCCTGCAATGCCAAAGCGAGGAATAAGCAAAAAATTAAAAATAATATTGCCGATAAGAGCGACAACGACAAAAAGAATAAATTTTCTCTGTTGGTTATATGCAAAAATTGCATTACCTAATAGCGTTGAAGGATATACGATTAAAATAGTGAGCATGAGTATTTCAAATGATACGATAGCCGGGGTATACGTTGGCCCGAAGAGAATTACGATAATATGTCGTGCAAAAACTAAGCCGAGGATTGTGACCGGAACTGCGAGAAGAGTAACTCCCCCAATCATTTGTTCCAGTATTTTTCTTGCTTTTTCTTGATTATTTCGTGCAAAGAAAGCTAGAGTTGGAAAAACGCTGGTGCTGAGAAGAGCGGGGATGACGTAGAGTAATTGCATAACCTTCTGAGCAACGGAGTAGTAGCCGACATCTTCAGCGTTACGAAGCCAACCAATCATAATGATGTCCGTATTGAGCATGATGATGCCCATAATACCCAAGAGTCCAAATGGCCATGCGTTTTTGATAATAGGAAGAATAAGGCTTATCTGAAGAGATGAGAGCATTCCCGTTAAATGTTTCCGTAAAGCGAAAAATACAATAGCAAACCCAATGCCGGATCCGATGGCATAGCCGATTCCTAGAGAGCGGCCTGTAGGAAGGATAGCGATCATAATAAGACTTGCTACTACAATTGCTGCGTTGGTAACTATCTGGCTCATCGCTTCCAGTTCCATACGTTGCAGTGAACGGGCTATCGCGGTGCCAAGATCTCGAAACGTATCAAATGCAAATACGATGAGAAGAACTGCAAGTATTGAGCCCGATGACGGGATCGTTGCTATTTTAGGGAGAAGAAAAAGTGTAATAAGTGTGATACTAATCACAAGCCCTGCTTTAATCCAAAACGCAGTAGAAAGATACCGAGCTCGCATTGCTGGTGATTGGACAGACTCTCTCGTAATAAGCGCGTTCATACCCACATCAGAAAAAATAGTGAGAAACGTTGCGATTCCAAGGGCGTAAGAAAAAGCCCCCCATCCTTCTACGCCTAAAACGCGTGCGGCGTAAATAACGATGATTGCTCGTAACATTCTACTAATAAGTTGCCCGCTAAAAAGCCAAATCGTATTTTTTATGATTTTTTGCGAGAATGGCAAATTTTCATTTGTATCCAAAAGAAACGCAGTGATGTGTGACATGGTTACGCCGAAACGAAGATGTGGCGGATTGTTTTCATGAGGATGCTGATATCAAGCAATATCGCCCGATGTTTTAAGTAGTATAAGTCATATTCCAACTTTTGATATGAGTCTTCAAACGAAGATCCATAAGGATAGTTGATCTGTGCCCATCCGGTAAGTCCGGGACGAATCATGTGTCGGAAATCATAATAGGGAATTTTTTCTTCCAGCGTTGCAGTAAATTCGGGCCGCTCGGGTCGTGGGCCGACGAAGGAAAGATCTCCCCAGAGAATATTCCAAAGCTGGGGAAGTTCATCAAGGTGCGTTTTGCGTAGTATTTTTCCTATCGGGGTTACGCGTACGTCATCCGGCTTTGCCCATTTGGGGCCGAATTGTTCCGCATTCAGCATCATGGTTCTAAACTTCCAAAGCGTAAATTTTCTGCCCCGTACTCCCACACGCGTTTGTGTAAAAAATGCCGATCCATGAGCGGTCATTTTGATGGCAAAAACGATAACGAGAGCTATCGGAAGTAGAAGCGCTGAAAGTAAGCAAGCGAGCATAATATCCAAAGGACGTTTCAAAATCTCATAGATATTTTTATCCTCGGAAATTCCTTCTCCAAACCAATTTGATCCCAATTCTTCTAGAGGAATTTTATTGAATATTTCTTCATAGATTGTTTTTAAATCAATGAAGTGTGCATGATCAAGTTTCTGTCCCAACGCTTCATATGCTGTTTTATCTTCTTTAATGTGACGGGGCACGACTACAAGATGAGCGTTTTGTTCTTGGAGGGCATTCAAAAGCCTTTCTTTATTGCTATATATTTCTTGACTTGTGATAGTTTCGGCTATTTCATAACCAAGTTGAGAGTGTTCCTGAAGATAATGTGCCAATTCTTGGGCAAGTTTTGTGTTTCCAAGAATAATAATTCTTTTAAGCGGTCCTCTAAATTGGATATTAGTATTATATGTTGATCTCCATACGTATGCGGCACTTCCGAAAATAGCGAGGAAAATGAGCAGGTTTGCGCGAGGAGTAATTTCATACAGAGGGAGAAAATAGAAAAAGAGAGCTGCTAGAAAGAAATTGAGCGTAAGTGCTAAGCCAAATCGAGCATTGAATTTTTTACTGTTACGAAGTGCTGATGGATCATAAAGTCCCACAATATAGAAAATAATGATCCAAAACGCAAAAATAATTGAAAAGGGAAGGAAGTGACTTCTCGGAAGCTGGGCGGCAAGGTTTCCATAACGGATAAAAAGCATGAGAACAAGAGAAATATAGAGGACAATGATGTCCCCCGCGAGAACTGAAAATTGTTGTAGTTTGACATACCTCCTCATGCTTTTCTATTATGGTATATAATCATTAAAAACGAGTCGCCTCAATCTACACCCTTTTCGCACGTTATGGAAGAAAAAAAGAAAGATAATTTTCTCGGGATGAGTATTGTTCTCGCGGCTCTTATTATCGGAGGTGCTCTAGTCTATAGCTCCGGAGCGAAAGGGAACCCCACACAAGCCGCTAATCTTGGTAATACCGTCGCTGGCACTAATACCGGCTCTATTAGTAACATTTCTGTAGACGATGATGTCATTCTCGGTGATCCGGAAGCTCCGGTTACTCTAGTGTTTTTTGGCGATTTCCAATGCCCATATTGCAAAAAGCTTTTTGATGAGACGGAAATCAAGCTTCGTGATGCCTACGTTAAAACTGGCAAAGTAAGAATGGTATACCGCGATTTCCCTTTGGATAGCATTCATCCGTTTGCTCGCCCAACTGCTATTGTCGCAGAGTGTGCGCGCGATCAGGGAAAGTATTGGATGTATCATGATGAGCTATTTACACGCCAAAGTGAGATTCCAACGATGGACTTTATCGCACTTGCAAGTTCATTAGGCATGAATACTCAACAGTTTCGTTCGTGTGTAGAGAGTCAAAAATATGCGAACGAAGTTCAGGGGGATTACGAGGATGGCGTTGCTGCTGGAGTACGTGGAACACCTGCAACGTTTGTAAATGGCAGACTTGTTTCCGGAGCGGTTCCTTATGAAGAATTTGAGCGAGTCATTGAAGAAGAGCTTGCGAAAACGAATAAGTAAAGTAATAAGATATCATTAATAAAAAAAATGCGTTGGATAGGGAAAGTTCAAATCATTCTTGGAATCTGGATCCTCGTTTCTCCCTGGATTCTTGGATTTGCGGAATTTAGTCCCGCGCTTTGGAACAGCGTTGTTGCTGGAACGCTTACTGCCGTGCTTGGGCTTTGGACACTTTTCGGTGAAGAGTAAAATAAAAAACAATAGACGATGGAAAATTCATTGGAAATTGATTATTGTAAATTACCCTATATACTACTTATATGAAAACAGTAAAAATGTATACGACTCCGACGTGTGTATATTGCAAGATGGCAAAAGAATTCTTTAAGAAGAATGGTGTTGAATATGAAGAGCACGATGTTGCAAACGATGAGAAGGCTCGCGAAGAAATGATTCAGAAGTCTCATCAGATGGGCGTTCCCGTTATTGATATCGGCGGAGAAGTATTTGTCGGTTTCAATCAGAGAGAAATAGCAAAAGCGTTAGATATAAAATAAAGAGTAATTAGGGATTAGGGTTTAGCCACTAGCACTAAAGGAAGAACACTACTAATTTCTAAATACTAGTTTCTAGATACTGAGTTTTTATGAATTACGATTACATCATTCTTGGAGGAGGTCCTGCTGGAGTTGCTGCTGCGGTGTATGCCGCTCGCAAGCAAATGAAGACACTCCTTATTACCGAATCATTCGGTGGGCAGTCTATTGTATCCGCGGATATTCAGAACTGGATTGGAGACGCTCATATTTCAGGGCTTGCGCTTGCAGAGAAACTGGAAAATCACGTCCGGTCTTTTCCCGACATGGTTGACGTGAAAATAGGTGAACGTGCAGTTTCTATTCAAAAAACTCATTGTACTGATCCAAAGCGGCCTTGCGACTTTGAAGTTACTACAGCAAGCGGAGAAACATTTGCGGGTAAAGCGATCATGCTTGCGATTGGAGCTCGCCGCCGCCGCCTTGGGATTCCCGGCGAGGATCGTCTTGATGGAAAAGGTGTTGCGTTTTGCAGTACGTGCGACGCCCCAATTTTTAAGGGAATGCCGGTCGCTGTTGTAGGAGGCGGTAACGCCGGACTTGAAGCTGTTATTGATCTTTTACCCTACGCGACAAAAATTTATCTTCTGCAATACAACGAAACATTGAAAGGAGATCCTTCAACTCAGGAGAAAATAAAGGCTCATCCTAATGTGGAGATTCTCTTTAATGCTCAAACCAAAGAAGTGCTTGGTGATGCGATGGTTTCCGGGCTTGCCTATACGGATCGGAAAACCAACGAAGAAAAGAAGCTGGACGTAAAAGGAGTTTTTGTGGAAATAGGATCAGTCCCCAATTCTGAAATTGTAAAAAATATCGTGGATCTTGATACGTATGGACAAGTTGTCATTGACTCCAAGCATGGAACAACTTCCCAGCCGGGAATATTCGCCGCCGGAGATATTACGGATGATCCCTATAAGCAGAATAATATTTCTGTCGGTGATGCGGTAAAAGCAACGCTTGCCGCCTATGGGTATCTCTTAAATCGCGAAAAAAAGAGTCCTGCAACCGAACAAAAAACGGCATCATAATTCGTAAAGCATTCGTATGGTGAATAAGCTGATTGCAATTGGTATCGCCGCCGCCGCGCTTGGAATTATTACAAGCTACGCTTTATTGGAGTGGAGCAGAGGGAACATTGCAACTGCTGATATTAAGAGTGAGGAACTCTTCACCGCGGAAGTAACATCTCAAATTTTTGAGGGGAAAAAGGAAAACGCTAATAAAGGGCGTTTTTCTTTTGTTGCAAGCGAAACTAAAGAATCAGAATCTAAGTCAGTGGTGAAAATAGTAGAGGTACCTCCAGGGCCTTCCTTTTGTCCGTTCAACTCCCTGGGCGCGAGAACTCCAGCTACCGTGCGTATGAATGAAATAGCATGGATGGGAAATAGTGCGGGTGGAGCTGATGCGGAATGGATTGAGCTGTATAACACGGGAGATACCGAGATTAATCTTTCGGGCTGGCAAGTAATCGATTTGAGAGAACAGATACAAATTGCCTTTACGCGCCGCGATAGCATACCTCCACAGGATTTTTTTCTTTTAGAGCGGGATAGTGATGACACGGTAAAAACGCTCACTGCGGATTTTATATATACGGGCTCACTTGCGAACGAAGATGAAGGACTTCGTCTTTTTACTGCTAATTGCACGCTTGCAGACGAAGCGCTCGCGAGTCCAAAATGGCCTGCGGGGGATAATGGTGAAAAGAAAACGATGGAACGAAGGTCCGATGGCCTGGCATGGCAAACTTCGTACGTGACCGAAGGGACTCCAAAAGCAAAAAATTCTGAGCCACCCCCGCCTCCACCACCACCGCCACCTCCAGTTTCCGGAATTGAAGAGGGCGAAGAGATTGAAGAAGTTCCGGAACCAGGGTCCGTCGTAAGCAACGTTTCACATATTGTGATAAGCGAATTTCAAACGAGCGGTGGTGCGGGTCAAACGACCGATGATTTTATTGAACTCTATAATCCGCTTTCCACTCCTTTTAACTTAAAAGGCCATCGCTTAGTGAAGCGATCGGCAAATGCGACAAAAGATACATCTATAAAATCATGGACTGCAGATACTTTCATTCCCGCGCACGGATTCTATCTCTGGGCGAACAGTGAATTTACGAGCTTAGGAACAGTACCCGATACTACAACCACAGCAAGTATTGCAGACGATAACGGAATTGCATTGCGGGAGGGTCCCGCTGATACCGGTACTATCGTAGACTCTATCGCGTGGGGAACTGCCTCAAATGGATTTGGCGAAGGAGTTCTTCTCCCTAATGCAAATCCAAACGAAAGCTTTGAACGTAAAGCGTGGGACGTGGCATGTATAGATCCGGCAGGAGAAAAAGGTAATGGATGTGACACGGAGGACAATACTAACGACTTCATGGTCGTCACCGTACCTAATCCGCAAAACACAGGGAGTAACCCCGAACCGTAAATTAGAATCTAGAAGCTGGAAAATAGAATCTAGAATGTGGTAACTAAAAAACAGAATTTAGAATTTTAAGAGAGAAAAATAGCTAACGGAGAAAGTTATTAAGTATGCGCATAACTTCAGACAGCAATTCCTCGGCTTTTGCATAGTTTTGCTGTGGAAATAAAACTTTTGCAACTTCAATCTGGCTTTCAAGTTCTGCTCCTGAGCCAAAAGCAATAGCAAGAAATTGACGCTTTTCTTTTTCGTGGAAACGGTGATAACTTTCGGCAATATTTGATGAAATAGAAATTGCTGCCCTTCTCATTTGAGAAGTCAGTCCGTAAAGTTCTGATTGAGGAAAATCTTGAGTAAGCGAATAAACTTCAACGGCAATATCTTTTGCTTTCTGCCAAACAACCAATTCCTTAAAAGATTTCGTCATCTTTATCTTACTTCCAGATTCTACTTACTATTTTCTAGATTCTGTTATTGAGGTTCACACGTCACCGCAGGTTTTCGCGAAATAAGCGTCTCAATAATTTTACCCTTAGCGATTTCCGCGAATGATGCTTCATCGTTCTTTTTCTTAAGCTCGGCTAAAATGCGCTCACCTTCGGTGATAAGACTTTCGTCTTCCGGTGCGAGCTTTTCTTTTACTACTTCAAGTTGAGTACTTAGATCCGCGACAAGCTTCGCGCGCTCTTCCTGAGGGGTAAGAAGTAATTCTTCTGCCTCTGCTTTCCAGGTTTCCGGAATACGTTCTACGATAAAATCCGTTCCTTTGATTTTTGCCGAAGCGGGTAGAAAATAGAATACGGCTCCCGCAATCGCAACGAGCATAACAAGCGAAAAGAAAAGTTTAAAAAATCCAAACATATCATATATATTATACCATTTATCCCGTTACCATGCGCTCATATCTACGATGATGATAGAAATATTCTATTGAAAAACAAAATCTTCTTATAACTAGGATTATGGTATATGGTAATGGGATGGAAATCGTCTGTATTTTAGATAACGTAAGAAGCGTGCATAACGTAGGGTCCATATTCCGCACGGCGGATGCCGCTCACGTGTCTAAGCTCTATCTTACGGGTATTACCCCGAAACCACATGACCGGTTGGGAATTGTTCGCGAACCATTCCGCAAAGTCGCGCTGGGGGCGGAGAAGAGCGTGGTATGGGAAAAAGTGCCCTCCGCGAGCCGCCTCATAACCAATTTGCGCAAGAATGGATTTCTTATTATTTCGGCCGAACAAAGCTCTCGTTCAGAGAACTATCGTGCGTATGCTAAAAAGGTTAAGCCCAAAAAAATAGCAATTATTTTCGGCAATGAGGTTTCCGGGGTTCCTGTAAGTATCCTTAAAAAGTCAGACAGGGTAGTGGAGATTCCGATGCGGGGCAAGAAGGAGTCGCTGAATATTGCCGTAGCTTTTGGTATTATAGTATTTGAGTTCCAAAACTATGCGTAAAGGACTACTTATAATCATCGCAGTCTTTATCGGTGGATATCTTTTTATTTCCGCTTTCCAAAACAATGACACAAATATGAAAGGCACGGGAGAAGTAACGGTGCGGTCTCAAATTTTTGCGGTAGAAATTGCGGACACCGTAGAAAAACAAGCCAAGGGGCTATCGGAACGCGACGCTTTGCCGGAAAATCGTGGCATGGTCTTTTTATTTACTGAGAAGGCAAGCTACCCTTTTTGGATGAAAGGCATGCGCTTCCCCTTGGATATTATTTGGATAAGCGATGGAAAGGTTGTTGGAGTGCATAAAAACCTTCCGCCGGACGATAGCGCTTTCCCTGAACTTTATTATCCCCCCGGTCCTATTGATACCGTCTTTGAAATTAATGCTGGCATTGCTGAGGCGATTGGTATTCAAGAAGGAGACAAAGTTGAGATCCGCATTCCGCGATAAGAGTGATATAATAAACAAACACATGACACGAATCGCAATTAATGGTTTCGGAAGGATCGGAAGGATTTTTTTTCGTCAGGCGTATGTATTACCAGGTATTGAAATCGTAGCGATTAATGATTTAGGCGATAAAGAAAATCTTGCGTACCTTCTCCAATACGACACGGTATATGGCAGGTTGGGAACCAAAGTTGATCTCGTGGACGGAAATCTCGTCGTTGCAGGGAAAACAGTGCGATGTATACAAGAAAAGGATCCAACAAAGCTTCCGTGGAAAGATCTGGGTATTGATATTGTTGTTGAATCGTCAGGTGCTTTTACGGAATACGAGAAAGCGGGCATGCATCTTACTGCTGGCGCGAAACGCGTTGTAATCACAGCACCTGCAAAAGGCGGGGAGGGAACGCTTGGAAAAACGATTCTGATGGGCATTAATGATGGAGAGTTGAAAACAGTACAGCTTTCATCTAACGCATCCTGCACGACAAATGCCGCCTCTCCGGTGATTCAAATCCTCTCCGAAAATCCGGGAATTGAAAAAGCTATTTTAAATACCGTGCATGCTATAACCGCGACGCAGTCTGTAGTAGATAGTCCGGTTAAAGATCATGATATGCGTCGAGGCAGGGCCGCGGCGCATAATATTGTTCCTTCAACGACAGGGGCGGCGCTTGCCGTAACGCTTGCCGTAAAAGAGTTGGCAGGGAAGTTTGATGGCGTTGCAATGCGCGTCCCTGTGATCGCCGGGTCAGTTGCTGATATCACTTTTATTTCTAAACGAAATGTTACCGCTGAAGAAATCAATTCCATTCTCACTACCGCGGCAAATGATCCTCGCTGGAAAGGAATTGTAAAAGTTACTAAGGATCAAATCGTTTCCTCAGACATCGTCGGCGAACCCTATGGAGCCGTCGTAGATCTTCAGTTTACAAAAGTGGTTGACGGCAATCTCGTCAAAGTTCTCTCCTGGTACGATAATGAATGGGGATATGTTGCAACCCTTATGAAACACGTGGAAGCGGTAGCGAAACTTTTATAAACTCAAAAATATGAATAATCGAAAAGGCATTACACTAATTAACATCATTTTTGTCGTTATTGGGATTTTAATCATCGGTGGGGGTGGATATTATGTGTTAGGAGAACGGACAGTGAGTCCTTTAGATACTCCTCAAAATAGTGTTCCAGATGATTGGAAAACCTATTCTAATCCAAAATATTCAATTGAATTTAAATATCCATTAATTGCGACTGCGACGGATATCATGGAGAAAGAACCACTGGGCAATTATGAATCAAGCTTTGTTCAATTTGTTCAACTTGGCATTATGAGTTCGACTGGGCTTTCTTCTCAAGAAAATTGCAATCTTGATCCGTCATACCCAAGCTTTGTCCCTTGTCCTCCTGAGGAGGAAGATATTTTAAGGATGGGCTTTGTTTCCGCAGATGAACTCCAGAAAGAAATTAAAATACTTACAGAATATAGCGAGCCTAATGGAGGAATTCAAGCGTTCATGCCGGTTAAAATTGCTGGAAAAGAAAGTTCTGTCTTTGGATTCGCACTACCTGGCGCCGGCATTGCTTATATTAAGTATTTTTTATTCGTTACCCCAGAAAGAGGATTTATTATTACTCGATTTCTTGGTACTCGAAGTACAAATGCTAGTGAAAAAATGGATGTTCTAGTTCAGGATATTTTCGAAACTTTTAAATTCTCTGAAACATAATTATAATTTCGACACTTTAAATTATATTTAGTAAGAGCTCTACCTTCTTCCTCTTCTTTGCGCTAAGGTGGTCTTGTGCGATTTATACGAACAATTCTCGTTATAGTGCTCCTTGGGGTGAGTTTCATGGGCGGAGCGACTGTGCGTGGTCTTCATGATGCTTTGCGTAATGCAACGGCTGATTTAGGGAACGCCGTAGCGGATACTCTCCGCGAACTTCCCGGCTACACCCTAGCCCCTACGCCCTATACCCTCCTCTTCGTAGGCGACATTATGCTCTCTCGTGCGGTTGGAAGGATTATGGAAAAACAGGATGATTATCTTTTTTCTTTCCGGCATATTGCGGACGAAATCAAATCCGCGGATATTGCGTTTGGAAATTTAGAAAATCCAATCTCGGGTCGTGGAAAAAATCAGGGAAGTATCTATTCATTTCGTGCCGATCCGCGCACGGTAGAAGGTTTGGAATTCGCGGGCTTTGACGTACTCTCGCTTGCTAATAATCATATGTGGGATTGGGGAGCGGACGCGCTTCAAGATACTGTTACTCTACTTACAACAAATAACATCCAATCTGTGGGAGCAGGGATAGATTATGCTCATGCGAATAATCCTGTATTTTTACAAGCAGACAATACTCGGGTAGCATTTCTTGCGTATACCAATCTTCTTCCGAAATCTTTAAACGCGACTTTGGAAAGTCCTGGATTAAGTGATTTTAATCTGGAAAAAATAAAACAAACCATAGCGCAAATCCGAGCGCAGGCGGATATTATTGTGATTTCTCTCCATTGGGGCGAGGAATATGAAACTTCAGCGAATGATGAACAAAAGGAAATTGCCCATGCCCTTATTGATGCTGGAGCAGATATTATCGCGGGGCATCATTCCCATGTAGTACAGGAGCTGGAGCACTATCGGGGCGGTGTTATCGCCTACAGTCTCGGAAACTTTGTGTTCGATCAGTATTTTAGAAAGGACACCATGCAGGGAGCGATGCTCAAAGTTATAGTAGAAAATAAGAAAGTGACCGCCGCGGAACTTGTACCCGTGATTTTGAACCAATCTTTTCAACCAGGCATTCCTGCGTCATAATAGGAATATGAAGATCTACCTCGCAACTGATCACGCAGGATTTGAACTAAAGGAAAAAATCAAAAAAATATTGGATGACGAAAGATACGAGGTCCACGATTGTGGAGCCTTATCGCATGAGGAGGGAGATGATTATCCTGATTTCATTAAGAAAGCTGCGGAGGCGGTATCACGCGATCCGGAAAATGCGAAAGCAATTATTTTTGGCGGAACAGGACAAGGGGAAGCAATCGTTGCAAATCGTTTCCCTCATGTGCGGGCAATTGTTTTCTATGGAGGGCTGGAAACAATCCTTCAACTCTCTCGTGAACATAATGATGCAAACGTCTTATCACTAGGTGCCCGCTTTTTAACTCCTGATGGCGCGGAACGCGCGATTAAGCTTTGGCTCGAAACTCCTTTCTCCCGCGAAGATCGCCACAGACGGAGAATCGAAAAAATCGAAAAGTAAGACTTTAAAATATCGCCCACAATGTGAGGCGATATTTATATTGTATACTTAGTACTATGCAAGTTATTCCTGCCATCAATGCAGCTTCGTACGAAGAAGCGAAAGAACATCTCCAAAAAATCGCGCGTACGGGAGCGCAAATGATTCATATTGATATCGTTGACGGCAAATTCGCGCCGAATGTTACGTGGGGAAGCCCCGAGGAACTGAATCGCCTTTTTGCTGAAATCGGATTTCATCCGAATTTTGAATTACATCTCATGACAGAAAATACCGAGCGCAGTTTGGAAACGTGGTGCTCGGTTCATCCTCATCGCGTCATTGTACACGCGGAAGGATTAAGTGATGTCCGTTTCGCGGCGAATGCGTGCAACGGATGCGATGCAGAACTTATGATCGCAATCCGCCCGGGAACGCCCGTTGAGGTATTGATGAGTTTCGGCGAGATGACGAATGCGTTTCAAGTACTTGCTGTTGATCCCGGAAAGGCTGGGCAAAAATTTCAGGAAGGAGTTATTCACAAAATTGAAACGTTACGAAAGCAGTATCCCGGTGCTATAATTGAAGTAGATGGAGGCATTACGCCCGATATTGCTCGGCGTTGCAAAAGTGCCGGAGCGAATAATTTTGTTTCTGCGTCGTTCATTATGAATCATAGCGATCCGAAGGTCGCGTATGAAACCTTACTCGCTACGATCGGATAAATCACTGTGTATGATAGAAGTACTTCACGACGAAAAAGTAAAATTTCTGGAAGAGAAAGCGAACGAAATCCGCCAGGATATTATTGCGATGCTCGTTGAAGCCGGATCGGGCCATTCAGCCGGACCGTTGGGTATGGCGGATGTTTTTACGGCATTGTATTTTCATGTTTTGAATCACAATCCGCAGAATCCCGAGTGGCCGGATAGAGATCGTCTCGTTCTTTCTAACGGACACATTTGCCCAGTGCTCTATGTTACGCTCGCGCACGCAGGATATTTCCCTACGTCAGAATTAAAAACGTTGCGTAAGTTTGGCACACGGCTCCAAGGGCATCCGCACCGAGGAGCTTTGCCTGGAATAGAAACAACTTCCGGTCCCTTAGGATCTGGTCTTTCCCAATCCGCGGGTATGGCGCTTGCCGCACGCATGGACAATAAAAAGCATCGCATCTATTGTTTAACCTCTGACGGAGAACACGATGCGGGGAATATTTGGGAAGCAGTAATGTTCGCCGGCAAATATCGGCTGAATAATCTGATTCAGATTATGGATCGTAATAACATTCAAATTGATGGCTATACGGAAGACATTATGCCGCTCGAGCCATTGCGCGCGAAATACGAAGCTTTTAATTGGAATGTTATTGATGTTGATGGTCACAACGTCCGCGACATCGTTTCTGCGGCGCACGAAGCGAAAGCAATTTACGAAAAGCCAACGCTCGTAATTGCACACACAATTCCCGGGAAGGGAGTAAGTTTTATGGAATCAGATTATACTTGGCATGGGAAGCCGCCCAATGCTGAAGAGGCGAAAAAAGCGCTTGTAGAATTAAGAACGCTTGCCGGAAGAATAAAGTCGGAGCATGAATAGGGTATACTATAGATAGTCCACTTCACAGATTCATCACTTCATTGATTTATCATTAATTACATGAAAAGCACACCAAAAGACGTATTTCTCCATCTGCTTGCGATTATCACACTGTATGTTTCGGCGGTGAGCCTTCTCATACTTCTTTTTCAATATATTAACGTTGCGTTTCCTGACGCGCTCAATTCCTACAGGGACTATGGTGGAATGATCCGTTCGGCGCTTGCCGCGCTGATTATTGTATTCCCGGTATTCTTCTGGGTTTCTACACTACTTGAACGGGAACGTACGAAGAATCCTGAGCGCGCAAATCTCTGGATTCGCCGCTGGCTCATTTCATTTACATTATTTGTTGCAGCTCTCGCCATCATCGGAGACTTAATAACCCTGATTAGATTCTTTCTGGAAGGAGAAATTACGATCCGTTTTATTCTAAAAGTACTCGCGGTCTTCGCGGTTGCCGGATCTATCTTTGGATATTATCTTGCGGATTTTCGTAGGCAAGGTTCTGCTGCGATGCCGGCTCGGTCTAAAATGCTGGTATGGATTGCTACGGGAGGAGTGTGCCTTGCTATCATCTCCGGATTTTTTGTCGCAGGGTCCCCGTTTCGCCAGCGCGAAATTAGGTTTGACCAAACAAGAGTTGCTAACTTACAGGAGATTCAATGGAGAATCGTGAATTACTGGCAACAAAAAGATGTTTTGCCAAAAACCCTTGCTGATTTAGAGGACAGCATTTCAGGATTCATCGTTCCACAGGATCCGGAGACAGGACTGCCGTATGAATATAACGTCCAAGGAGCGCTCTCGTTTGAACTCTGTGCGGACTTTCTGCGACCTGCCACCGATGCGGTTATAGGTCGTTCAACTCCTTTTCCTGCAGTGCCGGGCGAAGGTTTGGACACATGGAATCATCCCGCTGGATACTTTTGTTTTGAACGGACGATTGACCCGGATTTATACGGAAATCCTCCTCAAAAATTATAACAAGGTCGCAGTAGCACATTTATAATCCTAATATTCTAAATTTCGTAATTGTTTATGGCTAAGAAAACCGTGAAGCATCCTCCGTGCGGATGGAGTTGTGGGTGTTGGAACGCGTTTGGCATGGTGTTGTGGGTTGCAGCTTTTGTCTCACTTGTCTTTGCATGGCTTTCGGGGAATGGGGAAATGATTTTTGGTTTTGATGAAGGGGAATGGTTCGGGAACGCTCTCATTTTAGGAATTCTCGCGATTCCGTTACAACTCAAAGCAACGGCAGCATGTAGTGGAATTTGTTTTCCAGAAATGGAAAGAAAGGAATAGGGTTTAGGGTATAGCCACTAGGTGCTAGGGTTAAAGAGTGGACAGTTAATGAGTTAAACAGTTTATTCAATTATCCTCTGTTGTTAGTTATATGTTGTAAGTAGTTAAGTAATCTCAGACATGTTGCATCCTGATTCACGATTAAATACGCATATCTTTGATGACGATGTTGAGCAGGTCCCCGTCCGTAACGGATACGGCGAGGGCTTGCTTCTTGCCGGTGAGGAAAATGAAAATGTCGTAGTGCTCTGTGCTGATCTTACGGAATCAACGCGCTCCGAAGGATTCGCAAAAAAGTTTCCCAAACGTTTCGTTGAAATGGGAGTCGCGGAACAGAATCTTGCCACTGTCGCTGCCGGGATGGCGATGAGTGGCAAGGTCCCATTTATTTCTTCATATGCTTCTTTTTCTCCGGGTAGAAATTGGGAGCAAATCCGTACTACTGCGGCATATAATAATGCGAACGTTAAAATCGCGGGTGCACATGCGGGTATTTCCGTTGGACCCGATGGAGCAACGCATCAGGCGGTTGAAGACGTTGCTATCATGCGCGTAATTGCCGGCATGAAAGTATTTGTTCCGTGCGACGTCCATGAAGCCCGAAAGGCAACAGCTACCGCGGCAAAGATTTTGGGTCCGGTATATATGCGCTTTGCGCGGGAGAAAACTCCAGTGATCACGACGCGAGAAACACCTTTTGTTCCAGGTAAGGCAATCTTGCTCTGGCAGGGCAAAAAACCTGAATGTCTTATTGTAGGAGCAGGTCCTTTGCTCTACCAAGCACTCAAAGCTGCGCATGCACTGGAAGAAGAAGGTCTAAGTGTTGTGGTTCTCAATATGCATACAATAAAGCCGCTTGATGAAGAGAAGCTAGTTCAATTCGCAAAAAAATGCGGAGCGGTTGTTACGGTGGAGGAGCATCAAGTGTTGGGTGGGCTTGGCGGAGCAGTTGCAGAACTCTTAGGTAAGAAGTGTCCTGTCCCTATTGAATACATCGGCATGCAGGACACCTTCGGAGAATCGGGCCAGCCTGCAGAACTTATCATAAAGTATGGAATGGATACGAAAGATATTATGCGCGCAGTAAAACGCGCAGTGAAAAGAAAAGAGTAGCTAGTATTTAGAAACTAGTATCTAGAAATTAGTAGAATTGAAAATTTAAAATTGATAATTGGAAATCATTGTTTATTGTCCATTGTTTATTGTTTGCTGTATATTTATAGTATGGATCATGATTTTCTCGCAATTGGAGACACGGTCACTGATGCTTTTATTAAATTAAATACGGATGCCGCGCATGTTGATATTGATCGCGGAACACGGGAGATTTGCATGCGCTTCGCGGACAAGATTCCGTACGAAGATGTTTTTATTATTCCTGCAGTAGGTAATAGCGCGAATGCCGCAGTTGCTGCCGCCCGCCTGGGACTTAAAAGCGCTCTTGTTACGAATATTGGTGATGATGTTTTCGGCAGAGAATGTTTGGAGACGCTTCGGGGAGAGCGCATAGCAACTGATTTCGTAAGAATTCATAACGGCAAAAAAACGAATTATCACTATGTGTTGTGGTTTGAAGACGATCGGACAATTCTCGTGAAGCATCAAGCGTACGACTATGCATTGCCGAATATCGGGAATCCACGATGGATATATTTATCATCGCTCGGAGAAGCGGCGGAAGGGCTGTATGACAAAATCGCCGACTACGTAGAGTCGCATTCCGACACCAAGCTCGCGTTCCAGCCAGGAACATTTCAAATGAAATTAGGCGTAAATCGTTTGAAACGTATTTATGCCCGTACTGACATATTTTTCTGCAACAAAGAAGAATCGCAGAGGATTTTAAATACCACCGATCAAGATATTAAAGTGCTACTAGGTGGTATTCGAGCGTTAGGACCGAAAACGGTAATCATTACTGATGGACCAAAAGGCGCATATGCTTACGAAGGTGAGGAAATGTTTTTCATGCGGAGTTATCCCGATCCTAAGCCCCCATTGGAACGCACAGGAGCGGGAGATTCCTTCTCTTCAACAGTTGTTGCCGCGCTTGCGATGCGCATGCCCCTTAGCGAGGCATTGCGGTGGGGACCGGTTAATTCTATGTCGGTCGTGCAATATGTTGGTGCGAGAGAGGGGCTCTTTACTCGGGAGCAAATTGAAGAACATCTCAAATGGGCGCCCAAAGATTATTACCCGACTAAAATATAACTATCATGATTTCGCTGAAAGATGTTTTGCGTGAGGCGCGAGAAGGGCATCGGGCTATCGGACATTTCAATATTTCAGATACGGTAACCTTGAAAGCTATTTTTCAATCTGCGAAGAAGTTCGGCGTTCCCGTGCTTATCGGAGTATCGGAAGGTGAGCGTTCTTTTATCGGAACGCGTGAAGCGGCGGTGCTTGTGCGAAGTTTGCGAGAAGAACATGATTTTCCGATTTATTTGAACGCGGATCATACGCACTCTGCAGACAAAATTAAAGAAGCAGTCGCGGCGGGATTTGATGCCGTGCTCTTTGACGGTGGGAAGCTTTCCTTTGAAGAAAATATTGCTCAAACGAAAGCTGTTGTGGAATACGTGAAATCAAAAAATCCGAACATCCTTGTAGAAGGAGAGTTGGGATATATCGGCAGTTCTTCAGAAATTTTTGATAAGCTGCCTGAAGGAGCAGCTATCCGTCCGGAGGATCTTACGAAGCCCGAAGATGCAGCTCGATTTGTTCGAGAAACGGGAGTGGATCTTTTGGCTCCTGCCGTAGGTAATGTCCATGGCATGTTTAAAAATGCTCCGAACCCGCGCCTTGATATTGAAAGAATCCGCATGATTTGCGAAATATCCGGAGTCCCCATGGTCCTCCATGGAGGGTCGGGGACGAGCGATGATGATTTCCGAGCGGCGATTACCGCAGGGGTAAGCATTATTCATATCAATACGGAAATCCGCCTTGCATGGAAGGAGGGGCTTGCGGCAGGACTTGCCGAACATCCCAACGAAGTGGCGCCGTATAAGCTCCTCGAGAAAGCTCTAGACAAAGTAAGTGAAGTCGTCTACAATAGACTAACTTTATTCAGCCGCAAGTCATAGGTAATTGTTTATTTTTATATGAAACTTATCGTTCAGAAAAGAGAAATACCGGGAAAGAAACCAAAACAGCTTCGCGAAGAAGGCTTAATTCCTGGCGAGCTCTACGGCTATGGTACTGAAAATATCCACGTGAGCATTCCAGAAAAGGATTTTGCCCGTGTTTTTAAAGCAGCAGGAGAAAGCTCTCTTGTCGACATTGAGATTGCTGGAAAATCACATTCCGTGGTTATCCATGACGTAGTCCATGATTCAGTTACTGATAAAGTTATTGCCGTTGATTTTTATCAAGTGAACTTAAATGAGCCGGTTGAAGTCTCTATTCCATTTAATTTTATCGGCATTCCGCCTGCGGTAAAGGATTTTGGAGGAAACCTCGTCAAAACGCTTCACGAACTCGCGGTTAAAGTGCTTCCTAATAATATTCCTCATGCTATAGACGTGGATCTTTCGGCCCTTCGCGAAATTGGCAATAGTGTTCATATTAAAGATATTGTAATTCCTAAAGGAGTTCAGGTTTTAATTTCTGAAGAAACGGTTCTCGCGACCGTTACTCCTCCGGTCGCTGAAGAAGAGCCGGTACAGGAAATCTCTATTGATTCTGTTAAAGTTGAAACTGAAGAGAAGAAGGCAGAGCGTGTAGCGAAAAAAGAAGCTGAAGCAGGGGAATCTGCAAGCTAGAGCTCCGTCACGGCTTCGTGGTAATATAGGTTATACCTAGCATAGGCTAGGTTTTTTGTTATGCGAGCACTATTACATAAGCTATTTTCTATTAGCGTGGGCATTGCTGTGGGAGCGATGCTTTTTATGCCGTTTATTGGCATGTATCCTTCTCTCGTGCATGCAGACGAAGATCGCGCACTACTCGAACAGCAGCTTGCCGAATTGGAAGATCAAATTGTTAAGCACGAAGCAACGATTGCTGGCTTAAAAACGCAGGGAAAATCCTTGCAGTCGGAAATTAGCCGTCTAAACGCACAGGTTGATAAAATAAACTTGCAAATCAAAGCGGTTAATTTGCAGATTTCAAAATTAGATTCTGAAATTAACGAAAAAGAATACCAGATTAAGGATACAGAAAAGAAAATTGATTTTAATAAAGACGCGCTGACTCAAGCGTTGCAAAAAGTATACGTAACCGAACAGAGCGGTCTTATGGAGGTGTTATTGGAAAATCCAAAACTCTCTGATTTCTTCGGCGATGTTAACAATCTCTTGAATGTCCAAAATAGCTTAGTGGTTACCATAGATAAGATTACTGATTTAAAGACCAATCTTACTGACCAAAAAGAAACGCTCTCCCTCCAGAGAGAAGATGCCGCCGCGCTTAAGAGGTATCAGGATGCGCAGAGAATGCAGGCTCAAAATGTGAAAAAAGAAAAAGCGACTTTGCTCTCCGTAACTAAGGGTAAAGAAGTAGAATTCCAAAAAGTATTGCAGGAAACAAAGAAGACTGCTGCTGAAATCAGAGGCAGAATCTTTAAACTCCTTGGCGGCGGACAACTTACCTTTGAAGAAGCATATGAATTCGCAAAATTAGCGGAGGGGACTACGGGCATCCGAGCAGCACTTGTTCTTGCGGTGTTGGATCAAGAATCCGCGCTCGGAAAAAATGTCGGAAAATGCAATTACAAGACCGCGATGCATCCAACACGCGACATCCCGATTTTCCTTACCCTTGTTGCTGAACTTGGGCTAAACCCCGACCAGATGATGGTTTCATGTGCTATTTCTGCTCATGGTGCGTATGGGGGTGCTATGGGTCCCGCGCAATTTATTCCTTCCACGTGGAATTTATATAAATCCAGCATCGCTGCAGTTACCGGAAACAATCCTCCTTCTCCATGGCGGAATGCGGATGCTTTTATCGCAACCTCGCTATATCTCAAAGATTCGTATAGCTCTGCAAGTTGTGTGAAATATGGCAATGACTATAGCCATATTCTTCCGAAGCAAATGTTGCAAGAGCGTTGTGCTGCAGCAAAATACTACGCTGGCGGACGATGGTTTACCTATCGTTTCATTTATGGAGATCCCGTATTAGAACGTGCAAATCGCTTTGAACAGGATATAGCGATCCTTACTGGGTAATTCCTTTTTCTGCTTCTTGAAGCGCATCTACAATCTTTCCCATATCTCCTTCTAGGATTGTTTGAATATTTCTCCACTTTTTTCCGATGCGATGATCCGTAATGCGATCGTCGGGGAAGTTATAGGTTCTAATTTTTTCTGAACGGTCTCCGGTGCCAACTTGAGCTTTACGGTTTGCCCCTAGGGAAGATTCTTCTTTTCTGCGCTGTTCGTCGTAGAGTTTTGCGCGGAGAATAGTCATTGCAGCTTCTCTATTCGCGTGCTGTGAACGCTCGGCTCGGGAGGAAACGACAATTCCGGTTGGTTTATGGAGTACGCGCACAGCAGTTTCAACTTTATTGACGTTCTGGCCGCCTGGACCTCCGGCGCGGGAAAAAGTAACTTCAATATCGCCTTGGTTAATCGTGACGTCTTGAGGAGGAATCTCGGGAAGCACGGCAACGGTTGCGGTTGAAGTGTGTACACGGCCCGATTTTTCGGTTGCAGGGACTCGCTGAACGCGATGCACTCCGGATTCGTGTTTGAGAGCATCGTAGGTGCCCATTCCCGAGATGCGGGCAATAAAGGTTTTATATCCCCCTAAACTTGTTTCGTTATAGTCCGAAATGCTAAATTTCCATCCGCGGACAGCGGCATAGCGTTGGTACATGCGTGCCAAATCGCCAGCAAACATAGCCGCTTCATCTCCTCCCGCACCTGCCCGTATTTCTAAAATAATGTTATTCATATGACAACTTGAGAATAGTGAAAAGTTATAAGAGTATTTGTTTGCCCTTCAGCGTCCTCTAGAGTATCATTAGAGGAGTAAGGGATGCAATCAGGTTTTAGCTCCTATGAACAACCCCCCTCTTCTTCTCATCATAGATGATGATCGTGAGTTTCAGGAAGTGCTCGTCTCAAAATTCAAGGCGAGCGGATTTCAAGTTCAAATCGCAAATGATGGAGAAGAGGCAGTTAAAAAAGCAAAAGAGTTTTTACCCGATCTCATTTTAATGGATGTTAAGATGCCAAAAATGGATGGCGTAGGAGCACTCTTAAAAATGAAAGATGATCCTCAAGTCAAAAATATTAAGGTGATCCTTTTGACCGCATTTGGGGATCCTCAGCAGGAAATTTATTCTACAGACAAGCGTTTCGCGCAGGAACTCGGTGCCCATGAATATCTTTTAAAGACGCAAGATTTGGATGATATTGTGGCGCGCGTTAAGGCGTCTCTCGCGGAAGCAGGGAAAAAATAATTTTAATTATGCACAATCCGCCGGTCATCTTGATAGCCGACGATGACCCGGGATTCCAGGAAATCGTTGGCACGAAATTAAAACGCAACGGCTTTGCCGTTGCGGAGGCTCATGATGGAAAAGAGGCCGTTGAAAAAGCCAAAAATCTTCACCCAGATTTAATTGTGATGGATATTAATATGCCGAACGAAAACGGGACGGAGGCGGTTTTAGATATGAAAGCAAATCCGGAAACGAGAGATATCAAGATAGTTTTTTTCACGAGTGAAGAAGATCCATGGCCGGGACTGAAGGGCGAGAGACAGCATTCTGCTGTGGATCTCGGAGCGCAGGATTTTATTCGCAAGAATGACGATCTTGACGTTATGGTAGAAAAAATAAAATCCTTCTTAAAAGGTAAATAGAACATTAGGAAAGGGCTTCGAGGAGCGAAGAGCGACGAAGATGTCGCGACTTAGTAAAGTGCGACGTACAATATTCATTTCTTCTGTTATAAGTTGTATAGTTTATATATGAAGCAACGCATTTTGACGGGAGATCGGCCGACCGGTCCGCTCCACCTCGGACATTATTTAGGTTCTTTGAAGCGCCGCGTTGAATTGCAGCACCAATACGAAACATTCATTCTCATCGCGGATATGCAGGGGCTTACGGATAATGCTCACGACCCGCAAAAAATAGGAGGGAACGTGTTGGAGGTTGCACTTGATTATCTTGCGACAGGTATTGACCCGGACGCAGCAACGATAGTAGTGCAATCGGAGGTTCCTGAAATTGCGGAGCTTGCGCTTTTGTATATGAATATCGTTACGCTCTCAAGACTCAAGCAAAACCCAACGCTTAAAACCGAGATGAAGCAGAAAGGATTCGGAGAATCTGTTCCGTTTGGTTTTCTTGCATATCCGGTGAGTCAGGCGGCAGATATTACGGCATTTCAAGCAAATCTTGTTCCTGTAGGTGAGGATCAACTGCCGATGATAGAGCAGGCACGGGATATTGTTAAAAAATTTAATGGCCTGTATGGCAAAACACTTGTAGAGCCGGAAGCGATGCTATCGGCTTATCCTCGCCTCTTGGGAACGGACGGGAAAGAAAAAATGTCTAAATCGCTGGGTAACGTGATTAATCTTTCGGATAGCGCGGAGGCAGTTCGCATGAAAGTAATGAAAATGTATACCGATCCTGCGCGGAAGCGTGCCACCGATCCCGGAAAAGTTGAAGGGAATCCGGTATTCACATATTTAGACGCTTTTGATCCATATGAACGCGATGTCGCGGAACTTAAGGACCGCTATCGCAAAGGCTTGGTAGGGGACGTGGAAGTTAAAGAGCGTCTCGTACAAAGTTTGAATTTATTTTTAGAGCCGATGCGTCGGCGGAGAGAGGAATACGCAAATCATCCGAAAAAAGTTTGGAAAATCCTAAGAAGCGGTTCGGAGCACGGACGCGAAGTCGCGAGCGAAACTCTCTCTCTCGTCAAAAAAGCAATGCACATTAAGTATTGGTAAATATGGAAGAACTTTCTCGTTCTTATTTGAAACAATTTTCGGAATTTAAAAATCATAAAGCGGTTTATCGATTTGAAGATGCGGCTACGGAACTCAAGGGTTTTATTGCGATTCATAACGATAATCTAGGGCCCGCAACTGGGGGAACACGAATGTTTCCATACCCCTCAGAGGAAGATGCATTGCGGGACGTTCTCAAGCTTTCTCGCGCGATGACTTATAAATGCACTATGGCAGGTGTGCGGCATGGTGGGGGGAAAGCGGTTATTATTGGAAATCCTAATACAGACAAAACAGAGCGATTAATTCGTGCGTATGCGCGAAAAATTGGAGAACTCAAAGGTGTGTATTCCACCGGAGAAGATGTTGGTATTAGTGAAGCCGATGTGCAAATTATGATGCAGGAGGCGCCTTGTTTTGTTGGTAAGACTGGTGTTGCCGGCGATCCATCCCCGTTTGCTTCTAAGAGCACATTTCTTGCGATGCAGTCGGCAAGCGAAGAAGTTTTTGGCGGTTCTCTTCAGGGTAAGCGAATCGCAGTTAAGGGTATAGGGAAAGTAGGTGGAGAACTTATTCGCTTGCTTGTTGGGGCGGGCGCGCATGTTACTGTTGCTGATATTCGGGATGAAGCCGTACAGAAACTTGCTTCATCTCCCTCTATTAATAAAGGAGATACCCGAACTATTCATGCGATTGAGGCGGATATCTTTGCGCCGTGTGCGATGGGTGGAGACTTAACGCTTTCATCGATTCAAGGAATTAAAGCAAAACTAATTTGCGGTGCGGCAAATAATCAGCTTGCATCTGACGAAATTGGAGATGCGCTCTGGAACATGGGGAAAATATATATTCCCGATTATGTCGCAAACATGGGTGGGCTCATCAATGTCGTTGACGAACTTGAACAAGGTGGATATAGTCGAGATCGTGTTGAAGAACGTATCCAAAGTGTTGTGAAAAAAGTGAAAACCATCCTCCGTGTAGCTAAAGAAAAAAATATCTCCCCGCATCGGATAGCCGATACAATGGCGGAGAGTATCTTTATGAATGTCTAAGAGGCGTGATTTTTCAGACTGAATTTGCTACACTTTGAGATGATTTAGTTCGTTTTAACGAACTATTGGATCTATGCTTTATTCCGGTAACGAACAGATTTCCGCTCACGACATTCTCCAGTCTATTAAAAGCAAGAAGAGTGCTTTTTGGGAAACAGAGCGCGAACAGCGCGCTTTGGAGCTTTTTCATGCCGCTGCAAAGCGCGTTCCCGCATATAAAGATTTTTTAAAGAAAAATAGCATTCAACCGGCAAAGATAAAAACGTTTTCAGATTTTCAGTCAGTCCCTATTGTTAGTAAAAAAGACTATCTCAAAGAATATCCGTTGGAAGCGGTGTGCTGGGACGGAACACTTAAAAAGCCGTTGGTTTTTACTTCTACTTCGGGCTCCACGGGAGATCCTTTTTATTTTCCTCGTGGACATGAATTGGATTGGGAAGCATCAGTCGCTCATGAGATATTTCTTTCTCATCATCTGCAAAAAAACGATGATTCTACCCTTGTTATTGTCGGATTTGGTATGGGTGTTTGGATTGGAGGATTAATTACTTATGAGGCATTTAACTTAGCGAGTAATAGAAAAAAACATCCCGTATCCATTCTTACGACCGGTATTAACAAAAAAGAAATTTTTAATGCCCTTAAGAATATAGCTCCAAATTTTAAACAAGTTATTTTAGCGGGCTATCCACCGTTCTTAAAAGATATCTTAGACGAAGCAGAAAATCATGGTATTAATTTGCATAAATTAAATATTCGCCTTCTCTTTGCTGCAGAATCATTTCCAGAGACATTCCGAGATTATGTTTCTAAAAAAGCAGGGATTAGAAATCCGTATCTCGATACTTTAAATGTCTATGGCACAGCCGACATTGGAGCGATGGCATGGGAGACGCCGACCGCGATTTTAATGCGTCGTCTAGCGATGAAGAAGAAAAAACTTTTTAATGAACTCTTTACTCCACTTGAAAAGACGCCAACGCTTACTCAATACAATCCAATGTTTGTTACCTTTGAAGAACAGAATGGGCAAGTTCTTCTCACGGGCAACAATACGATTCCGCTTGTTCGCTATGCTGTAGGCGATCACGGCGGGGTCATGAGCTATACAGAGGCAGAATATGCCATCAAAGAAAATGGATTTGATTTAAAAAAAGAAGCGGGAAAAGCGGGGATTAAAGATATTTACGAATTGCCGTTTGTATACGTGTACGAACGGAATGATTTCTCCACAACGCTATATGGTTTACAGGTATATCCGGAACCGATTCGCGAAGCCCTCTTAGAAAAGCCGATCAATCAGTTTCTTACTGGTAAATTTACGATGCTTACAAAGTTTAGTAAAAATCATGATCAGTATTTAGAAATCAATCTTGAACTTAAGAATGGAAAAAAGCCGACAACATATTTAGAAAAGGCAACACTTCTTCGTATTGTTGCGACACTGCGTGCAAAAAATTCAGAATACCGCGAACTTTCGGATTATTTAAAAAAGCGCGCATATCCGCGACTTCATTTCTGGCCGAATGAACACCCACTCTATTTTAAATTAGGCATTAAGCAGAAGTGGGTTAAGAAATAAATTTATGGCTCATCTTGGATATGAAATAAGAAATATTAATCCAAAGGATTTTTTTCTCCAATCCTCTTCTGAGGCAAAAATTAAGTTTTTACTTCGGTATGCAGTTTTTGCGCCTTCTACACATAATAGTCAGCCATGGCTTTTTGAAATTCGAGGAAATTCATGCAAAATCTACAACGATCCAAACATTCAACTCAAAGAAGCGGATCCGATTAATCGTGATTTATATATTAGTTTTGGATGTTTGATTGAAAATTTAATCATAACTGCGAAATATTTTGGAGTTTTGCTGGAAATAAAGTATTCAAATGAAAAAACCCAAGAAGATTTGATTGCCGAGATTTTCTTTCAAAATCTTAATACTGTCCAAGTAACAAATATTGACCCATCACTTGAACCACTTCTCATTGCAATAACAAAACGAGTCAATGCCCGGGGAATTTTTGAACCAACACTAATTTCCGAAGAGATAAAAAATAAGATTTCATCATTGAGCGATTTCTCAAATATCGCAATCCATCTTGTTCAAAATAAAGAACAAATACAACACATTGCAGAGCTTACTGCAGAGGGACTGAAGCAGGCATATGCGAATCCTAGTTTTCGAAAGGAGATGTCAGAATGGATGCATAATAGTCTTTCAAAAAAAAGACGTGGTATACCAGGATATTCGCTGCGCATGCCCACGATTATATCCTTCTTCTTTCCAGCATTTATTCGACGTTTTAATTTAAGTAAAAAAGTTGCGCAATTAAATATTAAAAGTATTGGATCGGCTCCAATAATCGCTGTTATTACGTCAAATCAGAATAGTAAGCAGGCATGGCTCGATATTGGAAGGTTATTTGAACGTATCACGCTTAATTTAAATATTCTTGGCATTAAGACGTCAATATTTGTTGCGTCTATAGAAATGGGATTTGGTGAACAAATAAAAGAAATTATTGGATCAAACAACAATCCTCAGTTTCTCTTTTGCATTGGGTATATGAATTACGAACAAAAACCAAATCTTCGCATGTCCGTTGAGGAGCGAATGAAATAGTATATAATCATTATATGGATAATCTTATTTCTCACCTCAAAGAAAAAGCAGAATCAGTAAATAACCCTTCCTACGAACCACCGATTTTTTTTGATCTACAAAACGTAGATGATGAAAAAAAATTAAGCGTACTCATAGATGAGAAAAAGGATATTAAAATTATTGATAGTTATAGTGATCAGATTAAAGAATTAATTGCAGTTAACCGTCCTTCATTGCTGAAAAATCCAAAGAATATCCAAGAAGTTTTTGAAAAAACAAATAAGGATTCGCGTGATGGAGTTTGGGTATATTTTCCATGGCGTAATACCATCGTGCACATACTAAAAGAAGCCGACTATCAAAAGCTGCGTGTTTCACGAAATTATAATCTTATTACTCGAGCTGAACAGAAAAAATTTGCTGCGGCAAAAATTGCTGTTGCTGGTCTAAATGTTGGGAATCCTGGAGCGATCTGCATCGCTCTTGAGGGTGGCGCAAGAAAGCTCATGAAGCTTGCTGATAACGATATTTTGTCTGTTTCAAATTTAAATAGGTATCGAGCAGGACTTTCCGATCTTGGGGCGAATAAAGCAGTTATTTCTGCACAGCAGGTTCATGAAACTGATCCGTATATGGGAGTTGAAGTATTTTCGCGTGGCATTAATCCAGAAAATCTTGATCAATTTTTAATAAAACCAAGAATTGATCTTTTAATTGAAGAAATGGATAGTTTACCTCTTAAGATTGCCATTAGAGAATCTGCGCGCAAGCATCGTATCCCAACAATTATGGTAACGGGTAACGGAGCAGGGCTCATTCTTGATGTTGAACGGTTTGATCAAAAGAAAGATTTGCCGTTGTTAAATAAATATTTGTCGGAGCGGGTGATCGCGATGGTAAGAGGAGGTAATCTTGCAAAGTTAGGTTTCGAAGAAAAAGTTCTTCTTGCACGTGACTTTATGGGAAAAAAATATCTTACAAAACGATTACAGACTTCTTTTATAGAAATTGGAAAAACATTAGCAAGTATCCCTCAGCTTGCAGAAGCTTCCTATTTGCGAGGATCGGTACTCGCATACGTCGCTCGTCAGATTATAGTAGGAGGTAAAATGTCCTCAGGAAGATATATTATCCAAGTTGGAGATTCTCTAAAGAAGATTTAAAAAGAATAAGACCCCAACAAGCGAATGCTCGTCGGGGTCTTTTGTTTATTAGCGAAGGTTCTCGCGGAGGAATCTCTGGAAGTTCTGACCCATGATGCCTGGGAGCGTGTGCTCCGGAACGATCTCGCGAATCACGGATTCCAGAATTCGCATTCGCTCGGGACTATTCAGTTCAGCTGGTTGATCGGGGGAACGAGCCCCGATTTTTCCATCGGGATCGATCTTCGCTTTCATGAATCCAAATTGCTCTCGGAGAGCGACTGGATTCTGTTCTTGGTACGCTCCATCACTTCCGATTCCGAGATTTTCATACCCTGCAACGAGGAGAAAATACTCGAGATGATCTTGGAATGCAGCAAGAGAATTGTCCCAACCGCTCAATCCGAAGGTGATCGTGTAGAGACCCACGTATCCTCTGTTCTGGATACGCATTAAGGTACTCATGGGGAGATTCCTCGGATTCGGATGTTTTTCATAGATACCGGTGTGAGAAACACACACAGCTCCCATGAAGTGGTCGAGCGCCTCGGATGCAGTCCGATGTCCGGCATGCGAGAGATCGAGGATGAACCCAATATCTTCGCAATAGGACAGGAATTCTTTACCTTCACGCGTGAGCGGCAGATCGGGATGCAGGAGTCCTCCTCCGTAGGGATTAGAATCTTGATACGCGATCTGCATGATGCGGACACCTGCATCATAGAGCATCTTGAGGTTTGAGGGCGTTGCGTCGTGCGGTGGACCTTGGAGCCCGAGCACGATACCGAGACCGTTGCCATCCACACTGTCACGCGAGGTGATGATGCGAATGCTCTGCCGCTCAAGATCTCGTCGGAAATTCCGGACTGCGCTCAGGATTTCTTCTGTTTTCGTAAACCACGGCGGAGCCGCGGTCACGTGAGCGAGATCAAGATTGATCTCCGGGTCCAGAATCGGTGATTTTCCTTGGGGACCAAGAAAAGCGAGAGAATCTGCGTAGAACACGATGTTTTACCTTTCTGTTAAAGAGCTTTACTACCTCGTATCATTATAGCATATATATATCGGAAAGTCAAATACTATGCTTTTAAGATCAAGTATCGTTATTTAAATTGAAAAATAGTATAATAGATACATGAAAACATTAAGAATATTACTTTTTATTATTTTCTTTGTGGAAGGCGTAACGAAACTTATTGGCCTCCAATTTCAAACTGATTTTTTTACGGCGTGGGGTTATCCGCTTTGGTTTATGTATGTTGTTGGTGTTTTAGAACTAGCGGGAGCATTGGGGCTTCTTATGTCCAAATATAGATTGTGTGCAACTATAGGATTGCTCGGTATTATGGTTGGCGCTTTCTATACTCATATATCTCGTAATGACCCGCCTCAAATGATGGGATTAGCGATTCTTGCTTCTACTCTTCTATCTCTCCATCTTTTTTTTCTTATAAAAAAGAATAAAGAGATTTCTATTTAGAATGTTAAAATGTCTATCGATTTAGCGATTACGTTAGTTGCAGCTTTCGGCATATTTTTTCTTGGAAGTATTGTATATTTTCATGATCGTAAAAGTTTTAGCAACGTACTCTTTTTTCTCATAAGTCTCTCAACTGTTTTTTGGTCATTAGCTAATTATTTTTCTTTAAATTTTGATCCCGAGCGAGTCCTATTCTGGATTAGGATGGTGCTCTTTTTTGCCGCCCCTCATGCTGTCTTATTTTCTTTATTCGCTCATAATTTTCCAAACTCAAAAATATTAATAGATAAAAAGATTCTCATATCTAGTCTAGTTTTACTTGTACTGACTATGGCTGCGACTCTTTCTCCTTTCGTTTTTTCTAATGTTGAATTTGATGGAAATCGAGTTGTACCCATACCTGGACCGCTAATGCCTCTATTTGCATTAGTTGTTTTAGGGTCATTAATATCCGGTATTTTTTTAATTATCAAGAAATACGTGAAGGCAAAATCATCAGAAAAGATGCAATGGCGAATGATGCTTATTGGAGTTTTAACAAGCTATCTGTTCCTAATAGTAACTAACTTTGTTTTGGTAATTTTTTTCAAAAACACATCTTTTGTTATTTTCGGTCCCTTGTACATGCTACCAACGATTATTGGTATGACGTATGCAATATTGAGACATCGTTTATTAAATGTTAAGACTATCGCAACCGAAGTTTTGATCTTTATTATCTTATCAATATCCCTTTTTGATATTTTTACTGCGAAGGAAGCGACGGAGATAATAATGAAAATTGCTATTTTTATTACTTTCTTTATATTCGGCCTTTTTCTTGTTCGAAGCGTTCTTCGAGAAGTCGAGCAACGTGAGAAACTGGAATTATTAACCAAAGAGCTGGAAGAAAAGAACGAGAAGCTTGCGCTGGCGGATAAAATTAAATCGGAATTCCTTGGGTTTGCGGCTCATCAGGTTAAATCTCCAATGGCGGTTGTGAAGGGTTATGCTACGTTGATTTTTGACGGTACGTTAGGCCCGGTTTCGGAGGAGATTAAAAATAAGGCGCATAAAATTAAAGAGACGGCAGATCGTCTCATCGCGCTCGTAACCAATTTGCTTGATATGCGGAAAATGGAAGAAGGCAAGTTGGAAATTAGGTTCGCACCGATGGATGTTTCAAAACTTCTGCGTGAGATGGTGGAGGAGTATAAAATAGTAGGCAAAGAGAAAGGCTTAGACGTCCAGTTCGAAACGAATAAAGAATTAATTGAAATAGAAGGGGATGAGCAAAAACTGCGCCAGGTGTTTCAGAATCTGATTGATAACTCAATTAAATACACCCCCAAAGGGTATGTGAAAATCAGCGTTAAAGACGAGGGTCAGCAAATTTTAGTTACGCTTCAAGATTCCGGCAGGGGAATGTCTCAAGAGTTACAAAGAAAGCTTTTCCAGCAATTCGTGCGAGATGAAAAGACGAAGAATCAAGTAGATGGAACCGGTCTTGGGCTCTATTTAGCAAAACAAATCGTACTTGCGCACCATGGCGAGATTAAAGGATTTTCCGCAGGGGAAAACATGGGCAGTACGTTTACGGTACGCTTGGGTAAAAAGTAAACAATACGACATACCAACATACTTGAGGATGTTGGTATGTCGTAGGAGGGGATGTATCTAGGCTAATTTGAAAAAAGCCGGATTATTTTGCATCATAAAAGCATGAACAAATTCCTTGGCGTTATCACTGTTATCGTACTTATCGCCGTTGGGTACTTAGTATATGTGGTTGCCACAAAAGACGATAAAGGATTGTCTATGATTAGTGGTAATTCGTATTCGTTCTTAAGTAATCCACAGGGGTAGAGTAGCGTAGTAGAAGATAGTGATACAATTCATATCCTGGCGTCGCGATACGATTTGCGAGTCAGGATAGTTATTATAAATAGATACTCTTCTTGTGGAGAGTAATTTTTTTCCCCTTTCTATGACAAAAAAACCACTACATATCGCACTTATTATGGGCGGGCCTTCACACGAACATGATGTTTCACTTAAAACAGGGGAGCAAATTCAGAAGTACTTAAGCCAAACAGCTCATACGGTTATGCCTGTTATTGTTTCTCATAAAAAAGAGTGGCAATTTTCAGATGGTACTAAACACCACGTTGGGAAAGCAATTCAGTATCTTAAAGAGAATAATATTGATATGGCTTTTATAGCCATGCATGGCGCATACGGAGAGGACGGTACTATTCAAGGGCTTTTAGAAGCTGCACATATTCCTTACACTGGTTCCGGCGTTCTTGCGAGCGCGGTTGCTATGGATAAAGTAAAGTCATCGGAACTTTTCCATAGTACTGGGCTTGCGATTCCTGAATACGTGATGTGCACCACGAAACAATGGAAACGCAAATCAGATATGGTTATTGACTCAATAGAATCTCGACTTTCCCTTCCTCTTATCGTAAAACCAATAAACCTTGGTTCCAGTATCGGAATTACTCTCGTAAAGCGAACGCGCGATCTTCGGAAAGCCATTCAAAAAACGCTTGATGTTGCAGAGAGCGCTATTATTCAAGAATATATTTCCGGGAGAGAACTTACATGCGCGATTTTAGATGACGGGGCGGGTACGCTTTCTGCTCTTTTGCCAACAGAAATTATTCCAAAGAATGCTCATTTTTTTGACTATTCGGCAAAGTACACAGTAGGAGCTTCTCGAGAAGTAACGCCAGCATTAATTTCCGAAGCGCTTACGTGGGAGGTGCAAAATGCCGCGCTTAAAGCACACGTGCTTTTGGGGTGTTCGGGAATGTCGCGAACAGATTTTATCTTAGGGGAACGGAAAACAAATAATGAACAACAGATAATAAACAAGAAACAGTCATTTGTGAACAATCAGGAAGAAAAAACAAAACTATATGTTTTAGAAACGAATACTATTCCCGGTATGACGGAAACGAGTCTACTGCCGCAAGCGGCACTCGCTGTTGGTATATCTTTCCCGGAGCTTTTAGAGCGCATCCTTAAAGCGGGTCTTACTCGTCACGAGCGTAAAGCAAAAGGAATATATGAATAAAAAAATCCCGCCTACTGGCGGGGATTTTTTTATTTCTTCGTTTGTTTCTTTGCGCGGGTTTTGGTCTTTTTTTCTGGCGCTTGCCCTGCTTTTGCTTGGCGTGCTTTGAACTTCTCTACCTTTCCTGCTGTATCCAAGACTTTTTCTTTTCCGGTATAGAAGGGGTGGCAGTCGTAGCACAATTCAACCGCGAGTTCTTTTTTAGTAGAACCGACGGTAAAGGTGTTCCCGCATGCGCAGGTTACTTTTACGTTTTCGTGGTATTGAGGGTGGATTTGCGCTTTCATATTCCTATTGGAGAGAAGATACCAAAGAACGAGAAACTTGGCAAGTACGCTTCATGTGCTATAGTTCTTCCTGGGTTAGGTCATGGTTCTGTACCCAAGAAACGGAGGAGGTCATGCTTTTTCTGATTCGAGTTCCTGAATCATACCGTGGAACGTCAGATAACTCTCGGGATTGTTTCAATATCGTGCATGAATTTGATGCCGAATCTCTTGATGAGGCGGTAGATCTTTTTGGGGCATGGATCAGGGAGTCTCGGAGGATGTGTTCAAACAAAAAGATTGAGCTCATCCCAGTTTCCCCGATCGCGATCATGAGAAATGGAGTGTTGGAAAACTACGCTCCTCGCGCGTCAACATCACAAGCCAAAAATGTTCGTCTGAACGGACACAAGTAGGTATTTCGCCCCCGCAAACGCGGGGGTTTTTAATGACCCTTTTTTCGCTTGACAGTATTGTGGGGACGGCTATACTAGTAGCCGGATGCAGAACTAGAGCCTTTCTAGAGATATTCAGAATTGAAGAGGTACATCCATCCTTATTCCACGGAGAAAGTTGAACGGGATAAGCGGGTGTATTATTTTTCTCTCTAGTACTGTATGAACTTTGATAATTTGATAGTAATACAACTATAGAAGTGCAAACTTTACAGTTGTCCCAATGTTCTATGAGTTTTTGTTGTTCGTGTACAGCATTCGTGCAGGACATGAATAACAGAATACTTTTTATATGAGGATTTGATCCTGGTCCAGGATGAACGCTGGCGGCGTGGATAAGGCATGCAAGTCGAACGAAACTATTTTTGAAGGAGTTTGAGATTACATCAAGAGCAACGGATGGGATAGTTTAGTGGCGAACGAGTTAGTAATACCTTAGTTACATACCCTAGAGACGGGCACAGCTCGCCGAAAGGCGGGGTAATACCCGATGATCTCGCAAGAGCAAACGACGCAAGTCGCTCTAGGATTGGCTTCGGTCCTATCAGCTAGTTGGTGTGGTAAAGGCGCACCAAGGCTACGACGGGTAGGGGGGCTGAGAGGCTGACCCCCAACGACGGAACTGAGACACGGTCCGTACACCTACGGGTGGCAGCAGTCGAG